>Ga0213833_1001732_pt1 | contig 15074 bp, 17 predicted proteins | sample SWATP21_FD_160575 | JGI IMG/M metagenome (GOLD analysis project Ga0213833, IMG submission 160575) | Coastal seawater microbial communities from Marineland, Florida, United States - SWA TP2 #1 | ecosystem: Environmental > Aquatic > Marine > Coastal | place: USA: Florida | collected 2016-08-14
TGCGTGTTGGATGCCTGGGTCGCATCGAAGCATCTTGTCCCGAGCGTGTGGCATGCATCTGGCACGTGTGCTCACGAACCCAACTCCCCTCGCGTGCTTTCAGTTCTCCGGTGTAACGCGAGTGAAGGGCGGCTTGCTGCGCATCAACGTGGCGGACATGGCATCGATTTCGCAGTACGAGCTTCGGGTGAGTCACATACGTCTGTGTGGTGTGGACCAATCCTGCTTGTTTGGCTCGCGGATGTGTTATTTCATTTCATTTCATAATTCATGTCTGACCCTTGGCCCATGCCCGGATGTGTTTGGTCAGAACGCTGTGGCCAAGCACGGCGATTTGAAGTTCTTTGAGGCCGACAAGGATGGAGCAGTGGCCCGTTTCGGTGGTGAGGGTGAAGCGGATATTGCCAAGAAGGCGTTGGAGAGCGCAGAGACAAAGTTTGGAGAGCAGGTCCCAACGTACACAGTCATGGAGGGTACGACCGGGGTTGGCTGCAAGCCCGTGGCGCGTGTTGCCAACGCGTCTCACACACCCTTGTTGCGTGTGGGTGAACGTTGTGCACACAGGCGAGGCTGCCGACGCGTACTGGAACAAGGTAGATGAGTTCCACAAGAGCCGGTGGGAGTCTGTGCGACAGCGCAAGATGAAGCAAGGGTCTCGCAAGCGCCGCAACAACGGTGGTGGCCGCGGCGGGAATGCCAAGCGCCGCCGCTAAAGTATCGTCGTGTACACGTGTGTCAATTCAAGATTCCACAAGACATTTTGGTTTTTGAGTTGAGTTGCTTGTGCGAACCACGATTCGTCATTTCACACACAACAGCCACGATCACGACAATGGCGGCAACAAAAGTGAAAAAAAGGAGGCACACGGGACCCCTTTCTCACGCCACACAAAAAACACGGAACGATGAACGAACGAAGAACACAAGATGAGAGAGAGAGAGAGAGAGAGAGAGAGAGAGAGAGAGAGAGAGCGAGAGAGAGAGAGCGAGAGCGAGAGTGAGAGCAACACACGGAGGGGCCGAAACAAACAAAGAACACGCAGCACATGGGCAGAGGACATGCTCGCCCACATGACCCGCACACTGGCCCCTCCTGCACGCTTCTGCTACCGCCCGCGATGGCTGCGAGACTTGGACGGTCGGCGCTTGCTGTGACCAAAGTTCGCAGCGCCGACTCGCGCACTGCTTCGGCGACGTCCCAAACCACGCGCAGAGCTTGACTTGCGGCGCCTTGTGGGCTTCGCGCTGGAGGTGCTTTCAGAGAAGAAGTGGATGTACCCTGACACCGTGGGCTGCGCGCTCACACCAGGAAGCCACACACACACACACACACACATACACACACACGTACGCACGCACGCACGCACGCACCGCGCACAACAAGCACAGCAACACGTGAGCACAATGTCAACACCCAAGAAAGCAAACACAAAACATACGACTTCGTCCAAGCAAACTGCAAACCAAAACAAAACACAACACAGCGCCACAGCTACGAAACGTAACACAACGCACCCCGGCATCACAAGAACCGAGCTTGTTGCCCGTTAGATCGAACGCAACTCCATCCGCTGTAACGTGACCCACATTCGCGTGGCCATCGCGGACGGACCCGTCCGCGAGAATCTCACCAATGGGGGTGCGTTGTGCGTTGCGCACGCTACCCGTCACTGGCTCAATGCTGCCGAGCAGCACCCCGTCTCGAGACTCGATGCGCCCATCCGCTCGGAACACTGCCTGCCGCGAGTTGTTGCGTCCAACCCACGTGCCGTCGCGCTCAATGCGCCCCATCGCGATGCCGCGCGCGTCCTTCAACAAGCCGGCACGGAACTGCAGCGCCCGTTTCTGCCGCAGCGACAGCACGCGCTCCGACTGTGCCCTGCCGATACGACCCAGCTTGGGCGGGATCCGCTTGGCAGAGGGCTTGGGCCCGGGTGTGCGCGCCGGGCGTTTTGGCGCACTGTGCGGCCCTGCCAGCGGCAGAGCATCAAACTCCGGGCCGCTGGTGCGAATGGAGCCCCCAAACAACCGTCTGGAGGAGGAAGCCTTGCCGGAGGACTGTCGGGAGGATGGGGTGGGGGGTGGCAGACCGTGCTTGACCTCCGCGCCGGTGTCCAGTTGCACCGAGTCGTGGGTGGGACTCAACTTGTGCAAGGCGTGCGGGTTCGCACTGCCGTCTGCAAACGAGAAGGGGTCTGGGATGGAGTAATTTCCATCGTCTGGCGCAGCGAGTCCGGCACTGGGGTGTGGTGCCGCGGCAACTTTGCCTGCGTGGACACACCGCCACCGGGATGGGATGAGGCCCATGGCGAATCACACACGACGAACACAATAGGACGGGCGGTGTGGCGCCATGGGTCGAGCCGTTTCGTTTTCAGCGCACGTCAAGGATGCGTCCACGAGATGGAAGGAGTACCCGGGCACAAGGCTCGTGTCGTCGCACGAAAGGCACGCCGTACGCGTGTTTGGCGTGTGATTGATGTCTTGCAGTGAATGCTGCTGGTGCTCATCAGACCAACGCATCTTCGTGAATGTTTGGAAATAATAACAAAGTAGCATTAGCACGACTTCCTCCTACACATGCGACTGACTACACGACAGCACTGGTAGCTGCCGCGCACACAGCAGCGACGGCATCCTTACCCAGCGCCTTGGCTAGCCAGCGACGGGCCTTGCGCGCCAGCAACTTCCACTCGACCTGATGCGACTTCAGGCGCCGCGCCAGCAGCGCCAGCGCCAGCGCTGTGGCCCACACCTCCGGTGTCATAGGCGCCGTGACGCCTGGCACTGCCGTGGGCACGGGTGGCGCCCGTCCGTTGAAGAACTTGGCCACTGCGGCTGCAGTCCAGCACCCGGAAGCCTTCTGTGTGCTCACAATGGACGTCAGCAGGGCTTCACCATGCAGCCCCACCCCACCCTTCTGGCGCCGGCCCCGTGCTTCTGTTTGTGTCCGGCCCGAGTCCATGATGTCCATCGTGGCCATGTCCACGTCGTCAGCCTCGTCGTCCGTGAGCGCGAACACGTTCCCGGCCTGAGCTGCGCGCTCGGCACTGCTCTGCCTCACAAGCGCGCTGGGTGCGGGCGGCATGCCCAGACCCAGACCGTCGGCAGACAAAGCCTCCTCCTTGGCGGCCGCGAAGCCTAGCTCCATTTCGCGCCGCCGACCACGACCACGGTCACGACCACGACCACGTTCACGGTCACGGTCACGGCTACGGCTTCCACCACCGCCTCCACCACGACGTTCTTCTCGCTCCAACAACGCCCCGCGCTTCGACGAGCGTGGTTGCGCGACCGCCGTCGCCGTCGCCGCGGATGCGAGTCCCGGCATCGCCTGCGGTGTGGCAAACGCGCCAGGCGGCGGAGGCGGCCCGCCCAAGAACCCCGGGGCTGAGAAGGACCAAGAACGATCGGCAGGCGCAGGCGCAGGCATGGGCATGGGCATGGCACGTGCCATCTCACGCCGACCGCTGGCCGGCTTGCCCTTGGCCTTCTTGCGCTTGCGCATGAGCCGTCCACCGCGACCCCTGCCCCTACCCTGGCCGGCAGAGGATCGCCGGCGGCGGATCATCCCGCCCACTTCGTTGTCGTGTCTCGTGACTGCACCCACAACGATGGGGCGTGTGTGGCGCCCCTCACCTCCCGGGCGTGGGAGTTCACGGTACTCCACCGCCACGAGGGACGTCCACTTGGACGCCACGTTGAACTGCTTGCCCAGCGCAACGGCCGCGGCCTTCGCCGCAGGGTTGTCGCCCAGCGCCTCCAGGTCGTTGATGCGGGCCTTCGCCATGGCGGTGTGGATGCTGGAGCCCACCACGTGCGTGCACGTCGGCGACGGCAGCCCGCTGCCGCTGCCGCTGGGCGGCACCACGCGGACACTCCACCGGGCGGGGCCTGACGGCACGTTGCCGCGCAGCGTCACGTCCGCGGCCGGCCATCCCGGACGCAGGCGGGCGTACAGCACCACGCGGGAACCGGCATGCACCGGTCGGGGGTGGATGGGCGCGACCGGGCCGTCGAGGAAGGGCTGCAGGGCGCCCCAGTCCACCACCACCTCCGTCAGCGCCGGCTCCAGCGCGCTGCCGAGCAGGCGCATGACCTTGGTTTCCATGCGGTCGCCGGCTTGGATGTACTCCGCCGCGCCGCCGCTTGCCTCACTCACGCCGTCCACCAGGGCGTGGGACACGCCGCTGCCGATGCCGAACGTGAAGCACCGCACGCCAGTGCGCTGGCTCTGGCGGCGGACGAGCTGGATGACGGAGTCGGTGTCCAGCACCTTGCCGTCCGTGAACAACAGCACCTGGCGCGGACGGGCGGGGTCGGCGGGGGAGGAGAACACGTCGTTCAACGGCGTCCAGATCTCTGTGCCGCCCATGTTGGCGGCCATGCGGTTCACCTCACGGCGCGCGGTTTGCAGCGTCGCGTCCGTCAGCGGGCGGCTCTGCGGGAACAGCTTGCGGTGGTTGGTGCCAAAGGACACGATTTGGAACAAGCAGCCCTCGGGCAGGCTGGTGAGGCACATGCGCAGCGCGGCGCAGGCTGCTTCGATGCGTGGGCCCCGCATGGAGCCGGAGCGGTCCACCACAAACACCACCTCACACATGGAGTCGTCGACATCATCCAGCGCCACCACCTCCGTGATGTCGGGGTACAACCCCACCATGACGGCCGTGGAAGCGGCGGTGGGGGTCGGGAGTGCGCCAGACTCAGACCCAGACCCGGCGCCGGCGCCGGCGCCAGGAGGCGTGGCGTCGGTCTGGACAACGGCACCGTCACCGGCACCGGCCATGACCACGTCTCCTTCGGCCTCGGACTCGAGCGTGATGGCGGGGCGCGGGCTCTTGCCGTTGCTGCCCATGTCGTCGTCGCCCTTCTGCTCCTTCTTCTCTTGCTTCAGGTCGCCGTCTTCATCGCCGGGTGCGACAGCAGCGGCATGCCACTGCTCCACGAAGACGTGTGGCTCGTGCACAGCCTCTTGGGACACGAGCAAGACCAAGTCTTTCTCCAGGTGCACCTGCTCTTCCTGATTGAACGTGACACACGCCTCGCAGGGCTTGCCGTTCAATCCCAACTGTACCAACACGTCACGCGGGTGGGATGGGGACTCGATCTTTGTCACCTTGGAAGGGAGAGAGAAGGTGGCGCTGATGTCCAGGGGGATGCGGCTCACATCCGCGACTCGACGCCCACCGCCACGGCCGCAACGGCCGCCACGACCACCACGGCCCGGCGCAGGGCGACGCGCTCTTCGTGCTTCCTCTCGTGCGTTTCGGCGACCCATCGCGCCATTGTTGCCGCCGTAGCGAGGGGCGACGAACGCGGGGATGGTCAAGCGCAGCTGCGCCCCGTCCATGTGGATTTCTTGCACAAAGCTGATCACCACCACCACCTCGGACCCCGCGACCACGTTGCCCACGGATGTGGTAAACACATCGGCAGAGGCTTCGTCACGCTGGACGAGGTAGGCACCATGCCCGGCTGCCTTGGCAGCGTCGTATGTGGCTTTCGCTTCCTCGCGCTCTTGGACTTTGCCGTGGATGACTCGGTCTCCGACGTGGATGGTGAGGCCATTCACGGCGGCACGCGGATCGATGGGGAAGATATACTTGGCTTCGATGTCGTATCCAAAGTTGTTTCGAAACACCTGCCACGACAGCAACCATCATAAAATGAAACATCAACATCAGTCGCCGGCACAGCCAAGCACATTGCAGCACCGGCAGCGCGCTTGTACCTGTGTCAACTGGACCTCAGTGACGAAGTTCACAGTGTGGGATACTACTTGTACACGCTTTACAGGCAAGTACACGGGCTGTGGCTGGCCGCGCAGCCTCGTGATCATTCCGCAGCAAACCATTGTGAACGGGTTTGCAGGTGGATCTTGTGTGGCTGACTTGTGGGTGTGTGCCGGAGCTGCGAAGCTATGCTGGTTCACTTCACCGAATACAGTGGGGAGCAAACAACGATGTGGCTGTTGGAGGCTTCAGCCAGCTCGAGTGGGTTGTGGGGGCGTGGGGAATGTGCGACCAGGCCGAAAAGAGGCGCAAGTATCTTGAGCGTCCCAATCTACGGCGGCGCGCCTTCCGTGAGAAGTCCACGAGAATTCACTTTCCATCTTACACCCGACAAACATGAGACGGGCCGCGGTGTGGCACAGGTACCACCCCCAGACGCCGTCGGAAGCACCATGCTGGCGCGTTTGGTGAACCGCAGCCTCGGCGGGCGCCGTGCAGGCGCCGTGCTGCGTGAGGTGCAGGGGCATTCTCGCCGTGGTGTTCATGCTGGAGGACTCCGCTCTGCGTGTGCGACGCGACAGCCGGTGGTGCACGCCTGGCTGTCGCCGCAACCAGCCACATCCTTGTCCCGCCGGTGCATGAGCATCTCGCCGCGAAAGCGCCTTGCCCGTGCCCAGGCGCGTGAAGCTCGCAAGCGTGGTGAGGGAGGGTACGTTGTAGGGGGGTTCCCTCTGTCCGTGCGTGCGTTGGAAGGTCGGCGGGTGGTGTGACGCTGCTGTGGTGCAGACTTGCACGCATGACGGTCGCACTGGTTGGGCGCCCGAATGTGGGCAAGTCAACCATGTTCAACCGTCTGGTCCGCAAGAACCTTGCCATTGTGAACCGGATTCCTGGTACGACCCGAGACTGGAAGCAGGCCGAGGGAAATCTGGGGCCGCTGCCGCTGGATGTGGTGGACACAGGCGGGCTCGAAGTGTCCAAAGACCCCGACAGTTTGGAGTCACGCATGGTCAAACTCACGGCGGCAGCAGTGGAACACGCGGATGTAGTACTCTTCATGGTGGATGCAAGCACGGGCGTTACAGCCGAGGACGAAGAGTTTTCCGCGTGCGTGTTGGGAAGCGAGTGCTGCCGCGGTTTTGTTTTGTGTCCCACACTTGGCGCTCACGGTGTGGTGGTGGCCCGATGCGGCAGTTGGATTCACAAACACCGCGCGGGGCCAGTGTTCATGGTGGCGAACAAGAGTGAGCGTTTCTTGTCAACAGCCGATGAGTACGACGAAGATTGGGTTTCGGTGCGTGGAACCGGATTGCAGCAACGCGTGCTCGCCTGTGGGTCGGTGCCGCAAAGGCATGCGCCCTGACGTTGGCTACGACTGGATCCACACAGTTTGCAAACGACTGCTGGCGCCTGGGCCTGGGCGAGCCTGTCCCTGTATCTGCACAGCATGGTGATGGTTCGTGCCCAGTCAGTGCTTTGCTGTGCCTGTCTGCTGCAATCCCTGCTGTGGATCGGTGTGACTCCTCGAACCATACGCTCTGCAGGCTTGATCAGTCTCGCCGAGGCCCTCCTCACGGAAGCCAAGCCGAATGAAGAGCCGCCGGAGCCAGTGTTGACAGAGGAAGAGGTGCGATGTTGCAGCTGCTTGCTTGTGCCCCCGCCTGCGTTTGGGTTTGGCTGGTGTGCTCAACCCTTCGATATCGCTGATCAGATTGACGCACGTTTGCCTGACGGCGTTCGGAGTGACACACTCAACCTGGCACACAAGGTGAAGGCAGCTGGGAAAGTACACGTGGCGATTGTTGGTCGACCGAACGTGGGAAAGTCCACCCTCATTAACACCATCCTGAGTGATGAGCGGGTGCTGACGGGTCCAACGTGAGTCTCCACCTGAAGCATCTGCTTGCTGGGCTGGGTGAGCTGATGTGTTCTCTTCTTTGTTGCGCTGCTGCTGCTCTCGTCCTTTCCTTGCACGTGTCCAGGCCGGGTGTCACCCGTGATGCGGTCGAAGTGGACTGGGAGTTTGATGGACGCCCCATGAAGCTGGTCGATACAGCTGGCATGCGGCGGTGGGGATCGGTTCGTTGCCCCGAGCTGCGTCGATTGCACGTGGTTGTCCATGCCGCGCCTCACCATGCGTGTGGGTGTGCGTTGGCCGTGCCTGTTTTGTTGTGTTGTTGCATGTGTTTGTTGGTGCAGTGGGATTTATCCACCCCGCTGGAAGCGCTGTCGGTAGAAGCTGCACGCAAGGCGTTGTCAAAGGCGAATGTTGTGGTGTTGGTTGTGGACGCTTCGGTAGGCCTGACGAAGCAGGACCTGACGATCATTCAACAAGTGTTGGACGAGGGGCGTGCTCTGGTGGTGGCGTTGAACAAGATCGACACGTGCCAGGTCTGTAGATGTGTTTTCCATCTCCAAGGTGTGCCATGTTCACTGTGTTCGATGGCGTCCTTTTGTTTTGTTTTTCGTGCCTCGCCATCGCCAGGTGCCCCAAAAGCTGCACCGAATGATGCAAGAGGCGCTGGAGGAGATTGCCGTGGACGCAAGGGGGGTGCAGGTGGTGAGCATGTCTGCGTTGACTGGTCAAAATGTCGGGGCGTTGATGCCGGAGGTGTTGGAAGTGTACGAGAAGTGGAACCTGCGGCTGCCGACGTCGTTGTTGAACAAGTGGCTGTGGCGGTTGTGCCAAGTGTATCCTCCTCCAGCGGCCCTCAAGACGGTTGTCACTCGTGGTGCTGGACGTGATAAAGGCCGTGCAACAAAAAGTTTGCGGCTGAAGCTGAAGTACCTCACGCAGGTCGGCAGCGGATGTGGCGATGAAGGGGCGTCGGTGTCGAACGAGCCATTCATCGCGTGTGTGTGTGTGTGCTGGTGTACTGTGGCGCAGATTAACATCCGCCCGCCGACGTTCGCGCTGTTCTCCAATCGTCCCGACGTCCCTGAGCACTACCGGAGGTGTGTGTGGGGGGGGGGGGGGGGGGGGGGGGGGGGGGGGGCGGCGGCGGGGGGGCATGGCATGTGTGAACGACGACCCGGTGTGGCGGTGTCTGTTGTGTGACTAACCTGTGCTTTCGTGCCCGGTTGTTTCCTCAGATTCTTGATCACCTCTCTGCGCACGGAATTCGAACTGGATGGTGTACCCATCCGTCTGGTGTGTCGGTCGAGTGAGAACCCGTACAATGCCCGACCCAGCCAGGGGCGGGCAGACGGACGGCTTGTCAAACCAGGGTCTTCCAAGTCGCGCAAACGGTGAGTCGCTTGTGGTGAGAAAAATGGAACTGATGTGCTTTTGAAGTCAGCGCACTGCATGTTGTCGTGGCACGCTTTGTGGTGGTGGGGTGCTGGAGTAACATGAAGCCGTGGGTTGGGTGATTGGAGCTTGGCAGGCATGGCGGCACCAAGAGCGCACGCGTCTCGGGGCACGCGACCAGCAGCGGCATGCGAAAGCAGCTGCGCAAGCGCCAAATCAAGAAAGACAAAGAGAAGAAGGCAGAGCGTCGCCGGCAGCAAGAGCAAGCTCGTGGTGCGAAGCGATCATGAAGTGAATAGGAGCGCCACACTGGGCAGAGACTGAGCGTAGGAAAGAGTTGATGGACTGCCGGAACCACTGCGATGCGATGGAGGGGCGTCTTCGACTCAGTTGGGTGGGGAGGACAAACACGAGCACGTCTCAAGACTGTGTTTGTTGCTAGCTATGCAGTTGCAAAAAAAAGAAAGATCCAACCAACACAGCGACCCAACAAGCACGGCCGTCGATTGACATGGCATGCTGTGGCGGGGGATGCCACGGACACGGAAAAAAGAAACGTCCTTTGGCACTCTCCCGAACACGCACACCTAGCGCCCAGCCACGCAACTTACAACACCTTGATGGTGCCAAGCTTCACTCCCATGGGCGCAGACAGGTTGGCGACAACGGTCTGCAGGTTCTCGCCGTTGCCGTCAACCATGTACACCGACCCTGGGATGCTGGCCTCAGAGTAGATGATCTGGGCGGGCGCGCCGTACGGAGCAAACAGAGTGTCGACGTCGCACATGTACGCGTACTGCAGGTCGTCAAGGATGGGGTTCTTCGAGCAGGGAACGCTGCCGTACGCGAAGCAGTTCAGTGAGCCACCGTGGCCGCCCTGGGTGTAGAACACCTGCTTGTTGAACGTGTCAACACAGATGCCAAAGTTCTTGTGCAGGCCGTGGACCAGATCGCGGTAGCCAGTGCCGTTGTAGAACATGACGGCGATCTTGCCCTGGAGCAGGGTGGGCTTGGACTGGACGGTCATGAACACCAGCTCCTCCGCGGGGTCCACAGCGACATCGGCTGGGAACCACGTGTTGGCGGGCTCGAACTCGTGCAGGGTCTCCACATCGCTGCCGTCGTAGTTGCAACGGTGGACCTTGCAGCCCTGGTGCTCGGTGAAGTACAGCTTCTGTGCCTTGGTGTCGGTGTCCATGCCCTGAGGGTCGTACAAACCGGTGAGGAACACCTTCTTGTTGGCACCGTCAAAGTCGATGCTGGTGGCCCAGGAGTCGAACGGCTTGGCGTTCTGGTCGTTGGACCAGAACATCTGCTTGGTGCTGCTGTCCACAGCCAGACCCACTGGCTTCTCGGTTTGGAACGCCACAACGTTGGTGCCCTTGGCACGGCAGTCGAAGCCGGAGTAACCCGTGCGCTCCTCGCCGCGCTGCTCCACCCAGAACAAAAAGTCGACGGGGAACAGGCCAGCAGGGAACATGACAGCGTCAATGGCCTGCACGTTGCCGTTGGCAGCCTCGATCTCAGCGTTGACGAAGGTCACCTCCTTCTCGCAGGTGGAAGACGCCAGGCCGACAGCGGTGGTGTTTCCGATTTGGTCTACAAACAGGTCGCTGCCCTGCAACGTCGCGATCTTCTCGCCGTTTGTCAGGGTAGTGGTGTCCACAGATCCGGGCGACACGTGGTACTTCAGCAACGCCACCAGCTGGTCTGCGTTGGCGCTGGCCTTCAAGTAGGACAGCACGTAGGAAGGAACCGCTTCGAAGGCGGTGTTAGTGGGGGCCCACACCGTGTATGGGCCAGTGCCGCCCAACGTGGTTTCGAGCTTGGCATCGCCGAGGAGAGACGCGAGTGTGCTGAGCTCGGACTGGCCCGCGATCACCTGTGCCACGGTGGCAGCACGGACTGGCACAGTCGTGACAGCAGCAGACAGACGGTGAGCGAACCTGCACACAAGGCACTCCCGCAACACTCCACACGAAGCGTACCAGCGCTAACCACTGCCAACAACGTCGTTACAGCAACAAGCAGCTTCATGGTCGGTCTGTCACAGCCAAGGAAAGGCACGAGCGTGAGGACCCCATCCAAGGGTACCCGTGTGCGGGACGATCTTGAACGACGCACAACCACCGCTTTCGCGGGGGCCAAACGAAGCATGCCGCCTCAGAACAGCACCACATGAATCACACACGAAGCCCACAACAGCCCGCTGACGTACTGTGAGGTGGGAAGCAGTCCACAGCCGCGACGAACCACAATTCACTTGCTTGGGGAGGTCCGGGTGGCACGGATTGCGACACGGAAGGAAGTTTGCTGGGTATGGTAGTTTCGTTAGTCTTGTGGCACATGACAGACAGAGGACCACTTCGCTGTCGTCCCTTGCCTCAGTTGTGCCCCGCCCAATGGCGTCAACAACTGACGTGGACGCTCCTGGTGCGGACGTGGTGGAAGATGACTCTACGTTGACGGTGGAGGATGTGTTGGATGAGGCGACAGCCCCTGATGCTTTGGAGCAGGTAGAACTCGGATTCATGGTGCCGACTGCCCACATTGCAGCGGCAGCGCCGGGTGCCGGTGCTTGCGCTGACACGGGCATTGTGGACGGAGTCAAAGGCGGAGATGGTAGCGAAGTGGCAACGGTAGATTCCAGTGATACCAGTGCTGCCGCGGATGCTGATGCTGGCTCAAATGCCAGTGGTTCTGGCGCTGGTGCTGGTGCCGGTGCCGGTGCCAGTGCCGGTGCTGATGCGGGTGCTGGTGCTGGTACGGGTGCTGCTGCGGGTGCATCCGGCGGAGATACGGCAGAGTCAACAGAAACACTGAATGCTAGCACTCTGCTTCATCGGACAGCCAACTGGACGACTTGGGATGGGGGGAAAGCCGGCGGCAAGCCGGTGTGGTTGGACCCAGAGCATATCCCCAAGCGCGACAGACTCTTGTGTGACGGCTGTGGGAAGCAAATGGTGTTCCTGCTGCAGGTATGTGAGTGGGAGCATCATCGTGTTTGCCACCGTCTCCACGTTCACGTTTGTGGGGGATGCCATGTCTGTTTCAGGTGTATGCGCCCGTGGATGGCGACAATGCCGCGGCTTTCCACAGGTCGCTGTATGTTTTCTGTTGCTCCAACGCTGGCTGTGTTGCGGCCGGCAGGTGAGTGCAAGCATTGGCACACGATCAGTTTGGGCTTATTTTTCAAGTTCGTGTCATTCTCATCGTTGCGCTGGCGTTGTTTGTTCGGCAGTGTCGTCGTTTTGCGCTGCCAGCTTCCTCAGGAGAATGACTACTACCCAGCCACCCCTCCCAAGACGGTTGTTTCATTCACCCCGCCGCGCTCAGCTCCCAGCTGTGCTGTATGTGGTGTGTACGCGCCCAATACGTGCGCAAGGTGTGGGTTGGTGAGGTACTGTTGCCGTGATCACCAAACCCTGCACTGGAAAACCTCCCACTCTGCTTCCTGCCGCCCCAAGGGGACGTCCGAACCGTCACCCGCTGCGGCGCCCAAGCCGCGGCGTTCCAGGAAACGGCGTGAGCCCGTAACGTTTACGGAGTGGGCTGTTGAGGTGGAAACGGAAATGGGCGCCAGTGAACGGGAAGCCGCCCGCACAGCGAACGATGCACAGCTTCTGAAGAAGTTTGGCGGTGCAAGCAAAGGTGTGTGTGCCCACCCCCGTTTCCGTACACTGTGAGATTGGTTGATCCATGGTGTTTGTGGCGCGTGATTGCGCGTGTGCATTTTGCAGAGAAAGACGAAAGCGTGGAGACAATGACGATGTCAGAGCTCAACGACACCACCGGGGGAAAGCTGGACGCAGATGCCACCATGCTGGCATTCAATCGTCGCATCTCATCGCAGCCTGCCCAAGTGCTTCGTTACTGCCGCTGGAAAGATCACGCAGCTCTGTGGGTCCGAGATGACCAACGTGCGAAAGTGATTCCGCCTTGCAAGTGCGGCGCCCCGCGACAGTTTGAGTTCCAAATACTGCCGCAACTGCTGTACTTCCTCCATGACACCAGCAGTGACGAAGGCGCGCTGCCCTGCGCTCCCAAGCTCGACTTCGGCACCATTGCCGTGTTCACGTGCACCGCATGTTGTGACCTTTCAGCACGAGAAGGCGAGCAGCCGTTCTACCCTTCCGAGTTTGCGTGGGTCCAGACCATGGCGTAGTGTGCGATGTTTTTGTTTGTGTGTGGTGTCACAAGTGTAAGTTGACGTGACAATCCACTCGTCGTTGCGAGTCCGTTTCTTGACCTGCCCATCGTCTCGAGTTGCGCCCACAGCAGTGGACATGCATGTCGCCTGAGAACGCCCTTGTTGCGTGAATGGTTCATTGTGGACAGTGTGATCACTGGTAGCACGGACACCGCGTGCTAGTTAGTGGAAGGCGCAGGCGGAAGCAAGAACGCCGCATGGCATCCAACATGCTCGGTGACGATGACCGGCCCATCTTTGTTCCCGCACAGTACAAACCTGGGCGCATCACGATCTCGCCTAGCATGTACAAGGTTTGTTGGGAGTGTGTGTGCAAACTGTGGGCATACACCACACTCAACTGTCCTCACACCATCCCCCGCTGCAGGAGATCGTGCACACCCTGCGCAGCCGTCCTGCTGACCGCACCGAGAAGGACCTACGCGTGTTCCAGCCACTCCATGGCACCCATGCCGTGCGAAACCTGAGTGTGAAAGAGCGTCAAACGTTTTTTCAGGTTGCACGGCTTCGGGAGCTGTACAAGGGAGAGTACCTGTTTGCACAAGGCTCCAAGGTTTGTGCTTGTGCTTGTGCTTGTGCTTGTGCTTGTGCTTGTGCTTGTGCTTGTGCTTGTGCTTGTGCTTGTGCTTGTCCTTCATGATGTGGTGCTCATGTTCACGTCCATCGCAGCAACTTGCGTGCTACCTGATCCTGAAAGGCAAAATCAATCTGTTGTTTTCATCTTCATCCCGTAGTAAGGCCAAGACGCCCAAGTCAACCGGATCTGCCGGGGAGACTGACAACAAACCAGCGGCTGCTGGTGGAGCCGGTGGTGGCGGAACGGACACGACCACCCAACAGGGCAGTAGTGCAAGGGGTCCAAGCCCGACCGCCCAGTCCGGCACGGAGGACGGCGCTAGCGCACGAAAAACAAGTGTGACGGTCGTGACCGAGTTGGATGAGTTGCGTGTTGTCGGGGATGCGGCCCTGTCGCAGTTCAAGCCAGACGCGGTGCGTGACGTGCGCCTCGCTTACTGTCTGTGTGGCATCGCGGATGCTGTGCATTGATGTAACGTTTGTTTGGTGACATCAACTGCTGCGGATATGATACGTGCACCATGCGCGCAACACCAGAACAAAGTTGCTGCAAGGACCGTCACGGACTGTGTATGCTTGATGGTGCGGCGGCAAGACTACATTTCTGTGCTGCGCGAGTACATGCTGGAAACCAGCGCCCAGACGGTGGCCTTCCTGCGCCAGGTGCCCTTGTTCCAGTCATGGCCCAAGCCGCGTCTGTACAAGCTTGCGCGCAAGACCCACGAAGAGTCGTACGGTCCGGATGCGGTAGGTTTTCCCCGCACCCTGCGCCTGTGAAGTGCTGCGTACCTCACCATCCCAACGCACTGGTGGCGATTGTGGCGCGCCAGGTCATCATCAAGCAAGGTGGTCCAGCTTCCGGTATTTACTGTGTCAGAGTACGTGCGGTCGATACGAAACCTGGCCCCACGCCGCCCCGCCCATCCATTGACATGTGCGTGCGCTTGCAGGTGGGACATGTGCGCCAGCTGCGGACAGTGGAAGCCCGTACCGAGGGGGAGTCAGGCAGGAGGAGGGACAAACAAGTACAGGTGCTAGAATTGGAGCGGTCCGGACCCAAGTCGTTCTTTGGTGAAGCTTGTGCTCTGCGAAAGAACAACACCCAACCCAACTCTGTCGTCGCCGTGACCAACGTCGTCCTGCTTGTGCTCCCCTCCGCGGCGTTCCGGGATGTCCTTCGCCTGTACCCGTCTGTGCGCAAGAACATCAAGAGCTACCTCGACCAACGCTACCCAACGGATGCGGAACTTTCTGGCCGTGTGCCTGGGCTTCGAGCTTGGAATGAGTGCGTTGTGTGTGTGTG
>Ga0213833_1001734_pt1 | contig 15064 bp, 21 predicted proteins | sample SWATP21_FD_160575 | JGI IMG/M metagenome (GOLD analysis project Ga0213833, IMG submission 160575) | Coastal seawater microbial communities from Marineland, Florida, United States - SWA TP2 #1 | ecosystem: Environmental > Aquatic > Marine > Coastal | place: USA: Florida | collected 2016-08-14
CCCCTCCGTAACCCTAACCCTATCCCACCCGCCCGCCACACGAACAACAGCTACGACTCAATGAACTTGGACGAGTTCCAGGACCTCATCCACCGCATCGACCCGGACAAGAGCGGCACAGAGGTGGTGCGTCTGTTCCGCGAAGCCACCGCGCAACGGCCCAACACGACGCGTCCCGGATCGGTCTCTCGCGCCTCGTCCGCGGCGCGATCGCGCCACGCCACCCCGGCCCAGTCTCGCCGCGGGTCGACCCGCGCAGGTGCGGGTGCAGGTGCAGCGTCGGCGTCGGCGTCGGGTGGTGGCGGCGAAGGGGGTGGTAGCGACAGCCATGAGCCGTCCCTTACCAAGAAGCAGTTCATGGAGATCTGCCGCAAGTACGGTCTCGCCACAGCTGCTATCGATGGGGACCTGCGTGTGCCTGCACATGTGGACAAGATGGGCCTGGTGCACATGTTGCAGGAGTCGTGGGAGTCCATCCACGAGCAAGTGTTGGAGTCAGTGGAGCGCTTGCGTACGTGTGCTGGAATATTTTTTTTTTTCGGGGGTTGTATTGTGTTGTGTTGTTGGAGGGTGTGCGAACGCGCGCGCGCGTGTGTGTGTTGGGGGACTGTGACTTGGAGTTGCTTTGTCTATATGTGCCCCTTTGGCGGGGCCATTCCAATGTGATCGGTGTTCACCCACGTGCTTGTGGCTTGTGCAGGCGACATGAACCGCCCAGATACGGATCGGTTCCTCCACCGCTACGACGTCTTCAACCAGAAGTTGCTGGTGGCGACGGGCAAGACGATCACTGTGGACGGAGTGGAGCAGGCATGGCTGGCGTTCCGACTCATGGTGGGCGACTGGAACCGCGTCCGCAAGCTTGCTGCTTCGTCTGCGGAGGGCCCGGGTGGACCCGGTCCGGCCACGGCTGATGCTGGTGGTGAAACGGCCGCCGACGGCGGTCAGGATGAGGAGTCGAAGGGCGATGATGATGGAGCGGAAGCCGCGGCAGAAGAAGGCGGCCACAAGTAGGAGCAGTTGCACGCTGCCAAGCGAGCTACCAAATGCGTGGCTGCTGCAGAAGCCGTGTTTGGTTGCACATTCCGTTGTCAGCAGCGAGGGGCACATGTTTTTGTTTTGTTTTGTTTCAGTTGGTATTCTGTGTTGCCCGCCATGCAAGCTTGAAGTGAACACATTTCGATTTTCACAATCGTTGCGCTTGTTCGTTACTCTGATCCTGATGATGGGTTGAGGACGGTGCGTTTTGCTTTGTTTTGCTTTTGTTGCTTGCACACGTGGTCGCCCACGCAGCACACACCAAACACCGTTGTGCACCGCGTTGTCCATGTCAACCTCAAGCATGCTGTTGCGGCAAGCTACCGAAAGGACGGGTGCAACGGAGGTGGGATGGGGGTGGCTTGCTCTGGCGTGGTCGTGGCGTAGCCGTTACAGTCCTGCGTGACTTGGTCCTTGAACTTGTAGATGTACGCTCGGATGGTGGGGAGATCGCCCAGCACCAACGCAAACTTGTACCTGCGTTCACCACCAGGTAGGTGAAAGGAAAGGGGCTCCGACAACACGCACTACTGTCGCGCACAGGTCGCCACGTACGTGAACGTAGCGTTCCACGTCAAGTTAATGCCGGCACCGCAGCCATCACCCGCGATGTAGCCAGTGTTGGAATCCTTGGAGCCGCCCGTGCCGTGCTGAATGACGCCAAGGACGGTTCGATGAGACGATGGCCAAAGCACAACAACACAAAGCACAAGCCACTGCAGACTGGAACACCGCCATTATTATATTCACACGCACCTTGCCAGCAAACCCGCAGTAGAAAATGGGCCAGTCAGGCCGGAACACAGCCATTCCAAAGTTGGTGGTGGGATCAACAAACGCTGCCCAGTTCTCAGTGCATGTGATGTGACCAGGGTCTGATAGCCGACGTGTCACAAGCGCATGGGGGGTGAGTTGGCAAAACATGCAGCAAGTAGCAGGCTGGTGGGGGGCTGACCCAGCTGCAGCGTAACATACACCAAGGTGGTCCAGTCGCGTTGTCCCAGTTCGTCAAAGCATCGTTGGTCCATGGCTTGGACCCGGTGTAGCAAGTCTATTGCAAGTACGCGGGCAACCACGTGATCAGTATCAAGGAATGGTTAGCCTCAAAATCCGCAGCATCATTGCACCCGCAACGACGCTTGTGCCGCACCAGTCTATCCATGAACCCATTCGTGTCTGGATTACCATCCACACAGACAGACAGGTCACACGAAATACCCAACCACGACGAGGCACACCACACGCACATGCAGCAGGAAGCTCTTGAGGGTACTTCCCATAGTCAGTATGGTCGGCACGGTTGTTCTTGAGCGTAGCAGTCACCCTGCACGCAACACACATGCGCGTCACACGCACACAACCACCACATTTCCCACACGGCCCACACCATCCGTTCCCCACCGAGCACCGTACGTACCACACAGCGTTCTCATCAAGTGTAATGTTCTTCTCAAACGTGCAATCGCATGGAACGTTGTCACATGCCCTTTGAGGGTGTGAGCATGTAGCAAGACAACGGACCAGCACCCGCGCCAAATGCAAACGCTCGCACAACACCCAAGCACACACCATTGTAGCGGCCTGGACGCAACCGAAAGGCTGTCACCTTCCGCATCAAGTTCCAAGATCTGTGTGTTGTGACCATAAGCGTCGCCACCGCCGATGGGGTTCCAAGACCACGGGTGACCGGACCATGAGCAGCCGTCGTATCCGGACGGCCCGCTGTAGAACGACAGCTGCACCAACCGACCCTGATCATGATCGTTAATCACATTGCCGCCATTCTCCACTGTACAATCGAAACTGCGTGAGTGGCTGTGAGTTGCGAGGAACAACGACGTGGGACCGTCCTTACCTGCTGAGAGGTAGCCGATCGTGCCACCTTTGGATGTGTCCACACCCACACGGATCTGGTTGTTCTGGATGTACTTGAACTCGTCTGCAGTGGCCCAAGCGACCACAGAGAGCAGCACCAACGCTGTGAGTAACTTCATGGTGTCTCCTTTATCTTCCCCACGCTTTTTTTTCGTCCGAAGGTGTACCCAGTGCTCGCAGGCGCCAACACGTCTCGCACGCCAGCAAAGACTACACAAAGTTTGAGAAAACGTCAGGTCATGTTCGCACATCTTGCGTCCCACAGAACGCAACTGTGTCAGCTACCCAAAGAAACCACTGCCACTATCGCTGTCGCCATGCTCCGCGTCGTCGTCACTACCTGCAGCATCCCAATCAGATGCAGACTCGTCTTGAGATTGTCCTTCGTCGCGTTCATCGTCTTCGTCTGCTTCAGTTTCGGGATCACTCACATCGCTACTGTCAGCCTTGTCGCCGCGGCCACTCCCATCCCCGCTTCCCTTTCCTTTCTGGGCAGAGTAGCCACGACGGCTGTCACCACTACTACCACCACCACCACCACCACCACCACCACCACTACTACTGCCCCCACCACTACTGCCACCACTGCGACCACTACCGCCACTCCCTCTGCAGGCGGTATCACCACCGACAGCATTTCGACCACTGCTGTCACCACCTTTGGGGGCACCACCGACACCTCTCTCACCCGTACAACCACCAGCACCTCTGGTTGAAGTCTGATTCGTTCCGGACGGTAGTGACACGAAACAAGCGCGGTTGGGGTCAACGTTGCAGCGCCGGAGCGTCTCAGCGTGCTGTTGTGCCCGCGTTCGCAACGCGTCTGCAGCATCGCCAACAAGCCGATCATGCACCATCGCAACGATGGTTTCCAGTCCAACACAGCGGAAGAATGGAAACGTGGACGTGCCATTGGCTCCGACAGCGCAGGTGGACTGCGTCCGTGGCTCCAACGCAGTTGCAGGAAGCGTGAGCTCGCGATGACACACAGCACACACGGGGTGTGCATCTTTGAGGAGCCGCTGAACGATGCATGCCATGCTGAGAGAGGGGTGAAGATGCACAACCCACAAACATACGTACGTGCGTCATGTCAAACACACAAACACACACCACGATAGAACCGGCGGCATGCAGGCGGGGCGTGCCACCACTGTCCTTCCACACCACGCACCAGTACGCATGCCCACACTCGAGCACGACCGCATTCACCAGGATTCCTTTGCACAATGAGCACCCCAGTTCAACTTGAACCTCTGACACGCCGAGTTGGCTTGTGTTCGTGGACTGCGGTGGCGCCGCTGATGACAGCACCATGGGAGGGGTGCAGGTGCCGACAGAGTTCAATCGCACCCGACGAGCGCCTGTCCGCGCGCGTTTGGACACGCGGTGGCCATGCTGCTGCGGCCCCTCGGCGCGTGCGGATGCCACAGGACGTGGGCGCTTGAACTGCTTCATGCGTCGCATTGCGGACAGGCGCGGGGAGACCGTCGGGGGTGCTGACGTGGACACGGCCAATCCAGCGGCGCGCTGAGTTCGAGTGCGTTTCACGCTGGAGCTCGTGTCAGCAATCGCGACCAGCGAGTGGTCCGGGCGGGCGTTGGCGTGCACGTATGTCGTCGTGGTGTTCTTGTTCGCACGAGAAGACTGTGCTGTCGATGTGTCACGAACACTTTCACGCGCGTGCGATGCGTCTGGTTGGCAACGCCACTGTCACAACAGCAACAACGTCTCGGGCAACACAAGAAACTACAAGCACAGGACTGACCAGTGTGAAACTCATAGCGAAAAATGTGTTGGTGCTCCACCTTTAGAGTGTGGTATGCGCCGAAATGAATCACGTCGCCATCTTGGAGTGTGTGGGGGGTGCGCAGCTGTTCGGTGTTCACGAACACGCCTGGCCACCCGTGCGGTGCGTGAGGGTTCCATTGCGGGTGCAGCACAGCGCAGCAAGCTGGTCCCCCAGCGCCCTGTTGCACTCAACCGACCGTTTGTACTTTTCAAGTCCTCGAGCACCCACGTCGCGGATTTCCCCGTGCAGTGCCGAATGATCTTGCAGTGGCGCCTGTGTGCCACGGCAGCGGGTCAGAGAGAGGGGGGTACGCACAAGCGCAGCCGTGCAAGATCCCTGCTTGCCTGGACAAGTGAAACCCTGCACTCTTGCGATAGAGGAGTATGTCACAATGCTTTGGATGACGGCCGATCACAGTCTGGTTGATGCGCATGGTTGGATCAGCTGGTGTGCACACGGCCCACTCCCACACGTCACATACCACATCCTGCTTCAGCTCCTCGATCTGTGGAACGGAGGCCCCGTCGATTGCAGGCCCTGTATACTTCAAAACCGCACATGGCTTTGCTGACGCCTTTGTTGACGCCTTGCGTGTCCCACGCTGACCTAGCATTGCGACGCAGCGCGACGCAGCAGTGCAGCAGCGTAAATCGTGTGAATGTTTTAGAAATGATGAGCAAGTGAGAACGTGCCAGAATTCGCTGCCTGCACAGCACGTTCCGAGCCCCATTGTTCCAGTCTCGTCTGCAGCCCGGCAAACAACGCACCATCCACAACAAAACCGAAAGATCATGGACCTGGCTATTAGTTCACACTCTTATGCAATCACAAGTATATGCAAGTATGGACCACATGCTCTGCATGTTGCGCGCACATAGTGCTACAGGTGCACTCCAGAACCACAACGGGTTCGCAGAGCCCCCAAAAGAATATCACACCTACGCAAGCGGTGTGGCTGTTGCACGCGTGCTCGCAGGCACGGTGGAGGAGGAAGAACGGCATCAAACTTGACCAGCTTGGCCGGTCCCGTACGCAACCGCAACACCCTCCTCCTCTGCAACAACTCGTTCGGCGCCGCGCGCGGCGCTGTTTGAAGCGACGGGATCATCCGAGCGGTTGTCGTGCGATGAAGCTGGCACCACGCCGGGCGGCGGGCTATCTGGGGCGCCGTCAACGCGGCTTGGGACATACGCCCCTTCACCCAGCACGCGAGATGACACCACTTCGCCGTCCGCGGCATCTCCACCAACGTATGGGTGGCCAGTGGCCACCTCTTCGCCGTCCACACCCTCGACGACTGGATCGCCGCCTGTGGCGCCGGCTCCGTTTGATGGCGTGGACGATGGCAACGGCGCGGCGTCGACGGCGCGGGGGGAGGGCGGGGGTGCGGGGCGCTCACTGGGGTTGGACACCGCATTCACGAACAACGTGGCGTCATCGCCAGGGCGCTGGGACATGCTGGCTTCGGTCGGGCGCCCCTGTGGCTGGGTGTCCAGACCGTCGGCACCGGCACCATGCCCATCATCGTTGTCGCCACCGTCGTCACCCGGGGAGTACAACCCGTGGTCCACGGGTTCCATGTCGGTGGTGTCCTGGTGTGCCGCGGTTGTCGCCGCCTCCGGGTCGGGTGACGGTGTTCCCTTGTTGCCCTTGGGGCCGAACACAGTCAGCAGCACGGGCAGCAGCACTAGTCCGTGTGTAAGACCAAGCACCACCTGAAAGAGGGGCGGAACCACAAGCATTTTCGCGTCACATACACGCAACGAACGCGGTGTGAGATCACAAGCGCTGGACTGTTTTGTGTACAAAGGCACGGCTGCGACACAAACGTACCGTGGCCGTCATCATGACGAAGAAGGTGTGAAAAATGGTGCTGTTGGCCATCATCAAGGGAGCCACCGCCACAAAGGTGCTGATGCCACCGTTCAACACGGACGCGCCCAGCATCCACATCGCCTCATGCGCAATGTCAGCGCCAGACAGCTGTGGAACGCTCTTGGCGCGCTTTTCCTTCGCATTGGCAAGCGCCGGAGACGACTGGGGCAGACCACCACCGGAACCCACGACCGCAGAAACTTGGAACTCCTCGGCCGCCTGCAACTCCGCGACTCGCTTCTTGTCTTCCTCGGCGCGGTCCAAAAACTTGTGCGCAAGGTGCGCGCTGTAGTCCACGGAGAGACCAAGCGCAAGCACCAGGTTGACAACGGAGATACTGTTGAGGTTGACGTTGAGGTAGTGCAGGGTGCCCAGGAGGCTGACATCGATGAGTGCCACCATGATCATGACGAGCGCTGTCACCTTCACCGACCCCAAGAAGACAAGGCATGCGATTCCGACACCAGTGAGGGCCAAGGCCATGTTCTGCACAGCCTCCTCTGCCATGATGGCGTCTGCAGCGCAGCACAAACACGAAAGACACAATAATGGCAATCGTGAGAGGCAGCACTCAGATAGATGCACGCAAAGCGCCACGAACCCATTTGTGTGAACAAGAAGAACTGCTCATAGATCGAAGCATCGTCCATACCGTACTGTGCTGCGGCTTCGCGCACCGCAGGGCGCACGTCGAACAGCAAGTCGACGACGTCACGGTCGACAGGTTGCCCGATGAGCAGCAGATGACAAGTGGACGCCACCAACTTCTTGCCATCGGCGGTGTCGTGCACGGCAAGCGACGACAGAAAACGCGGTTGCACCTGCAAGAAGTTGTGGAGGGCATCGCCGAGGTTCTGACCCATGGGGGGACTCCATACAGGGAGATTGGTGGCAGCGTCCCAGGGTGCCGAACGTGTAGCCAGTCCCGGCTGAAGCGCCGATGTCGCGTTGGCATACTCCAGGAAGGACGCGAGCCACCAGTCGTCGCTCACTGCACGAACCCAGCGCGTCTGCGACTTCGCGGCGTGGCGAGCATTGTACATCCCCAGCTGCATATTGACGACCTGGTCCGCTTCCGCTGTGATCGCAAGGGCAAACACGCAACCGCCAAGTGAGCAGGATGGCGCCAATACACAAACACGCATGCACACACGGGGGTACTGCACATCGGAATCACGTACTTGCGCCATTGGCGAGGGGGGTGCCATGCCGGAAAAGAATGCGGTTGTTGGTGTAGGCAAAGCCCAACCAGTGCTGCTGCACGTTGACCAAGAAGTCACGGGCGTAGTGGTCGTTCGGTGTCAGGTCCACAATCGGAAGGCCTTGGTTGATCTTTGTGATGCCCACCCCTGACATGATCGCCAGGCCACCAAAGGCAAGCATCACCACCACATGTACGGCACGCTTGCGCGTAATGAACGGTCCATAGTATCGCTGCATGACCCACTGCATGAGGGAGAGCTCGGCAGGTGGCTTGACAGGCGTAGTTCGGGTGGTGCAGGACAGCACATCTCGGTGCATTTTGGCTTGGCGGCGAATGTCAAACACCAGGCATGCTGCGAAGAAGCTTATCTGGGACACGCGTGGGACAAGCATCCATCCATCGGTGGGTGGGAACCCTGTGCGGTATCCACAAACCAACACCCCCAACCAAACACTTCATACCTGCATCAAGAAGACCATCATCACGGATGTCCCCGCAAAGAGGCAGAACCAACTGACAGCAGGAATGCGAGTCAGGGAGCCGAGAAAGAACGCGACAAGGTCCGTCACACTCGTGAAACCGATGCTGGACCCGGCAGTGGCCATGCCGCGAGCAAACAATTCCTGGAACTCCTTCTCCGATCCCGGCAACGCTGGATCTTGACGGCCTTCTCGCTCTGCCTTGGCTCGGGCACGAAACAGTTCACGGTCCACGCTTGACGTGATGATGAACGCGTCGTCAACGCCGATGCCGCACAGCACGTAGATGAGGATCTGGTTCAGGCTGGACAAGCTGATGCCAAAGGCGGACAACAGGCCCGTGCCGGCGATCATACCGAGCATGACGGCTGCGGTGGCGCCAGATGTGAGGCCGATACGAGAGTGCACACCGTCGAGGCGACGCGTCAGCACAACATACGCATACACGAGCATGCCCATGATCCCAAAGGCCACCATGCCCATGTCTCCGCCAACAGACTTGGACAGGGCGTCGTCCATGGAACGGCTGGCAAACACATTGGCCTGCCACCAGCAGGAAGCCAAGCCACGCCAACACAAGAATACAAAGTGAGGTGCCCCACAATGATGAGCAAAACACAAACCGCACATCGGAAAAACAAATACTGCCGCTCGAGCCGCCCACAGTGTGCGTACCTCGAGCTCAGGGTCGTCCCAAGTCAACACCTCCGCGACAAGTGCTTCCTCCCACTTCACCAACGCAGCATCATCGACTCCATTGCGCTCTGCACGTGCCGTATCCACCATCATCATGATGCGGAACGCGGCAGCTGAGTTGCCGTCCCACCCTCCGACATCATCTGCCCGCGGGGCTCGGCCATCGGGGTAAGGGCTGAAACGCACAGTGTTCACAACATTTGGGTCCGCATCCAGCTGGGTGGTGTCGTAGTTCCAGTGGTTCAAGATAGAATCCTGCACGATGCAGCCCGAGGTGAGCTACGTCTGCGAAAAAGGGCGAGGTCACGTACCGAGAAGCACTCCGTGGTTGAGCCAGGCACCAACGCGCACACTTTGTTCCATGTGATATCACCTGCCTTTGCAGTGGTAGCACGGTGATAAACTTCAATGGCACGACGCAGAACGGCTTTGTTGAGCACGTCAGAATACGGGCTCTTGGCCTGCGCAATGATGGCACCGTCAGCTGTGCCACACCACAAACCCAACCCAACCGACTGTCACACACACACACCACTCACAGAAATCAGGATGGTCTCGCCGACTTCACGCGCAGCAAAGTTGGCATCGATGAAGTCACGATCATCCATGGCCCTGCTGTTTTGTGGAGGCCTGCAAGTCGTGGTCCAAGGATACAGTGACAGTTGCAAACGAAATGAACAACCACACAAGGTTTGCGGCAACGGCACACAGACATACAACGATACCAAGGCACTCCATTTGTCCATGCACGGTTTGCCTACACACGTACCACAGCTTCTCTCCATCCGTTTCCATGTGAACATGGATGAAGACTCCCGAAAACAGGACGAGCGCCGCCAGCACAGAGCTCGCCATGACAGTGCATGGGCGCCGAGCAGTGAATAGCGCAAGTTTGTACACCCCTTTGTCAATGGAATGCGTCAGTGCCTCATGCACAACAGTGAGTGGGTTTCTACGAGTCATGGTGGGGGAAGTGGGTGCAGGTTGGGAGTGAACATGTGGGCGCGTTGAAGCAAAGTGGCCACGCGGGGCGCACGTGAACACGTGCGTCGCATGTCACTAAAATGGTTGTAACAGCTGAAGATGGCCTCTCACGTGAACAGAAAAAGGTCCTTTTCAAGGAAGCGTGCTTCGGATCCGTGGCGTCGCATCCCGTCTGAGACGAGCCGTCCCCACGTGATACCCCCAGGAGGCTCTCGCGGCGTGCAAGGGGTGGCACAAGGGATGTATGTACATGGCAAGGTCACTGAGTTGGAGCCCGGAGGGATGTGGCTTCTGCCACCGCAAATGTCCCAAGAAGGGCGGGGTGTCATGTGGGGTGCGTGCAAGCCTGGCATCCCCAAACAGAGCCCGCATTGGCAGTACGGTCGGGCTGGCGTTTGGATGACTGGGCTTCAGCCTTTTCTCAGATTCGTCCGGGCAGCTCCACCAGTTCTTTGTCGGCGAACGGCACTGCTCGTCAGCCAGCTGATGCCATGTGGGCATCGTCCAAGTTGGCTACTCTGGAGACATCCCAACACGATTACTTTGAACGGGTACGGTGGCCTGGGCATGATGAACAGCCACCACCGTTGTGGGACGAAGCTCTGACCCCGCGGGGGTGCTGAAGGTTTTTGTTGCCTCGCCGCGTGTCATGCAGTGCAACGACATGCACAGCATCATGAGTCGCAGAGTTTTTGGTTTGTATGTTTGTTCGAGTCAAGAAACACAACCATGTTCGAGCCCGTTCCTGCCGATGTGTGCCTCAAGCACCATCCAGGCGCACGAATGCGAAAAACAACGTGAGCGTGTGTCACGAACACATACACGGTGTGTTACACACACGCTCACACCGACGCACACCCCACTATCACGAGACACCAGAAACAAGGAACCCACCCACCCGCTGTCGCCAAAGATGCCCATCCCACACCCTAGTCCCGCACCAAGCAGTCCCGGCGAGATTGCATGGCGGTGGTGATGGTACCAACCCCACGACGTGCAAGCTCCCGCTCCACCTCACTCAACGCATCACGAAGCTTTGCAACCCACTCCGTCTCAGGGTCGTGCGGAAACCCCTGTGAGCCACCCTTGACCCACCCCAGCACATCGTCGCGAACTGCGTCAATGACCTGAAGCATGTGGTCGCACCGCCGCGCCACTTCGGCGGCGTTGCCCTGAAAAAAGGCGCTGCCGTGATCCGCGCACAGCTTGAGCCACCCTCGCCCAATCGCGATCGCACGTCGCTTGGCTCGCGCGGCACGGCCGGGGTGGAGACCCGTGTGCCACCTCAAGTCATGCTTGTTCATCAATGCCACGACAACGGGACGGGCATACACTGATGGCTCCACACCCTGGCAATCACGTAGATGGTCTAGTTCGAACAGCCAAGCACCGGCACAAAGGTCGTCGAGGCTACCGATATCGCGCGCCGGCTCGCGCGTTTTGCGTGCGTTGATCCCGCGCGTCGGATTCTTGTTCCCAAAAGCATTTCCCCACCACCGCCGACCCCAGGTCCAGTTGCGAAGCTGTGCGAGCAGGTTGACTTCCCATTGCCGCAACGTGTGCGCGTTTCGCCACCCCACACGGTTCTGGCCGCGATTGAAGAAGTCTTGCACGGTATGGATGAATCGTTGTCGCGATGTGCCGCCTCCTCCTGCCGAAGTGGCTGTGGCAGAGAACCAACGGGTCGGATACTGCATGGATACGGTGGGCAAGCCGCGACCCAGAACGGACACGCCGAAAGCAATGTCTTCGGGCCAATCAATGGTCAGGTAGCCCACATCAGGAGCTTTCGCCTGCAACAGGGGACAGTTCACCAGTACCGCTTTGTACAAGGAGGGTGTGTTCCGAGACACAGCAACGCCACTCGCGTCGGGGACGGAGTTCTTCTTTCCGTTCGTTCCAGCGCGGATGCCGCTTTGGAATCCTGCAAGCGCGACGTAATTCTGTTCACGCGCAACAGCTCCCGCGATATCCGTGCACGCTGCTCGCACAGTTAGCTGCACGTAACCTGTGCGGCGACTTGTCCACTTGAACGCGCCATTGGCACTTGTTCGCAGCACGGGATCCTTGAAGAATGTCGTGGTGTCATCAACAAGAAACATGGGTCGTGCCGGCAACCTGCAATCAACACCTTCCAACACGGCCGATGCAACTGCTTGGAGCTGTGAACACTTGGCACCCCTTTGATTCAGTTCAGTGATCTGGCACTTGCCCGAGAAGACGCGAAGGCATGTGTCACGGGCGTACCCAATGCCTCGGTTGATGTGAGGGAGTTCCAAAAACACTTGGTGCGGCCACTGGCGAGCATAGAGCGCGAGCTCAGTCGACTCCACGGCAACCACGCTCGGGGAGCGGCGCTCCGCCGCCACTCCATACTCAGTGTGAATCGCGTACGGCGTTCGGGCATGGATGCCTCCATCCGTAAGCGCCTTGCCAGTGCTCGGCACCACAATGACAACGTCGTCGCTGGTGGCTGCTAGCAATGATGCTTCTGCGTCATGCACCGCTTGCACAGCCACATGGCTCGCGCGTTCCGCTGCATGTAGTTTCGCTGTTGCGTCCGTGCACCGACATTCTGCGGCGTCCGCCTCAGCTTGCGCGGCAATGACGCCAGGGCTGTCCGCACTCCCATGTCGCTTTTTCGCGCGCTGCAGGGCTACCTGCGAGCGTCTGACACATCTGTCCGCGCGCTTGCGCTCCAATTCGGCTGCGTTTGCTCGTTCCCCGGCCCCATCACGTCGTTCGCACGCATCGTGCCACGCAGAGTGGCGCCGTTGCCATAACCGTTGGTTGGCAAACAGGCCATTGAGCTCCGTGGCTGGGCCCCAAAGACGGGCAGTGGCCACACCTTCCGCCTCGTAGTGCACTGGGAGTCGCAATGTCACGTATGCAAACGTCGGTGGGGGGGCTGGATGTGGACCTCGCCGTGCGCGCGTCGGCCGAGCCAGAAGCTTCTGCTTCCAAGCCTTGGGCATGCCCCGTGTGATGTACCCGTTGGACTTGCTAATGATGGTGACCTTACGCAGCTTCGGGGAAATGATGTCGCCCGTATGTGTGCCGTTGTTGGCACGGAGCGGTGCTGCTGCTGGTGCTGGTGCCGCTTCAGCAGGCACGGGAGGTGTGGACATCACACGCTTGCACGCCGCGTCCCATTTTCCGCGGCGTCTGGCAATGAACCCTCGTGCCAAGGCAGTGGCGGCACAGCCGCGGGCATGAGCAGGTGCGGCGGCAGCGACAGGGGGTGCAGCGTGGAGAGCCGCTGGAGGCGGCGGGGCGGCACAGGCTGCCACCGCAACCGTCGGGGCTGGAACACGCCCACAACAAGGAGCGGCCAAGGGAGCAGGAACAGGAGCAGGAACGGCCACAGGGGCGGGGGCAGGAGGAGCGACAGCGAATAACTTCTTGTCCAGGTTGGCGGCATTCTGGACCTGGGGCAGTCGTGACTTCGTTTTGTTGCGGGCGGCGAGGGTGGAGGGTTGCTGCGCGGTGACTGGAGTTCCCTGAACGCGCGGCACATCCGGCTGCGGCGACTGAAACGCCATGGCCACCACGCCACACCACAAAACCGACAGCGGTGTCAATTCAATTACTCAACCGAAACGTTTGTCACCTGGGCACAAGCCATGCGAGCTTGCAGAACATGTGGTGTCGCTCGCAAGTTGTGCCAAGACCGCGCGCATCTTCCCTGAAGATTATTCAGTCCTCGTGTGTTTAGTTGGCGTGATGTTGCGATCCGAGCTCCGTGTTGGACCGCAGCGTACCGTTTGTTGCTCTGCTTCGTCACAAGCACGGATGCAGCAGCCACACAACTTGTGTGTGTAATTGAACCGTTGTGGTGTGTGTCCACACTTCACTAGAACTGTGTGAGTCGCCCACGAAGCGAAGGGACCTTACAGGGCACACTTCGAAGAATCCCCGCTCGGTTTTGGCGTGACCGCCGTCGAGATGGCCAAGGTGTTCTTTGGGAAGCAGCTGATGACTGTGAGGGCCTTTGTGGTGGAAGACCCTTCCCAAGGAAGCAACGGCTGCAGCAGCGTCCATGGTGCATGGCTCCACAACTGGCCAGGGTGGCGCAGGAAAGGGACCTCACGCAGGTCATGATCAGTGAGGCTCGTTGATCACACACCACGAAGACCACAGTGGAGGTGCCATTCCGTTGCAACAAGCAGGGCTCCATCTCATCCAAGATGCATGCCAGCGTCAGCCGCCGGCTATCAGCCTGGCGCTACTCAGTCGTGACCCACACACGAAGAGGCTTTATGGCACGAAGGCATGTCCAGAGAGGGACACGGGTGGCAGCAGGGACAGACGTTGACGAAAACTCAGCGATATGCCTGCGCTGCCTGGAGTGGTGTTGCTGCGTTGTGCAACGTGAACAAGTGTGGGGCAACGATGACTGGCCAAGGAAGGCCCCATCGATGGGGGCGATCCTGAATCCACGCCACGATCGAGGAGATGTATGGGCCATCGGATGGATCGGGTGCGTGGTGTCCCCACTGCGACACACCACGCCCATTGCCATGGGTCATCCTTGGCGTGGAGTTGTTGCAGCTCGGACAACACCTCATCCACCTCCGGGCGTGCGATAGGGCCGTACAACACGGACTGAACCAGGTTCAGCCGCGATACATCCCGCAGCGTCACCGTCTCCATGAGCGAGGTGTTGGCGCCCTTGGGAATGGCATGTTTGGAGATGGCAACATCACTCCACCCTCGCGTGTGAAGGTCCATGATGCGCCCCTCCAATTCCTTGAACCACTGTTGACATACATGCATACGTGACGTGACAACCATTATGGCAGAGCTTCCATGCCGCCACTGCACAAGCAAGCTGCAGATGGTAAGCTGCGCCACGACGCACCTCCAGCTCTGCTTGATTGTGGTGCAATTCGGGGTGGCATATCCCTTGGGGTTGCTTGGTAGTGGCACGTCGCTGCTTGGTCGTCACATCTAGTCGTGGCTGCTGCCACTGTTTGGCCATGAAACATTCCGGCCATGCCCCTTGCTCCGAGCGCCTCACGACACCACCATACAAGCAATCCGTGCTTGTGCCGCCACACACACACACGTGTTGGACGCCCCTGGCGATGCACACAAGGCCGTCCGTGGCCCTTGGGGGGG
>Ga0213833_1001735_pt1 | contig 15045 bp, 21 predicted proteins | sample SWATP21_FD_160575 | JGI IMG/M metagenome (GOLD analysis project Ga0213833, IMG submission 160575) | Coastal seawater microbial communities from Marineland, Florida, United States - SWA TP2 #1 | ecosystem: Environmental > Aquatic > Marine > Coastal | place: USA: Florida | collected 2016-08-14
GGGTGCGCATTGGTGCATGCCCCCCCCCCAGCAAGCACATGAGCTCGTGGACACGTAAGCAGCGAGGAGCGCTGACGACGTCTGCAGCGCCACACATGCTTGTCACGCACCGTGGGCGGTACGACGATGGGCTCAACAGGTGGTTGACTCGGCCGGCTCCCCACTTTGCGAAGCCGAAGGTGGGTAAGCTTGCGAGTGATGGCCGCCCGGATGTAGTCTGGCGCCGCGGGAAAAGCTGCACCCAGCAACAAACACTCTGCGCCGTCCGACTGCATGCGAAGCACACGCAGCTCCTTGGGGGAGTAATAGCTCAAGGCCTGCAGCCAGCGCACAAACAAACAGGCAGCATGCCAACGACGGCGTCTGAGAAGGACGTATGCGGAGCACCGTGCGACACAATATTCAGTTGCACGAACGCACCTCCATCGCGATGCGCCGGGCTTCACCCGAGCACACATGCTCCACGAACAGCATCGTGTGTGGCACACCTGCAGGTCCGAACAACGCCCGAACCTCCTGCCTCCCGCGAGTGACACGACACACGTGTGACAAGCAACGCAAGGCCGTCGTCTGGAGCAACAACGTGATGCTTGACATGTGCGGTGTGAGGTGCAAGGGTTCGCTCCAAGTCGAAGCAGGCGGCGCAGGTGATGTTGTCGCAGATCCTGCGGCAGTTGTGGTTTCACCCGACGGGCGCGCTGCACTGGTGATGGCCTGCCCCAGGCAGCTCGGGAGTGCCCACAGTAGGAGCAAGTACAGTGGAGGAAGAACGGTGCGAGAGCGAGAAACGAGGTGCCGCAAGAAGTTTGTGGACAGCAGCTGCAAAGCCTGTGGCGTGACAGGGCAGCCGTGATGACAGCAACCACGTCCATGGACCAACAACCGTCAGTGCGCTGGACTGAGTTTCCCACCCGCATATGGTTTTGTGTGTGTGTGCGTGTGCGGTGCGCGTGTGTGTACCTGCATGGCATGGTCAAAGGCAACGTCAGAAACGAGCTTCGATGACTTTTGCCCGTGAGGAGAATCATGAAGGCGTGCGTTGCTGGAGAAACGCACACCCTCCACAGCAATGCTTGCGCATGCTTTCATCACACGCTCGCTCAACGGAGCGGTGCGATCCATGTCCATTGCTTGCACGGTTCCACCTTCTCGACACGCAAGGTGTTTGTACGCGACCACACAGAACGTTAACGCAAGAGCCCCAGCATGAGCGGCATCGGTGCAAGGCCTGGTGGTGAGAGCAACGCAACAGGGGCAGCCATCACCACAGGGTAGCCGGCACCCCAGCAAGGCACGGCGTGGTGTGAGGCACCCAACTAGAATCCTGGGCACGGCGACGGCACAAGCGCACATACACACGCATGCGCCACCATGCGTGGATCAACTCGGTGCACAACAACAACGCACCTTCGCTGTGCACAGTGCTTGGCAAGAAACTTGCAGCAACACGACACGTCGCGACGCCGCCCACGTGACGACACCACGGATTCGAGCGTCTCAGGTGGCATTGATCCGGCGGTGCCTCGGCCATGGTCGGTCTCTTTCTCGTCCACGTGCCTTGGGTGCTGCAGTGACACCCCAAGGCAAAACGCCAGTCGTTTCACCACCCACGGGAGCCGTTGCTTTGCCGGAAGGCACCATGGCTTTCCTGCCAGTACATCAACACGGGAGCTCTGCGGTTGTATCGCGCCAACACCCCGACAGCACATCATCAAGGCAACACAAGGGGGGGGGGGGGTAAAAGAAAACAACATAATCAAAACAACAACGTGGGCACACGACACGCTTGGTCAGGCCTCACCCTAGGCGATGACACAGCCCCCGACACCAACATTGGAAGGCAGTACTAACCTTGGACTTGTTGGTTTGTGATTTGCGCCCGTCTTTCACGCCCCAGATGGAAGTTGTCGGAGTGCCTGTTCCTGCAGCAGCAGAGGTGTGATGCCCACCACTGCTTCTGACAGGTGACAGCGGAAGACGTGCACGGTCGTCATGACTCGCGACAGCGGCTGTTGCGGTGTTTGTGCTGCTCGTTCCGGCAAGGTGCGGCGTCAAAGCTGCGGGGTGAACTGGGGGAGTCACACCAAATGCAACAAGCAGCAGCAACAACATCACACCACGTGCGGCGCGACAACACAAACCACCCATGAGCATCATCATCATACCCAACGGCCAGCAACAATAGCCACGACTTCTACACCACAAGCGCTCCACTCGTACCCAGTGACCTCAGCCGGTGCTTGGGCTTCTTGTTGGGCTGTTTCCATGGCAACGTTCGACTTGGGGAGCTGGGGCAGGATGGCTTGCCCACCGGGTAAAACCAGGTTTCACCTCGCGGCAAAATCCACCGCTTGAGACGCGCGACATGATCAGCGTGACCAGCCGCGGCCACAGCCACACTCGTTGAGCCCCCCGCTGCGGCCGCGGCAGCAGAAGCAACCATGGCTGAGCCCGCATCCGTGACTCCACAAGTTGGTGGCGAGACACACGTCGTGGAACCGGGAAGGCCATGCAGGGCGTCGTTGGTGGCGTCCACAACCACGGCAAGAGCTGCTGCTGCGTCCAGCGCTGCTTCCGCAGCCTCATCGCGTGCGGACAGTGCACACACTTCGTCACCAGCAGCGACAACTGGGTGGTGCGTGATGAGTGCTTCCATCTCCGCCTCTTCACTGTACCTGCCGGGTCACGAGAAACCACAACGACGCATGCTTCAATGGGGGTACAGCACGAGGTGGAGCAAGCGGGACGAGCTGTCAACCCCACGAACATGAGCTCGAAGCCTGACTGGAAATCATCGACGGATGACAGAGGCTCGCGTGGTTCTTCGTCAGTCGTTGTTTTGTTGGACGCAGCACCCATCGCAGGCGAAGGAGCAGGAAAGATGGGGTCAACCGCAAGCGCAACCAAATCGTCTACCATGCGCTTGACGAGGCGCATGTGCCAAGAATTTTGGAAGCCTAGGTACCTGGCACACAAGGATTGACACAGTTGTCGTCACACACAAGCCTGCACGGGCTCCCAATGTGTGCACAAACATTGACCGTACGGATTTGTGTTTACTTCAATGAGAAACACTCGGAAATCTTCGTCAATCTGGGGCAAGTGGTTGTGGTGGAGTCACCAGATAAACGGCAACAATGCACGACACTTGACGACACACACAGCTCGAACCATAAAGTCGTATCCAAACAACTCAAAACAACGACGGCCTTTGTTCTTTTCGTGTAACTTGTTGCGAACCGACAGGATGGAGTCTCGCACCATGTCGCGCATGCGAGTCAGGCAGTGCTGGCGAAAATTGACTCCGCATGCGGAGTGGTGCTCATCGATGTACCTACGGCGCAGCGCAGGTTACCAATGCAAGGACAAAAGGAACCGCCACAAACGCACTGTTGTAACTGGTCGAAGCTGAGCGTATTTCCATCTTCGAACTTGCCGATGTTGTCACTGTACTTTTGCATGCAGTAGTTGGTGAGATGCACCATCTGGTTTCCTTCCACGCTGGAAGACAGCCTGAGCGTAAACGGCTCAGATGAGGTCCGCAGGTATCTGCACAATACAACGGCCGCATCCACAGTGAGAAGGGGCAGCGTGTGTGACCACGTAGCAACGTTCACTACTCAAAGAGCAATCTCCCCTGAAGTGCAGCAACGCACCCGTCTCGGTACACCCAAACATTGAAGGCGTCGTCCACCAGCGCCCATAACCGAATGTCAAACTTGCGACCACGTAGCAACAGCGGCCTTTCAATGTACCTGGAAGCATTTGCAGCACCCCCAACGAAACCGTCAACGATGCCTATGTTCCCGACGCATTGCAAAACCCGCACGCACTTTTGAACCAAGTACTCTTGCGTGCCGTTCACTGTGAACAGATACTGGCGCATCTGATGTAAGTCGTCGAAAACAGCAATGCCACGGCCACAGTTCAGGCCGGAGGGCTTTACGATCCAAATGTTTCGTTTGCAGTGCTTGAGCGGCATGCGCTCTTCGCATGGTTTCTGCGCTCGTAAACGCTTGAAGTGGCGCTCGAAGTTCTTCCAGTCCGTTGTGGCCTGCGCAAGTGGAGCACGCCGCACAATGGCCAGGCCGAGTCGAGGACGACAAGCGTGCACCGTGAATATTGCCGCATAGGTGCTAGTGCGTGTTGGCACGACAACACATACACGGCGCACCTCTGAACGATGGGCGTGACTCTTGACGAGAAAGGTAGTGGGCGTGAAGTCGAACGTGTGCAAGCCTACCAGGGCGTAAGTTTCTTGAAGCGAGCTGTGGACCCACAAAGCCCAGGCACATTCCCCACGTGACCCGAGCTTCATGCTTCCCACACCCCCTCAGCAGCCAGATGCGGGCAAGCCATCGTTGCCTTTGCGTACCGCAGCAGCCCGGTTTTCGATGTCAAGTGGTGAATGGAAGAGAAGTGGTTCACAAGCTGGGTGGACGGGCCCGACAAGTCTTGACTGTGCGCGAAAACACACGTCATCAGTGACCATGGCACGCCACACTGCAGCAACACGTCAGCCTACAACCCACACCGACCTGTGCAACGTGACAGGGACTCCAAGTGGGCCAGGCTTCACAAACAGTGTGGGCCGCCAACAAAAGTGGAACTGCTGACTCTCGAATCCTTCCATCAGCAGTGCCTTGTGCTTTGCAGCCAGGGCCTTGGCAATGCGATGTCGTTGTGCGAGAGCCATCCCAGTGGTGGGGCCATGAGGGGCATCCTCAGGCGAAAGCTCAGTAGGAAGAGACACAGCCGGCTGTCACAAATCCAGCACAGATACCCACACACCCAACTGTTAAGCACACCACAACCCGAGCTGCGGGGCGCAAAGTCTCAGTTCGCTGCTGTCAACACAGAAAATGCATGGTACCGTACTTTCCACCAGCTGCGTCGCTCCAGTGCACTCTGGATAACACCTGAGTTGTTGCCTTTGAACACCAAAAAAGTGTAACACGCCATGCTGCGCGGGGAATTTCAACACCCGAGCCGCGTCCTCCAACAGTAGGCACACTACTGCAGCGGCTCCGCGTTATCGAAGCATCTTCGCACGGTTGCAGATGCGTTGGCTCTCACTGCGACCAGCACCAAGGAGAACCATGCTGCTGCTGTGGCAGAAAAGTGAACGTGCGAGCGTGACATTGAGTGATGAATACACATACATGAACTTCGACTCGTGTGAGCGTTTCGTTTGTTTGATACGGCCGCTCCCGTGTTGCGTTGCTCCATTGAGGTGCAGGCGCGAAGCTGTGCACCATTAGGGGTTGCATTTGTCCCTCCTAGAAGTGGCAACGACCACAAGAGTGGTCCGTAGCTGTTGGGTTTCTCTGTGAGCGGGCGCGCACATGCCGCACAGCTAGACGGAAGGAACACGGAACCATCGCGGAGTTTGCTGTGGTGTTACGATGGCGTCATTGGGAGATGCAGGAGCCTTCCCTGACGCCGAGCAGATGACAGAGGTGTCCTCTGACCAAAAGGCGGCGCCGTCAGATGGTTTCTCAGACGACGGTGGCAACGTGTTGGTGTCTCCTCTCGGTGACAACGACAAAGAGCGTGCGGACACACCCACGCCTTCACTCCGTTCCTCGGGCCGCAACAATCGTGGGGCGTGCTGTGGCTGCTTCGAACGACCACAGTGGGCGCAGAAAGTCTGGTTGTTGTTTGATGATCCCCAGTCGTCAAAATACGCGCTGTGGCTGGGGTGGGCTATCTTGCTGCTCATCTTTGTCAGCACGCTGTCCTTCGTGCTCGAAACGGTTGATGCAATCAAGGACACGGCTGGCGAGGTGCTTGAAGTTGTTGAGGTGCGCGGTCGCCTTCTCACGGTGGTTTAGCCTTCAGTGTTGGTTCTTACGTGCCGGTACGCTCTGGTATTGTGTGTGCAGACCTTCTGCATTGTCGTGTTCACGTTGGAGCTGGTGATTCGGTTTGCGACGTGCCCGAACCAATGCAATTTCTTGACAAGTTCGTTGCAGTGCCTTTCATCGTGCCAAAGCAACGGGTTGTGTGCTCACTTCTTGTTTCTTGATTGGCGCTGCACTTGCAGAGATGTTCAACTGGATTGACGTGATTGCTGTGGCTCCGTTCTACATTGAGTTGGCAATGCCGTCTGCCGTAAGCTGTGTGGATGGGTAAAGGGGCTGGCATCACTTGACTCCATCCATGTGGCGTGTGTATGCAGGGTGGAGCGGGAAGGTTTGGTGTCATTCGAGTGATGCGACTTGTTCGAGTTGCTCGCGTTGTGAAGGTGTCTCGGTACTCCAAGTCGATTCGGATTTTCACACAGGTTTGTGGGTGAACACGAGCTTTCTCAGCGTGCATGTTGCTTGACGAGGACGGCTGATCCTCCACAGGCGATGACGAGTAGCGTCAGACCGCTGACAATGCTCATTTTTCTTGTCACCATTGCCATGGTGGGTACCACCTCTCGTTCCGCTTTGCATCCCCAGCCATCAGTGTTCTCTTCACTCATCAGCACGTGCGCATGTGGCGTCCTCCTCTCCCAGATCGTTTTTTCCAGTGGCATTTACTACGCGGAGCTCACGGAGGATGGGTGCCGGGAGGGTGAATGGGAGGTGGCAGGCACCAAAGAAGTTTGTGAAGAAGGCAGCAATGGATGGGAGCGAGTTGAAGGATCCAACGCAGGGCTTTTCACCAAGAACGGCATTCAGGTCCAATGCTGGTGTGCAAGCGAGAATCCCTTTGTGAGGTGAGGATTTGCACGAGTCCTGTCACCTTGAGAACGTGGCTGACACTTCACTTGCGCGGCTGGTGGCGTTTTGTAGTATCCCTTCAACGTTCTGGTGGTGCCTCGTGACGATGACGACAGTTGGGTGCGTACAACTGGGAAATGGTGGGGTCGCCTTGAGTTTGGCGCCACTGCGCAATGATGGTGGGCATGCCTTCACATTTATGTTCTTCCAGCTATGGGGACAACGTACCAGTCACTGCAACCGGTCGATTCGTGGCAGTGGTGACCATGCTGTCAGGCATCATCATTCTGGCGCTGCCAATCACTGTCATCGGCACAAACTTTGCACGAGTGCTTCGCAAGATGCAACGAGACAAGATGCTCTCGGACCTTGAAAACCTCGACCACAATGATGACGGGGTTATTGATATGTCCGAACTTGAGGTCAGGCTTGGCATGATGGTTGTTGGATCAGTGGGATGGGTGCTGACCTGGCTTCGTTGGTGTGCACTGGTCACAGTCGCTCCTGAAACTGCTTGCAGCGTTGGCACCGACGGAAGATATGGCCAACTCGATCCCCGCTAGTGCCAAGAAGTTGCTCAGCAAGTACGATGCCGACAACAGTGGGGTTCTCGAAGCAGTGGAAATGGTGCGTGGAGGGAGGATCATGTGCTCGCGTGGTGCTTGCACACGTTGTTCGTCACAGCAGGGCGATGACGATGACCGGATCGAGCGTCTTGTTTTCACAGTCTTTGTTGAAGAAAGATCTGGCCGGCATCATTGGCCCTTCCCACCCAGCCTACCATCAGCTCCTGGACGAAGCCAATCGCGAGCTCCAAATGGCCGGCGTCGCAACAGGTCGCAGGGACAGTGTTGCGTCTCAAGTGTCCGAGATATCACGTGAGGCCCGCCAGAGGCGCAAATCTCGCAAGATGGCGGCCTCTTCCGCACGAACCACTGCCTCCGCAAACAGCCGACCAAGCGCGGGGTTTGTACCGTCGTTTCGAGGTGGTCGTCACCGTGTGCCACACTCACGACTTGTCCGCGAGTACCAACGGCAATCGCGCCGCATGAGTATGGAGGGAGACGCGTCTCACCATGGTGAAGGCAGCCCCACCTTTGTAGTCCACGACCCTGTTGGTCAAGACTACATCCATCAACGGCTTGAGGAGATCCAGGTGCGCTTGTGTGATGGGGGCGGGGTGACAAGCAATGTGTGAGCGGGTGTCCTGACGTCCTGTTGCGCTTGTGCAGGAGGGTGTGGATACCAAGCTCGCTGCGATCGCTGACGTCCTTAACATTATCAACCTGTCCCTCCATCAAAGTGCTGATCCAATGTTGTAGTGATCTCAGTGCCGTGTCTCACACTTGTGTGCAGGCAACCAGTTTCCTTTCCATGTTTGTGTCGGGGACAGTTTCTCCTCACTCTTTCTTCAGCCAGTGCTCGCTATCGTGCGCCTTTCGTATAGACGTGCTTGGCCTTCTACCCTATTGCCGTTGGAGTTCAACGCAAATAAACATGTGTTGTGCCTTTCAGCGCCGCCAAGCCATCAAAGCACATCACAAAAGGTTCATTCACTCCAGCATGTGTCCACAAACACCACTACCTGTGGTCAGTCACGCACTACCCTGGGGGTGGGTTGCCAGCCACATCCGAGTCGTCGACGGTGTCTCCGTCAACGCCAGCACCAGCACCAGCGCCAGCCACTGCCGCTGCCACGCCGGCTTCTTCTTCCTCCCCACCAGAAGCTATCCCGGAAGCCATGTCATCGCCCTTGGCTTCTTCCTCACCCTGCGCCCCGCCAGCAGCTTCGTCGTCACCATTTTCATTGCCATTGTTGTCGTCGTCGTCGTCTTCCATGAAAGAGGTGGCGATGGATGTGGCAATGGACGCACCGTCCGAGTCATCCATCGAAGTTGCAACGTCATCCTCCAGTTCCAAGTCAGACATCCCGTCTGAGGATTCATCGCCGAAGCCCTCGACCCCCTTTTCTTCCTCCGCGCCAAACCGTTCATCGTCTGTGTCAGTGTCTGACTCCGATTCGCTGCTACTCTCATGCAGCGCATACTCAGGCAACGGGATCTGCGCGTCCAACGCTCGCTGCTTGGCTTCGGGGTCAGTGGCACCTCTGCATTTCTTGTCCCAGTACTGGTTGTTGATGGTGATCAACTTGATTTCCTCCGCTTTGGTGACCTTCAACAATCCTTTTTGAACCTGTGCGGCGCGTGTCGTGTCAGACCACGGTTAGACAAGCTGGTTCTGGGAGATTCCCACAGCAATACAAAACACGAACTTGGAGCTCAGCTCGACTGGCTTTGATTTCTTCCTCCATGGTCACCACTCTGGCTCGAATCGGCTTGATGAACTTGCCGATCTCATAGTAGTTATTCAGTGCCAGGATCTGCTTGCACAACGCGTAGGCAACAAAGTAATTGCAGCCGCGTTTGGCTTTCGGTCCGCGGAAGTATTCAGGCTTCAGTTCCCCACGAGCAATGGTTTTTTGCACCAGCTCCATTTGTTCTGGTGTGACCTTCTCCGGGTCTAAGTACCGATAGATGGTGTAGAACTTGGGGTTGGGGCGCCGCAGCCACACACTTCGCATATCGATGACGCCACCAATGAACTACAAAAAGGCAAACCACAACACAGACAAGTGGGAGGTAAGCATAGTGTTGCGGCAACATTGGCACACGACATCCCGCGCGTTTCCGCTGAAACGGAGCACCAGTAGCCAACGATGGCCATACCTTCTCACTCATAATGTTCTGGAACTGCAACCAGGCTGGACGATGGCCCGCGAGGTACGCTGCCACCTTCGACACGAACATAATTGGAGCTGGTGGTGCGTAGCCACCACCGAGGGACAGCTCCATCAAGTGGTCATCATCGATGCGCCGCACCGCTTCAATGGCATCAGCCCACTGTGGAAGGCGCACAGTCTGTCAGCCACATGCCTTGCACCTACAACCTCGACAACGCATACCTGCGGCTGTCGCTTCTTTTCCAAGTTGTCGATCGCCACCGTGCGCATCAAGTTCCATTTGGTGACCTGCTTGGTGATTTCATGGGAGTGCGTCACGATTTCCTTGTCGAGTTTGATGCGTCGCTTGGTGGCCTCGTGGATCATGCGTGTGAGCTTGTCCGTGTCCCCTCCAGCAACCTTCATCAACATGTCGTCTGCCTCACGCCCATCCGGATCATCGTGTTCTTGCTCCGCAGCCTGGGCAAAGCCACAACCCACGGTCAGTGTGGGGGGTACCTCCGATGGCACCACCAACAGACACAGCACGACGAACGATTTCAGCGTCCAGCGCCCTGCCATCACGCAGCGTTGCTGTGGCCTCATTGAGCTCCGCACGAATGTTGTCACATTCACGACGTCGGCGTTTTGCTTGCTGGACTAGCTTCTCATGCTTCATCCGAAGCACTTGCAGCACGTGCTGCGAAGTGCAGCACCAATAAAACCACAGCATCACGGAGTGTGAATACAACCCTCCGCAAAGAAAACAAACAAATGCGCAAAATCAGTGCATACCACCGCCACCAACCTTCTTCGCTTCCCAAGCTTTCAGCCACGACTGCTCTGAATCTTCCAGTGCTTGCAACTCGGCGTCGCACATCTCCATTTGAGCGGACAGCTCACGGCACGCCAACATGTTGGTGATCCACTGCACCACAAACGACAGCGATTTGCGCAGCCCAAAGGCAACGGTGTCATCTTCGGAGTTCAGCATGTACTCAGTACTGAAGCGGGGGTCTTCAAAGTAGAGATCCTGCACGGCACTGGCCACATCTTCCGCGATCTGATCCGGCTTCAAAGTCACCATTGACTTGTGAAAACGTTCACACGACAAGCGGCCGTCTTCAGCAAACTGTTGGAGGGAGTTGCGCTTGTCATGCCAAGGAATGGCGTTGACCACGCCCGTAACCACCATGTAGAGAGCCGTAACACCCCAGTCCAGCAACTCAGGCGGGTTCAAGAAAGAGGAAAACTGTGCAATTACCGGCTCTCGCAAATGCTGCAAGCATTCCCTGGCACCGGTGTAGTAGCTGTTCCACACAACACACCATCAACACGCATCAGAAGCAGTGAGTGCCACACCACTGCTTGTTGCATGCCCCATGCATACAACAGAGAACGCGCGACACAAGTGCACGTTGTTGCTTTTTGCACCTGTCATGCTGGTACTTGAACTCCTTGTGTCGCTTTCGAATAGCTGCTGCCTCAATCTCGTTGGCGTCCTTGGTCGCTGACAGCTCGGCGTAGCGCTTGCGAACTTCTTCGGAAGTCCGGTCCACGTTGGCTTCTGACGTGGCGAGAGCCTCTTCGGCCTTTGTCTTTGCCTTGCTGGCATCTGTCATCTCCTCTACCAAGAGCTTGATGTCGCCGCGCAAGCGATCCTCGGCTTCATTTTGCTTGAGCTCTTGCAGGCACTCCTGCATCTTGGCGATCATGTCGAGCAAGTCCGGGTGGTCTGTGTCATGAACAGGCGTGAAGAAGGTTGAGGATCCGTCAACCCATGCGCACAGTGCTCTCATCAACGCACTCGGATCAACTCCTGGAGGGACCCGCTCACACATTTCACGCCCTTCCATCATGTTCCACCTTTGAACGGTGTTCTGTGCGACAATGCCGTAGTAGTGCTCCTCTGACTCGGTGAAGTACCTATTGCCCAAGCACGAAGAGGCATCACACCACGTTAGCTGCCGCAGCACACACATGACACCGTCTACAAACGCTGCAAACCCTGGCTTGAACGCACTCGATGAATGACTGAGTGTTCACCTCAGAGATGCGTTCGCACAGCCATTTGTCCAAGAATCCATCTCGCCACGCGCCTTCTCGGCGATCATCGTTCGGGTAGTACAGCGTAAGTCTCCCATGCTTCACCCCTTCACGCCATGTTCCCTTGAAGCGGCAACCATCAGGCAAGGTACGCACGCCAACACCATCGGGCTGGTTCTTGCGGAACTCTCCTCGATATTCGGCCCCATCGGTATATCTGCACACAATTCGTGAGCCAAAGTAAGTGTTCAGCCAACAACACCGCCAGTGTGATTGGAAGCCGCTCGACGCACCGAAGCACGCCTTCACCATGGCGCCGACCTTTCTTCCAGCCGCCCTCGTAGACATCGCCGTTGTGGTACCTGCAAGGCACAGTTGTGACATGGACGTACACACGACGTCAAGACGTGGTATTTCCAACCCGTGCTGCTCGAGTTCCGTACGTCATGATTCCAAACCCGTGGAACTTGTTTCGCTTGATTTGTCCCTCATACACGCTCCCATCACAAAGACGCCACCGACCAGTTCCATGCTTTTCGCCCTTCACAAAGTCACCACGATAGTCCTCCCACGGATAGTCCATTTCCGTGCACTCCGTCCACAGCGGTGGTATCGGCTCTCCATCTGAGTCGCTGGACTCCAAGTTGTACACGTCAAAGTCGGCCCAATGGAGGTCTGACCTCAGCCGGTTCTTCTTCTTTTTTCGTGCCTTAAGCCGCGCGTCGCGTTCTGTGGCAGCGGGTGGAGTGCAGTGCATGGTTGAGTGTGAGATGCCACGACACCCCGGCGCATACCTGATGCGACACGGCACTCGTACTTTCACGTTTTTCCTGAAGCGCTTTGAACTCCTCGGCAGACTCACGAATACGCTTGCGGGCTTCGCGGATCAAGCTGGACTTGCGCCGAGCCGCATGGATGGCACCAGTTGGCAGATCCAGGTTGTCGAACAGAGCTGCAGCTGCGGATTTCCCCTCGCCATCATCACGAGAGTCCGCCAGCGCCTTGATGGTGTAGTCGGCGTCCATTTGGCTGTGCAAGTTGTCTAGCTCCATGTCGTCCACACGCTGTGCACAGAAACACGTCCAGACATGGATGAGTACGTCCAGACATGGATGAGTACGTCCAGACAAGGATGAGAAACCACAACACAAACGTAGTAACCACACCACAAACGTTGCCAAATGTGACCCAAGCACGCATATCCTCGCACGTACGTTGGTCATGTGCCCTTCACCCGAGATAACGTTGTGACGGATGTGACCTTGAAAGATGTTGCCGTTGCGCCACTTCAACACCATGTATCCGTGCCACTGACCGTGCGACCAATCACCATTGCTGAGAAACAAACCCTGCGCATTCCCTCGTTTGTACATTGCCTTACCACGACCATGGGGTTGTCCATCCAACCACCAGCCCTTGTACAGAGCAGGGCCGCCAAATTCCTTCTTGAATTCGTAGGTCTCCACATAGTGATCTGTGACACCACCGGCGTGCTCGGTGGGATGCCCCAACTCCGCCATCAAGACACGAAGCTCAAACCCGTGTCCGTTCTTGCCATAGTTGAACCCGCTGGACCAGGTCTCCGGATCCACCTTCTCGCTCTCCCAACCTGGCACCATGGCCTTGCGTTTCCGTCCGCGAACACCCGCGTCTTCAAAAGCACCAACCACCATGTCCATGGCCTTGGTTCCCCTCAGCTCCTGGATCCTCTTCTCCTTTTCCTCAGGAGACAAGTCCTCTGCCTTGATCGCTGCAACCTTTGCCGCGAGTGCGGCAGCCTCCGCGGCGTCGGTAGCCTTGGTTTCTGCGTCCGCGACAGTGTTGTCGCTCTGTGGTGCCGAGCGCGAGGGCTTTGCTGTTCCGAAGAAGGCCGTCGACTCGGCGTGTGTTTCAGACGGCTTGGCGCCATTGGTAGCACCATCACCGTCGCCATCACCAGACCCGCGGGGCGATTGTTGTTGCGCTGCTGCATCAACTGTGCTCGTGCCATCACCAGGGGTGGATTCAGGTTCATGCTCCGAAGCGCTGCCAGGCATGTCGATCTTCTCCAACGTATCGTTGTCACCGGCGGGTGGGGTGGCATCGTCATCCTCTGCACTCTGAGTGACGGCGTTTTCTTGCTTACTTGGATCGTCTGGGCGCTCCATGTTGGTATTATCAGGCGATGACGTGTCAAGCAATGGCTGTTGCTGCTGCTGCTGCTCGCTTTCAGAAGTGTTGGGGTCGTTGTTGCCCTCTGCAGTGCCGTCGTTATCTGAGGCAGCAGGGGCCTCTGAGTCCACTTGTGCCGCCGCCTCAACGTCGCTCTGACCACCGTCCGCTTCAAGCAGGGCAGTTTCAGATTGCAGCCCCCCTCCCTGCTCGGAAACGGCCGAATCGCCCTCAGACACGTTTGGCATCGCGTCGTCGTTGTCTTGAGACCGATGTGGCGATGCTAGAGGATTTGTTGATGGCGTGCCGTCCACACCCACAACCACCACGTTCACGCCATCGTCAGCACCGTCCCCGTCCGCACTGTCGCCATCACGTGTGCTATTCCCAGCCACTGACGCGCCGTCAGTCGGCGGGAGAGTGGCTTTGCTTTCTTCCACGCCTGCACTGGCGCCTGCTCCTTCGGCATCTTTTGACTCGGGATCCTCGACTTCCTCCTGGTTTGTAGCAACCACAATAAACGCACAACAACCACGACCGACAATATCGTGCAGCAATCGCAAACGTAAGCAGGGAAACAAAACACCCGTGGGATGAACTCAAACGGCTGTCGTACCACAATCAAGCCAGCTTCAATGTCCGCCAACCGCTGCCGCCTTGCAAGCTCTTCCTCAATCAGGTGTGCGTACTCCTCTTCCGGTGTGTCATCGGCGGACGGAAATTCTGTGAGGGTGGACTCAGTACCTTCCACTGAATCCAACTCATCGTTCTCTGCGGCCTTCATCGTCACTTCCAGAGTCAGATTTTCTTGTCCCACGTACTTGGGCTTCGCGTCCTCCTTTGCTTTTCGCTCAGCAGCTTTTCGCTCCTTGTATCGTCGCCACTGTCCTCGAATGCCGTAGTGGTGGCGATCTTTGTAGTCTGCTTGTTGCATGGCCAAACCCTCGCTGATGCCGGCACGCTTCATGTTTATCATGTACATGTACGACTCCTCCAGCTTTTCGGATACTTCCATTTCTTCCATGTCCGCCAAGTGGAGCTTGTGCAGTCGACGTATCCAATCTTCTTGCTTCTTGCGACTTCGTGAAATGCGCTGCGTGACATCGTCAGTCCCATGTCAGCCACAATACCGCCGCTGTGGTTGATAACCGTATCCACCTGCACCCACACACTCACCTCAACACGACGCATGAGTTCCCAATCTTGGACACGAAGGAATCGTTTGCGACGCTTCCGTTGCTGAAGAAATCGTTGGCGCTTCCCACGGAACACACGTTGAATGCGTTGAGCTGCGGTGTGTTGGATAAACACCCGCCTGCGTCGAGATGCCACCAGCTTCCGTTTTTCCTTGCGAGCGATAATGAGCATCGCACGCTTTGCCTGGACACGTACCCGACCCCCCGCCCCGCCCCCCCC
>Ga0213833_1001736_pt1 | contig 15035 bp, 27 predicted proteins | sample SWATP21_FD_160575 | JGI IMG/M metagenome (GOLD analysis project Ga0213833, IMG submission 160575) | Coastal seawater microbial communities from Marineland, Florida, United States - SWA TP2 #1 | ecosystem: Environmental > Aquatic > Marine > Coastal | place: USA: Florida | collected 2016-08-14
CCCCCCCCCTCCCTGCCGTAAAGCTTTATGATACGTACATTGGACGACACGAGCAGATGCTGGCGGTACATGACGGTTCCGTGGGGCGCAAAGAGGTACACATTGAGCAGGAACTGTGCCAGGTGTTCAATGGTCCGGTGCTTGCTACCTTCTGTCAAGTCTGGTGCGCGGCCAGCAAGTCTGCGCCCGCCCTTAAAGCAGTACTTGGGAGTCAGCGAGTCAGCAAGCTTCTCCAGCATCGGTGTTCCGACCAGTTGCTGTTGAACAAACGCGACAGCGTTGCTGTGCCCGGGAAGTGGCAGGGTGGTGAGTCAGCCGGCAGCAAGGCACGAGCATACAAGGTGGGGCACGCACCTAAACTCTGTCAAGGAATGCTCTTTGGTGCTATCGCTCTGTGGGGCACACAACCAACCGAAACACAAGCAGCACCGAGCGCGTCACGAACACGCAAGCTCGCAAGGCGTTGGGTCTGGCACTCACTGTGTCAACTTGAATGTAGGTTTGCGGTTGGGTGAGACCGCGAAGTATGCACGCCGCACAGCTGAGCAGGCTGCTTTCATACGAACGAACGCAAAGGAGTGCAACACAAATGCGCACAGCGAGCTTGGTGTCGTGGCCAACAAACTCCAACAGGTCCTGGGCCTGCACCAGCACCAGCACCAGCCCAGCAACGCTTGATCACGACGGGCCAGCAGCGGAGGCAAAGGGCGTAGCAAACACACAAGGCCGCGCTGATGCGGCGCACCTTGAGATCATAATCCATAAGCCGCATCAGTGTAGCGGCAGTCAGCTCGTGATAGCGTCCTAGGGCGGTGCCAAACTGAGCCGATCCACGGTGCTTGTCATCCAGCAGCTTCTCGAACCGCTCGCTGACGCGCTGGAAGCCTCGAAACAGGGTGTTCCGCTCGCTCTTCACCCGTGCAAGATCAGAAAACGTGCTCAAAGCAAGAATCTTCTCCTTTGATCCGCTGCTGTCGCTGTTTAGAACATCAACCTGGACAACGCAGCGGAATGCAGGCCCTGGTGTCACATTTACTGCACCTCGCTCCCAGCTACGCCCAGCCAAGCGGAAGCACACACCAAACCGTGGATGACATCCTCAACAACCGCAGGGCCTGCCTTAGACTCTTGGGAAGCAGATGTGCTGCTGCTGGCGCTTTCGAGCTCGCGGAATGCACGAAACGCCTGGCGAGGGTTGCGCCGGGCCTGGGTTGACAGCAGCTTGACAAGCTCCGACGACAGCTGCTTCTCGCCGCAACCTCCGGCTGCAGGCGACTGGCACCACCCAGCAGTACGAAGGCCATCTACAAGCTCATCCATGACCACACACGACACAGCGCCTCCCGCAGTGCAACACGCCAGGTGCACAGCAAGCACGACGCAGGGCACACGCGTCCGGACACTCGCGTTCAACAATGCGCACACGAACTCCTGCTATTACTGACATGGTATTTTTGATATCATCGGCCGCAGGGTGTGTTGTGTTGGGCTGTCGGTTAATTTGATCAGTACGCAAGCGTGTTGAGTGACCCAGATACATTCATAGGTGCTCGTTGGGAACATGTCCAGCTACCAAACACCCGATTCGCGCAAGGAGGAGTTCAGGAAGTATCTGGAGAAGAGCGGTGTGATTGACGCGCTGACAAAGGGTGCGCTGTTGCGTTGTGGTTTGATTGTGTGGCCACATCCAATGCTCATACTTGTGATGGTGCAGTTCTGGTGGGTTTGTACGAGGAGCCCGAGCGACCCCCGAACGCCGTTGAGTACGTGTATGGGTGGTGGAGTGCTTGGGTTGCCGACTGGTGGTCAGATTCCAAGTAGTGGTTGCCTGTCGGCTTCTGACTGTTGTTGCTGTTGCGGTCTGCTGCAGCTACATCAAGAAGTACATGGGCGCGCCCACCGGTGTAGACATTGACGCATTGAAGGCAGAGAATGATCGACTGAAGGCAGAGAACAAGCAGCTCACCTCTACTCTTGAGGAGTTGAACCAGCGCGTGCTGGAAGACGAGGGCTAGAGAAGGTGGTGCATGATGAGGCGAAGAGAAGAGTCTGTTTGTTGATTTTGATTTTTAGCATTGCCATGTGCCTGGACACGCACGCTACCACTTTCGACTCGCCAGCGTACTTTACTCCGCCGGTGCTGAGACAACGGCGTCCCAAGCCTTGGCGAGGCCTAGTTCCACCAGCAGCTTGTGCTGTTGGGGTCGGGATGTGTGAGCATAGTGCCTTGCGACGGACCACACAGCCAACGCAGGCAACGTACAACAGCACTGCACTCACACGTACACACACACACCACGTAAGCATGCACGAACCTGCCGTTGAATGGTGTCCTCAAGGTCTCCCAGCTCTTCATCGGCCACCGTGGATCGCACACTCGTTTCCGCCTCCCCCCAGCTCCCTGGTTTCAGCGCATACGTGCGTGCCTGCGGCTCGTGGCTGCGCCGTGTTGCGGGCACCCTCACCTCCGTGACTGGCGATGGGTCTTGGCCCTCGGGAGGCGAGCCATACACCAGTTGTGTGATGGCGATGGGCTCCCGCAGCTGCGGCGAAGATGTGCTGTCGGCGACCTTCCTGCCGCTGAGCGCGTCCAGTTCTTGCTGGTACACAATGGCGTTCAGGCGGGAGAGTGACTCGGTCAAGGAAACGTCATCATCTGAGGCGATGGGGGTGGGAGCGACGCGACATGTGGTTAGGTCATAGTGAAATCGCTAGTTGCGCCCAACACCGGTCTTCATAGCCAGCCATTCCTTCATGCATTCACACACACAAGCGCCACAGACAGTAGCAGTCCAGCGTACCACTGTCAGACGCCGTCGCGTCTCCTTCCTCCTCCTCTTCTTCTTTCTTAATCGCTGCGGCCATCGCTGCAGCTACCGCCACGGGTGGATCGGCGGGGGCGTCGTACTCCGCTCCAGCGTGCTGGAAGGAGGAGTGTGGAAGAAGGGGGAAGCCTGTGTCATCGTTTCCTTGCACACCCACCGAGGCCGCAGAAGCAAATGAGGACGCAAACGACCGCCCCAGTGCAACCGAAGGTAGCTGTGCCAGCGCCGGGTTTCCTTCTACAGCCCGCGCCGGAGCCACGGCACGTGTCGCGATGGGTGCACCTGACGGCGCTGCCGAAGCAGTTCTTCTCGGAGGCTGCGTCACGGCGGCGTGGGTCGAAACAGCGCCCCGCGCGGGCTGTGGCTCGTCGTCCCACACGCCACTGTGCGCTCGTGACATCATGTCCAGGCCTTCAATGGCGGATTGCATGTCGTTCAAGGTGCGGGACAAGTCTTGGAAGGACACCGGGGCTTCCGCGGCCCCGACCAGCGACTCGGATCCTGCGTCGGGGGCCATGGTGACCCGGGCAGTGGCAGTGGGGTCGTCGGGGTGGTGCGAGTGACCCGCTGCCTTTCCTTCCTCTTGTCCGGGGCCGGGACAGGCGCCGGGACTCGGCGGCGTGCCCGTGGCACGTCCAACTGGTTCCGCGTCACGTGGGGTCGCGGGTGACGGCTGGTCGACCCCCATTTCACGCAGCTCGTGCACCAGCCTGCGCCACTGCTGCTTGTCGAGAGAACCTGGGGGCAACGGCCTCATGTACTGCGTGGCCGCTGGTGCCGCGGCGCCCGAGCCTGCGTTGTGGGTCAACGCAGCGCGAAGAGGGTGCAGCGGCAGCGGTGTCGGTTGACTGCTCGAAGCATGCCCAGCCGCGAGCCTGTGGGCATCATGGCTACCCCCTGCCACATCGCGGCGCGGCGGCAACGACACTCCCGACACAGGGTGCTGCTGCTCGTGCTGCTGCTCGTGCTCGTGAAGGAACGACGACGACGCCGCCGCCTGCTGGTTTTCAGGGAACACGGGCGGCACCAAACGGGCCACCGCGTCGAAATGGGAAACAATCTGCCGCCCCAGGCTGGGTGGCAGTGGCGGCGCCGCGGGTCGAGGCAACGCGCCTGTGCCCGGCAGTTGTCGCGCCGAAGGGGTGGTGCGGGCGCTGAAGCTGCCGGTGGCGCCGGTGAAGGTCGAAAGTTGGCTGGCGAAGTCGTCGGGCGCGCCACTGGTCGACACCTCCATGGAGGTGGAGGTGGAGGAGGGGGGTGGCCGGGGTGGGGCGAACGCAGGCCGAGAGGAGGGGAGGCCGGCACCCAGTGCCGGCGCGGCAGCAGAGCCACTAGAGCCGGGTGCGCCGACACGTGCTGACGCAGTGCCGGCGTGCAGAAGCACCCTCTGGGCCAATGGGGGCGTAGGCTGGCCGTGTTGCTGGGGCAAATCAAGCAGGTTGTTGAGGGGGTCGTGGGGGTTGGCGGTGGCGGTGACGGCGGCGGCGGCGGCACCCAGTTCCGCTGGCACAGGAGGAGGCGCTGTCGGACGCTGGGACTTGGGTTGGGGGGCAGGGGGGCGTGGGCGATGTGTTGGCAACGTGCGGCGTGCCACACTGCGTGCTTTGCGCGGTCGTGATGGTGGACCTGGGCGCTTGTGGTGGTCCACGCGCGTTGTACGAGCCTTTGCGTACTGCCGTTCACCACGCTTCCGTGTCCGTGTCCCGTCGCCCTTCGTCCGGACGTCGCGCGACCCGACGGCTTTTCTGGTGCCTCCAATGGAGCCCTGCCGTTGCCACTGCTGCTGCTGCCGTCTTTGTTGCAACGGTTTGGGTGGCTGCTTCTTTGGCACTCGCTTTCGAGGCTGCTGTGGCGCTGCAGGAGGCAACACGGGTCGGCGCGGGCGGCGGGGCCTTCTTCGAGCTCGGAGCAGGTGCCGGACGCTGTGCTCTTGCTGACGCGCACGGTAGGCTGCAGAATGTGCGATGCAGAAGGGCGAGTTGCATACATGGTGGTGATGGTGGTGGTGGTGGTGTGGGTGGCGTGGCGCCGTCGTTGCGAACGAAGCGCTTTCATGAGGCTCTACGCTGGTCATGATGCTGCGCTGCAGGCTGGGCTGGCCACGGCCTGGCCCAGACTGAGCAGGGGATGTGCCAGGATGCAGACGAGCTGGCGCGTTGGATGCGGTCGTAAGTTGTTGCTTCGATTCACCCGTTGCGCTTGCAGGTGACAGGTCCTCTGCCCGTGGCGATGGATCCGGAGCAGCCGCGGATGCCACGGGCAGTTCTGAGGCAGCCAACACAAGTGACAGCCGGCTTGCATCGGGGGAAACGCCACTGGTGCTGGCCAGGTCCTCCGCCCCCCAGGGGCCAAAGGACGCACGACGCGCCATGCCGAGCAAAGACCACTCGGAGTGTCACACAGCAGCCCACACAGCTGCTTGTGCTGGTGCTGTCAGTCGTGGCGGTGTCACACGGTTGTTTGACTCGAAAATTGCAAGCAGCGATGTGTTAATTTGGCGTGACATAGATATGAAGTCGGGTGCAGCGGCTCCACATCCAGGGCCTGGGTGGTGAACGCTGTTGCCCATGTTGATATGGAGGCTACTCCAGGTGGAGCGGCTCCACATCCGACACCTTGGTGTTGAACGCCGTTGTCATGTTGATCTGGACAAAGGTACGGGCATACGCGGGAACCGCCGTCTTGGTGACGTTGTTGTAGACGCCGGCGTTGGCCACCGTCATCGTGTGCTCCTGGAAGTCGTAGATTGCCACATGCTGCAGATCCAAGACGAAACGTACACAACACAACGTGTAAGCAACACAGGGTGGTGTAGCTTCACACACGGCAGCAACAACCACACGAACCATGTCACCGGTTTGGAACACGGATGTGATGTTGCGAAGAGTCACGAGCGGGTCAATGTTACCGTAGTACATCTGCAGCAGATCGTTCAGGCATGGGTCTTCGGACGGCTGTGTGTGCTTGTCGACGAACACCAAACCGTTGAACAGATCGTGCGCGGGAGGGTACGCCGGGAAGTCCGTGTCGTTGTACACGTTCACTTCTTGGTAGGAGTACTCGACAACGTCAAAGAAATCCTCTTGGGCAGAGCCAACGCCAACGAAGATGGAGCACGTGCGGTTGGCCGTTTCAATGCGGTTCAGAGCGTCTTGCACTACAAGGACAAACAACGAAGCAACAGGAACATAAGAGCAAAGACTCATGCGAGTGACACCCATTGGATCATGTGGACGCACAAAGCAACACCATCCAACATACCTGTGGTGTCGTACTGCAGAATGTCGCGCAGCAAGAAAGTGAACGGGATGCCGGCACGGGAAGACTTGCCCTTGTAGTTGAGCCACACCTTCTCGCAGATGCCCATCTCGACTGAAGAGTAACCCGTGATGGCACCAACGAAACCAGACCAAGTCAACACAGCGTAGGCGTGCCCGTTGCCCGCCTCCGGGTGGTACACAAGGACCTCAGGGAATTTCTGCGCAACGGCAACGTCTGCGCATGAGCCAATGTCGCACATACAATACAACACAGCAGCATTCACACGAAAGGCAACACCCGGGCACAAAGCCTCACCTGGAAGGGTCCGTTGGTGGTCCAATCCAGAGCGCGCAGCTGCACCAAAGCACCGTCGCGAGACTCGCGAGTGGCGTCACCCCAGGCACCAAACATGGAGCACCCAGCCTTGATGACTTCAGGAAGCAATGTGACACCCAGAACTTGTTCCATCGGCAAGCCAGTGGCGTCGACAATGCCCTGGATTTCGTCAGTGAACTCCGATGTGATGAATGGCTTGGTCAAGTCGTACGTCAAGTCGATGATGATCTCCTCACCGTACCTGCCAGCCGTTGTCAGCGTCGCCACAACCTGGCACCAACCCTCAAACTCAAAAATACAAACACACACGCGGCGTACTTGATGATGGCTTCTTGCCAGGACTTGGGCAGGAAGAAGATGTACTGGTCGATCTCGGCCTTGAAGTAGGCGAACACATCTGGGATCAGCTGGGTGATCTCCTCCTTCATGAGGGTGCCCCGCGCAAATCCCATCTCATAGGGCGTGCCGTACACGTGAACAAGGTTCAGGGGGGGATCCACCGCGTCGATGACATACTTGAGACCGTTCTTGTTGGTGGCAACCAGCTTTGGCTCGCCGTCCCACACAGGGAGCACGTTCGGCTGGCCACTGCAAGAGCTCGGGTATGGGCTTGCAGTCACGACCGCGGCCAGGCCCAACACGGCCAATACTCCGACGAGTGCTGCTCGAGACATGTGAACAAGCCAAAGACGTCAAGGCTCAAAGGAATGCGGTGACTCGGTGCTGGTGTGTGACACGGTTGTTGTGTGTTCCGCTCGTGATCTTACAAGAGGATATGTTTGATAATCTGACATAACGTGAAAGTACTTTTCATCATGCCTGTCGCGCAGCGCGCGGTGGACGATGCAAACCCCTTTTGCACAATGATGATCGGTGCACGATGTGCGCGTGGCCTCCTAGCGGCGCGCCGGTTTCGTCCGAGTACCATGTGTTCGTTTACCACATTGACCCCTGTTCCTGGTGCGAAGCGGCAACGCCCGCGCAGTCAAAGCCGTGGCGGCGCACGAGGCGTGTCTCGGGGCAGTAGCGGCGGGCACAGGAAATCGCGACGGTCAAAGCCGACAAAGCCTGGGTCAAAGTCGCGACTCACACAGACCGCAAAGCCTGCAGATACTGCTACACCCCCAACACTGCCTCGAGCTGCCAAGCCACGTGCTGGGGCTGCGGTTCGCCAGCGTCTTCCTTGCGTCTTTCCGCTGCATGGCATGGACGCCCTCCCCGAACCCAACCAGGCGCAAAAACGAATCGCCGCAAGACTCTTCCAGCGCCCCCCTCGATTCATTGGCACAGATGAGACAGAAGTTGTGCCAGACGAATTACCGAATCGCATGGAGGTGCGTGCTGCCTTGCTTGCCCTGCTGGTCGTTCGCTGGCGGCATTTGCATATTCACCCGTGTGCCGGTTGCAGATCGCAGTGCTTGGGGTGTCGAATGTTGGGAAGTCATCGCTAGTGAACACGTTATTTGGAACCAACAATCTCGCCAAGACGTCTGCCACTCCTGGTTGCACTGACAGTGTCCGTCACACGGTTTGTGCGTGGCTTCTTCAGTTGCTCATGCCTGTGCGGGGTGTCTCAGCTCAACTTTTATGAGTTCCACGGGTACAAACCCCAAATTGTGTTGGTGGATGTGCCTGGGTATGGCTTTGCCAAGCGCTCAAAGCTCATCCAAGAAGAGTGGATTGACCGCATTGCCACGTACTTGCAAGAACGCCCAGCTCGAGTGCTGCGCATGAGCTTGTTGCTGGTGGACGCGCGGTACGACTCGACATCCTGTTTGTTTTTGTGTGCTGCAACCGAACAAAACCTCACGGAAGCTGTGCACGAATAGGCGTGGTTTGAGTGACGCGGATTGGGAGTTGATTCAGATGTTGGACTACCACGGTATTTCCTACCTGATTGTGCTTACGAAGTGTGACAAGGTGGGTGGTGGTGCGTTACACGTGTGCGCGGTCCCGCATCAGACCTGTTCCTGAATTGCTGTGTTTGCACCAGTTGGGGCCCAAGTTGTTTCAAAGTTCCGTTGACCGCACGGTACTTGAGCTGGAGCGCGCATTGGTACGTCAGCACAACACTGTGCCAGGCGGTCGCTGGTCACACGCACGCACTCACGTCGGTGGGTCCTTTCTTAGGCGGTGTACCCCTGCATTGCAACAACAAGCGCCACCACAGGGTTTGGAATTCAGGAACTGCGCCAACTCGTTGCCCAGAGTGCCAGCTTGGACCTATGGTCGGCATGGGATGAGGACGAGAGACAGCAGGCCACCGCTGACGATCTCGACCCGAACAAGGTGGGACAGTATGACTTGCCGCCCGTCATGCTCTTGAGCGAGGCCGAAAAGCAAAAACTCAAAAAGGGGAAGAAGTAGATCACAGTGTAGTGTATCTCACTACAAGCTACCACAAGTGTGACTGCCTCGCGTAATACAAAACGAAAACCAGTGAAAATGCTCGGAACACAAACTTCCACGCGAGAGACACCACGGAGCAAAGACTGCTTCAGTAGTTGAAAATGTCGTCCTCCCCTTCGTCTAGTTCCTCCTCGCTGTTCATATACTCGTCCTTCTCTACCTTTGACAGTACTTGTACATGGAAAACACCTGGGACAGACTTTCTGGTCACGGAGTTTTCGTACCAAAGATAGAGCCGCCGACCAAGCAAAGTATCAAGCTCTCGCTTGATTGTGGTGGCATCCAGCTGCCGCTCGGCCCACAAAACCTCATGCCTAGTGCAAAGACACATGTGAAGATCCTCCAACACGAATTGCTGCAGCAGGGACGCACCTCACATCCTTGCCAATATTGTACGGGAAATCATTGGGCAACAACGCAACTATCACCTTCTCCCCGTCCACGTCCGTGAAGTAGGGCTTCCCAGCCACTGGGTTCTTGGAAGCAGCAAAGTGTGGTGCTGACAATGCCGGTGGGGGCACAGCTGCGTAACGCCCGTCGCTTCCCTCCTTTGCGTGGTAACTGTCACGGAAACCCATCACACGCTCAGCCTGACACGAGGCTGGACACACGCAACACATGCACCACGTACCCAAGCTTCTCGCAAAGGATAGCACTGCTCACGCTGTCAAACACAGATAAAGCTTTTTGTTTCCACTGAAAGTAGGCGTCCACCGTTGATTGAGGGCGCTGTGGAACACACACCACAACAACCGTGACACTCGCCCACGTCACGAATTGTACAGGTTGCGGCGCAGCGCTGAGACAACCACACCTGGAGCAACGAAAACATGCGCTGCTTCATCTCTTCGCCCGTAAAATTGGCAAACACATTGAGCACTTGGTTCCACTGAACAGGCCTGGGCATGGTGACGTTCAACAGCTGCCGCCCGGGGACGTCCGTACAAGCACGGCCAGCGCGCCGGCGCCAAACGTGCTAAATTGTCGTGACTTGAAATTGCCATTTTTGGCGGATCTTTTTTTTTGACCGGTTCCCACGCTGTTGTTGCTAACCGACAAGCACGCCAGAACACCGCTGTGCAGAGTCGACCGCATCTCGCCGCAAGTCGGTTTGCTGTGCTGCTGGTTGCTTGGGCGGCACAAAGAAGGCGTTTTCTACCAGCGGCTGTCTGCATTTGGCTGCCGTCGTCACAATGGCCGAGGAGGATGTCCAGAGCTTGGTCGTGGACAATGGGTCTGGCATGATGAAGGCGGGTTTCGCCGGCGATGATGCGCCGCGCTCTGTGTTCGCCACAATCGTTGGGCGTCCCAAGCACCCCGGCATTATGGTTGGTTTGGACGAGAAGGACGCATATGTAGGCAACGAGGCGCAGCAGAAGCGCGGCATTCTACAGCTGAAGTACCCCATCCAGGAAGGCATCATCACGGGATGGGAGGACATGGAGAAGGTGTGGCACCATACGTTCTTTCAGGAGTTGAAGGTGGCTCCCGAAGAGCACCCAGTGATTTTGACTGAGCCTGCGCTGAACCCCATCACCAACCGCGAGCGAATGACCCAGATCATGTTTGAAACATTCAATGTCCCGGCCTTGTACTTGTGCGCACAAGCCGTGCTTGGACTGTATGCTTCTGGCCGGACCTCCGGCTGCATTGTAGACTCTGGTGATGGCGTATCACACGCCGTCCCCATTTTTGAGGGCTATGCTCTCCCACATTGCATCCAGCGCATGCGACTGGCTGGCTCGGACATCACCAACTACCTCACAAAGCTCCTCACAGACCGAGGGTGCGTACAGCCCACGCAACCCATCTCCCGGGTGGTTTACTGTTGTTGCCTTGTTCCTCATGCTTCTCCTTTTTCCTCCTCCGTCGATCGTGTGCTGTGTTGTGTGCTATCCGAAACCTCCATGTATATGTGCTGTCGTGCCGAATTGTGGGGTGTGTCGTGTCACATGAACCAGGTACGCCTTCACCACACCCGCCGAGGCGGACGTCGTGAAGGACATCAAAGAGAAACTGTGCTACGTGGCCACCGACTTCGAGCGGGCCAAGACCGAGATGAAAAACAAGGGCGTCGGCGAGTGCAAGTACGAGCTCCCAGACGGAAACACGGTCAGCGTGACCACGGAGCGCTTCCAGGCGCCCGAGGTGCTGTTCAACCCACGCCTTATCGACCGCGACATCCCGGGACTTCACGACACCACATTCAACTGCATCTCCAAGTGCGACAACGATATCCGCAAGTCTCTGTACGAGAACGTCGTCCTGAGCGGCGGCTCCACGATGTTTGAGGGCATCGCCACGCGCATGACTCGGGAGTTGGAGGCGCGCGTACCCGGCTCCATCAGTGTTAACGTTATCGCTCCTCCCGAGCGTCGTTTCAGCGTGTGGATCGGTGGTTCCATCCTGTCGTCCCTTTCCACATTCCAGCAAATGTGGATTTCAAAGCCTGAGTTTGATGAGGTCGGTGCACGGATTGTCCATCGCAAGTGCTTTAGCTGAGTGTGCGTGTGCGTTGGCGGCGCGGCAACCTTGCGTTCGAAACATAGTGAAAGAAGTGTGTGTAAGAAACACGAACGTGCTGTTCCATCTGCATGTCATGGAATGACCGTGATCCTGCCGCCCACACAAAACGATCGCCACTGCAGCACACACATCATTGAACAAGTCGAGAGCTGTGGGTGCATCTGCATCCTGTTTTGTCATGCCAGTGTGATCGTATGGCAGTGCAGTAGTGGAGAAAGTGAGTGGACCGGGAGCCATCGAGGCGTCTGTTGCAGGTGCGAGCGATAGCAGCGATGCAGGCACCAAGACACAGCCGTCTGCACTGGTTGCGCATTCATGATCAAGATGTCCATGGTTCCAATGCAGTGCTGGGTGGGGGGAGGGGAAAGGTCACAGAAAGCCAATGCGACTCGGGACAAAGTCGGCATGTTTGTTCCGCGGCACAACGCAACGCAAATCAACGCAATCAAACAAAACAACGAAATACGTGCCAGGTGGTCAGCGCTCCCACCATGAGACCATGCATCGCGAAAAAAACTTTCCAAGATGGCACAAACGCGGCAATAGCAGCATCAACAACAGCAGTCTACCACAATGCAGTGCATGGCATGCACCTTTCTTGCCGTGCGTGTCACGGCTTGTGTGGCAAGAAGCAAGTTGGCCAACGCAGCACAAGCACAACGACGATGCGAAAAACACACACGCAAGAACCATCTTCGAGAGAGGCAATGCTATCCGACCCTGTCAGATAATATGCGCACCGACACGATAGAAGAACGACAGGTCCTCCAGCTTGGGCGTATTGATGGGCATGAACTTCCCCACAATTGGCAGCGTTCGCACCGCCAGGCGTAGGCTGAGTACGGACACGACATACAGCGCCCATTGTTTCCACGCCATCCAGGCGCGTGTAGGTTGCGTCAGTGTGATCAAAACGGCACGCCAGAAGGCCAGGGTGCCCAACAGCAGCAGTTCAAGGTACATGGCCATGAAACACACACGCCGCAGGCACGCCACCAACAGCATGGTCAAGCCGTCCAACAGCCGATTCTTTGATGACCGCGCCGCGATTTGAGGCACGTGCGCGGACGTCGCCTCGCTGCAGTACTGAAACCAACCGTGTGTCTCGCGGCATGCCAGGGGCTCTGTGGGGTGAGTGCACGCTCGTGCAGGGCTTGTGCAAAAGGGAGCGGTGTGGTTGTCACCATGGTCATGGCCATGGTCATGGCCATGGTCATGCTCATGCTCATGCTCATGCTCATGCTCATGCTCATGCTCTTGGTCGGTCGCACACAGCGTGTCGTGAGACACGCCCACACTGCCAGCGTCAACCCCGTGGCGCTTGTGGGGGAGCACGTCGTGGGGGTCCTCCACCACGATAGTTGGCTTCTTGTGTCCAGCTCCCGACGTGTGTCCCGTCCCTGTGAGGTCTACATCCACGCCGGCATCATGGGCCGCGGCGGCAGCTGCCAACGCGTCAGCAAACCGAGCTCGTTGCAAGCGCTCCCGCAATCCCCGTGTATGTGCGGGCCCCGCGCCCGCGCCCCCGCCCCCGCCCTCGCCGCCGATGCTGGTGGTCAGATGGCGCGAGTGGGGTCGGCTGCGTTCCACCGTGAGGCTAAAGTTGCACCCGCACGTGGCGGCGGGATTTTTCAAGAAGCACGGGACGGCAGTGGCGGGCACCAGGCCCTGTCGATGAAAGAACGACAGGGCGTCTTGCAGGCCAAGCTCGTACAATTGATGTAGCTGCTGCTCTCCGGGTGGGTAAACCCCCCACCACGCAGGCACGTACTGTGACGGCCGAATGTCTGCCTTGGAGAAGTACATGGCGGACACTGTGATCACGTGCTCCCGCTTCGCTCCGTGCGGCAGGGGCTGGAAGTCCGTGATCCCCCCGTCACACACCCAAGCGCCGTTCATTCGGAATGGCATGCCGGCAACCGGTGACATGCAACAACTCGCCAGCAGCGCGCTCTTCAACTCGTCGTTGCTCTGAAACGACTTGTACCGCGCACGACCAAGAGGCAGACGGGTCACCGCAACCTCCACGCGCCGTCCAACATCACGAAACGCCATGGGGTGGGAGTGCAGCTGTTTGTCGATGATGCTGGACAAGAATCCCCGGAGCTGGAAGGCCTTTAACAGGTTGCGGTGAACATCGCGGGCACAGGACAGCGCAAAGGTCTTGATGTCATGCAGATTCGCATCCAACGCAAGCGCAGTCGCCACAAGCGAGCCCGCGGAGGAGCCTGCAAAGCGCACGGGGCCTTCATGTAATCGCAGAACTTGGATGGCGCGCGCTACGCCAAAGTAGTACATTTTGAGCCATCCTGCAGAGTGCAAAGGGCCATGGTGAGCGATGTGCAGCCACGTCACCAGCGTCAGGAACAACACCTACCGGCGGCAGCAAACGAAAAGTGACAATCCCGGCGCTGTCGCCTGTGTCCAGCATGAAGTGTGGCAGGTGATGCGGTCATGGAAACCGACGACATGGTTCCTGTGGCGAATGTCGGCGCGCGGAGTCCAGTAGAGTGGCACAGCACGCCACGCGCAACACATTTGTCGCACAGCATGATGACGTCCTCTGTGACGCAGATAGTCACGTCAACAAAACACATGTTGAAGCGTGAGCACAGAGCCTACGACTCTTCACTCGAGCTGCTGTCACTGCTGTCACTGTCACTATCACTGCTGCTGCTACTTCCATCATCATCCTCGTCGTCGTCGTCACCATGCGATGAACTACTGTCCTCTGAACCGCTGGAGTTCGCCGCCACATCACCAAACCCACTTCCGGCAGCGGCACGGGTTGTGACCCCGGAGGCAAGACCTGTGTCGCTGGTGCTGCAAGCGCCTGCAGTTCCTTGCTTTTCTTGAGAGTGTGATGACGAAGCAGACGCATGGCGTTTCGTCCATGCCCTGGCAGTTGCCAAGAAAGAAGCACGATCGCATTTGTACACAGCTGTCTGCGCAAAAGACACGGAGCAGCACACAGCTGAGCAAACAGTTGGACAAAATGGTACTGAAACCAACACACATACAATGTCCGGCATAAGGCCATCATCTGGGTTGGGAGACCCTAGCAACAAGCGAACTGTCGTCATGACGGAAGCAAGGTTCAACGAAGGAACCCAAGCACCCTGCCACCAAGCAATGCCTATGATGAAAACGTCGCCAAAGCAAAGCATGCAGCCCCTCCCGTTCAACCCAACCTTTGGTGGCATTTTTAGCGTGTCCAAGCATATTCTCCCACTTGTGTCAATGTTTGGATGATACACAGGCGTGACGAAGCGGACATTCGGCGGCTGGAATGGGTATCTGCACAATAACGAAGCGCCCTCGTCGTCATCACAATCTCAGCACCGGCCCAGCCATGCACACCTTTCAGGAACTGTAACAACCAACTTGAAGAAACCGCCTTCGTAGGGGCTGTCAGGGGGCCCAAGCATTTCTGGGTGGCCAATGATACACTGTCAGTGCTACGTGCAACACCATCGCACACCACCGCGGTGTTGCCGCACCGGCTTCAAGACTTGTCAGGCTGTCGTTCGAAGGCCAGATGAAAACACCTGTACACAACACAATGGGAACAACAAACAACGCAACAAACGCAACAGTGAGTGTGGACCAGGCAGGACAACGAGATCACAGCAACGTACCAGGAGGCGGCTGCGAACTCATCATCTGTAGCTCTTTGTG
>Ga0213833_1001738_pt1 | contig 15012 bp, 5 predicted proteins | sample SWATP21_FD_160575 | JGI IMG/M metagenome (GOLD analysis project Ga0213833, IMG submission 160575) | Coastal seawater microbial communities from Marineland, Florida, United States - SWA TP2 #1 | ecosystem: Environmental > Aquatic > Marine > Coastal | place: USA: Florida | collected 2016-08-14
AAGTAGTAGTCTTTGTTGTGATAAATAAAATGTGCTGAGATGTCATCTCTCTGGGTTTCCACGCTCATATAAAGCAACTGAGGTGTTTGTATATTGCATTCTTGTATGACGTACATAAAATCATCAAATAAGATACCACTTTGCATAGTCGCTTTTAGATAATGAAGTATTCTCTGATCTTTAGGTATATCTTGAAGATACAGATATTCTGGATCATTATTAATCATGCTTATTAGTACGGATCTTATTGTTTCGCTGTGTATAGCAGCTTCTATACAGCAGTAGTAATCTTTAAAAAATTCAGATTGTTTCATTTTAAGTAGGTTAAATATATTTTAAATGGAATAATTTTCTAATTGACTACAAGCAATGATTGTATTACTATAATAAGTATGATCAATTTACTAATTTAAATATTTATAGTCAACACTTATTGATATGGATGAGCAAAAAACGAATACAAGCAAAGAAGCATTAAAGTTAGAGATTCAACAATTAGAAAAAGAAATCTCTAAGAGTATAGGTAGGGACACTATGAATGTTGCCTTAGATGAGATTAGAGATATGTGGGGAAAAGTGAGTAATGAGGATGAAATATTTCAGAGAGTAAGCAAACTTAATTCAAGATTGAATAAGGAAGTAGCAAATAAATTAATCCATTTGCATCATATGAAACGTGAATTTGTCCTGGGTAGTCCATTATTTAATCAACTAAATAATAATATCAAGATGCCACTCTATCAGCCGCAACAGAAGCCAGTTCAAATTGATTCGCAAGAGCAGCGCATCAATGAAGCTATATATGAAGTTGGACGTAATATTTCTTATTTGGAGAAGAAAGGGGAGAAAAATGAAAAAGAGCTTAACAAGTTGAACCAGCAGTTAAAAAAAGCAGAGCAAGGAATTGGGCAAAGTAATGTAGGACAACGATTGGTATTAGATGAAGTGCCAGGTGGGAAAATAGAGAATGATATTGAGCAACAACGTGCAATAGAGGGTCTGAAATCTCGGATAGAAACATTGGAACAAGGACAGATGAGATTAGAAAATAAATTAATACAGCTAAGTGGACAAAAGGAAGAGTTGGAGCAGTACAAAAGATTAAACGAAAAAAATAATCGTCAATTAAAAGCTTTGAAGCAGCAAGAAGAGCAGCAAAGGGAATATGAGTATCAGTTGCAGCAGAAGCAAATGGGTCAGAGTGGTCAGACAAAGAATATCGAGCACCAAATGGAAGATATACAAGGTCAAAGGAATATATTTAAGAGGAAGGATGAAGAGTATTGGACAAAAGATATACAAGGTCAAGGGCAGAAGCAAAATGATACTCTCAAGCAAGAGAACAGGGATGATAGTCAACAATCAATGTCACTGAAAGAGCGTTTGAGAGGGTTGCAGCAGCAGAAGCAAAAGAATCAACGTGTAACACTCCCAAGGTTAAATGTGCAGCAGAAAGGTTTAGGTATGAGTCAGAGTAACCAATTGCTGAGCAATCAGTATAAGCAACAGCAGCAGAAGCAAAATAATCAACCTATAAAACTCCCAAGGTTAGATGTGCAGCAACAGAATGCACAAGGGAAAAAACCAGAGATAACTGCGCAACCAAAACAGCAAAAAGGCTTAGATATGAGTCAGAGTAGCCAATTGCTGAAAAGTCAGTATAATAAACATGTAAAATTCTCAGGGTTAGGTGGGCAGGAAGACTTAGATATGAGTCAGAGTAACCAAAGTCAAATGATGAAAACTCAAATAATGAATAGTCCAGTCATCAGTCAGACGCACCAGCAAAATAATCATTTTGGTAGCCAACAACAGATACACCAGCAAAATGTACGACCAAAACGACCAAACCCGTATATGAATCAGAGTTATCAGCATGCAGAGGGATCGCAAGTAACTATGCAGCCGGGGAATGGTGATAAGCAGCAAAATCTACGTCCAAGTAAGAGTAATGGCCGAATGTTGAAGCATTACTTGCAACAGAATCAATATACGCAACAGCATCAGCAGGATCATCCATATATTAGTCAAAGCAATAATAATAGCGGGAAAAGCTGGAAAGACTCATACAACAAATCCAAAGATAAGGATAGCGGTCCGAGTTATTGGAAAAAGTAGCAATCTGAGTCTTAAGTAGTTAGGAGGAGAAAGTGTGATCAAGATGGAGATAAGGTAGAGAGTAAGAATAAAGGGCAACAGTAACTACAAAATATGGTCGTAGTGATCATCTATCTGTTACAAGCACAAGCACCTCTCAGCTGCCAACTAATTGACACAGCTGTGCGCATCCCACCATGTGCTACTTTCTACTCTTCGTTAGGCAGTTAGGTAGTATAGCAATTGCTTAGATATGCGCCCGGCCGGCCCCTCTCCTAGAAGTGGTCGTGCTGTTGCTGTTGTGTCGATATGTCATGATGCATAGTATCATTAGTGCTAACACTGCATGTGGTGTCTTGGTTATCCGTACTATCGTCATATTGTGTCAGATTGAGATAAGCACGATAAATTGTAATACACACCTCATTATAATGATTCTCAAAATGACTTAACTCTTCTAAGTCTGATCGTAAGCTCTCTAGTTTTTCTATGTCTGATGAGCTTAATGTGTCCTTGTCTCGTTCTTCAATGTTTTCAATTAATATCGATGTATATATTCTCTCTCTTATGGCTTCTCCCACATTAAATAATACATCTTCTTTGTGCTTTGTATAAAACTGATATACCTTTCTGATAGTTTGTTCTTTTTCTTGTACGTTATGTAGCAAATCTAATCTCTCTATCTCTCGGAATAGGGGTATGATTCTCTCCACTCTCAAACCATACCAATTAATCTCATTAGTAACATCTAATCCTTCTGATCTTTTTTCTTCCATAAGCTGAATATAATTGTAGATTATATATATTTATAGTGTTATCATTTGTGTAACATGCATAAATCAATGCACGTGTACTTATTTAAGTGTAAATGTGAATTACTTAAATATCAACAAATTATCATACGGATAACAACGAGAGAATACTATATGTTAAAGAAGTTTCGAGATAAAACGGAATGTGATCATGGAGACTTACATACTAATAATGTAATGGTTACTAATGACCGGAAGATCAAGCTTATAGATTTTGGTCAAGCTGTGAAAGGTGGTAATGACGATATAGCGCGTCTAACACGTAATTTCTCAAAGATACTAAAGGCAAATACTCATAGCATAGGTTTACGTAAAGAGGAAGAAGAAGGAATGCCAAGCGAACGTGCAAATTATGATAAACAATTCCATAATAAGTTATTACAAAGTGTAGAATTCAGAGATGCATTTAAAAACGACATTAAAAAAAGATTTCAAAAAAAGCTTCAAGAGGAGTTTAATTCACTCTGTAGTGGAAAAAAGTTAACAGATGACTATGGAATCGAGTTGGATATAGAAGGTAGTAATATTGCTGTGATAATAACAAATGGTAATGGTGGAGAACTTAACTATTCACCAGAGGTGAGTGCAGATGATTTAAAGCTTATTAAAGGTACATGGTCGTCAGGCTTTGGTATGAAAAATGACAAATTGATTTGGAGTGGTGTTGCTCTTGCTCAAGTAAAAAACAAATTTTTACAAGAGAATTCTGATAAAATACCTGGCATTGCGGAGGAGATAGAAAATTATGAGAAAGGTAAAAATGCACTTGCAAAAAGAGAGGAGAGGGTAGTAGCAGAAATAGAAAAGATGAGAGCAGAAGAGAAGAATGAAGTAAAAGAATTACTGGCAGCAGGTAATAAATTAGTAGATTTGGTTAGCAAGATGGAGAAGAAGGAGATTAATAACTTCATTCAATTAGGGGATGTATTTTATTCAAAGAATCAGCAGCAGAGCCAGCAAGAGCCGCAAATAGAGGAGCTAATGCATCGAATAGAAGAGCGATTACAGCGATCACAACAACAGAGAGAAGAATACCATCTAAAAAAAATAAAAAAGCAACAAGGGAGTCCGAGGATCAATCGTAGTGGTAGCGGAGGAGGGTTGAGCGGTCATAAGTAATCACTGCCGCTGCTGCTACTTCATGGTGTTATGTGGATAGTGGTGCGGTGTCATAGATCCGCGAGCCATCTTGTAGTGCCTCAATGATTCGTGATGTCTTATAGCAAGGTAGCCTATAGATGTAGATGAGACGTAAGTCTTCACACATTATAGGCATCATATCAGGTATCTGACACTCCTGACTCACTTCTTTTACGAGGCATTTACCTATGCGATGGCGATGGAGGTGGATTCGGCTTCATACTGGAATGTGAGGTCGTGAGCAAGTGTGGTGTGTCCGTCTGCCCATTCGACTACGGCTGTGTCTGCTGATGTTGGTGCTGGCGTTGCAGCTGCTGCCGTGTTGAAGTCGATGGCGACTATGCCGGCCTCAGTTAGTTGTGTTAATTCGCCTGCTTCAACCGCTCCATTGCTATTTGCGTCCTGCCATATGTAGAAATTGCTGTAATGGTCGTCTTTTGTGTCGAAGAGCATGTCATGGTTAGTGTCGAATACCTCGAGTAGTGCGTCGAAGTCGCTTACTGCATCTTGCTCACTCCATTCTGTCATGACGAATTTACTCCAATGATCAGCCTGACCGGTGCCGTTGAAATCGTAGAAAAGTATTGCATCATTCGGACCTACCCATGATGTTCTGGATAATGCGCCGTCATCACTGTATGAGAAGTATGTTGTGGACTCTCTTAGGCTGATTAGATCCATCGCACGCCCAGGTTCCAGCTCTATCCCTATTGGCTTCTGCTCCTTCACATCGCTAACATCACTACTACTTGCCCAGAATATTCCTCCAGCGAAAAGTGTTGCACCAAGAACGAAGGAGAGGCATTTACTACGAGTATGTAGATCGTAAGTGAATCCACCATTATTCTTATGTGAAGCAGGGACTAACATTAAGGCTGTGCCAACTAATGCGCTTGTTGTGCCGCCCACCTTCGTCATCACGGCTCTATCGCTGCTGCTGCTACCTAGTTTTGAATTGTAGATTACCTGCTCCTCTTTCCTTTCGAAGCTATCGCTGCTAATCAAGTTAACTGCGCTGTGTGTTACAAATATCGCAGATGCGGATGCAACTAATGTAGATATGATGAATATACTGCGCTTTGCAGCTATATGTGGGGAGCTGTATGTCCTGCCTGCCTGGCCTACGGCAGCTTCTATACGTCCCTGCGCACCTTGAGTTAGTGCTTTAATCTCGTTTGCAGTGATAAATGCTGTTTGCGCTATGTCGGTGGCCCCAGCAATTGCTTTATGTATAGTATCAATATTCTCCGGTGTTATTATGTTCGCTGCTATAAGCTCCTTAGCTGTTGTGAGGATAGTGCGCTCTTTTTTCACTAAAATATCTGTAGCTGCTTTGTTTACTATTTCTTTATAAGTTGGAATTATCTTGTTGATAATCTCTTCTCGTGTGTTGACCTTTAACTGGTCTGTGCTCTCTATTGCACTAAATGCTGCGCTTGAAACTGCGTCAATATCAACACCTCCATGCGTTTTATCTTTAATAGCTGTATCTATACCATCTGATGCGACGGTGTTTGCGAGCACGATCTCCTTAAGTGTGGCTGCAACAGCCTGCGCAGCTTGTGTTGCTTGAAGCACCTTTGCTGATTCTGTGTTTGCAGCTTTGGCAGCACTGTAGCCACCCTTGTTACCATACATGAGGTAGAGATTGCTCAGAGATAAGGACATTAGGAGATTCCCTACACCAAACATGATCCAGTGGTATGTGTTGTCGTAGCTGTTATCTATATATTTTCTGTAGTTATCGCTGTTGTAATGAATAGTGAGATTACTATTGATCCATCCATCTCCTACTATTGATAACTTAATAGGTATATTTTCAACAAATGTATCTGCACAACTGTTCGGATAGAAATATGCAAAATCTTCAGTTGAAGTGTATTGGGCATGTTCAAGCACCACTACTGATGTTCCTTGCTCATTCGATAAAACGCCCTTATTTGATGTTCTGATGAACTGCATATTTCTCATTGACTCATCGAATTTAAACTTAACTTTGCTATAGCATCCAGTTTCTTTCCTTTCTTTGATGAATGTTCTCATACCGTCATCCATCACAAGATCAGAGATGTATTTCCTGTAGTTATCGCTGCTGTAATTAATTTTCATGAGCTGCTCACCACTCCACGTAGCGTTGACTAGTAGTTTGATTCTGACATGTGCGACAAATGTATTTATACATGTACCTGGGTAGAAGTGTGTGAAATCTTTAATATTGTAGCCAGCACTCATGTTCTCTACTCTTGTTGTTCCATGCTCGTTTGATAACGATCCAGATGGTATATTAACAAACATTATATTAGTTGCTTTACCGAAGTCGAAATCAATCTTTGTATAACACCCAATCTTCTTCTTATCTTGAATCAATTTGGTGAATGCTTCCATATCTGTCATGAGTCCAGGGTATTTATAGATGGTTAATACAGTACAATCCTATATATCGGATTGTGCAACGCACACAGCAAGCTATAATCGATTACTTCGTGCGAGTCAAGAAAAAATGAAAGAGTTCTTTATCCTCACTCACGCACCACATCACCTAATGCTCCTGTGTAATAGCTTTCTGGGGCTAACTAAACAGCCGCGCTCGCACCATCACCACCACCGCCATTAGCACTACCACCGTCGCTAGCATTGCCTACCACCACTGCCGAAGAACCATCAACACCAGCATCCTGCAAAACATCTGCCATACCATCTTTCATTCTCATCGCTGCATCTTTATCCATATCGTGAGCACGCTTCTTCAGCTGATTCGCATAAAGGCCAGTACCACCCAACACCAATCTACCAACAATGATGTTTTCTTTTAATCCACGCAGCATATCCTTTTTACCGGCAACAGCAGCCTCAGTTAAGACGCGAGTAGTTTCCTGGAAGGATGCAGATGACAAAAACGACTTAGTCTGGAGTGAAGCCTTAGTAATTCCCTGCAATATGGTCGTACCTTCAGCTGGCTTATATCCAAGAGTCTTAGTTTTCTCATTTATTTCGTTGAATTCTTGGTAATCCACATGATCACCCACCAACATCGTAGTACCATTAGAAGCGGTGATGACGACCTTCTGTAGCATCTGGCTTAGTATCACCTCTATGTGCTTATCGTTAATCACCACACCCTGCAACTTATAAACCTGCTGCACCTCATTCACAACATACTCCGTGAGTGCTTTCACTCCCATAATCCTCAATATGTCGTGCAACGAAGGGGATCCCTCCATAAGCATATCCCCCCTAGAGACTATATCGCCTTCATTTACTATGACATGCTTACCACGCGGCACGAAATACTCAACATATTTCTCACCATCCTCATTAGATCGCACGATAATACGTCTTTTAGACTTATAGTCCTTTCCAAATTCAATATATCCATCAATATCACTGATAATTGAATGATCCTTAGGATTACGTACCTCAAATAATTCAACAACCCTAGGAAGACCACCAGTAATATCCTTACTTCTAGATGATTCCTTCGGTATGCGCGCTATAATATCACCAGCTAACACATCGTTGTTGTCATCTACATTTAATACTGCATTTACAGGCAAGAAGTACCTAGCAGGTAAGCTGTTACCTAAAGTTATGATTTCACCTTTATCATCTACAATTGTTAATCGAGGCTTCACATCTTGCTTAACTCCGCTCTGATGCTTCACATTCATCACGACACGACTAGACATACCAGTAAGATCATCCTGCACCTCCTTCATAGATACACCAGGTATGAGGTCTACGAATGAGATTTTCCCGCTCTTTTCTGTAATAATTGGTATCGTGAATGGATCCCACATAGCTATCTTATCTCCGGCAGCAATAGCCACACCATCGTCAACAAGAAGTTTAGCACCGTAAGGTATTTTATATCTTCCTTTCTCCAAGCTCTGATCGTCTAATACGACCGCTTCACAGTTCCTGCTCATAACTATTCTATGCTGCTGGCTATTTACTACAGTGTTATAGTGCGTAAATTTCACTACACCGCTATGTGAAGACGTTGCATTAGACTGTATTGATGTTTTCTGTATAGCACCACCTATGTGGAATGTTCTCATGGTAAGCTGAGTTCCCGGCTCTCCTATAGATTGCGCTGCGATCACTCCTACAGCTTCACCCACATTTACCAATTTTCCAGTTGCAAGATCGCGCCCGTAGCACTTCACGCACACATTACTACCCGGTACCTTACAGGTAATCACAGACCTTACACTCACGCTATCAATACCACTTTCATCTATTAGATCCGCTACTTCCTCATCTATCATCTCACCAGACTTTATGATTAAGACGTCACCATTAGCATTATGTATGTCGCTGGCTGCAATTCTGCCGATAATTCTATCACGCAGAGGTGTAGTGATTTCACCATTCTCAATAATTGGTTTCAATATTATTCCCTCAGTAGTACCACAATCATGCTCTGTTACTATGCAGTCCTGCGCTACATCCACCAACTTCCTTGTTAGATAACCAGAATTCGCTGTTTTTAGTGCTGTATCGGCCAAACCCTTCCTCGCACCGTGCGTAGATGCGAATGCCTCCAAGACTGTTAACCCTTCTTTAAAGTTGGACAAAATAGGAGTCTCGATAATTTCACCAGATGGTCTAGTCATCAAACCTCTCATTCCTGCTAGCTGTTTAATCTGGGCAGGGGAGCCACGAGCGCCAGAGTCAGACATCATGTATATACTGTTAATGGATTGTGTATACATCTCATTATCGTTGCTATCCTGTCCTTGTGCTGATATCCCATCCATCATGTCAGATGCTATGTCTTCTGTACATCGTGACCAAGCATCGATCACCTTATTATACTTCTCCCCTGTAGTGATTAGCCCATCTATATACTGGTTCTCATATCGATTCACCTCCTCTAATGTTTTATCAATATGTGAAGACTTGCTCTTTGGTATTACTATATCATCCTTACCTATCGAAATCGCAGCTTTACAAGCCCACTTGAATCCTAAATTCTTGATGCGATCTGCGAATATCACTGCCTCTTTTTGTCCGCATTGCCTATACACAGCATCTATCACGCTTGATATAGCCTTTCTGTCTAATACATTATTTACAAGTGAGAGATCACCAGTAAAATTATCCGGAAGCATGTTATATATCATTACCCTACCTGCTGTAGTTCTTGTAGCCTTATATACCGTTCCTCCGCTATAATTATTATACTTAAACCTAAAGTTAATCACGCTATTAATTTTGATCTCACCCATTTGCAATGCATACTCCACTTCAGACACACTAATGAATAACTTCTGATCATTATAGCATTCATCTTTCATCAATAGAGTAATGTAGTATAGGCCGAGGATAATATCTTGCGATGGAAGTATAACAGGCGCACCATTTGCCGAGCTCAGTATATTATTGGTCGACATCATCAATACTCTCGCTTCTAACTGCGCTTTTATCGATAATGGAACATGCACAGCCATCTGGTCACCATCAAAGTCAGCATTATAAGCTGCACAAACTAAAGGATGCAACTGTATAGCTTTACCCTCTATTAGTACAGGCTCAAAAGCTTGTATCCCTAATCTATGCAAAGTTGGCGCCCTGTTTAAAAGTACAGGATGCTGCTTAATGACGTCTTCCAATACATCCCATACCTCAGGTTTTTCCAATTCCACCATTCTTTTGGATGCCTTTAGCGTAGATGAAATACCATATTTTGCTAACTTCTCATACACAAATGGCCTGAATAGCTCTAAAGCCATTCTTTTAGGTAAACCACATTGATGCAATTTCAACTCAGGACCAACCACTATTACAGAACGTCCAGAATAATCTACACGTTTCCCAAGTAGATTCTGCCTAAAACGACCTCTTTTTCCTTTCAGCATATCAGTTAACGACTTATATGGTCGCTTATTGCTATTTTTGATAGACTTACTCTTTCTGTTGTTATCAAACAATGCATCAACCGATTCCTGCAGCATCCTCTTTTCATTCCTTACTATGATATCTGGAGCTCCAAGTGATATTAATCTCGCTAACCTGTTATTTCTATTAATTACTCTTCTATAAAGCTCGTTAAGGTCAGATGTAGCAAACTTACCGCCATCAAGCATTACAAGAGGACGAAGATCAGGTGGCATAATAGGTAAAACAGTTAACACCATCCACTCTGGCTTATTCCCAGAGTCTATGAAATCCTCTACTAACTTTAAACGTTTAACTATTTTGCGTTTTTTAGTCTCAGAATTTGTATTAACCAAGCTCTCCCTCAAAGATTGCCTTATTTCCTGTAAGTTTAGTTCTTGTAACATGGTGTGTATCACCTCTGCTCCCGTGCCGCACTTAAACGCATCTTCACCAAATGTATCTTGTGCATTATAGTACTCTTCCTCACTAATAAGCTGACCATAATTGAATGTAGACATACCAGGGTCATACACCACATATGACTCAAAATACATTACTCTTTCTACGTCTTTCAGCTGCATGTCGAGCAGTGCACTAATACGGGAGGGGAGGGACTTCAAGAACCAGATGTGCACCACCGGTGCTGCGAGCTCTATGTGCCCCATTCTTTCTCTCCTTACTTTGGATGAGGTAACTTCTACTCCACACTTCTCACAGACAATTCCGCGATACTTAATTCTTTTGTATTTACCACACAAGCACTCATAGTTCTTCACAGGGCCGAAAATTTTCGCACAAAACAATCCACCATTCTCTGGTTTAATAGTACGATAATTCACTGTATCTGGACGCTGTACCTCCCCATATGACCATGATCTAATTTTCTCAGGGCTAACAATAGATATCCTAACTGAATCAAAATTTTGCTCTATTGGTAACGTAGTTTTATTAGAAAAGTTTAAGTTACTCATATTTTTTATTGCCAATAATTCGGATTAATAACCAGATTGTAAAATGCTTATGCTATAATTTTATAATTTATTAAATTATTTAACTTGAACTCTCGTCCTCTACATCGTCAGCGTCAGTAGTACTATCATTATCGTTTACATCTTCTTCTGCTTCTACCTCTATTGCACCACCATCGTCTGTAATCACTAATGAGTCTGAGTTATCATTATCACTACTACTGCTAACATCATCTACTAATTTCCCGCCATCAGCATTATCTTCCAATAGCTCAATATTCAGTCCAAGTGAACGTAGCTCCTTGATAATTACGTTAAATGTCTCTGGGATACCGCACTCAAATCCGTGGTTCCCTTTGACTATAGCGTCATATGCTTCCACTCTTCCATTTACATCATCCGACTTCACTGTCAACATTTCTTGCAGAGTATATGCGGCACCATATGCCTGTAATGCCCAACATTCCATCTCACCAAAACGTTGTCCACCAAAGTGTGACCTACCTCCTAGTGGTTGTTGTGTTACTAAACTATAAGAACCTGTAGCTCTGGCATGCATTTTGTTATCAACCATATGATCCAACTTCATCATGTAAATCATACCAACAGTTACATCGCGCTCAAATAGCTCGCCAGTTCTACCGTCGCGCAGCTTCACCTGACCAGAAGTATCAAGACCAGCTTTTGTGAGCCATCTATCGATATCCTTCTCCTTCACGCCGTCAAACACAGGGGTAGCAATAGGGACACCAGAGCGCAAATTCTCACATAATTCGACAATATGTTCTGCCTCCATGCTGTTAATAGTAGACACAGCATCCTGACCATTATCATTTTCTTCATCCCCATATATCGTTGTGAGTTTCTCCTTCAGCATCTTAATTAAAGTACCTTGGCTATAAGAAGAATCCAATATCTGAGAAATCTGCTTACCAAATGTCATAGAGGCAAAGCCCATGTGGGTTTCAAAAATCTGTCCCAAATTCATACGAGAAGGTACACCTAATGGATTTAGTACAATATCTACCGGAGTTCCATCTTCCATGAATGGCATATCTTCCACAGGTACAATTTTCGATACCACACCCTTATTACCGTGTCTTCCCGCTATTTTATCGCCAGGCTGCAGTTTTAATTTTGTTGCTACGTATACCTTAACAACTTTCAGTGCTCCATGCTGCAAATCTTCACCATTATGCACCTTCTTTATATCGAAATCTAATTTTTCCTTTAGCTCTCTGTTAGTTTTACTCAAGAATTCTTCCAAAGATGTGATCTGCTTCATTTTTTTCTTATCAGCTATCACTATAGCCCACAATGCAGCAAGTTGCTTGATATCAGCAAGATTCGCTTTAGTTATTTTATTTCCAACCAATTTACTCAAATATGCAGACAGTTTACTATCCAATGGTTGACTCAAATTTATCGGTACATCAACGATCTTAGTTACCTTTTGGTTCACAAGTAGTTGCTGCAATTTATTATATACATAATTCTCGACTATGGATATATGATCATCATAATTTTTGATCAATGCTTTCACTTCTTGTGCTTCCAGGTATATAGCCCTTTCGCTTTTATCTACTCCCCTTCTAGTAAACATGCGCACACCTATCACAGTCCCATCATTACCTGATGGCAGTCTCAAAGATGTATCTCTCACTTCTGCAGCTTTCTCACCAAATATAGCGCGTAGTAATTTTTCTTCAGATGTAAGAGGAGACTCGCTTTTAGGAGTAACTTTTCCCACCAAAATATGGCCAGCCTTAACATTAGATCCAACATGAATGATACCCGTTTCATCAAGATATTGTAAATTTCTCTCGGATATATTGGGTATATCACGTGTAATTTCTTCTGGACCTAACCTAGTATCTCTTGCTATTACTTCAAACTCCTCTATATGCACAGATGTAAATACATCATCACGCACAACCCTTTCTGAGATTAAGATGGAGTCCTCAAAGTTATACCCATTCCATGGCATAAACGCCACAAAAACGTTCTTTCCTAGTGCCAGCTCACCAAGATCAGTACATGGGCCATCTGCAATAATAGAGCCCTCATCAATGCGATCGCCAATCTTCACAAGTGGCACCTGATTAATACAGGTACCTTGGTTAGATTTCTTGTACTTTATTAAACTGTATATATCTACTCCTATTGCATCTGATGTACCGTCAGACTTATCATCTGCCTTAATAACAATTCTGTGTGCATCAACAGATTCTACTATTCCTGCTCTTTTAGCAGTGATAACAGCTGTAGAATCTTTCGCAACGACAGACTCCATACCAGTACCAACTAAGGGAGCTTCACTACTTAATAGTGGCACTGCCTGCCTTTGCATGTTTGATCCCATTAACGCTCTGTTCGCATCATCATTTTCTAAGAATGGAATGAGGGAAGCTGCTACAGAAACAAGCTGCTTCGGCGAAATATCCATATAATCTATGGAATCACGCGCACTCAATGATAACTCACCATTCTTACGAGCAGTTACAATTTCTTCTTGAAGATATCCATCATTATCTAATTGAGCATTAGCCTGAGCGATAATATATTTAGATTCTTCTATAGCTGATAACGAAACAACCTCATCCAACACTCTTCCATTCTTTACTTTTCTGTATGGAGTCTCAAGGAAGCCATACTTATTAATGGTGGCATAAGTTGCTAAAGAGTTAATTAGACCAATATTCTGTCCCTCTGGGGTCTCAATAGGACACATTCTACCATAATGAGTGGTGTGTACATCCCTTACCTCGAAACCAGCGCGCTCCCTAGTTAATCCACCAGGTCCAAGAGCTGATATTCTTCTTTTATGCGTAATTTCAGATAATGGATTAGTCTGATCCATAAACTGTGAGAGTTGAGAAGTACCAAAGAACTCATTAATAACAGAAGTTAAAGACTTATAGCTTACCAGGTCATGAGGCATAACATTGTCTATCTCAACCATATTCATTCTTTCCAATATAGCACGCTCAATCCTCACAAATCCTAGGCGGAACTGATTCTCGATTAGCTCACCTACAGGCCTAATCCTCCTATTACTTAAGCTATCGATATCATCTATCTCTCCATGTCCATTTTTTAGATGTACTAAGTTCTTCATTACAGCTATGATATCATCCTGTAGCAAGCAAGTCTGTTCCTCTGGCACATTAAGATTATGTCTTACATTAATCTTCATCCTACCGACCATTGATAGGTTATATCGATCAGGATTAAAGAATATGTTAGACAGCACGCCCTCAGCCACTTCATACGTCGCAGCATCTCCAGCGTTCACTATCCTATATATTTCTAATAGTGCTTCTTTCTTCGATTTATTCTTATCAAATGCTAAGGTATTTACTATGCACTTTCCAACTAATTTATCATTTACGTCTAAAACCCTTATTTCCTTACATTTTAACGTATCCACCATGTACGTAATGGCGTCAGATGTAATGCTATCACCAGCATTAATAATGACCTCACTTCCATCTGATGTATGTACAGTATTCGCTATAAATTTGCCTTCTATGTTGTTGAGATCAACTTTATGATATATCTTTCTTCCTTCTTTCTTTAAGCGTCTAATTAATCTAGGGCTTACCATAGTCCCTTTAGGGAATAGCAGTTCATCACTATGTATATCCACTAGATCAAACTCTAGTTCCTGATTACGATAATGCTCAGGAATAAACTCTGTAGTCCACCCACCATCGTCATATTTATACGAATGTGACTTATAGAATAGCTGTGAAATCTCATCACGATTATAGCCCAAGCCCAACAAAAGCGTTGTGACTGGAAGCTTCCTTTTACGGTCAATCCTGAAGAACAGTACATCCTTTGTATCAAATTCAAAATCAAGCCATGACCCTCTATACGGAATAACGCGCGCTGAGTAGATGTACTTACCCATGGTGTTACTTTTTCCACCATCATGGAAGTAGAAGGCACCAGGTGATCTATGCATCTGAGACACTATCACTCTTTGCGTCCCATTAATAATAAATGTACCACTTTCTGTCATAAGTGGTATCTCTCCCATATATACTTCCTGCTCCTTGATTCCCTTCACTTCTTTTTGATTCGTATCAAGGTCATCTTCCCACACA
>Ga0213833_1001741_pt1 | contig 14991 bp, 15 predicted proteins | sample SWATP21_FD_160575 | JGI IMG/M metagenome (GOLD analysis project Ga0213833, IMG submission 160575) | Coastal seawater microbial communities from Marineland, Florida, United States - SWA TP2 #1 | ecosystem: Environmental > Aquatic > Marine > Coastal | place: USA: Florida | collected 2016-08-14
TATATCTTCTGGACATTTTCATCATTGAATTTGGTGTATCCCAAAGGCTGCAAACTAATGTCCAGCTTATTGTCTTCTCTGATTTTCTTTACGTATCCACTCAGTACATCGCCAACCTTAAGTTCCTTGAAAATCTCGTTATTGTAAATAAGGCCTTTGTGTTGGTGGTTTACAATTACCGAAAATCCCAGCTCGGTTTCAGACAAAATGAGCAGGTCTACTTTATCGCCCCGGGCTACAGTAAGCTCTTCATTAGACAGGTGTTTTTCCACTTTGTTGGTGGCGTATAGCCTGTCTGTTTTGTCGTCAAGGTTTAAGAAAACCACGTACCATCTACCCAACCGCATTTTTTGCCTTTGCTCACTAAAGGGCACCATCAGGTTCTTCTCCAATCCCCAATCCAGAAATGCACCTAATTCGGTAACATCAGTTACTTCCAATAAGGCAAACTGATGCAATTCTATATATGGTGTAAGGCTAGTAGCTACTTTTCTCTCAGCATGATCGCGGTAAACAAATACTTCCAACTCGTCTCCTATCTCAAAATCTTCAGGACAGTACTTATTGGGCAGCAGCACATCTTCACCTGACTCGTCGCCCAGGAACAGGCCAACCGTTGTGAGCCTCAAAATCTCCAGCGTATTGTACTTACCTATCTCAATCACAATGCAGAACTTTGGGCAAAGCTACTTGCGTTTGTTGGATGCTCGTTATGTGAAAGGATTCTAGTATCAGAAATACACCATTTAATATGCGTCTATTCATTTATCATTCTCCTATTCAGAAACAGTATGAATAAATAGGTTTCACAGTGACTCGCGAGAAAAATTGTACCATATTTGATGGACTTGCATCATGTAATAGAACGCATTGGCAGCAGGAGACTGGAAAGACTTATTAAATGCAGTTTATCAGGGAGATTTGCCTCTGGTGCGCTACCATGTGGAGTATGGCGTTGATGTAAACTATCAGCATCCTGAGTTTCTAACCACACCACTCATTGCAAGTATTGAGAGGGGCCAACATCTCATCACAGAGTATTTGCTGAAACATGGGGCTGATCCACATTTAAGGGCAGGTTTCAGCACAGATACTGCCTTTGTTGTAGCCCGGAAATTAAAGAACGTCCAGGCACTTGCCCTATTGCAGCCCTATCGAAAATCTCTTTGGACAAGGATTAGAGAGTTGTTGGCCTAAGGAAAGTCCAAAGCTCCTTATTACAGCACTTCCACCAGTTGAATATGGTTGCCACAGGTATCGTCAAAAACGGCGAGTTTTGAAGTACCTACATCGGTAGGTTTCATACTAAAAACTACCCCCAGGTTTACCAGACGGTCATACTCTTGCTGCACATTTTCTACATTGAATTGTGTAAAGGGAATACCTGCCTTAAACAATTCTGATTGGTATACCCTGGCTGGTTCAAAATGGTTTGGTGCAGGTTCCAGAAGCACTTCGGGCCCGTCTTGTTCTTCTTTAGATACCAGGGTTAGCCATCTGTTACCGCCTTCAAGGGGAATATCCAGTTTCTTGACAAAGCCGAGCGTTTCAGTGTAAAACCTAAGGGCTGCTTCCTGATCGCTAACAAAAATGCTCACTATTCTTACTCTCATTTGCTTCTTCTTAAATTATAGGGCGCAAGTACTTGTTCACCTGGCTCCTGAACTTCTTGAAAGTTGCCTTTTTCGGTATGTTATCGGATTCATTCCAATTCTATTCTTAAAAAGGACACTGAATGACCCCATACTTTCAAAGCCAACGGCAAAGCAGGTTTCGGTAACGGAGCCACCGGCTTTTAGCAGTTCCCTTGCTTTTTCAATCTTCTTGCTCAGAGTGTACTGTTTGGGTGATTGCCCATAGTATTTCTTAAACAAACGCAGCAAATGGTACTTTGAAACAAAATGTGTCTTTGAAAGATGGTCAAGACTCAATGTTCCTTCATAGTGCCTGTCTATATATTTTTTGACGGCAATAACAGCATCTACCTGTCGCTGATTGGCATAGACTACCTTACTGATTCTCTGCACTTCAGCGGTGTAATAGGTCATTTTATCCTGGTTTACAATAAGAAGTAATCTTTGCGAATTTAGGGCTAGCCCATGCGATCAGAGCTACTGCAGGTTCAAACACGCTGCCCTTGTTTAAGAAGACTCAATTAAGGCAACCTTGTCAGTTTTTGTCTTTTCTATTTTGGCTTGTACACTTCCCATCTATTCCTGTATGGTAATCTTCAAAACTTCATTTAAAAGCCCTTTCCTTTTAATGGAAACGTGATGCTCAAGGCCATTGTCCTTTGTATACACCACTGAATCGTTGGCTTCATGAATGGTTATATCAAGCATGTCCTTATACAGGCTATCTACATCGCCTGCCGACCAACGTCCGAGCCCTAGAAACTGTGTTTGTCTACGGCCAGGGGCTATTGAGTACTCAAGTGAATCACCCTGTGTCCAGTGTAGTCTGGAAAACCTTATTCGCACCTGAGCTTCTGATTGGTTGACAAGGGTAATTCTTCTTGCAGGATCACAAGCAGTGGAAAACATAAGTATGAGGACTAGCGTGCCCAATAGCTTCCACTGAAAAATCGCTTTGGGTCTTTTCAATGATTTATGGAAATCCTTCATAGCGTTGCGTTTTTAGTTTGATGGAGCTGTTTATAAACTCTTCGAGAAGTTCGTAAAACAGCCTAACTGATTTTTCATGTTGTGCTGGCGTAGTTTCCCTATTATAAGTTTCCCACTCCACTTCTTTTGGACTGAGTTCCAAAGCACTGGCAAGAATCATATTGGCCCAACCTGCCGTTGATTCAAAATAGCCCAATCTATTGGCTACCCAGTCAAAGAAAGGATCTTGCTTACCCGAATCTCTCAAAAGTCCATTGTCACTCAAAGCTTTCGGGTACCCCAGCAGGTACACATGCATCCTGTGTAGGGTACTGGAGCCAACAAACATTGCGGGCCTATGCTCCATCAATTTCAGAATGCTGTAGCAGTCAGTAATCATTGTGTAGGTGCCATTCGAAATTATGTATGGCAATTTACTATGCTGAGTTGGAGTCTTGATAAATGGCAGCACGGCTTACATAAGCCATAGAGAAACATTAGAAAGCCGACACAAGGCTACTACCCTATGTCGGCTTTTTCTCTTATGTAACGATGTAAAAAACCTGTTTTTACATGAGGGTGCTTAGGAGGCAAAACAAATGAGCTCCGCCAAAAACAAGCTCAAAAACGATACCTTGTGAGATTTGCTTATTGGGCTTTCCGTCCGTAGCCCAGCCAACAAATCTTCCAATGGCAAAACCCAGGTAGATTAATGCTCCCACTACAAATGAGGTAAACATTAGCCCTGAGATGAGAGCCCCCATGCCTATAATGATACCGGCACATAGCATTACTGCGCTTACTCCTCGCATCTCATTTAAAAGATCCACATTATTGTCAAGATTGATGCCCGAGTTTTTGGCGTAGTTGGCAATGGGATTGCTAATTCTAAGAATGCCCATTAGGGTTAAAAAGAGGCCGGTTAAGGCTAGAACAACGATTTGTACGATTTCCATTTTGTTGCATTTCTAAATTATAAAGCAACATTAGAAGGGGCTGGTGACAGATGTGTGTCAGGGGTATTTCTGTGGTTTCACATACTCTTCAAAATACTTTTTGATGGTCATATTGTGAGGACTAAACTTCTCGTCCTGAACCATAAGCTTCTTAATGTAATCTATCCTAAAGGCTCTAAACTCATCTCTTAGCCTACAAAAAGCAACGAGCAGAAAATTGCCATGAATGCTGTAAATGGCAAAGGGCTCAATATCTCTTTCGGTTGTTTTATTTTCAGCGGAGCTGTAAATAATACGAGTAACCTTAAAATTGATAATAGCTGACTGAATCTTCATCAGATTGTCGCTGGTTTTGGGCTCTTTATCATTTCCCCCAAAGTAAATTCTATCTTCCAGCAGATCGGCATTTCCCTTTTGAGAATACCTGAGTATGGCCTTTATCTTTTCAATAGCATTTGACACGCTTTCGCTAAGAGATTCATCCTTGTTATTGCCTATCAATTCTTCAGTAAATACTACGGGTGGCAGGTGGTATCCTTCCATAATGGAATACCCACGACCTTCTTCAGTGACAATTGGAATACCCGATTTCTCCAGAGTGCGTATGTCCCTATAAATGGTCCTGATACTTACATTGTGCTTTTCAGCGAGATAGGCAGCCGTTACCAGTTGTTTTGACTGTAACCGGGTTAAGATGGCGGTTAACCGGGAGAGTCTGGGTTTTTCTTCTTCCATGAATTCAGGCTTGTGGCAATGACATATTACGAATTAAACGAATTTGAGAATTCTCGGGGCTCTGCCAAGTCAATTAACCCAGGGCTAACAAACAAGCCATCTATTCCTGATGATGCATCAGCTCATCCGCGTCAATTGCGTAAACCAATTTCTTTTCTTTTACCTGCAAACCACGTTGTTTAGGGAAACAGGCATAATGAATGGACAGCCTTGCCGTAGATATTCTTTCAACATGGAAAGGCTCAAAGGATTTCTCATAGCCATTGGGAATTTCAATGGCATGCCTTTTTGAAACCCTATAGCCATCCTTATGAAGGCAATAGAAACTGCTGTCTGAATCAAACACAATAACTGTGTTCCCGAGTCTTTGAAAGCTGTACACATTGTCAAGTTGCAGAAGGTTAGTGTCTACCCGGTTTCGCTTCCTTGCATACAGAGTATAAGTACCATTTGCATAAAAATAGGATAGCCCATTTTTAAAATGCTTCTCCGGCCTTTCAACTTTGCTGGCCAGTATCCTCACAAGAATGCTACTCTGGGGCTTCTGAAGCAACTCTTCAATTCTGTGCGTTGCTATGCTATTGATTTTCCAATGACAGTAGTTCTTGTTGAATTCTATCTGCTTTTGTGTCGACATGACTTCATCCAGATTCCTGATGGCAAATTCTACCAACTGCAATGTGGTTTTCGCATCGAACTGATAGGCCACCTGCCGTATTACAATTGACTTTTGAGCCAAAAAGGGATTTGCTCCTTCTGTTCCCTGTAGTGTATATTCAATTCCTCCACGGTCAAAGCTTATAAAGTGTGCAGCCTCGCATGGACCCGTGTAATGGTGGCTGAAATCAAGAAATATCTGGTCTCGGTAATTTAATTCTGCGGCAAGCCTCTGAGCGAGTCTTCCAAAAATGAAAGCCTTATGAATCTCTTCATATTGATACCCCGTTTGAATCCGCACTTTTACATTTCCAAAATCTTCAACCTTCCAAAAGTCCTGATGCGCCCAAATATTATGGGAGCTTAGACTCAATATGAAAAGCAATAGGTACCCACGACATTGTAGCATGATATAGCACTAATAGTATGACTAACGAATTTAGTCTAAAACCAGGCAGCCTTCTTGAATGGATTCGTTTGCATTCAACTGAATGCGGAGATTTGTGGAAGAAGTCAGTTTTTATTTCTAATAGGCTGCTTACTAGCATTGAGACTTACAAGCCCAAAACCCATAAAAAACTCAAGTACGCTTCATTAAACGTTCAAATCTTTCTCTATTCCTTTTGATTCTCTGCACTCTTACTTCATCCGATTCCAGAACCACTTTCCCGAGTTTATGCAGCGTTTCTTCGAGCCGCCAACTTTCAGATCTTTTTTTCTCCAAACCTTTAAGCAGCTTAGCTTTTTTCGCTTCGGCGAGCACTTTGTTTGGAATACTGGCCAATAGCATATCAAATGAGATGGTATTGAGCCTGGCCAAAAAGGATTCTATTTCAGAAGGCTGTACTTGTTGATAGAACAGATTCCTTCTAAGGCATTCAAGAATTCTGACATTGCTTAAGTAGTCTCTTTCTTCAATAATCTGACTCAATAAAAGGCTGGATTCATAGTCGGACAGGAAAAGGGAATTTCTGTCTTTCAAAACATTCGGATTCGCTCGGGTTCTATCAATATTGAGCATCAATACATCAAACAGGAAGGCATCAGTAAAATTTCCATCTCCTATCTCTTCCAGATCTTTTGGTTCAACTGTCTGAGCATTTTCGATGTAGCGGAACCCTATATTGACTCCGGCACTTTTGTTAATTAACTCCCTTACTTCAATATGAATGTCATTAGAAACGACATTTTCATCAAGCCATATCCAATGAGGCCTTTGTGTGGTAAGACCTATTAAATCACCCACTGTATTACCAAACCATTCGCTTAGTAGTGCATACTCTCCACTGAGACCTGCTCTGAGTTTTACCAGAAACTTTTCACCGTGTTTTTTCACTACTATGGGAAACGAATTCCCTTCCAGGCTATAGGAGATTACTTCTATGGTGCTCATTGTAGTTCCGGTCTTTTCCACGCGGCCATGCTCTCCCTGCAAAAGTAGCCGGCACAGTCAAAGATGTGTCTATCGATCAAAGCGCGTAGCAGTGGCTCTTCTGGGCCAGAAGCCGATTACTTGAATCACTGGTTGGGGGGCAGTAAAAATAAACGCAGGCAGCCGTTCTGTTACTTGAACGTCTGCGTCTTTAGTAGCTCACCAGCCTCATTATAGACCTTCCAAGTCCCCTTTTTCTTGCCGTGCTCAAAAAGGCCTTCGTCCCAGAGCTGGCCATTGGCGTGGTATCGCTTCCATACACCGTGCTTCTGCTCCTCGTCGTCAAAGCCACCTGTACCCCGCGGTTCGCCCGTCTTAAAGAACCATACCCACTCCCCAGCGATCTTTCCGTCCTTGTAGTTGCCAGTGGATTGCATCTGACCATTGTTGAGGAAGTAGGTCCACTTTCCCGATTTCTTTCCATTATTGAACTCGCCCTGACAGGAGACAAGGCCGTTCTTGAAGAACAATTTAAAGGGTCCATTTTTAGGATTGCCGTTTTCATCAATTCCAGGAATGTCTTTCATTGGGCTTCTTTTTAATTGCTTAGAACGCTCTCGGCTCTGAAATGTAGGGCTTTTCAGTTTAGCACTCAGTCCCTATGCCTTATTACTAGTAGTTAACCAATAGCTTCAATTTTTCAATTCTCCTTGCTTTTTAGCCGCTTTAATACATTCACCACGCTTATAAATAGCCATGATAAATCAATGTCATCACAATTGAATTATAGACACCGTGGCAAATAATTGAATACCACAGATTTCTTTTGAAATACAGGAATAGAGCAAGGTATACAGCCCCAATGATCAATGCATTGATGAGCCCCGCAGCACCTAGTTGAACATGATAAGCTCCAAAAATGCAGGCAGTTAGTACAAAGCTTATCTGCGTAGAATATCTGCCTTGAATCATCTTTTCTAAACGTGTAAAGATGAATCCGTGAAAAACAATTTCTTCATAAACCCCTCCTATCAGCCACCCCATGACTACTGTGAAAAAATATTGCCACTTATTCTCTCTAATAAAGTCATAAAGTCCCACATCAGGCTCTTCGAACGTTACGAAATATTCAAGAACTGGAAAAAAGACCAATTGCATAAAACTCAATGCTGCCACTGCAACAAGGCTCCCTATCAGAATTGAGTTTGTCTTAAATCGCTTAAAGCTGAAACCAAGGTCAGAAAAAGTCTCACCGGAGTATTTTAAAAGAAGCCAAACAAAAAACAAAATGGGGATGCTAAACCCAAAAAATGGAATAAGATCAGCATGTGGTAAAATGACAATGACACTTATGGCTATAACATTGATTAGAATCTCCTTTAACCTCATAATTTACTTCGTACAACAAGGGTGTTTATGCATCGTATGTCCTGAAGGCGAATTTAAGTGAACATAGGGTCTGTACGACAGTACTCGGCAACTACTAAGGGCAAAACGGAGTTAATTTAGAAAAGGCGTATTTGAACACAATACCATCCCTTTTTCATCAGTCATATGGAGTATAAACGCATTTCCGTCTACTATCTCAGATAAATCGAGCTCAATTACATTTTTACCTGCTTTTAAGGCATAAGATTGCTCGAAACATGTTTGGCCAATCATATCGGTGATGCGTACAATGCAATCCTGATTAAACTCTTCAGTAACTTCCAGGTAGGCAGTACCGCTTGCAGGGTTTGGATAAAGCTGAACATTAGACTCTTCCTTAGTTTGATGATATGCCACTAAAGGAACAGAAGGTTTGAAATTGAACAGAAAACCATCCTGTCCCAGATTGGAATTCGAATACCTTCCTCCAACTATAAACAACTCATCTCTTTCTACTACTGCCACTGCTTCATCTTCAAATCGAGCGTTTCCTGTCTTCGTAAAAGCATCCCTCGTATTGCCATACTTATCGAATATGTAAGTAGAGATGTGTTGTCTACCTTTTGTGTCAATATAGTATCCTACAATAGCAACATCCTCGGTATTTTCATTCACTTCAAATGCCAATCCCATATTGATTTCTGAGCCTATAATTTTGCATTCTCTCTCCCATAAAACCTTTCTGGAGTTCAGTTCTACTTTCCTTACCCAAGTACCTACTTCAGAACTTCCCAGTGTATAAACATATCTTACATCAGCAGACAATTTAATCCTGTTTACAACTTCATCCCGGATACTAAATAGCTTGCTCCAAACCGTATCAAGATTATAATAATTTATGCGGGCTACATAGCCATAACTCCCCCCATTAGAATATCGCTGCCCGCAAGCGAGGAAGGTAGTGTTGTCATAAGGTATGGCGTGTTTTATAATTTCTCCCACGCTGCGTTCTCCCCTATCCAATAATTTTGGTTCACCATCTATTGAAATACTGTATGTATTGCGAGAGCCAGTAGCCCCTTTTTTTATGTTGCTGAGTAAAACCTTGCCGTCAGGTCTTGTTAACATGTAATGCTGAAAGGTCTCAAACCTACTTGTGCTATACCTTTTGACATCTTCATGCAAGTCCTGATCGTATACAAACGAACTGTCTACGAGCTTAGCCAACCTAAGGCGCTCCAGCGAATAGCAAAACACCATATCACTACCTTTAGTGTTTATCAACTGGTGCGGTCTTATCTTTTCATCAGTTCCACCTGTGGGAAGCTTCGGAGCATTGTATCGACCAAAGTTTGCACCGTTTGTATCAATCCGACAAATACCAAAAGTATCAATTCTGCTACTTTCAAAATTATAGGTCGCATTTGAAGAATAATAGCTCGTTAAACACAGGAACGCCAGGTTTGAGTCTTTTGTCAATACTAAATCTGAGCCTTGTGCAAAGCGCTCCCTGAGGAAAACTTTTTTCTCCCAAAGCACTCTGTCGCCCTTAAGAACTCCAACTTCAATTCCTCTGCCTACTTGTTTGAGAACTGCGATCCGCCCTCCCCCTATCGGGACAAGGCTTTTAACAGTTGCTCTAAATCGATGGTTGCCCAAAACAGAATCTACGATTGTAAAGTTACCCTTAGAAGTATCTGCCAATAAACTTACCAGCTGCCACGAACTATTTATGCCATCAGCATACTGACCAATCAACAAAACCTTGTTATTGAATACGGCAGTCACTTCTCCCCTACTGTTTTTATCGTCAAAATTTGAGCTGGTAACAGTAACCTGTTTTACAAACTCACTAGCACCAGTTTCACTATTTATTTTGACAAATCCCCAGGAGTCGCCTTTATAGACTCCGTTTATATAAACACCATGATTGTTGTCAATGTCTATTGAATTTGGGTTTTCATAAGAATTGGATGAACTTAAACCTCCTATTGCCGTATGGCTGTCCCACACCTGCTCTCCGTTCGCATCTTTATGCTTTGTGCACCAAAATGAACTGTGGCCACTGCCGGATAAGCGCCTATTCCAAATGATATAAAAGCTGCTATCTCTTTGAATTATTTGTCTTGCTCTTACAGATATGGCATACTTACTTGGAAGGTTGTAGCTAGCTACTTTTGAGCCAGCATCAATGCTTACCACCTTTGGAGAATAACTGGTTGTACCTCCGGCAAACACAACATTGTTATTGGACAAGGTAATGGCCTTTTCAAAGTTGTCAACTTTCTCAAAATAAATGCTTTCGTCAACCTTTCCCTTGATTGGATCAATTTTATAAATGGTTGGGCCATATGAAACAAAGACCTTACCTGATCGATTGCTTGTGGCGGTTCCTGTAAACTTATATATATGGCGGACCCTTGTTGTATCTAAGTAATCTACCTTACCAGTTACTTTGTTTATAAGACTCACAGTCAGCGTACAAGAGTCGCTGCAAAGCGAAGCCCCAGCTACAAAAACGTAGTCCGCATTGTAATCTCCAAGCTGAAAACAGCTGAGTTGATGACGTTTTCGTTGAAGGGCCTTTCCGTTAGAGGGGTTTAGTTGAATAAAGTCAAATGAATCACCATAGTTTATAAGCCCATAAATGTTTTGTGCTGAATCAATTAAAACATCGCTGGCAACTGCATCAATGTCTTTATCATACCACAGCTCATCATTGTCACTTGAGTTCCACAAGACCTTACCCGAAGAGTCTACCATGGTAAAGTTCGGTTGTTTCAAATGCTGACCAAACCTGGTACCACACAATACTACATAACTTTCACCCTTGACATAGTCTATGACAGTGGCATTGCCCTTTATCTCCTGATCTGAAAAATAGTACTCGTGTTCCTGACCATTTGCCTGAGAAATTGAAAACAACAAACATGAAAATATCAGCCCATTGACCCACAATAAACGCCTCATAGTTTTTTTCTTTCAAAACTATTAAATCCTTTCCGATAAAAGGGTCACCAGTCCGGTGGTGGAAGAGGAATAGTCTAAGCCATGTCATAAAACTCCTTACTGGCTCAAGAAGTAGCGTTAAGAACCACCGAACACTAAATGGAGAGGAAAGGAGTAAAACTCAAAGAAGGAGCTGCGAGAGTAGATGCCACTATCAAAAATCCAACCCAGCTCTTTTTGCAGCACTTACGATAACGATATGTTTATTGAATTTTGCCCCCTTATTCTCCTACCACCTGCTCATACACGGCTTCATGTGATGTAATAAATTGTTCCATTGAAAAATGATCTATACAATATTGTCTAAGATCTTGCCCAATACTATTACGTTGCTCATCGCTTAAGGATTTTAGATACTCAATCTTTTGTGCTAAGGCATCTGAATCTCCGGCCGTAAAAAGTAAATTCTGAAAATCCTTGAGCACGAAGTTAATTCCCGTAATATCCGAACCTAAGATAGGAACACCCATACACATAGCTTCAACGAGAGCCATAGGCATACCTTCTTTTCTTCCTTGGTTCAGAGTTGGTATAACATACATGTCTGAATTGGCTATGTAAGGTCTTACATCCAATTGCTTGCCGAGAAATTTCACTTGATCATTCAATCCTAAATCCTGGCTTAGCTCATGGAGTTGTTGTCCATAAGCGTTTGAATCATCACCAACAATATCAAGCGCAATGTCTTTATCCTTTATTTTTTTTACTGCATGAAGTAAAACTTCAATGCCTTTGACAGGAACCAAATTAGCTACCGTTATTATTTTAAATGAGCTTCTATTTTTATTTGTTTCAAAATGCTCAGGACTATAATACGTTGTATCAATGCCAATAGGAATCAATTGCTGGGCTCTTTTATTTGGGTAGTATTGCTTCATTTCATCATTGATGGTTACAATGAAATCAGCCAGGAAACTTTTGATCTTCCAATGCTTATTGAACCCCATGGCTTTCTTGGTGTACATCCATTTGACTCCAACCAATTTAGCGGCCAAGGCTTCAGTCCAATCATTACTCCATTGCCATGAATGCACGATATCAAAACCATGAGTTTTATAAAACTTAGAAATAGGCCGTATTCGGGATAAAAGACTATGGTACGGACGATAATGGGTCTTGGTTTCAAATATGTGAATTGGTAAGCCAAGTGCTTCAACTACTTTAAAGAACGCACCTTTGTCATCACCACATGCGATATGGACGTCAAATTTAGATTTGTCAAGACCATTCACTAAATCATATATAACCTTACCACTTCCAGCCGTGTTAAAATTAGAAGTCGTAAATAAAATCTTAATGCGTCTATTCATCTAGGTTCCGAATTATCTTAGCAGGATTACCTGCAATTACAACATTTGAAGGCACGTCTTTAACAACGACTGAACCTGCGCCAATGATAACATTACTTCCTATTTGGATGTCGCCAATAATGACTACGTTGGCACCAACCACAACATTATTTCCAATAACAGGAATTTTTGTGTTGTCGTTAAACTTATTTCCAATGGTCAAACTGTTTCTAAACTGAAAATTTTCACCAATTGATCTGGCATTGATTACTGTAGCATAGGGATGATAGCACATCAATCCTCCCTCAATTTTAGTACTTCCAAAGATTTTGCAATTGTTCTCTTTTAGAAAATAATGTCTCCATGGATGTGACCTGCCTTTTATTCTCCAGAAAAATACAAAAGCGTAGTCCGGATAGTATTGCATTACATGGTGAAACTTTTTCTCTATAGTAGGGGGATTTACTGTACAACCTCGAGTAATCACAGTTTGCTCAATATCCTTTTGAATGACCTTGTCATGCTTAACATACTTAGCATAAAGTCTTGAGATAAGGATTTTCTTTCGAATATACTTAAAAAGATAGATCATAAACCGCTACGTTTCACAATATTAGGTGACCAAGTAACAACTCTAAAACTTAAGTACATAAGAAAAAGGCAAAAGCCTTGAAACGACAGGAGGCTAAGGAAAGGACGGTTAGGTTGATCATGCAATTTAATTCCCCGACAACTCATTCAACCGGCGCTTTTCTTGTTCGCTGAGATTCGGGTCTCATAGAGAAAGACATCAACAAAGTGTGCAAAAAAGGTAGGAGTGCCACCTACAGATTGAGCTACTCAGGTTTATTTCTTTTATTAAGATAATGCTCATACAAACCTGGTACAACCTTAGCATTACAAGAGTAGAAGAAATGCAGAGTAATAGCCTTTCAGCTAAGCGATAAAATTAAAGCCCCATCCTCTCAACCACTATGAGGCTTTATTAGAAAAAGCTTAAAACATTTCATAGAGAAAATCACGTACTTTTTTCTCGTCATCCTGAGATAGCACACTATCGTCCATAGAAGACAACCAATCTTTTAGAATGGGACGATATTTATTCTTTTCTTCCTCCGAAGAGTTTTGAAACTCAAGAAGCAAATTTTCAATTAATCTGTCTAAGTCCTCCACTTCAATATTGGCAGTAGATATTGTGTGGGCTTTGCTCTTTGTCGGGTCTATGTAAAATGATTCCATATAGTTATTTATGTCAATCCAATTAGTCTAATACAAATGTTTCTCTCCAACTATCTGTGTCCTCAAATTTCGGTTGCTCTTCTTTTATTAAGTAGAAATCACCCAAAACAAGAACATCCATTTCGGTTCTCATGAAACATCTGTACGCATCTTCAGGGGTACATACAATAGGTTCACCACGTACATTAAAAGATGTATTAATTAGGACTCCTTTTCCTGATTTTTTTTCAAACTCCTTTAAGATATCATGAACTCGTTTATTTTGATCTTCATTCACTGATTGAAGCCTGGCAGAATTGTCTACATGGGTAATTGCCGGAATATCACTTCTCACCTGATTAATGATCTTTAACAGGTCTTCTTCGCCTTCATTGGATTCAGTTTGTTTCAGCAGATTTTTGTTAACCTGTTTTACAATTAACATGTGTGGGCTCGGGCGATCAAAATCAAAATACTCTGAGGTGCGCTCTTCCAAAAAGATCGGTGCAAACGGTCTAAATGATTCCCGATACTTTATTTTCAGGTTCAATTTAGATTGCATTTCCGGATTAAGTGGATTTCCAATAATTGATCTTGCCCCCAGAGCTCTGGGACCAAACTCCATTCTACCGTCAAAATAGCCGATAATAAGATCCTCATGTAAAATTTCAGAAATCTTAGCTGCTCTCTTTCCGGTTTCAAATTGGTGATACGGATAATCCTTCGTGTCGATAAAGGCCAAAATTTCATCTGATGAAAATTCAGGCCCTAAATATGCCGACATGTTTTCAGTTGTAGATTTATCAGTATCTGGAAAATTTTCATAATACCAGGCAAGGGCACAGCCCATTGCGCCACCTGCATCACCTGCAGCTGGTTGAAAATAGATGTCTTTAAATGATGTATTGTCAAACAAATAGCCATTTGCTACACAATTGAGAGCCACCCCTCCAGACATAACGAGATAGTCGCAATTTGTCACCATCTTGGCGTGATTGGCCATTTTGATAACAACCTCTTCAGTAACCTTTTGGATGCTGGCAGCTAAATCCATTTCCTTCATGGTGATATCCGTCTCAGCATCTCTGGCAGGGCCACCAAACAATTCATCGAATTTGCTGTTAGTCATGCGATTGCCCTCTTGAAAAGAAAAGTAGTCAAGATTCAATTGGATGGAACCATCTTCATTTATCTCAATAAGATGTTCTTTAATGATATCGCAATACTTGGGATCACCGTATGGAGCCAATCCCATTAATTTATACTCTCCGGAATTTACCTTAAACCCGGTGTAATAGGTAAAGGCTGAATAAAGCAGCCCAAGTGAATGAGGGTAATTTTGTTGCTTTATTATCTCGATTTTAGAACCAGAACCTTTTGCAATAGTTGAGCAAGCCCACTCGCCAACACCATCAATAACCAGAATGGCGGCCTCTTTAAATGGAGAAGGATAAAATGCTCCCGCAGCATGAGAAATATGATGTTGGCATTTAAAAATCTCCCCCTCATAACCTGTTCTATTTCGAATGATTTTAGGGAGAAACAGTTTTTTGTAAAGAGATTGCTTTGCTGCGCTCCAGAACTCATCTTTTAAGTCGCCAATCTCAAATGAGTTCCACAGAGCGCGTTCAATTGTCCAGGTCTCTAAATCATAATAAACAATTTTTGAAACCTGATGTATACTGACTTTTGATTCCTCTAAACAGTAGTTGATGGCATTGAGAGGAAATGATTTGTCATGTTTTACTCTGGTGAAACGCTCTTCCTGTGCAGCTGCGATTATT
>Ga0213833_1001742_pt1 | contig 14989 bp, 16 predicted proteins | sample SWATP21_FD_160575 | JGI IMG/M metagenome (GOLD analysis project Ga0213833, IMG submission 160575) | Coastal seawater microbial communities from Marineland, Florida, United States - SWA TP2 #1 | ecosystem: Environmental > Aquatic > Marine > Coastal | place: USA: Florida | collected 2016-08-14
GGACCCAACCACACCATCAACGCAACAACAAGAATCACGTCCCATGAGGATATGCCAACATTGCGAACGGTACTCGCCACAGGTCTTGCACCACACACACCATGCGTGATACGGCTGTCGCATCGGCTTTCGTGCAGGCTCCAAGTCTGGGTCCGAGTGCGACAAAGCGGGCCACCAACCGGGTTGCTTCTACCAGCTTCGGCTGGCGCACAGCACATGACACCGCATGCTGGTGCCGATTTCGAAGGAGCCGAAATTCGTCGATCCAATCCGCCACGCTCCATTTGGTTGTCGATGGGTACCTACAGCGCGACGTGCACGCAGTGGATGGAATGCACGCGCGGGTGAAAACGAGTGAAACCAAATGGTCCTGATGTCACCCACACCACACGCCCCGTGTGCAGAGCACAACACACTCACTTTGCCCGCCGCCGGTGCAGCTCCGAGCCCGTGCACTTGAGTACATCCCACGAGGAAAAGAGGGTGACATGAAAACACAACGTGGAGTCCCATCGAGACCTGTCACCCATCGCAAGCGCCCTGCCCCCCCCACAAGGCAGCGATGTCATCACCAGGCACCAGGCCCGCGACCACGCCACCACGCTCGCCTCAGCGGCAGTCACGCACCTTCGTTGACGAGGTAACAGCTTCGACGTGCTGGATTCCCCCGCGCAGAACACCGCACCGACCTTGGGAGAGTCATCCCAGACGCCGTGTGCAGCCGCGTGTGTTCGATTCCAGCAGTGGCGAAACACGTGGCGCAGCAAGCATGGCACAACATCAAGCAGCAGCCAGCTCATGCGAAACGAGGTCACACGATCGCCAGCGGAACCCTGAGAAGTGCTAGTGGCTGAATCCACGGACCCTGTGCTGGTGCTGGGATGGAGTGGAATCCCGGACTTGCCCACAGCAGCAGCGAAGTCATGGGAAGCTCTGGAAGAGGCGGATGAAGCCGCAGATTCAGCGCTTTGGGCACGTTGTAATGGAACCTTGACAGCACCAGCACCAGCACCAGCACCAGCACCAGCACCAGCACCAGCACCAGCACCAGCACCAGCACCAGCAGCCCCGGCCTTCTTGCGATCGCCAGCAGAACGTACTGCTGACTTCACAGCGGTGTCAGCGACACCACGACCTTCTGGGGCAGCACATGTTGCTACAACGGTGGAAGGCGAGGTATTAGAATTTGCTGGTCGCCGCTTCCGCCGACGGGGCATGATGTGGGCTCGTCCAATGCGCACGCCGTGACAGCAGTCACACACGCGTGCTTGCTCTCCATGATGACTTATTGATTTTATTTATAATATTTATAAACATAGGTATTGCTCGCTGGCAACTCCCCGCTTGCCTACCCACCAGTGGGAAACACGCGAAACAGAAGAGATAGCACGGAAACTGCTGAACGCTGTGCTACAACGAAGAAAAAAAGCGCCCCAATGTACATGGACCCATGGGTGCCAGGGCTACTCACTTACGGACTCATCTGTGGGTGCAGCAGCAGCAGCGAACGTGTCCCTGTGATGACCAAACCAGTCTTGGAGCGATACCGGTGCTACACCAGTCAAACGCTGGTAATGGTCGGTGACTGCAGTGGCTTTGCCTTCACGGATAGCACGATGGTGGCACATGATCCCCACCTCGATCACTTCTGGTGGCACGCCGCCAAGCTCCAGTACCTCTCGGAACGCGTCCTCGGTAGGGAAATCGAAGTACACCACCTCCCGTTTCACGACCGACGACAACATGGCAGCTGCCTCAGTGTACGTGAGTGCCTCAGGACCACTGATGAGATAGTGGTGTCCGTGGTGCCGCCAAACATCAGCCTTCGTGGCCGTGTCAGGGCTGGCTCGCAAACCAAGTGGGTCATTCGCGCCAACGCGGACGTTGCTATCGGTCTCTTCTTCAGCCCGCTTGCCACAGTCTTCGCCGGCGCCGGCCCTGCCACTGGGGCACGCCATGACCTCCCGGTAACACCTGTTGGGTGCATCCAGCAGCAACATCGCCCCGGCGCGTGCCACGTCATCCAGGGCAACAAAACCAATGCGCCCATCACCGACACGAGCTTGGATCTCATCCGACGTCGTGATGCATTCGATTTGGCCGGGGTGGAGGAAGTGGGATTCGATGAGCGTTTGCGAGTCCAGATTGCACCAGGGAAGCCCACTGCTGGACAGTGCTGTCTCTGCAGCAACAAGTTCAGCACCTAGAGCGTCATCATGTTCAACACCTCCTCCCAGCAGGACAATGTTTGGTCGCAATGCCAGCTCCGATGTCACACTGGAAGAATCGGCGCCACCCGCCAGGTCAGATTCAGGACGAACGCCGGCTTCCACTTGCGCAGCAAGAATGCACGCCTTCAATCGTCGCCCTTTCTCCAACGTCATAGGTGCGTTTACAAACACAGAGTCGACGCCTTTGAACGCCGCACGGAGGTTGGCCGCATCATCCAGGTCTGCTGCCACCATCACCACTTCCACACATGCCTCCTCATCACCACTGGGCTTGGCGCGCGAGGCGGGTGCACCTGGTACCGAGGCGGTTGTGGTGGTAGAGGTGCCTTCCACATGCTCGACTGTGTGCCCAGGAAGCGCAAAACGGGCGGACGGTGACGTATCGCAGTCCAGCTCCGCAAGTTTTGCCCGCAGCCGTTCTGGGCGTCGAGACAAAGCGCGGATCTGGATGCGCTGCTTGCGCGCGCGAGCGAGAGCCGTCAAATGGCGAATGATCCGGCGCCCAAACAAGCCACTTGCACATGTCACGGCCACAACCAGCGGCGCACCGTCATGCCGTGACAAGGTCGCTGGCGAGATTTCGTGCCTCGCACCATCCTCAGCAGGTGGGACCTGCATGACTGCTTCCTTTGAAGCTCGCGGCGGGGGCCAAGGCAATGCACAGCACAGCAATGGGATAGAGATCTGAACTCTGGTTTCTTGGTGGGAGAGGAGTGGTGTGGCACACAAACGACGTCTGGGTTTGTGTGGTGTCTTGGTGCGGCGAGACACACGCGGCATCCCGCATGCCGCGAGTGCCGCTTGAAGAAGTATGTCAATTTTGTTATCTGTGCTGGCACTACAGCGCCAGTGGAACAGGCCCTGTTCTCGCAGTCCTCTGTGCATTTTGTGGCACAGCAGGGAACAAACAAAGAGTTAAAAGAGTGAAGGGATGGGCACGTATGTGCTGAGTCCAACGCTGCCCAGTCGTCATTGCATTGACCAAGTCGTTGGCTGCACCGCCACAAGTCGTGTTACACGACTCGTGTACGGATGAGAACTTCTCACGGAGCAGCCATGCTTGTGTTTGTTCAACTGGACCAGGGTACAGGAAATGAAACCATTGGTGTGTTCTGAGGAGCACGCATGACGTGTGTGGCGGTTGAAAGTCACCGCCTGACTCGCCGGGTTGGCCCGGCGTGTTGTTGAAATTACCCGGGTTAAAATTACACCGAGTTCGAGTTGGCAGTGTCGCACGGGGGCATGGGGCCACCACCCAAGCAACTCACAGCGGGTTAGTGCATTCCGTTTTGGAGTTCCAGCTGATCCCATGGCGGCAGCCCTGCGTACAGCCTGTGCAGAGGCGCTGCACGCGAAGGAGGCAGGACGCATCGACGAAGCCACCAAGAAGTACGAAGCGGCGCTTCGGCTTGATTCGGATTGTGTACCGGCGCTCGTGGGCTTAGGGTTGATTCAGTTCTCCCTCAATCGCCTCGATAAGGCCATTCACTCGTTTCGAACGGCGTTGCGAACCAGTCCCACCAACGTGTACGCCCACTACAACCTCGGGTGCATCTTGCATCGAAAGGGTCAGGTGGACGAAACGCTTCGCCACTACAAAGTGGTGCTCCGCTCCGACTTCAAGGAGGAGGATCGTGATGTTGTTGCATACACGCACTGTAACATGGGCTTAGCACTTGAGGTGAAGGGAAGAGCCGGGGAAGCCATCCGGCACTACCGGTCAGCACTGGCCATGAAGGCTGACTGCAAGGAAGCGTTCACGTACCTCGGGGCAGCTCTGCAAAAGGATAACCCGGACGCTGCGATTCCGAAGTTCAAGTCTGCCCTAGCACTCGATGAAGCCTACAAGCCTGCTTTGTTGGGACTGGGGGCGTGCCTGGAGAAGCGAGGAACTCTTTCGAGCGCAGTGGCGCACTACAAACAGGCACTGGGTACGAACGGGACTCCACGTGTACGTGTTGCCGTGTCACCATCATTCCTTGTTAATCATGAACGTGTGTGCAGAGGCTGACGCGGAGGATTTCAAGTTGCAAACTCGTGTGGGTCAGTTGTTGTTCCGGCTGGAGAGGTACAGAGAAGCCAGTGACTGCTTCCGCGCCGCGTTAAACTCGGACACTGAAAACACTGATCTCCTGTTCAAGCTAGGTAGGAACTCGATGCCCCGGGTGTCCACGCGATGACCTGACCCTACTCCGTCTTGCCGTTGGGGTATCCGTTGTGGGTGCATGGCTTGAAGGCATATCTTTGGAGTGTGGAGGAGGCACGGGGGCTGTTGAAGCAATTGACTGCTACAAGAAAGCCTTGGCTGTGAACCCTCGTTTGACGTACGTGCCCTGACTTGAACTTCATTGCCCAACCTCAGCCTGTCGCGTCACTTACAATGTCTGCATGTAGGCAAGTTCAACGTCGCCTCGCCATGGCGTATCAGAAGCTTGGAAAGCTGGCAGACATGCGCAAGTGCGTGGTCATTGTCGCAGGGGCGCCACTGTGCCTGGCCGACCACACTCACTTGCCTTGCCGATCGGTTGTCCGAGCAGGTACTTTCAAATGGTTCTGAGCCAAAACCCAATGGACTATGAGGCAAATCTGGCCATGGGTACCTGTATGCTGATGCAGGTACCGTTCTCGCTTTGGGTCGGGTTGGGCGCATATTTGGAACGGCATGTGTTTCATCGGGGTGGACTTGGTGCGCAGAAACACCCGAACTCCGCAGTCAGCTACTTCAAGAAAGCTCTTGGCACGCAGCCTCGCAGTGTCCTGGCGAACTTTGGACTCGGATACACCCACTCACTCCTTGGTCAGGTGCGTGGAGCAAGCCAACACAATACAACACGCACAGTTGTGCTTGCACGACCTGTGCGGTGACAACATGATGATTGTGCAGCACGAAGAAGCCGCAACACTGTACGAGAAAGTGATCGACCAAGACCCGTTGTTCAAAGAGGCGACATACAACCTCGGCCTCACGTTTGAGCTCCTTGGTGATGACGACAACGCTGTCAAGTGGTTCAAGGAGGCCATGCGCTTGACCCGTTCATCTTCTGCCGATCCTGCTGCTGCGTTTGGGTGCACCCGTTTTCGGAAGGGCCAGTACGAGGACGCGATGCGGTTGTTTCGAACAGCGTTGTCCGTTGACCCCTCTCATGGAAAGAGCATGGTAGGTCAGCCACTTGGCTTGCTTGGTGCTTCATAGCGTGTCGAGAGTATCATCCATCAACTTCCCGTGGGGTGCATAGGTTGGGTTGGGGCTGTCCCTCGGAAGAACGGGGGCGCACATCCAAGCGTTGAAGTTGCTCACAGAGTTCCGTCGATTGCATCCGGACACGGGGGATGAGGATGCTGTGGCGGCGCACATGCAGATGGGACTTGCATTGTACAAACAGGCACGTGGCGCGCCTTTTCTGGCCCGCGTATGGATTGGCTGAGGGAGTTCAGCCCTCACACGGTGCAAATTGTCACGACTGACCCATCACACGCACACATCCACAGGGGAAGTTCGTCGAGGCATCAAGTCACTTTCGTGGTTCTATCCACTTGCTGAGTGTGTTGATCACGGCTTTGGGTGCTCCTGAGTTCTCGGAAACTGGTTCTGAAGACGATAGCCACACTGATGATAGGGGTATGAGCGGGCACAGTGGTGCACATCACCTATCTGACCGGTTGCCGTTGCAGCTCGGATGACACACTTGCAGCACGGTGCTCGTTGCAATCTAGCTGCCTGTTTGCAGAGCACTGGCGCACTGGGCGATGCCATGGAACTGTATCAGATGGTGTTGAAGGAAGACCCAGGTCACAGGATAGCGTCTGAAGCAGCCGCATTGGTTCGCTATCGTTCTGTGTGCTCATCGCTGCGCGCTGGCTCATCGTTGCTGTGTCGGCTGCCACACAGATCGAGTCTCAACAATCGCACGCAGCATCAATGGCATCTGAGTATCAACAGGCTGTGGACCTTCACGAAAAGGGCCACGTTGAGGACGCTGCAAAGCACTACAAGCGAGCTGTATCGGTGCGGTGCTGCTTCGCAGCTGTGTTTGCTGTCGTCGTGCCGCCCTCATGACGCACCGCGTTTCGCGTTCGGATCTTTGGCGGTCACAGATGAACGCTGCGGACGCATTGTCACAGTACGGACTTGGGGTGTCATACGCTGCTATGGGTGAATATGGACAGGCGTTTACTGTGCTCAAAGAAGCCTTGCGACTGGCTCCTGACGATGCGATGACACTCTGTTCCTTTGGGGCTCTGCTGCACCGAATGGGCGACTTGGAAGGGGCAATGGAGTACTTTCGGTGCGTGCAAGGGCTGGGATGTGACTTGTGTGTACCGCGACAGAGCTCATGGTTGCCTTGTGCACGTACTACCGACAAAATAGACGTGCGTTGCGCGAGGATTCCGAAATTGCCGAAGCACATGCAAACATTGCCCTGTGTCTCAAACAAACGGTGCGTGGGGGTTGTGGGTGCTAACACGTGTTTTTGCGATGTGACGCGGTGTGCACCCATCATGCAGGGAGACTTGGAAGGCTCAATCGAAGAGTGGAAAATCGCGTTGTCACTTGATGACAACCTTCGTCGCGCCCGGTACGGTACAGTTGGGGGGACAGCGTTTGTGGCCGGACACGAAGCGTCACTCACGCGTGTATCGCAGGTTGGGGCTGGGCCTGTGCTTGCGCGGAGTCAACAAGTTTGAAGCGGCAGCCAGCATATTGGAGGAGGCAGTTCAAGAGCATGATGATGAGGTGCGGGGTGCAATAGGTGCACGTCTGGCACGGTGGCTTCTAAACCAATTCGCACGATGGCAGGAAACAAACCATTTGCTGGGACAAACCCAAATGGATGCCAAGCAGTTTGATGCAGCAGCAGAGTCGTTTCAAGCAACTCTGCGCAAATGGCCACATAGCCTTCGTAGTGTGAAGGGGCTTGGGCAGGCCTTGCACGCGGCAGGGCGGTACGATGAAGCACGTGAGCAGTACAAGAAAGTGCTGGATGTACGTTGTCCCCCAGGTCGTTGTAGCGTGACATGGCTTTTACCTGTCCCTGTTGCTCACTGCTTGGCGTGATTTTTCGTTGATAACTAGCGAGACATGGCAAATGTTCCATGCCTAGTGGGCCTGGGATGCACACTCATGTCTCTTGGAAAGCTTGAAGCCGCGGTGGAACCGCTGAAGGAGGCGGTACGACTGGCTCCTCGGGACGAGGAAGCAAACAAGCGACTGGCGGAGGTGACCTCCGCCATCAACACGCGAAAGGTTCAAGCGGAAGCGATTCGCACGGCAGGGAGCCGTGTTCCGGCTTCACGGCGCCGGCGAAAGCCGCTGCGGTAGGGTCTGCCTCCTCCCTGACCCGACAGCTGCAGTCCCGAAGTCAAGGGATTTGGTCGTGGAGGTTGCGGTTTGTGGTGGTGACAATACCAACATGTGTATCGCATCAGTCTTGCCTCGAGCACTCACACAGGCAGAGTGCAACTGTTGTGGTACAGAACGCAAGTTGCTGACTCCCACAGAATTCGGTGTCCAGTGATGCGCGCGATGCATGCCATGCGGCGTCACGACAGCATAGCGACACGATAACAATTCTACCACTTTACCCCCCTCTGCTGGGGTGTGCGCAGTGCGCACATCAAACAAACAAGTCCGTGGCGATGAGTGACCACCGACGCGACCGCGACAGGCGAGACCGCGACCGTGATCGTGACCGTGACCGTGACCGTGGTCGTGAGCGCCACGGAAGTCACCACGGCCACAGGCGGTCTCGTTCTCGCTCCCATTCGCGCTCTCGATCTCCCGTGCGTCGACGTGCCCATCGCGCAGACAACCACCACAGGCACCGCGACACACATCGGCACGCACAGGACCACCGTGACTCTCGAGACGGTGGTCATGCATCAAGCAGAGGCGATGAACACCATCGCAAGCGGGGTCGTGACGACGAGGGGGCAGGCAGTCGTGGGCAGGATGGCGACGAGTCGAAGAAGAGTGGTGGTGGGGTGAAGAAGGGAGCGGGCCGGCAGCCGCTGTCTGCAGAGGACCTGCTCCAGGCCCAAAAGAAGCAAGAAACCGCTGGCGCGACGAAGTTCCTGACCAAAGCCCAGCGGGAAAAGCTGGCCCTGGCTCGACTGGCGGAGCGTCGAAAGGCCTTGGACGCCAAGCGTCGCCAAGCAGAGGAAGCCCGCCGCGCATACCTGTCTGCCCGAGCTGGGCAGTCCGCCTCTGGTGCTGGCGGTGGCACAGCAAGGCATGGTGCCAGTGGCCGAGGGGACCGTGGCGGTGACCGTGACCGTGACCGAGCGTGGCGCGCGGATGGGCGGCGTGATGGCCATGAGCGGGACGAGCGTCGCGGGCGTGATGAGTACCGTGGGCGGGACGATCGGCGTGGTCGTGACGATCGGCGTGGGCGTGACGATCGGCGTGGTCACGACGACCGGCGTGGCCATGACGATCGGCGTGGTCGCGGGCGCCACGGCAGTGATGCGAACACCAACGGTGGCGAGCCCAAGTTCTCGGCAGCGGATCGGGCAGCAACTGTCGGCGCCAACCGTGCTGAGTTGGAGGCCATCAAGGCGCAGTACCTGGGTCGCAAGCAGAAAAAGAAGAAGGTCGTGAAGCCCAGCGAAAAGTTCTCCAAGATCTTCCAGTTCGATTGGGAGGCTTCGGAGGACACATCGGCGGACAACAACCCCCTGTATGCGCAGAAGTACCAGCCGGCACTCATGTTCGGGCGGGGCTACATCGGCGGTATGGACTTCCGCGAGCAACGCCGTCGCAGCAACTACGTGGAAAAGCTGTCGCAAAAACGCGAGCGGCTCATGGAGTCGCAGGCCCACAGCAAGGAGGAGCTTGATGTGGCGCGCCGCGCCGCTCGCGAGCGCATGGACCAGCTCCGCAGCGCCCGTGAGGCCACCATGGAGCACCTGGCCAAGTCCACGCTGGGTCTCAAGGGCCGCCACTGGTCGGAGAAGAAGCTGGAGGAGATGACCAACCGTGACTGGCGCATCTTCCGCGAGGACTTTGACATCCGCATGCGCGGTGGCCGTGCCGCCAACCCGCTGCGGAACTGGGACGAAGCCAACTTCCCGCGGCCGATCCGCAAAGCCATCGCCGATGCGGGGTACGAGCTCCCGAGCGCGATTCAGCGCCAGGCCATTCCGATCGGCAACAACACGCGCGATATCATTGGCATTGCGGAGACGGGTTCGGGCAAGACCTGTGCGTTTGTTCTGCCCATGCTGCAGTACATCTTGCGGTTCCCGGAGAAGCGCTCCAAGTGTGCGGAGAGCGGCCCTCTGGCTGTGATTATGGCACCTGTGCGCGAACTGGCGCAACAGATCGAGGAAGAAACCAAGAAGCTCGCCAAGTTCACCAACCTCAAGACCGTGTCCATCGTTGGTGGCACAGACATTCACGAGCAGGCGTTCACGCTGCGACAGGGCGTGGAGGTGGTGATTGCGACGCCGGGGCGTCTGGTGGATTGCCTGGAGAACCACTACTTGGTGCTGAACCAGTGCAACTACGTCGTGTTGGACGAGGCAGACAAAATGATCGACATGGGTTTCGAGCCGCAGGTGGTGAAGGTGTTGGAGGCCATGAGTGGGACCTGGAAGAGTACCGACGAGGCAGAGGCACACCGGCAGGAGGAGTTGATGAAGGCAGGCGAAGCGGAGTTCCGCACCACCATCATGTTCTCGGCCACCATGCCCCCGGCTGTGGAACGTCTTGCGAAGACGTACCTGCGTTTCCCCGCCATCGTCTCCATTGGCGACCGCGACAGCGGCAAGAACAAGCGCATCCACCAGGAGTTGATGTTGATGAAGGAGGGGAAGAAGAAGTCGGAGTTGGTGCGGCTGCTGGGCATCGTGCAGAAGCCTGTCATTGTGTTCGGCGGCGCAAGGAAGTCGTGCGACATGCTATCGCGCATGGTGTCCAAGGCGGGCTACCCGAATGTGGTGTTGCACGGTGGCAAGGCGCAGTCGCTGCGTGAAGAGTCGCTCGAGATATTCAAGTCCGGCGAAGTGGAGATTATGGTCGCCACCGACGTGGCTGGGCGTGGTTTGGACATCCCCGGTGTCATGCACATCATCAACTACGACATGCCAAGCGACATTGACCGGTACTGCCATCGCATTGGTCGTACGGGCCGTGCCGGGAAGGAGGGTGCTGCCACGTCTTTCGTCACGGAGGAGGATGAGCAGATATTTGTCGACTTGGAGAAGTACCTCATCTCCACGGACCACCCGGTGCCTCACTGGCTGCACAAGGGTGCCATTGACTCACAGAAACCCAAGAAGAAGGAGCGCAAGGTGCGGTAGTGCACTCTGCGCGCGCACACCTCTGCCATGTGCTTTGTCTGTTCCTTTCTTCCTTCTTCTCCTGGTTGTATCGTGTGTTGCGGGGCATTGTGGCCGCCGTGTTTGCTTGTCGTGGCGTGCGGCGTACGTGCCGTTACTTGTGCATCGGATGCAGTGCACAGCACGTTGTGGGTGTAGAGGAGGCATTGAGGAACGGGAAGGAAACAAAGCAATCTTGGTTGAGAAACAAAGAAACCACGGCGCTGCCCTAGCTAGCATTGTCCTAGTTGTACCACGCGTTGTGTTGTTGGACGACGTTGTGTAGTTGGACGACGTTGGGCTGACGATCCACACGATGGGGGTTGCGTGCACCCAAACCACCCAAACAAAAACAACGCCCACAGTCACGCATGCAGCCCGTCTTCATCGAGGACATACCGCGCCTTTTTCAAAATCGACGGCTGCAACGGGGCGATGTCTGCAGCACGCTTCTTGTGGCGCTTGACAATCTTCTTTTGCAGCTTTGTCCTCGTTTTCGTTTCTGCTTCCCGCTCCATCTGTGCGGCAGCAACAGCAAGCGCAAGACAGTGGCAAGGTGAGAGCCACCAAAATGAAAACCAGACACACCACAACCCAAACGAGGCTTGAACAAACTGGACTCGACTCACCTTGTGGACACGATTCAACGTTGCTTGTGCCGCCGACAGCTCATCACGTAGTGCAGGCACACCAACGTGGTACTGCCGAGCAAATTGTCTGTAGTTGTGAACATCAGCGGGAGCATAGAACTGGTCTGGAGCCTGTCCAGCATCCCCGTCTCGGTATAGCCGCTGGCTGAGAGCTCGTTCCCTTGCCAACTCCAACCCTGCATCCAACGCGAGGCTCGCCACACGTGAAGGGTCACTTACTGAATGGCGGTGGCGAAATCGGGCGATTAGTGCCGCCTTCTTCTTCCGAAGGTCAAACCGGGTGGAGATTGTCTCCGCCCGTCGCTCCCACGCTTGTGTGCTCTGCAAACGACCAAACGACCACATGAGCACAGCAGTACAAGGACAACGCTGCGTGACGATGTGGTTCCACATAGACAACAGCCACAGCACAGCGGCAACAACCAACACACACAGGAGGGAAACAAACAAACAAAAAGAAAAAGAAAAAAAACGAACCATGTTGGGGTAGCGCGCGGAGAAGAAGTACGGACACTTGCACACCTGCTTGTGTGTGAAGGGACACGCTGTGTGGAACACAGGAACACGCGGCCTGGCGAGTGTCAGGGGTGGAGCATCCACTGACCACTCGCGGGCAGGGTCGTCATCACGTCTCGCCCGTCTTTGACAGCGGTTATTGGCTGTTGGCGCAGGTAGCTGTGCCGTGCCGGGTTGGGCGCCTGCTTCGCCCGCAGTGGCACCACTCGCTGCGGGAGCTTGGTCGCCGGCTGTCGTCGATGGCTTGTCGACAGCGGATGTGTCCGCCGCAGCTGCTGTGCTGCTTGTCTCCTCCTCCCCACCCCTGCCTTTCGGTTCTTGCTTCACGGGAGCGGCCGCTGCTATCTGTGGCACAGCGGATGATGACATGGCGCCACCTGTCACGTCACGGGGTACTGGGTGTCGGAGTGGCCGCGTGACCGAATGGGTGACCGAGCGAGAAGCTCGGCAACACACACACGTCCGGCAGTCAGGTGAACGCAGGCGGCGTTCAAAGCAACGATGCCCCGCGCCCCCAGACACGTCACGTCTGGCCGAGAGTCAACAGGGGCACAGACAGGGCCCGTTGGATCACCACACACGCAGCGCCGGAAGGAGCAGTCGGGCAATCTCGAATGGCGCGCAAAACAGGCGGGCGCGCTGTGATAAATGTATCACCACGATGTGTCGACAATGCTCTCATTCGCGTCAGGCGAATCGCCAGAGGCAGTGGTGGCGGCTTGGTAAACACACGGGACCTGTGTTGTGGCCGTCTCCGCGGGGCAGGTTACAACGATGTCGGTACGTGGCATGGATCAGAGTTGGCGTGTTGCAACGGGCTGGCGCGACTGCCAGTGCACGTGGCTGTGCCATGATGGCATCTCGCGAGGTCACGCAGGCGTGTCGTTTGTTACCCCAGACTACCAACCCCAAGGGTGCATTGAATGTGGTACGGCGCACATGGGACACCGAAGAATACGCCAAGCGTGCAGAGGAACGTGAGAACAATGAGGGCGTGACCGAAGTGAAGATCGAGGACGAGCTGGATGCCAAGTTGTACCGCCGTGCCGACTCGGGTGCGGCAGGCCCACTGAACTCCAAGCGTGCGTTCCTCCGGGCGCGTGACTTCGATGTGCAGGTCGACAGCAAGCTGGGAAAGAAGAAGGTACGGGGGTGGGTTTCGTCTGCCGCGAGTGCTGCTGCTGCCCGCCTCGCCCAGATGACGCACTCCGCTCATGAACCACTCACTGCAAATGTGTGTGCGTGTGGGGTGGCCCACGCTTTCGCTTTCGCTCCCGCCAGGTGGTCAGTGGAACGAACGACGCGGAAACGTCTTCGTACTACTGTAAATTGTGCGAATGCAGCCTCAAGGACTCGTTGGCGTGGTTAGATCACATCAACGGGAAGAAACGTAGGTGTTCCTGCTGTGTTCTTTGCTTGTTTTGTGTGGGGTGCATCGCGCACACAACAACCACGTGTGAAATTGGCACCCACACCGCCAGTGCATTGTCTCTTGTTCAAGGGCCTCATATATTGCCACTGTCCGTGCCGTCACAGATCAACGCAAGCTCGGCTATTCCATGCGCATCGAGAGGTCGACCCCAGACCAAGTAGGCTGCACGTCCTCTGTGCATTGTTTGTGCCCTTGCTCACCTTGAGCTTGTTGTTGCTCCGTAGGTGAAGGCGCGACTCTCAGCGCTGTCAAAAAAGAAACGACAGCCCGTGAAACCTGGCACTGCCAAGGCCAAGTCGCTGGCGGACTACAAGAAGCGGCTGGCAGAGCGTGAGAAGCAGCGGGAGGAAGAAGACAGACAACGGCGCCGCATCAAGAAGAAGCGAAGGTTAGCCGAAGAGGCCAAGGCTGACAAAGAGGAAGAGGAGTTCACCGGGGGCTTGGACCCGGAAATGGCGGCCATGATGGGGTTTTCAGGGTTTGGCGGCTCGAGCAAGTCGTAGTTTGGTTTTGTTGGGTGTGGTTGCTGGGTTCGTCTGCATGCAGTTCGGTGTGCCAGTAGAATTGGTGCATGTGTGGAGGTGGAACGGTGTTGTTGCAGCTAGAAGTTGTTGGGTTTGTCCGCATGTGCGAGCGCACAGGGCAGTGGGAGTTCGAAGGGTTTGTGCCGCAGTAACATGGGCACAAGGATGTGTGGAGGCGGAATCGTGTTGCTAAACACATCAAGTTACAAGTTGTAGCCGAACCTACAACACCGCCGAATGGGAGCGCACGAGAGTTGGCATCGTTGTCGAGCGTAGGAGACCGTCTTGTGACTCGCCGAACAACAGCATCGAAGTGCTTTCCCCGGGCAGCAATGAGTCAATGCCGCCAAGAGACGACAGCTCCGTAGCTTTACTCCAATGCTGCGACTGAACCGGCGACTGCGACTGCGACTGCGGCTGGGATGCGGGTTGTGGCTGTGACGGAGGGGGAGCAGCAACGCTGGCGCTGTATCCATCCATTCCACAAGGCACAAGCGTTGGTGCTGTGGCAGAGCGCACAAGAACCGCCGGGGCACACGTGTCGGTGCCTGAGGCGTGTCTTGCAGCAGGCACAACAACCGGGTCGTGGAAGCGCATTCGCTTGAAGCGATGAGCGGGCGCGCCCATGGAAGAGGGCAGGGCATGGCGGGGTGGCGGCGATCGTGGTCGAACGAGAGGCGAGGCGAAGCGGGCGTGGTGACGCTTAGTGGCGGAGGGGGAGGAAGGGGCGGATGCATGAGGCAACGCGTGGACAGAGGCGGAGGCAGTGGGGCAAGCGACTGACGGAGAGGGGGGAAGGGGAGAGGCGTTGGGAGTCGAAGGGTGCACGGCGGGGGCAACCATCATGTGAGACGCGTGGAGGAGGGAGGAGTGCACCGGTAGTTGGAATGTGTACCTGGAGTCAAGAGTCGGAGTCGGCATGGCAAGCGTCAGCAACCAGGCATGACAGCACAAAGAAGAACCGCTCACATAGGCCGCAACCACAAGCAAACGCACTGCAGTAGCAACGTCTTGGATGACCCGTACGCTTCGCACACATCCGCCAGGGTTGTGCCATTGTCAGGTGCGTTGAGGCCTGTTGGGTGGTGCAACGTCCAGCCAGAGCGAACGGCTTCTTGTGCAGGGTCAAACGGCGGCGGAGGCTTCATGCCACACAGGCCGTATGTTTTTGCGGGCACGGGTTGCAAGCGCACACTGCGGCCCTTGAGCACAGTGGCCCATCGACGAGTAAGAAACCGAAGCGTGCAAGCCAACGACTTGGAAGCCTGGTGATGCGGGAACCTACGTGAGTGCGTGACCTAGCGAGCGGACAACACG
>Ga0213833_1001743_pt1 | contig 14982 bp, 13 predicted proteins | sample SWATP21_FD_160575 | JGI IMG/M metagenome (GOLD analysis project Ga0213833, IMG submission 160575) | Coastal seawater microbial communities from Marineland, Florida, United States - SWA TP2 #1 | ecosystem: Environmental > Aquatic > Marine > Coastal | place: USA: Florida | collected 2016-08-14
ACCTGATCACAACCCTTTTGACTACACTCATTTCGCCATTTTCAATTCTCACCGCATACACACCACTTGCAAGCCCTGAAACATCTATTTGCACATCACCCATTAATTCAATGTCTTGCATGATTTGGCGCCCACTCATATCAAGTATAGACGCCACTGATCTTCCTGATAATTCTACGGGTACCTTAATAGTAAGGAAATCATGAGTTGGATTGGGGTAAACTTCAACCACCACCTTGTCAATATTTGGTGTTGAAACAGCCAGATCGAAAACATATAACCCATTTAATTGGTCTGAAGCTATAATATTTCCTGATGGCAGGTATGGGTAAACGCCCCAACAGCCATACAGGCCATCATAGTTGGGAGCAACCGTATCTGTATCATATTGAGCAATCAACCGAGGGGTTTCAGGATTTGCAATATCAAAAATCACTACACCCTCATGATAATATGAGATGTAAACTTTCTTCTTGTAGATAAAGGCATTGTGGGGAGTAGAACCTTTTGATGCGTTGACTCCGAAGGTGGAAACAACTTCAGGGAGCTCGTCCCAGCTGAATTTTACCATTTTAAGTTTCGCACCGGCAATCTCATCCTGCATCACAAGGTATTCACCATTGTTTGACAGCCAGCTTGAATGGTTATAACCCGAGCTGGGGTACCAGGTGAGTGAACCATACTCAAGCAATCGCATCCGCTGCTTCACTACTGTCCAGCTACTGTCATCATTTGATTTCTGCAGGGTATCAGCCTTATGTATAAAGGTAAAAAGGCCCGGGTCGCCGGTATTACAATACACAGTATCGTTTCTGGCATACAAGTCATGCACTTCATTGAATATGCGCTTTCCATCAGGAGCCGGGGCATAAAGGTCAAAAAACAGCTCTGGCTTTTCAGGATTCTCCAGGCTGAGCACTCTCAGGGGGATAAAGTCGTCTGATGAACAACTGGCCAGATACAGCTTGGTCCCTGCAATAAAGATATTATGCGTCTTATAAGTAAACTCATCTGAATCATACACTTTGTGAACTGAATCAGGAAGGTAGCTCATGTCAAAGATCTGAAGGCTCGAGTAACCCTCATCAGCTACAGCATAGCAGTACTTGTCATAAGTTTTGAAATCTCTGTGCACACAGCCATTCCACTTGCCAGGTTCAACATCTCTGGCCACTGGATTTGCGGGGTCTGTAACGTCAATAAAGTAAATAGAATCAAGACTCCCCATGATAGCATATTCTTTCCCGGCATCATCATGCCAGCCCCATATGTCATTAAAAGCCTGAAAATCGCGAATAGGCAAATCATCATTATCCCATGTACCCAATACCCTGAGTTCATGACTTTGACCATACACCGCAACACAACTAAAAAGAGCGAATATGTATGTAGCAAGTATCTTATGCATCAATTTGCCTTTACGGTTTTGACCACTTCTGTACCAACATCAGTTTCAAGCTTAACCACATAAGCACCTGATGATAATTCTGGAACATCACTTTCAAATCTATGACCTATAAAATGAGACCCTTCATTGAAAAGAAGCCTACCACGCGAGTCAAATATCGCCAAATTGATTTGTCCGTCATAAGGCGCCTTAAAATCAACTATCACCTTATCATTACGCAACTCAGCCCTCAGCAGTTGCTCTTCATCCTGTTCGCGTTTCAGCGGACTTTCCCATCCCTTTAGTTTGAAAATGAACAACCCATGTGTCATATCGCTTGCCACTATATTGCCTGACCTGAAAAAGGGATAGGTACCCCAACAACCCTCATAGCCGTCATAAACAGTATCCTTGTTATTTGGGTAGGTATCATATTGTGCTACCATTTCAGGTTCTTCAGGGTTGGCAATATCAAATAGCACCAAACCATCATGATAGTATGATACAAAGCATAAATCACCCAAAATAAAGGGGTTGTGCGGAATGCTTCCCAAATCAGTATTGCTGCCAAAGGTGCTGAGCACTTCAGGAGATTCAATGTCGCTCAGATCAATCAACTTCAACCGCATGCCATGGGTTTCATCGGCCATCACCAGGGTTTTGCCATCATCACTCAACCAGGTACTATGGTTATAGCCCTGATCGGGATAAGAAGTTAATGATGATACTAATTGAAGACCTGCATTGCGGTCTGAGTAGTCATAAATATAAAGCCCGGCCGGACCATTACTACAATAGGCGATGCCATCTCTGGCGTATACATCATGCACATGGGTAAACAGTGCGACAGAGTCAATTAACAATCTGGGTAAATGGTGAATAGGTCGTGGATTATCCAGGCCTTTGTCAAATCCCATTACAGTCATTGGAATGGATCCCCAGACCTTGTGAAGATTGGTAGCCAGAAACACACGATCGTCAGCAATAAATATATTGTGCGCCCTTCGGCAAAACTCATCACTATCATACACCACATGTACAGAGTCTGGCAGATAACTCATATCTATCACTTGCAATGACGAATTGCCTTCATCGGCAACACCATAGCAATATGATCCCAACACCTTATAATCACGGTGCACGCAGTCAGTGTCTTTGCCGGCAACTACATCCCTCACCACAGGATGCTCGGGAAATGTTACCTCAATAAAGTAGGTAGAATCAAGGCTACCCAATATCACATATTCACGACCCTCAGGTGACTCCCAGCCCCAAATATCATTGAACCGCTGCCCCTTAAGGTCAGGCAATTCCTTGTTAGTCCATCTACCTACTAATTCAAACTCATATGGCTGCGCCAATAGCTTGGCACTTCCAAATAAAGCCAGTATGATATAGATAGAAAGAAATTTCACTAGATGTTTGCTATTACGTTTTTGATCAATTTGGTCATTTCAGGCTCAGCTCTGGCTGCAGCTTCAATTACTTCTTCTACAGTTACTTTAGGTAGAGGATCAAGGTATCCTTCATCAGTAATTACTGAAACTGCCAGCACCGGTATATCTGAATGAACCGCCACCAACACCTCTGGCACGGTTGACATGCCTACCACATCACCACCAATAATCCGCAGGTATTTGTATTCTGCACTTGTCTCCAGGTTCGGGCCAGGCACAACTATGTAGGTTCCGGTATATACATTAATAGATAAATCCTGTGAATGTTTCAAGGCAATGCTAATCAGGTCACGGCTGTAAGGTTCACTCATATCAGGAAACCTGGGGCCCAATTCTTCATAGTTCTTACCCCTCAAAGGGTTTTCAGGTAGCAGGTTGATGTGATCTTTTAAAATCATCAACTCACCCTTCTTCATTTCAGGGTTTAAGGCACCACAGGCATTTGAAATAAAGAGCTTTTCAATGCCCAGGGCCTTCATTACCCTCACTGGAAAAGTTACCTGCTGAAGCGAATACCCCTCATAGTAATGAAACCTGCCCTGCATTACCACTACCTGTTTTCCTTCAAGTGTACCCAACAATAAGCGGCCACTATGGCTTTCAACTGTTGATACTGGAAAGTGTGGAATAGCATCGTAGGAAATGGCATCAACTACTTCAACCTCAGCGGCCAAAGCACCAAGGCCTGTTCCAAGAATAATTCCATATTGGGGTTTTACATCAGTTTTTGACTTAATAAAATCGGTTGCTTCCCGGATTTGTTCTAGCATAGTTGATCAACTATTTTGTCTATTTTATTTTTTGATTGATTGTCAAAACCCGCATTAATGGGCCAGTAAAACAAAGGTATAGTACCAAACTCCTGTTCAAACGCCTTGGTTCGTAAACGGGCTGCATCCTTCTCAGTTGTAAGAATTATTAAATCACCTGGTCCTGAAAAACTTACTCCCTCAAACATCTTCTTGATTCGTCTTATGTCACTAAGAGAATAATTATGGTGATCTGCAAACGACAGCTGGTCCAACAATTGAAATTGGCGGCCAACTTGTTTGAAAAAGATTTCATTTGAGGCGGTACCTGCAAAGGCTATGGCAGCTCCTACCTGTGTTAATGGCATACCTGACACCCCGGAAACTGCATACAGCACGGTGGCATAATTTATCTGTGAAAAAAGCACTGACTGCTCGCTATAGTTTTTAATCTTGTTTTCAATACGTGATTTTGACTCTGCTTCAAGGCCATCAGGACATTTTGTAACCACAATACTCTGTGCAGTTTTTGCGAAACGTCTCGGCTCCCTTAAAGTGCCCAGCGGGAACACAGAATCTCTGTAAAACGGCTTTTCATAAGTGGTGAGAAGAAAGTAAAATTCAGCCTTAACACGCATATGCTGAAAAGCATCATCCATTATTACCACACTGGCATCAGTTGCTTCTTTGATGTACTCAAGGCCTTCCCTGCGGTTTTCACAAACTACAACATCAAGACTGGGGAAACGCATCTTTACCGTAATGGCTTCATCTCCCGCATCTGAGACATTTGAGTCACCTTCTACCACTCTTAATCCCTTAGAGCTGCGCCCATAGCCCCTGCTCAGATAAGCCACTTTCGCCTTCTGTTCTATGAAACTTTCAATCAAATAAATGGCAAAAGGGGTTTTACCCGTGCCTCCCATTGAGAGGTTGCCAATCACTACAGTATGTAAGGGGCTTTTATAAGCCTTCAAAAGTCCGCTGCTGTAGCACCACCTCTTTGACACCGCCACCAGCCACCATATAATGGTAAGAGGTGACAACAGTATTCTCAAGTAGCCGGGCATGACGGGCAAATATTCTATTTAAAGTTTAAAGCCTTCCCAATCTACAGATGTCAAATTGCATTTATCTTAGAAACGTCAAGTATAAACGCTCTTGAATCCGGATATAATCAATATCAAAAACTGGAGAATATTCAATGCTGGTTCACTGGCATTGGGGGTAATTGCCTTTGCCTGGTCATTGCACCTATACAGTATTCATCCTGATTCAGATTTAATGGGCATTTTGTGGATTCCTGTCTATTTCTATTTCGTGGCTGATTGGACAGCTTATCTATTGCTCATTGCTGCTTCCATCTGCTTTTATCTTAATAGAAAGACCTCATTTCATTTATACATGCTCTACCTGGCAAGCTCAGTATATCATTTGTTATCGAGCCTTTTTGATGGATTCAACCCTGTCATCTATCACGAAGACAAAATTCTTCTGGTGCTAATGATCCAACTTGTTTCCACCACCTATGTAATTATTAAAGAAAACAGCTTGCAGTTCTTTGGTATTACCAAAACACCTGGTGTAAAAAGATGGCTGCTCATGTTCGCATTCTACCCCTTGCTGTGGCTGATATTAAGTTTAGTGTCGCCTTTGGTTTAAGGATTGTTTCGCAAAAATTGCAACGCTATATCTTTCCTTTGTGCCAAAGGTTCAAATCATGCTACTCAGAGAAATCACTTCTTTTCTTGAAGAACTAGCCCCAACATCACTTCAGGAAGGCTATGACAACTCAGGGCTTCTTGTTGGCTCTCCTGAAATGGAAGTAGAATCTGCGCTGATAAGTCTTGATTGTACTGAAGCCATAATTGATGAGGCCATTGCAAAAGGCTGCAACCTGGTTATTTCTCACCACCCCATTGTCTTCAAGGGCCTGAAATCATTTACCGGGAAAAACTATGTTGAGCGGGTGGTGATGAAGGCAATTAAAAACGACATTGCCCTTTATGCCATTCACACAAACCTTGATAACATAAAAACCGGGGTAAACAAGAAAATTGCGGACAGGCTTGGGTTGGAAAACCTGAGCATTTTGGCACCGAAAGCAGGTGAACTTCAAAAGCTGGTCACCTTCGTCCCTAAGGAACATGTTGATACAGTTTCTAAAGCCCTTTTTGAAGTAGGAGCCGGCGAAATTGGCAACTATGATCAATGCTCATTTATTACCGAGGGCATGGGATCATTCAGAGCTGGTAATAGTTCACAACCCTTTGTTGGCGAAAAAGGCAAAATACACCGGGAGTCAGAATACCGTCTTGAGGTAATATTTGAGTCATTTAAAAAGCATAGAATTCTCAATGCCCTGTTTAAGGCACACCCTTATGAAGAAGTAGCCTACTACCTTCAGAACACTGAAAATATTCACCAGGACATTGGTAGTGGCATGCTCGGACTCTTGCCTGCCAAAATGACTTTTGAAGATTTCATGCAGCATCTCAAAACATCTATGGATCTGAAAGTGGTAAAAGCCACCAAAAAGGTGAGTGATACTGTACGGCGTATAGCACTTTGTGGTGGCTCGGGTTCGTTCCTGCTATCAGCCGCCAGAAGGCATAAGGCCGACATTTATATAACAGCTGATTTCAAGTACCACGAATTCTTTGATGCAGAAGATGATATTGTGATTGCAGACATTGGGCACTATGAAAGCGAACGCTTTACGATTGACTTGCTACATGACTGGTTAAGGGAAAAATTTTCTACTTTTGCGCTCCTTAAAACGGAAGTGATAACAAATCCTATAAATTTTTTCTAGAGGATGGAAAATACGGTCGAAAACAAACTCAAGCAACTTTACAAAGTGCAAGCCATTGACAGCAAGGTAGATAAGATTCATGCTGTGAGAGGTGAATTGCCAATGGAAGTGGCCGACCTTGAAGATGAAATTGAAGGTCTTCATACCAGGGTTGAAAAGCTCAACGCAGAGATTGATGGCCTCAATGGCGACATTGATGACAAGAAGGAGGCGATGAAAAATTCAGACGCCCTTATTAAGAAATACGATGCCCAACTGGGCGATGTTAAAAACAACAGGGAATATCTTGCTCTAACCAAAGAAATAGAGCTTCAAAACCTTGAAAAAATGGCCTGTGAGAAAAAGATCACAGACTTCAAGGAGCAGATTGAGCAGAAGAAAGAAGCAATTGAAGCCTCAAAACAATTGACCGACGAAAGAGGCAAAGACCTTGAGGTTAAGAAAAAAGAGCTTGAAAGCATCACTGCTGAAACTCAAAAAGAAGAGGATGAGCTTCTTAAATTGAGAAAGGAACTGGTTGATGGTATTGAAGAGCGCCTGATGCGTGCTTTTGAAAAGATCAGAACCTCATATACCAACGGTCTTGCCGTAGTTACCATTGAAAGGGAATCATGTGGGGGTTGCTTTAGCCTTATCCCACCACAGAGGCAATTGGACATTGGAAACCGTAAGAAAATTATTGTGTGTGAACACTGCGGTAGAATTCTGGTTGACAATGATCTTGCTGAGGAAGTTAAAAACCTTATTGAGGAGCAAACAGCCTAAGCATCTTGAACAGGCTTACCTGTATATGCATTTTTCTTTTGGCATGCACACAACAGGTATTCGCAGACTTTCAACTCAACGAAGCGTGTAAAAACGCTTATTCCAAGTCATTTGAAGGAAATTTTGATGAGTCAAATTCTATTTTGACCGTTGAAATAAGGCGGCAGCCCGAAAACTATACGGCCTATTTTCTAAAAGGGCTGAACCACTACATCCAAACCGTTTTTGAAGAAAACGATAGCCTTGATGAAGTATTTCTAAAAAGGCATAATGACTTCATAGACCAAATAAAGGATGGTGAGGAGCACGAATTCAGGAAGTATGCTCTGGCAGAACTCTATCTTCAAAAAGGGGTAATCGCCCTGCGCCAGAGCAAATACATCTCTGGCCTTCTTGACCTGAGAAGGTCATATGCCTTGCTTGAAGACAACCTTGAAGAGTACCCGCAGTTTGAGCTCACCAAGAAAAACTACTACATACTACAAGCGCTGTTAAGCAACGTTCCTGAAAGCTACAGAGGGCTTATTGAGTTTCTTGGATACAAAACAGACCAATACAAAGCACTTGCAGAGCTTAACACACTACAACAGGCGCTGGCTGATGAGCCTGAATATGGGATATTCAGAAAGGAGGTCAATCTGTATAGGGCAGTGTTAATGCACGGCCTTACTGAAAGATATGATGAAGCGCTTCAAATAATACGAGACAATACTACCGACTATAAAACCAACCCTGTTTCCTGCTTCATTAGGGGGAAAATGTGCCTTGACAGTAAAAAGACACATGAGGCCATAGATGTACTAAGACACTTTGCCGGCGCGGATTGTCCGTTTCCATACATCAATTATGACCTGGGCAATGCCTACTTATACGCTCTTGACAAAAGATGTCTTGTTCACTTCGCTCACTACATAAGGCAAAACAGTGGAAGTGGCCTGATGAATGACACCTATCTCAGAATAGCCTGGTGGGGTTATATCAATGATGATAATGAACTCACCGATAGATGGCTGGGCTTTATGGTTGACCCAAATCCTTCATCACGAGAAAAAGATGAGATAGCACTGAAAGAAGCGAAACTGCTTAAGAAAACCCATCCCCTTCTGGTAAAGGCGCGGCTCGCCTTTGACGGAGGTTTCTATGAATACTGTCTCGACTTACTCGAAGAGCAAAAGGAAGAAGTAGCCTATGACGATTTCAACAAAGTGAGGTACTTGTATCAGATTGCCCGCCTGCATCAGGACATGAATCAATACGATGAGGCTATTTCAGCATTTGAAGAAGTGGTTGCCATGCCCTTTAATAATAAGGAATACTTTATTCCAGTAAGCTACTTCAACATGGGTCTTATTTATGAAAATCGCCTGCTCGACAGCAAAAAAGCTCTTAACAAATACTCCATGTGCATGGAGTATAGAAACTATCCTTATTCGTCTACTTATCGGTATAAATCTGAACTGGCAATAAAGCGCCTGCAAGAAGGTTAAAAAGAGCTTCAATTACCTTCATCCCCTTTGCAAGATATGTTTAGTTTTGCCCTTCAATTTTTTGAAGACAATAGAAAATGACTATTGATAAGATAGCAGAACTCTTGGGCGATCAGGCAGATAGCCTTTTAAATCACCAATGCGAAACTATTTCAAAAGACAGCCTGCACCTACCAGGCCCTGACTTTATAGACAGGATATTTGTTGACACCAACCGAAACAACAAAGTTTTGGGTAACCTCCAAAGACTTTACGGAACAGGAAGGCTGGCCAACACCGGTTATCTTTCAATACTTCCGGTTGATCAGGGAATTGAACATACAGCCGGCTCATCTTTCGGTCCCAACCCAATATATTTTGATCCGGAGAATATTGTAAAACTGGCTATTGAAGGTGGCTGTAATGCTGTGGCCTCTACCTATGGAGTGCTAGCTTCAGTTTCAAGAAAATATGCTCACAAAATTCCATTCGTGGTTAAAATCAATCATAATGAGTTGATGACCTACCCAAACAAGTTTGATCAAATCATGTTTGGCACTATTGAAGATGCCTGGAATATGGGAGCTGCTGCTATTGGTGCCACTATATATTTTGGTGCTCCTGAAAGCAACCGGCAAATCATTGAGGTTGCTGAGGCATTTGCTCATGCACATGAGTTGGGCATGGCTACTATACTGTGGTGCTACACCAGAAATAATGGATTCAAAAAAGATGGTGTTGATTACAACGTTTCAGCAGATATGACTGGACAAGCCAATCACATTGGCACAACTATCCAGGCTGACATTATCAAGCAGAAACTACCCATGAATAATGGTGGCTTTAAGGAAATAGGCTTCGCCAAATCACATCCGGCCATGTATGATTCTCTCTCTTCAGAAAACCTCATTGACCTGTGCCGCTACCAATTGGCCAACTGTTATATGGGAAGAGCAGGTTTAATTAACTCTGGTGGTGCTTCAACCGGTAATGCTGCCAATGATATGGCTGAAGGAGTAATGACCGCGGTAGTTAACAAAAGGGCCGGCGGTACTGGCCTTATCCTTGGTAGAAAGGCATTCCAAAAACCAATTGATGGTGGCGTAGAGCTACTTAATGCTATTCAGGACGTTTACCTTAACGAAGGAATTGACATAGCCTAATAAGGGCTTTGCATGAATATTATAGGGTTGCCTCATACCGTGGCAACCTTTCATTTTTTAATAGAAAGAAATAGTACTTTAGCTAAATACCTTTTGATATGAAGTGGTTTAAAAGAGTAAGAGAGGGAATTAACACCTCTACCAAAGACAAGAAGGAGATTCCTGATGGCCTTTGGTGGCAATGCCCTGAATGCAAGGAAAAGGTCACTACTAAAGAACTCAAGGAGAATCTCTCAGTTTGCTCTAGTTGCAATTATCATGAGCGGGTTGGCTCTACCGAATATTTTGCCATTCTGTTTGATGACAATGAGTTTAAAGAACTCAATGCTGATTTGGCTTCGGCAGATCCTTTGGAATTTGTTGACACCAAACCCTACCCGGATCGCATAGCAGCTGCCAGAAAAAAAACAGGCCTAAACGATGCTGTAAGAACTGCCAGCGGAAAGATAAATGGTCAATCAATTGTGGTGGCCAGTATGGATTTCAGTTTTATTGGTGGATCCATGGGATCAGTAGTAGGCGAAAAAATTGGCCGAGCCATTGACTACGCGCTTAAACACCGCCAACCACTGGTGATCATCTCAAAGTCAGGTGGTGCCAGAATGATGGAAGCGGCCTTCTCATTAATGCAAATGGCCAAAACATCAGCCAAACTTTCTCTTTTGAGTAAGGCCAGAGTTCCTTTTTTCTCTTTACTTACTGACCCTACAACTGGTGGAGTTACCGCTTCATTTGCCATGCTTGGTGATATTAACATAGCCGAGCCAGGCGCCTTAATTGGTTTTGCCGGCCCCCGGGTTATTAAGGAAACCATTAAAAAAGACTTGCCTAAAGGCTTTCAGCGATCTGAGTTTCTACTTGACCACGGGTTGGTTGATCTTATTGTTGACCGTAAAAACCTTAAGGAAACCATTTCGAACCTGGCTTCGACAATGAAGGTTACGCGCAGAAAAAAAGTGAAGCGCGAAAAGGAAGAAGTGGTTTAGTCCAGCTGCTCTTTCAGCCGGGCCTTTTGGTCTTTGATATGCCCTTTAATTGAAGGGATGTGAGCATTTAGCCCTCCAGAGAATCCTTCCCCATCCACGCTATTCTTAAACCGATCATAGGGATAAAATGCCTTTTTATCAGCCAGAACATAAGATTCTATGAGCTTATGCCTGCCTGTGATAAACTTCCCCACCTTCCTTGAAGTCAACAATTCTATCACGTCCTTGCAATACCCATCAAATTCCCGTTTCCATTTGTCGTTGGTAAGAGTTCTATCCAATAGCTTAAAGCCCTTATGATTTAAATTGGGAGGCAGTCCGGTCGACTTCATATACTTTAGGTCATACCCAAACGACAGGTTATAATCCCATGGGATCCATTCAAACTGACCGTTTGACTTTTCATACAAATAGAAGTTGTGACATCTGCCCCAGATATAAGTATCAGTATTGGCCGCAACATAATCAAAGGCCATGCATTTTAAAAAGTCGCTTACATTGAGGTAGTTGTTCAGGCTATCAGTAAACACTTTATCTTCAGCTTGGTTCACCAATCGAATGAAGCACCTAAGCCTGGAGCGGTCATTTACCTCTTCATTCGATTTGAGCTCATAGAACTTGTCCTTTACCTGTTCAGTATGGTCAAAACAACCGCCATTACCTTCATAAACATTGCCTTCACTCTCACCAAACCGCTCCTGCAAAAAAGCACTATTGATTTGCTCTATGACAATATAGACTCCCAGGTTGCTACTATTGAGATGAACTGAAGCAATAGATGCTTTTGGTGCCGGTAGCCCAAGTTCATCAAGGCAATACAGGCTCAACACTTCTCGTAGAAAAGAGGGGTCTTCAAAGGCGTTAGCCAGGTTAAACTTGGTAATACCCATATGGCTTTGCCCTTCTTCAAATTCATTTATGTCCACCTTTAAAGGCTTTTTGGGAGTCCAGGCAAATGAATTGGAATGGGTGCCCTTCTGTCTGATTCCCACTGCACTATATTTCTTCCCGTCAAGGTACATGCTCACTTTAAGGTACTTTTTCTTTTTGGCCCTGTGGTTAGCACTCATTTTCACCATGATCAGGCTATCGTCAGTCTCAAAGCGGATATGATGCATTTGAGAAGAATCAAAGAGTTCGACACCTTCTGGTTTCATGCCTAATCCAAAAACCAGCACGATTCCAAAAATTATGCTACTTGTTCTTTTCATAGACCCCTTGCTATTACATCAGCTGCCCTTTTCAACTCGTTTTCAGAGATTACCAATGGTGGAGCTACCCTCACTGATCTGTCATTAAATAGAAACCAATCGGTAATTACCCCATTGGCTATGCAATGCTTTACCATTCTTTCAACGGCCTCAAAACCTTCGAGTTCTACAGACAACAAAAGTCCCTTGCCATTGATTTTAACTTCAGGCAGAGCACTCCTGAAGGCTTTTTCCAGAGCATTTACGCTATTAAGAATAGAAAGTCTTTCAAGTTCTTTACCAAAAGCCAGGCCCGCAGCGCATGAAACAGGATGACCACCAAATGTGGTAATATGCCCCAAAACAGGGTCATGACTAAGACTTGCATCTTCTCTTTAGAAGCGATAAAAGCTCCTAAAGGCATTCCTCCACCCAGTGCCTTGCCAAGTAACAAAACATCAGGAATTACACCCATTCCCTGATGGGCAAACAAACTGCCTGTTCTGCCAAAACCTGTCTGTATTTCATCAAATATGAGTACTGTCCCAGTTTGATCACACTTTTTTCTGAGTGCCTGAAGATAGCCTGGCTCAGGAACTATGGTACCCGCTTCTGCCTGAAGTGGCTCTACCACAAATCCGGCGGTTTCTTCAGTTATTCGCTCAATGGCATCAAAATCATTGTAGGCAATTTGGAACGTTCCGGGCAATAGTGGTCTATACCCTGTCTTGAGCCACTCACCACCTGCCATACTCAGTGCACCCTGCGAACTACCATGATATGCATTGATACATGAGCCTATTTCATATCGACCGGTACATCGTTTTGCCAATTTCATTGCACCTTCAGTAGCTTCAGTACCGGAGTTGGTGAAGTATACAGAATTGAGTTGCTGGTCAAGTCTGTCAGTGAGCCATTTGGCATAATCCACCTGTGGGCTCTGAACAAACTCTCCGTAGACCATAACATGCATGTATTGATCAACCTGGTCTTTGATGGCCTGTTTAATGATTTTATTACCATGGCCCAATGAAGACACACCTATACCTGATATAAGGTCTAAGTATTTTTTGCCCTCAATATCATGTAGATAACAGCCTTCGGCCTTCTCAATTTCCAGCATCAGCGGGATGTCATTGGTTTGAGCTAGTAACGCAAGGAATTCGGCCTTTTTAGAAGCAAGATGGCTCATATTCACGAAGGTAAGTGAGAACTTCCGTGAAAGCAGAACATCATTTACAGCAACTAAGAAGGCCTGGTTCACACCAGGCCTTCTGACTAATTATGATGGATTATGAGCGCTTATCTATCTCCCTGATGCTTTTCTCTTACCTTTCTCAGCAAGGCCCGTTTATACATCATCTCGGCCTTATGTATCAGTGCCACTTTTCTTATGGGCAACACGGTTTTGTATTTTGCATAATACACTTCAGTAAGCTCAACCTCTTTCTTTCTTAAAGCAAGCATCTGGTCAATCTTCTCCTCTAGTTCCTTATCAGAAAGCTCTTTAAACTTGAGTTCAACCTCTTTTCTGATAGAATTCATTTCTTCTCGTATCTCAGTCTGCTTCTTTTCAAATTCATTGAAAATAGGCCAGAACTTTTGTGCCTCTTCTTCAGTAAGGTCAAGTACCTGAGTGTAGATGGCAATCTTCAGAGCCTTGGCTCCTTCAATATCCATTTCACTCATTGGAGGATGACCACCTCTGCCCTGTGAGAAGGCATTAAAAGCTATAAGTGTAAAACAAGAGTAGAGTAGTGTTTGAGTCAAAAAGGTTCTCATATTCAAATATTCAATAGTTCTTCTAAATGGTTTTCTTCTATCAATATTGATTCAGCATCAATATTGGTAGTTGTATCTTCTAATGATGCACTGTAAAACATTTCCAGATCTTCTGTTTCAAAGGTCTCCATCATAAACTCTTCAGCATCACTTAAAGGGTCTATAGATGGATATTCAATGATCTGGGCTGGCTGCCGCGTTAAAAAGAACAGAGCTATGCAGGCGGCTACGGCAATACTGGTATAGGTCCAAAGCTTCACTACCCTCCCCTGGTTCACTTTTTCAACTGAAGGAAACACCTTTTCACTGATTTCCCCTTCAAGTTGCTCAAAGTAACCTTCAGGAATACCAGCATCTGCTTTGCTTCTTTTGAGAGATGCCAGCTTCGGGGCCAGCCCCTCCAGTTCTTTCTTTATGTCATCTTGCTGTGCCATTGTTTAGTAGACTTTTATCTATACAATTGGTTTAATCGTTCTCTGTCAAAAACTTCTCAATCTTGTTAACCGCATGATGGTATGATGCCTTGAGTGCTCCAACACTGGTTCCAAGCACCTTTGATATTTCATCATAGGTCATTTCATCAAAGTACCTCATGGTAAATACAAGTTTTTGCTTTTCAGGTAATCCACTCATTGCTTTACCCAGCTTAAGCATCACAATATCACCATCTACGCTTTGATCGGCCTTCATTGTATCATGAAGGTAGTCATCATCTCCGTCAATAGATGCAGTTTGTCTTTTATTCCGTTTGCCTAAAAAAGTAATTGTCTCATTGGTAGCAATACGATAAAGCCAGGTAGATAGTTTTGATTCGCCTCTGAAGCGCTTAATCCCGCGCCAGGCCTTCACCATTACATCCTGCAAAACGTCATCAGTATCTTCATGATTGCTCACCATTCCCCTTATGTGCCAGTAGAGCTTCTGGGCATAGTTTTTATACAACAGGCTAAATGATTCCTGTTCAGTAGAAGGGTGTTGTGCTAATTCAAGTATATCTTGGTCAGTTCCGCCAGCGCTCATTATTAGGCATTCTTGCGGGCCACTGCTTTGATGGCTGCAGCAACAATATCATCTGTATCCAAATGATATTTCTTCATGAGATCGGCCGGTGTACCACTCTCACCAAAGCTGTCGTCTACAGCAACAAACTCCTGATGGGCCGGGCAGTTCCTGGCCAATGTGCCAGAAATGCTTTCTCCTAAACCTCCATTTATCTGATGCT
>Ga0213833_1001744_pt1 | contig 14972 bp, 10 predicted proteins | sample SWATP21_FD_160575 | JGI IMG/M metagenome (GOLD analysis project Ga0213833, IMG submission 160575) | Coastal seawater microbial communities from Marineland, Florida, United States - SWA TP2 #1 | ecosystem: Environmental > Aquatic > Marine > Coastal | place: USA: Florida | collected 2016-08-14
GAACAAATTACCGAAAAGCCGCTCACTCCACAGACAGATGTCTTCTCTTTGGGGACTGTTTTGTACGAGTTGACCACGGGAAAATATCTGTTCAAAAAAACCACAGATCTCGGAACGGTCAAAGCGATTATTAACGGTCCCATCCCACTTCCCAGTAGTATCCGTCCGGACTATCCTCCTACATTGGAGAAAATCGTGATGCGAGCTCTGGAACGAAGACCAGAAAAACGCTTTAGCGATGCAGATGAGTTTCGGCAGGCACTCGAGATGTTCATGTACGAACAACAAAGCGTCTGTGGTGCGACACAAATCGCAGAGTTCATGGAAGAACTGTTCTTAAACGACAAAAAGGAAACAGCCACAACACATTACAGCCGTGATGATTTGGCTTTACTGGCTTATCGTGTGAGCAGCTATGATGGCGATCTACCCGAAAGTGGCGATGGTTTACTCGCGAGTCTTCCCACAGGCACTTTTCAAGGACAGGAACAAAGTGTCCAAACAGTACGCCCTTACTTCTCGGAAGATTCAGATCCAGACATATCCATCACAGATATCCAGCTGGAACCCTCTACTTTCCTTCTGGAGTACATCGAGGCAGAAGAGAAGAGAAGGGAAAGGGAAAAGGAGTGGCGAACACTTGGCTCCAGGACTTTGCGAAATCTCAATTTTGCACCAGTGAACCAAAAAATCAGCTTATTCCAACTGCTCTTGCTGGGGATCTTCATGTTTGGTGGCAGCAGTCTTGGTACCTGGCTGATGCTGGGCTCCTCCCAGATCAATGCTAAAAAAGCGAGTGCATTCCAACCCGTAGGATTGCAACATCATGATATCCTGGCAAAAGCGAAAAAGCAGCCTGTCAAACCTACACCAGCACTCAAAGCACCAGCCAAAGTCAGCCCAAAGGCCCAGGTAAAGGACAAAAACAGTGTTCAGCTTGTCGTCGCCTCAAAGCCACAACCAAAAGTGACAAAGAGAAAACATCGTAGAAAGAGACGCCGTTATAAGAATATCCGCATCCAGGTCAATACCTTTCCTCAAGGCGCAAGGGTCTTTTATGGCGCAAAACGAAAGTTCATTGGCAGAAGCCCTCTCCTCCTCCAACGCTCTTTCAGAAAACCAGTATCTCTTTATATCAAAAAGGGAAGTTACTTTAGTTCCAAGCTTGTCATTCCCAAAGGTGGTGGAAAAAAGCACTACAATGTCAAGCTGCGAAAAGTCAACATCGAAATGCCATAATCCCGCTTCAAGACTTCGCATCCTATAAAACCTTTCGGTAACAAATCCTCTAGCCAAAGTGTGTGACTTTTGGCGGATAATTCATTCCATCTAAAGCCTTTCCTGGAGACCAGATCCCATTATCTTCCACCAGGGTTCCCGTTGCTATCAACCACTTTGAAAACGCTTCAGGCTCTTTCGCAGAAAGTCCCAAAGAGGAAATCCATTCGGGTAAGTGCTTATCCACATGTAACAAAAAGCGATGCAATTCCTCTGTGTTGACCTCTCCATGAGACAAGATCCAAAATCCAAGACCGCCACGTACGCCGACTTTAAGCGCACTTGTGGGATTTTTTAGCATGTGTTCAAGACGCCCTCTTGCCCTTGTTAATGCGTCGCCAACATTCCGAAAAGGTCTTCCATGACCAGGGATGACCACTGAAGGTTGTAAAGACTCGATGGTATCCAAAGCTTCTCTCGCTTCTTCAAAGACTTGCTCACCATCGATGGATGGATTGAGGATGCCAAAACCATCCTCCCACAGCGCATCCCCAGCAATCAAAACGCCAGTTTCTGGCTGAAAAAACCCGATACCACCTGTGGCATGTCCAGGTGCAGCAAAGATCTCCCACTGTACCCCACCCATCTCAATTTGCTCACCAGGCGCGATCAATTTATCCACTTGAAAGATGGGTAATTCTTGATTCATCCCCTTTATCCACAACCCAGTGGCATCCCAAGGTTCCGTGAGCTTTTTGACCCCTTCCGAAGCCAACACCTCGCAACCACTCAGCACTTTATACACAGCAACGCCGCCTGTATGATCACTGTGAGCATGTGTCAGGATGATCCGCGAAAGGTCTTCCATCGCACGACCGGAAATCTTTTCAACGCAATCACTCAACTCAGCAACACCAGTACAATACCCCGTATCCACCAACTCCAAACGCTCTTTCCAAAATGCGATGACATTTCCGTGAAAGAACCCTCGTTCAATTACCGCCATTCCTTCGATATATCTGTTATTTCGCTCGTTCATTGTTCTCTTTGCTTTCTTCTCTTTTCCTTGACCAAAGGTTCTCAGAGCGCATCCTACGCACAAGCTCTTCCAAGAAGCAAGCGCTAAGTGCCATCCCTGAAAACGCCCAACTCCAGCGAGCCCCAGATCCTATCTTTACCGCTTATCCAATGGATCTCTTCGTTCATCTCTCCTCTTCTACCACTCATCGGAAGTCCTTTGCACAAAGAACTTTTCCCCGCTAACCTGCAGATGTTGCAGCAAAAACACTGAATGATGACCCAAGTCACATCTTTACTTTGTACAAAAGGAGCTGACATGCCCCCCTTTCAAACATTTCCAAATGGATTCTGTGCAAGATGGAGCTTTCTGATCTCCATACTATTTTTGGTTGCTTTTCCAATGACCCGAGCGGATGCATCTCTTCGTATATCAGAGCGCTCAGAAGGCTTTCAACACTCTCTTTATCTCTCTGGCGGAAGCGGATTCACAGATCACGCAGTGGGTGAACTCGGGTATCGGATGAGGCTAAGCCAAAGATTTCGTTTGGGGCTTCGCTTTAAGACTGCTTATTACCAAACCGCCTTCATCGGTGCGCTTCCTATAGAAGATGGCGTCAAATACAACGTCTCCATTCCTATGACCATTCAATTCGCTCAAGATGGACGTTTTCGGGCAGATTTCCTGTTTCAACCAGGTATCAGAGTCGTCCAAGCTCCAGGAAGTTCAGACAAGGGAACGGGATTTTTTATCGATATCAATGCGGGTGTCATCGTTCACATTCGGCTCTTGGAAAATCTTCATCTGCAAACAGGTGTTGCCATTTTGTATGGTAACGAACTCTCTCCAACGTTCATTAACGACATCCAAGGCGGTAGTATTTTCGCTGGTTTAGACTGGGCTGTCAGCAAAAGGCTTTCTCTCTTTGTCAAATTGCCCTTTGGTCCTGTGGGTGGAGGTGATGGCGACACCGCCAAATTCCTCTTTGAAGCCATGTTTGGACTGCGCTTTCAACTCAGTGGAAGCAGCAGTAGCGATCGGTTCATTGACTAGAGGGCTTCATCCACTCAAAAAGCACTTTAATCTCCTCCACACAAACGACATAGACAAGATAAAGGTATCCACGATGAATAGAACTCAACAGAGATCCATGTACTTGCTTTTTGGTCTTTTCTTTGCCTTCGCGTTCATTCCCCTACATGCTCAGGCAAAAGAAGACTCACTCACCCAAACTGTCCAAGAAAAAGCGCCCTCTAAACCGCCCGTGATGGGTTGGTTTATCAACTCACAAGCAAGACTCATGGGTGTGGGACAACATGTGAGCAATTCTCTGGCCATCCAGGGAGGTGTCAATTTGTTTCGCAATCTCCAGGTAGGGCTGAACTTTATGATACGAAGTGGTCCGATCAATCCGACGACTTTTGACATCACCCTTCCAGAAGGCGTGACTTACAAAGGGCAATCCAAACTCGACTTGGGTTCAGAGTGGACTATTATCGGCCTCTTTTTGGCACCCAAGGTTAAAATCCCGCAATTGGCCTGGTTAGAATTGGATTTTCCTGTGGTCATAGGTGTGGGCGGCGCGGGCTTCTATCTCAAAGGAGACAATCGAAAAACACCAGATGGAAAGAGAACCAGCGTGTGGGAAAACAAACTGATGGATGGACGTGACTTCACTTTTGGTCCAGCAGTGGATCTGGGCTTGCGATTGATGTTTGCCATTCCCAAAGTCTCCTGGTTTCGCATAGGCTTGGGACTTCACTACTCAATTCTCTTGGGATACAACTCCTTTGCAAGACCAGAACCAAACTTCTATAATGGATTTAGCGGTTCACTGAATATCAGCTTCGGTTCATTTTAAGCTGAAGCAAATGGGTTGATAAAATCCATAGGTCAAATCATTGAGGTCTTTTGGATGAAGCACAGCAGCAAGCCTTCTCTACAAGCGCTTGGAGATTCTCTCCACAAAGCACAAGCGCTCCACACTGAGCCTGTTATCCCTTTGGGATTGTGGAAACTGGGGATTGTCCTGCCGCCTTTTTGTGCATACATCTTCGACAAGGACCTGTTCAATCTGGGAACCCAAAAAACAGTACTTTCCATTCTCAGCCTTTATGTCCAATTCGTCAGTATCTTTTCGGTCTTGTACTTTGTTTATCTTGTACTCTGGCCTCGTCTACAAAGATACATGCATCATTCCTGGCATCGACTCTTTGGGCATTTTCTCCTTCTTTCTGGCTTCACGACACTGAGTACTTTGGTCTTCGAACCTCTCATCGGTTATCTCTGTGGAGATGTGGTGGCCAACACAACACGTTTTTATAGCATCCAGTACGCCGCCACATTTGGAACAGCAGCTTTGGCCCTGCTTTATCAAAGACAAAAGCAAAGTCTGCTCCTCAGCGAAAGAAAACTCCAAATCCAAAGACAGCAATCTTTGCGCAATCAACTCATGGCTCTGCAAGCCCGAACGCAACCACACTTTCTCTTCAACAGTATCAATTCAGTGATAAGTCTCATACCAGACAATCCGGATCTGGCCGAACGCACCCTGGAAAAGCTCGCAAGTCTTTTCAGGTATACTCTACAGCTCGGGAAGCGGCCTTATGTCACCTGGGAACAAGAACTTTCTTTGGTGCAAGATTATCTGGAAATTGAGAAACTCCGCCTGGGCACAAGGCTCAAGTGGTCATTACAATGCGACGAACTCGTCCTTCAAGAAAAAATCCCACCTCTCACACTTCAACCCATTGTGGAAAATGCCATCTTACACAGCATCTCCAGAAGTAAAACAGGCGGAGAACTCCAGATCCTTCTGGCAAAACAAGACGAGTGTGTCCATGTGGAAGTGACCAATACAGGCTTTCAAGAAGGTGTATCGCGTCACCGTGGCACTGGCCGTTCTATGGAGGAGTTATCGCTACGACTAGGTTACGCTTTTGGAGAAGAAGGATTGCCCTTTTCCACTGGACCACTTGAAGAAAATCGCTACCAAACCCGCTTCTCTGTACCTGCCGGTCGGCTACCAAATCAATCCAAGACCTACAAAGACAAGGACTTGGACCCATGAAGATCTTGATTGTGGATGACGAAGAGCTGGCTCGAAAGCGTCTCAAAAGACTCTTGAGACAACTGGGATTTGAACGAGATCTGACTGAGGCAAGCGATGGAGAAGACGCTTTACAAATCCTTGAAGCAGAAGAGTTCGACCTGGTCTTCCTGGATATCCAGATGCCAGGCTTGGATGGATTGAGCCTCGCCCATGTCACACAGGATCTCCCTCCAGTCATCTTTACAACGGCTTACTCTCAGTATGCAGTCGAAGCTTTTGAAGTGAATGCAGTGGATTATCTCATGAAACCCATTCAACAAGCTCGCTTACAAGCTTCTATTGAGCGCGTACAACAGCGACTCCAACCGAAAAGCTCTCTCCAGCACACTGAAGCCAGCCACGCTACGAACCCTCGTATCCTCGTAAAAGAAAACAAATGCGTTCACTACTTTGACGCCAGAGAAATTTCCCGTTTTTGGTCTGCAGACAAGTACACATCCTTTCTCTTCAATGGAAAAGAGTATTTACTGGAAGAAAGTATCTCTTCTCTCGAAGCACGCCTCCATCCCTTTGGCTTTTTGCGTGTACATCGGGCAGAACTGGTGCAACTTTCTCAAGTGAAAACACTTATTAACCAGGATAATCAATTCTCTGTCATCCTCCAAGATGGACAGCAAGCACGGGTCAGTCGACGCACCTTACCAACACTTAAAGAAGAGCTGTCAAAGTGAGGAGCGTTTTTGTCTCAAAGGTGAAGTTCTAAGGCAAGTGATTTGGAAGGTGTTGTTACTTCAGGCAGATAGCTTTGTATTCAACTGCAACAGTGCTGTTGGGTGGAGGCGTTTGGGATTTGGAGAAATTGATGGAGTTGTTGGAAGATTCGTACTGCCAGCCGTCTTGTGGATCTTCTTTGACGGTGTTGCCATTGACCTTGACCTTAATGGTGCGTGGGTCAGCCTGGCGACTAAGAAAGAATTGGGTCCTGTAACCAAAGGTAATAGAACCGATATTCGAAAGCGTCCCTGCCCAGTTGGAATTACAGATGGACTCTTTGATACCATTAAGCTCTTTGGCCACTTGCCAGTAACGTGGTGCAGAGTTGGCGACACCTGTACCAGGGTTTCGACAACCTGCGGGTGGTGGTCCCACAATCACAGATGCACGCACCAAATCAAGGTTGAGATACCCTTTGATACTCTTGAAGAAATTGATATAGAATTTCACAGGTTGTGTGGACAAGTCATTCTGATCTGAAACGAAGATGAACGATAGAGACGCAGCTTTACGGTAGAAGCCACGATTACACTTCGGATCATTGAGTGTTGGAGGGATCATGGCTCGATAAGCCCCTTCGAGACCTCTTTCGATACCACTACCAGTGGTTCCCAGATTGGTGTTATTTCGGAAGATCTGAATGGCATTGGGTGTATTGGGCTTGATGATCTTGGTCTGTCCTTGTAGACAACCAGCTGGATAAGGACGATTGGTCACGTCTGTGGTGGTGACACCGATATGAAAATCGACATTCAATCGAACAGCCCATTGGATAAAGGCTTGAAGATTCTTTCCAAGACTGGCCTGCTCATCTCGCATAGAACAGGAGTTATCAATGACGAACAAGATGTCCGCCAGCGGTCGATTGAGCTGAGAGAATACATCCTTTTGCTCATCGGAACTGACACCCTCGCCCACCAGGGGAATTTGGATGGGAGACTGACCAACGATGTTGTTGTGTACTTCTAAAGTACCTGTATCTACACCAAGATTCGCGGCTTTATAAGACATACCGATGTCCAGCTTTTGACCATTGTTCAGATCAAGTGGGAAGCCTGGAGCAGAGTTAATACGAAACTCAGCTTTGGGTATTCTTGGGAAGCAATCGGTCGGTGCACATTTGATACTGGTGACTCTTACAGGTGACTTACAACCCGCTGCACCGATGTTATAGATCTCGATATTCCGCTTGGGTGTTGAGCAACCCACCTTGGTAGAACCAAAGTCCAGATTGGGAGGAACAACCTCTAGACAGAGGGTACCCGCAGCTCCCTGCAATTTCACCTCAAAACTGGGATTCTTGGCATCATTGCTCGCTATCACAAGCTTTCCTGTGTAGGTCGGGCTGGCCTTAGGTGGTGTAAAAGACACTTCCAAACGACGTGAAGAACCTGCTTGCATCACCAGGGTTTTGGGCAAATTCGGATTCAATCGAAATGCTGGTGTTCCAGGAGGACTCAAGTGTACAATATTCATGGAAGAAATACGACAGACGCCCCACCCCACATTGGTGAGTCCCAATCGCATCTGACGACTTCGTCCTACAGGCAACAAGTAGAAGTTGAGATTACCAGGAGAGGCTTTCAATTCACACTCTTGATTTCCGTTGACTTTCCCTTCAAGAGGCACCTCTTTGATAGGCTCATCAGGATCTGTACTCTCAATGACAACAGCGTCTTTTGCAGCTTGCTGGCCTTTAGGAGCGAATTTGACAAGCAGATCCAAACGACCACCAGGAGCGATGGTCTGGTTCCCCTGGACCTTTGGAAACAATTTGAAGGGATCTTCTTTTCCAGACTTGAGTTTCACAGTCTTGACCAAGCAACTTTGGTTTCCTTGGTTGAACAAAGTCAATGTGAAGGATTTTGGTCCGGTAAACTTAAGCTTCTGGGGATTGGCTTGCAGATCACATCCGTGAGTTGCTGCCTCCAAATTGACTGGCGCTTTGGATTTGTTGCCTGCACTGCTATGTACTGTCAGGACATTTTTGCCGGGCTTGTCTGTCAGTGGAGAGTAAGTCACAGAAATGGATTTTTCTGACTTGGGAGCCAGGGTCAAAGGAAGACCTGCATTCAAAACTTTGAAGTCTTTGTTGGTGGTACCCAAAGTGATCTTTGTGACTTCGATGGGTAGCTCTCCAACAGAGCGGATCAAGAATTGTCTCGTGGTGGATTTCCCTTTGGAAGTCAGTGGGAATTTCATCAATGGGGTGACAGTGGCTTTTTGTCGACAAAGTTTTTTGCCTGTGGGCGCGTCTTCATTGCAGAACAAACGCGAATCAACGCGTCGACAATCTTCATGCCCCTGACAATTTGGGTATATGGGAATCAACTCGATGGCACCGATCTGGATCAATCCAATCACTTTTAGCTTGTGCTTGGAAGCATCGCTTTCATCTTTGATGTTGGTCTCAAAAACAAAGTGCCCAACCGCTTCTGCTGGAGGGTACTTTTTGGGTGCAAAGCGAATTTTCACAGTGAGCTTCTCATCTCCGCCTTGCTTTAAAGTCACAGGGAAGGTCTTTGGCTCAACCAATTCATAGGCATCCACTTCATTCTTTTCAGCATTGTAGAAGATCTTTTTGATCTCCAGATCTGCACTTCCTACATTTCGAATGGTGCAGGTTTTTTCAAGGGTTTTCCCTAAGGCCACTTTACCGAATTCAAGTCTCTTTTTGCAGTCGAATTCAGGTAGGGGTGCCAGATTCTGTGTGGTCACCTTGACGTAAAAGACGCCGTCATTTTCAACATTTTTGGCATCACTGGAGGTAAAGCCCATCAAAGCCTCAAAATCACCCGCTTCTTTTGGTGTAAAGATCACAGTGATCTTCTTTTTTGCTTCTCCAGGCTTTAAAACCAGAGGTAATTTCGGGTGTTGTACTTGAAAGGATTTGAATCCAGGACCCTTTAAGTGGATCTTGGTGATGGTGAGTTCAACTCTTCCATCATTCCAGAGATCGAAGCTCTGTTCATTCTGTTTGTTCACCGCCGCATTGGTGAAGATCAAGTTGGGACGTTTCTCACCAGGCAGGTTGGTTTTGATGATCCCATCCGCCTGTACGCCGACATTATCTTCACACTGACATGCGACAAACGTATTCAAAAAGAGACAACCTATTGCACACAATACATACCAAAAAATACGATTCTTTTTCGCTTTCATTCTACTTCCCATATCGATAAAAAAGTCCCCTATAAAAGATTCAACATGAGGACCTTATTTCCCCAAAAAGAAAAGAGAACTCGATTTATGTTTCGCCACATAAACTAAGACGGTACTCCCGCCTGATTCTGAGAAAACTTTCTATCACTCTTTCCTTCTTTCGAAGATTGCGTACCCTTTTGTTAAAGATCAAGGGATTTCTTCAAAATGTGGAAATCATATCACCAAAAAACGACGATTCTTCTACATGAAAGGCCACATAAGAAAAAATACAGAAATCATTCACCAGGGTACTGCGCTCGATGACTTTTATAAGGAAAAATCAAAAACCTCAACTCCACACGCACCATTTCCCCAAATCTATCCACAGACCTTCTGATATCACGACAAGGTGACAGGCACAGACAAAACTTCAAGGTTCACCATATGCACTCAGGCAAATGTGAACTGCAAATGGGAAGAATTTGGAGTGAAGGGATTCTTTGAAGTGATGGAATCAAAAAAAGAGAAGCTGGGCGGCAGGCTTACTTTGTCTTTAGAGGGACATCGTCTCGGTACACCATTCGCAAACCCTGAAAGAGGCAGTCTAAGACCAATCCAGGACATTCTCTGTAACGTTTGTTCTCAGGTTTTCGAAAATACGCGCTCAACTCGTGTTTGCTGAGTTCCAGCTTTCCCATGGCCAAAAGCTCTAGGACTTTGTCTGCTTGTAGATTCAAGGCGATCTTCAGCTTCATGAAGATGATATTGTTGGTCAAAAACGCCACCGGACCTGGCTGAGGTCCTTCTTTTTTGCCTCTTCGGACATTGATAAATCCATTGAAGAACATCGAAAGATCTGCATCACTGCAACCCAGAAAATCAGGTTCATCCTCTCTCTTTAACCAACTTTGTATCTGCTCTTCATCTACGGGATATTCGGCTGACTCGAACAGCTCTTTGATCTCAGGGACCTCCCAACGAAAGATGTATTTCAATCTTCGCAAGATATCATTATTGGTCATCTCTTCATAACCGTGCAAATCCATCATCTACCTCTACATTCACAAATAACATTCACTTGTTCGCGCGATTCAAAACAAAAACAGATTAAAGCAAGCCCAATTCTTCGTCAGTTGCGCTGGTATTGTACTTGTCCTTGGGTGGCCAGGCTCTCTCTTTCCAATGGGGCTCAAAGACAAAAGATGAGCGAGTTCGGCCTTCTAAGAGGGCTCCATTTCCTGCGCCTTTTGCGTAGTCATAATACACTTTCACGATCTCTTCGGCTGTGACTTGCTGTGCGGCAGGATGTGAGAGGCAAGCTTCTCTCCACTTGCGAACTCGCTGGTACTTCTCTTCTTCCGGTAAAGAGAAGTCCTCGTAGTAATCCAGGAAAGCAAAGCGTACGAAAAAGGGTGTAAAGACAGCCTCAGCCCAACCAAATGAATCGAACAGATAGGTTCCTTCAGGATTGTGATACGCCAAGAAGTCATTGATTTTTGCATAACAAGCCAAATGCTTTTCGAGAAATGCAGGTTTTTTCTCGATATCCTGGTTCATGACCATCAGATAACCACTGGCCACAAAATCGCCCTCCAGCTTCACCAGGAGACTCTCTACAGCATGCTCATAAGCATCCAATCGAGCCACAGCAGTTTCTGAAAACTTTTGATCGATATAGCGCATGATCACCAGGCTTTCTTTCAAGACTTTTTCAGATGCCACCTCAAGAATAGGCATGGCTGTGGTACCCCGAGACTTCTTCAATAACCAATCTGGGCGGGGCTTGGTGATATCCACAACAGTGAATTCAACGGCGTCACTGATTCCCTTGAGTTCCAACAGGATCTCGATGCGCTGTGAAAAAGGACAGACGGGTATGTGGTACATGTTGGGCTTGGTCATCGTGTGCTCCTTACAAGACAAGTATTCAGTTCGCCCGCAACTGTACGCAAAAGAATGCGTTAAGTCCAGGTCTCAATATCACATCGCACAATCCACCTCCAGACCCGACTTGGATATTTCCACATCCTTCAGCGAAGGCACAACTACTTAAAAACAGTTTTCATTATCCTTTTGAGTCCAAAAAACTTATCGCAAAACCACGCATCACTGCTCCATCGGACTTATAGTATGTAGGAAACGATTTCTGACACTCTACAAATGATAGACATAGGAGCTTTTAGAATGAGTCAAAATTCAATGCCAGCTATCTTTCTTCCCCATGGGGGTGGACCGTGGCCCTTCACCAATGAACCGATCTTTGGTCTCGCAAATATCTGGGACGATATGTCCAATTACATGAAGGCATTGGGCCGCATTCCTCCAACACCTCCCAAAGCCATTCTGGTGATTTCAGCCCATTGGGAAGCACCTGTTCCCACAGTGATGAGCGCAGAGAAGCCACCCATGCTTTATGACTACTACGGTTTTCCTCCAGAGACCTATCAAGTTCAGTGGCCGGCTCCTGGTGCACCTGAGTTGGCAGGGGAGATTCTTTCACTGCTACAAAACGCAGGATTTCAAACGTCCAGTGACGGTAAGAGAGGTTTCGATCATGGAACCTTCGTCCCTTTAAAGCTAGGCTACCCTGACGCCAAGGTCCCCACACTTCAACTTTCTCTTAAGCGCGGACTCGATCCCAGGGAGCATATCCGCATTGGTCGGGCCCTTGCACCTCTTCGCGAGCAAGGCGTCTTTCTCATTGGCAGTGGCATGAGTTATCACAATCTGCGAGACCTGGGACAATATATGCGCAGTGGCCGAGGAGCAATCGTCGATGACTCCAAAGCCTTCGATGATTGGCTGGCTGAATCCATGCTTCTCGAAGCAGACAAGCGCGAAACAAGATTGGTGGAATGGGAAGCCGCCCCAAAAGCAAGAGCCTGTCACCCTCGAGAAGAGCATCTTCTTCCCCTTCATGTGATTGCTGGTGCCTCCGAAGGTGCCCAGGCCATTCTCCCTTACCGAGACCAGGTGATGGGAGCCTATATATCCGCCGTCCACTTCGGATAATCACTTTTCCTTTGCCCCTCCACTGAACCCAGCCTTTTCTATCCCCGTATTGATCCTCATCAGTCCAAATGATAGGTTTCGATATCATGCCCACATAACCAAAAGGCCACACCTGATGAGTAACCAAACGACACCACGAGAGTTTCAAAAAGACCTTGAAGAGCTGCAGCAAATCTTTCTGACCGAGTTTGAACCAGAGATCCTCTCCAAAGCCACCGGAGAGCTGGAAGGTCTTCTTTACGAAATGCCAGAGTGGCAAGATGAATGTCTGGAAACGATTCTTGTGGGACTCAAACAACCGGCATGGCGTGTTAAATGGAAACTGTTGGAACTTCTTGCAGGCTGGTTCAGAAAGGCTGAATTCGCCCAACAAACCGAAAGCCCTGTACATCAGGCACTTCTCGCCTGTCTGTACGATGAACACTGGTGTGTCAGGATGCAGACAGCGGATTGTATCGGGATACTTTCTCTTCAAGGTTGTACGGAAGCTTTGGTGGATCTGCTCCAAAATGATATCGATGAAACAGTCCGTCAATATGCGGCCAAGGCCCTTGGGGCTTTGCGTGATATCCATGCCTTTTCTTATCTGGAACAGGCCATCGAAGATCCTGATAGCGATGTGCGCAAAGAGGCACTTGGCAGCATCGCTCGTTACCAAACAGAAGAAAGCATCCGCATCTTTCTCAAATGCCTCAACCAGAAAGAGCAAGCGTTAAAAACCCAATCCCTCTCAGCCCTACAACACATGACAAACCACACAAAAGAACCGGCTTCTCTTGTGCAATGGTTCCTGAAGCTGCAAAACCATCCAGATCTTCAGGTAAAAAGTAAAACACTTGAATTCATCGAACAATTGGTGCGCTCTTTTGGAAAATCTATCTTACAAGAACCTACAGCAGCCACCCATACCCTACACCAGGTGTTACTTCGTTCATCCACCGACGATCAAAAGGCAGCTTCCAACATCCTGAGAGAGCTGGCGTGTCCTGAAAGCGTCAAACCTTTGCTGAACTTCTTGTCCACATCAAACGACAAAGACGCCAGGTGGTACGCAGGATGGGCTCTTTCAAACTGCTGTACAGGTGAGAGTCTCCCAGCTCTCCTGGAGGCATTACAAAAGGAACACGATGAAGCCACTGGCAATTGTATCCTCGAATCCATACAAAAAGTGGGCTCCAACACTCAAGTAGACGCCCTTCTCGCCTACCTGAAAGGTCAAGGTCCCTCTAAAAAAGAGTGCATCACAGTTCTTGGCGCTTTTGGAGACCAAAGAGCCCTTCCTGACTTGCTGGAACTTCTGCAAACTCTTTCAGACCAACCCACCCAAGAAGAACTTGCCAAAACGCTGCTGGGTGCCATTGAAAGTATTTGTTCGGAAGATGCCATTCCCACACTGATAGCTTATATACAAGCTCAAAAACCAGCGTGGAAACAAGCCATTGAAATTCTCGGATTGCTACACACACCCCAGAGCAATGCATTTCTACACTCGGCGCTTTTGGAATTCCCAACACTTTACGAAATCCCTTGTGCTTTGGCCAAACAAGGAGATAAACGCGTAATAGAACCTCTTCTGAAATGGGTAGAAGACACAGCTTTCAAACCAGGTGAAACCTATTGGGCTCTATTGTCGATGCTCCAGGCGTTGGTCGCTCTAAAAGAAGAACGGGCTGTAACGCCAATGCTTCGATTACTTGGCAACTACCACGAACATCTCAAGTTGGAAGATCCAGAAAGAAATTATAAAAAAATGAGCGATACAGAAGCTCTGGATAGAGATATCATAGAACTCCTTGGCCAGCTGCGGTCTCCTCTCTCTATCGAACCACTCCTGGAACTTCTCCAAGCTATCGAACCAAATCTCGAGTACTGTCGTGGACAAAACCTTTGTAAAACCCTTGGGCAGCTGAAATCTCCAGTGGTCACTTCTGTGCTCAAAGAAGCTTTCGAATCACTTCCATACCACAGAGAAATCAGCCTCTCTCTGGCCAAACAGGGTGTCATTTTACCCGAAGGATTGGACCTTTGGTTCGATAGCTGGAAGGCCCTTTTTAGATACTTCCAGGAAGCTCCCACTTTCGAACACTATCTCCACTCTTTCGAAGAACTCGCAAGTGCGCTCAAAGGATGGTTTCAACACTATTCCCATCAAGAAGAGCCCGAATATACCGAAACACTCCAGTCACTTCGAACACTGTGTCAAAAAACGCTAGAGCTACTGGAAAAAGAAATCCATCAAGAGCGATTCAGACTTTCTCAAGAACACAATTGGTCTACCTTAAGAAAAACCAAAGAAGAGGAACTTTTACATCTACTCCTCAAAAGTAAAGGAGCTGTCACATCTCTCCACATCCACATCCACATCCCTCGCTGAGCAAAGAGCAGGCATGCAGTAAAATCCCTTCCAATTGTAACCTCCCAACGACAATCTGCATGTCAACTGTCTCCTACAAGAGACGCCCCCTGTTAAGCAATTCAAAAATCATTAGATAATCAAGATGTTACTTTTTCATCTTCGCTGGCACATGACTTGCTTAAAGGAGGAAGTAGTAATTCAAAAGGAAAAGCGGAGAAAAAATGCCAGCACACATCAACTCATGGAAATCGGCACTGGTGACTTTGGCTTTGGTAGGAAGCTTCTTATTTGGTTGTTCGAAAGCGAATGCACAAACAAGCCTTCGACACCTGCCTCAACAAAAAGCACAATCCACAATCGCAACACACACTCGCGGGACACAAGTGTATTCTCCGCTT
>Ga0213833_1001746_pt1 | contig 14956 bp, 16 predicted proteins | sample SWATP21_FD_160575 | JGI IMG/M metagenome (GOLD analysis project Ga0213833, IMG submission 160575) | Coastal seawater microbial communities from Marineland, Florida, United States - SWA TP2 #1 | ecosystem: Environmental > Aquatic > Marine > Coastal | place: USA: Florida | collected 2016-08-14
ACTTGCACAAAGGCCCGCCCCACTATCCATCAACGGACGCACGTTTTGTACAAAACCTCTTCTTCTTCTTCGCCACTCTTAACCGCTGCACCGGCAAACTCAACGTCAGGAAGCTTCAGCTTGCTGTCGTCAACGTTTCCGTCGTCATTGAAGAACTCCTGCTGATCCGACATGGCTGGTTGCACGGTCAGGCAGAGAAGACAAACGTAATTCGTCAGAACCAAACCAATACAAGCTGAAATCGATGCTAACATACAGCACACGTACCTCTCAAGTCCGAAAGAAGTGCAAACGATGGTTTGTCCGACGAAAGAGTGGTACACAAACGCCAACAACCTGAGCTTGGGGTCACGGAACTGCACAACAAGGCAAACCAACCTGCCCGCCATTCCGTTCTTTGACAGTGTGTGTATTCGTATGTTGTTGTCACGTGAAGTTCTGCCTCAAGACTTTGCGCGCCAAATATCCATGGCGACGTGTGTTGCCTGCCACTGTCCCCGTTCCGCAGTTCCACTGCAGTGGAGTTTCCTGGACAGTTCAAGGCTCCATTTTGTCACGTTGTCGCTACATACGTGTCAACAGTGTAGTTGGGCGCACCGCACGGTTTTTGCGGCCCTGTGTGGCGACCAGGCTCGCACTGCCAGCCATGTCTCGGCCTGCTGCTACAGTGGAGGTGGGACCCAAGCCATTGGACTGTACGCGCCAAAAGCGACCAAGGTCCAGCGATAGCGCTGTTAGTAGTTTGCAAACACGAGTAGTTCGGCGTAGACGGTCCCAACGAGTCGCCAGAGCGAGTTTGGCTCAGTCTTCACACGGCCAGCGAAGCTCTCAGGCGAGCGATGGTGCCATTGACTACGCTGGTGTCATTGTGACCGTCGCCGCCCCTGCAGAGGATGTCCCTGGCAAGAAGATGAACGTGCAAGGTTCCAATCACCCTGCTTCTGGAGTCCACAACATGCCTGGAGGTGACCTCGATGCACCGGTTGTAGTTTCTCGTCGTCGAGTTTTGCCTGTTGGTGGTGACCATGCTGCCGCAGATCACGCGGCGAAACCGTTTGGTGGCGACGCGTTGTCTCGCTACGTGAAGCAAGAGAAGATTGGAGAGGGAACCTATGGTGTTGTGTACAAGGCGAAAGACTTGGTCTCGGGGCGGACAGTGGCGCTGAAGAAGATTCGTTTGGAGGTCAGTGTGACGCGCGAGCCCACTTCTTTGTGGTGTTGTCCTCACGCACGCTGGTGGAGCAGGTCGAAGATGAGGGTGTTCCTAGCACAGCTATCCGCGAAATATCTCTCCTGACAGAGCTGACCCATCCCAACATAGTGGGGTGCGTGCACTTTTTGTCTCACACGTGGCCGTGCCTCACACACACATGGAGTGCTCCAGGCTGAACGATGTTATCTTTGAGAACTTGCGACTTTACCTCGTTTTCGAGTTTGTGGACATGGACTTGAAGAAGTACATGGACATGTCTCAGCGTCCTATGGCTCCTGAGCTCGTCAAGGTGGGTCGTGTGTGCGCGATCTCTCCCCTGCATGCCCAAGCTTACTGTCGTTGTGTTCTAGTCTTATGTGTACCAGCTGTTGCGAGGGATTGCGTACTGCCACTCGAACCGAATTCTTCATCGCGATCTGAAACCCCAAAACATCTTGATTGACCATCGCGGCGATCTGAAACTGGCTGATTTCGGCCTAGCAAGAGCCTTCCACGTACCGGTGCGAACCTACACGCACGAGGTAGGCATCGCTTGCTTCCGGCTCCACCACCTTCTTCTCTCTCACCTTTTGCACCCAGGTCATCACTCTTTGGTACCGTCCTCCTGAAATATTGATGGGGGGGAACCACTATTCAACATCCGTAGACGTGTGGTCGGCTGGCGTGATATTCGCCGAAATGGTGAACAAGAAGCCACTGTTCCCAGGGGATAGCGAAATTGATCAACTGTTTCGCATTTTCAGGTGAGCTGCTTGTAAGCACCGTGTTTGCCCGGGTCGCTCAGAGTGAGCATGTGTACAGAACGTTTGGAACGCCAGACGAACGTTCATGGCCTGGCGTTTCGTCGCTCCCTGATTTCAAGTCCCATTTTCCGAAGTGGCCACCTCGCCCTGTTTCAAAAATCTGCCCGTTACTGTGTGAAGATGGCCAAGATCTCCTCAAGGTGTGTCTGAAAGGCTGTTGTGCATGTGGAACTCGTGTGACGGCTGGTGAACTGGTGCAGCGAATGTTGTCTCTGGAGCCGACCCGGCGGATATCTGCTCTCGAAGCATTGCAGCATCCCTACTTCAAAACCTCTCCTGCATGATAGAGCTTGCCCCTGTTTGTCTGAACGTGATGGTTGTACCTCCCGTTGGACGTTCGTGTGTTAATTAATATGACACCAGGTTTTGCTAGCGCATCTGACACTGGGCTTCGCCACAACTTGCCTCACGCCGACATGCGCTGCTGTATGGATCCCGCCGCAACCCCCTCGCTTGTGTGTATTTGCTTCCACGCACTGTCATCGATCGGTATTGACATTGAGGCTGAAAGGCTCCAGCCCCATGAACGCGCTGAGCCTTATTCCTGTCAGGCACTGCGCGCATCCCATGCCGCAGTTCCCTGCCACCCACTCAATCAATCAAAACCAACAGTCGGCTGAACAAGTTTTCACAAGGCAACCGGTCAGCGACCTTGCAGGAATCACCTGGCCTTATGCAAGAGGATCCAACTACTGGCGCCCACCCAGACCATGTCGGCACCTGTTCGTGTGCGAATCCCTGCCGCGCGCGCGCTCTCCCCGTCACCAACCTCGTTTGATGGGGAAGATGCCCGCTCATGGAGAAGCGGTAGCCCACCTCCTGCACTCCATGAAGCCGCGCAGCCCGAACCGATGTCCCCGGTCGTGCTGGCGACCCTCAAGCAAGGCGAAGACCGGGCCCGAGTTCCACGTCGTTATGGCTCGAAACGTTCTTTTCGACAGACCAGACGCAAGTCGCGAGGACACAGTCCCATGTCCCGCCACACCATCAACTCTGCGACACTGTCCGGAGCCCCGCGGCCTACGCCACTGCGGCGCACCTTTTCACGTGGCTCAGTTCGTCGTGCCGCCACCCACAGGCACGTTTCGCCCTTTTCTCCCCTGGCAGGTGCCCGCACCATCCAGGCGTTTCCGTCCTTCTACTCGGTCGGCAGCATCGGCAGCCCGCTGCACTCACGCCCGTCGTCACTTTCACTTGTGGACACATCCTTTGAAGCAAAGGAACCTGAGCCGGGTGAGCGTTCCCTTGTGTTCGGTGGACACCACGCAGAAGCTGGTCCCACGTCGGTGGGAGCAATGAAGTCGTTGGCTTCGTGGAACATGCAAGAGCACCAATCTCCTGAGTACACTCCGGCCCTCCTTGGAACTGGCTTAGAGTCCGCAGCTGCGGCGGCGGATGGTTGGAGTCTCCTCATGGAGCGCAAAGGCCGTCCTATCATAGGCGGTGTTGCTGCTCGGCGCCCAGGGAGTCGTGATGGCTTCAGAGTGGACGTTCTGGGAAAGCATGCCACATTGCTTGACACGGTTGGCACCGGGCTGGGCCGGCACAGCACACATGAGCAGAAGCATCGACCGCACAGCCGTGATGGTCGCATGGTATCACGCGGTCATAGCTCACACGATCACGACACAACAACAGCACCAAATGCTGGTGGCGGTCGCCCATCCACGGTGCGCTTCATTGCGTTGGACAAGGAAAGCGCGGGGGGGGCGCCACAGTTTTCGGTTCTCCATGGAACAGGCCCCGACGGGCAACCGGCTCCGTTTTTTGCTCTTCGCGCCCGTCAACCTGGCGCACGTGAGACGCCGCACGCCCCACTTCTCCGCACGTCCAGCACTCACAACATGGTACACTCACCGTCGTGTCCGCCTCGGCCTTCCACCGCACCAGCAGCCGCCGGCGACGGAAGCGTCACCCCGATAGCCTTGTTGACGCAGTCAGCGTCCCCAACGGTCGGCGATACGCATGAGACATTGCGGAGCCATGGTCAAGGGCAAGTGCGGACCTCGAGTCAACGGTGGCGCGTGTTGGCTGCGGCAATGGGAGCTCGGATGATGTTGCATCGGCTGCAAGCGATTCATGCAGCTCACAGTATGATGGACACGCTGGGCGCAACAACGGAGCCGCATGGCGCTGAACAATCGACCACGATCGCCATCCCTGGTCCACCTACCACCACCCAACATGTGCACTTCCCCCCATCCCCCGTGAAAGCAGGTAGTATCGACGCCGAATTGCCCACAAGCGACCATGACCAAGCACCTGGCAACAAGCCCAAAAGTCCCGCAGCATGGGTACGTTCTTGTTTCTTCGTATCTGTTGGCAGCAGCCTCATGCAATTGGTCCACTACAGACGCGTCTCCGGCGAGTTTCACTGGGTGTAGTCGCCGCTACGCGCTGGCAGTCTAACCTGCTGAAGGAGGCGGTGGCGATTCAGCAGTCTGGAGCCATTCGCCACGCGACGCAGGCTGCTGTGCTTTCAAGAGGTCTCCAGCGGCTTCAGAATGAACAAAGCGAGCTGCATCGCTCCACACATTTTGGCCGAGCCCTATGGCGATGTGTTTCGAATGTGGTGAAAGCAGTCGGGGCGAAGGGGCTTCTTGATCCGTCTTTGAAGGATGTGCGTGGGTTTCGCGTCCAGCATCAACGTGGTCTCCACCTCTGACGTTGACTTGCCTGCAGGTTGCGTTGGTATCCAGCCTAGCCCTCATCAAATCGAGAGCGAGAGCTCTGCAACGCCTAGAGGCGGAGCGAGAGAAGTATGGCGAGCATCTGGAGCTGTACTCTTTGGTAAGTAGTGGTCTGTGCGAGCTGCACAGTTCGCGTTGACCAGGAACAATTGGGCCAGGAAAATATCAACAAGCGTGCGGAGTTGTCGTCCCACCCGCTGGTCATTGCCGAGTGCCTGCGAGTACGTACTTTGCCCCCTCGTCCTTGGAGTCACTTCTCACGCACATGGCTTCAGCTCTGGCACGTTGCCACAGCCTCATCGGCTCCTCAGTCCGTGGACCGGCAGCAACCCCTTCTTGAGCGCAGACGCAAAAGCGTACAGGAAGTGCGGATGGGACGGGCAGAGTATCGAGAACTGTACTTTCGCATCATTCGTGTCGTGGCGCCGGACCTCTCCTCAGATGAAATTGAAGCGCTTCTCGAGGTGATACCATCATTTGTGTGCTGCTGCACGCGTTTTTGCTCAATCTGAATCCGTCGTACTTTGCAGAGTGACTGGGAAGAAGACAGACACGGAGAAGAAAGCCTTGGCTTCGTCCACTTCCACATGTCCATGTTCCAAGTCGCAGGCATGTGGGTTGCATGGCACGCTTATGCACTCTACTCCTGTCTCATTTCATATCCTTCCTCCAGACCAGTGGTGCGAAGGAGTGTCGGCGGATGAGTACGTCGGCTTCTTGAAGACGTTGTATGAAGCTGTGGTGAAAGTGGACAAAGAGAGTGGTCAGGCCAAACTTCGTGAGAAGGACGACTTGGCTGTTTGTGCTTTCGGCGGGTTTCGACGCGTTCACAAGTCACGTGCAGGAAGTCGCGGACGCCGGAAGTCTCAACACAAGTAGGTCGATCCGTTGCGTGGCTCCGTGGGTCTGTCCATGCTCAAGTAGAACCCGTTTGCAGCGGAAGCTCGGCCGCCAGAGCAGTCCTCGAGCAAGAACGAAAGGGGAACGATCCTGTGTTGATAGAAGCTGCGCGCGGGGCCAAGTCTCTTGAAGCATGTGCCTCCTGGAATGAAAAACGACGCCGCACCGCGCACGTTTTCATGCGGCGTGGGTCCGGTCAAAACCGCGCGGATGTGCTTGCGTTCCAACGGCAGCGGGCCCGACTTGTGCATGCCGAGGAGATGAAACTTCATCGTGAGATCAAAGATTTGAACGATCGAATTCGGACGGAAGGGTCCACACCGGGCTTGCAAAGAGCGCTGCAACAAGCCCAAAGATACCTGCTACGTCTCGAAAAGGCGCGAGCACAGCTTCTGCAGAGCCCGAAGGCCTCTTCCGATCATAGCATTGACGATTTGCTTCGCCGAGGTCGTAGCTTTGGCAGTCCTACTGCGAGCAGTGCCGCTTCCACGTCGTCTCCAAAGAGGCGTCGACGCTCTTTGGATGGCGATGACGTCATGGCACCGTTTCTACTGGACCAGTCTCAAGAAGCACTTGCCCGGCTTTCTCAGCCCCGCCGACTTTCTTTTACAGACCCTTCGCACATCGACAAGCTGCCCTTTTCGAGGTTCTATGGGCTTGTGGTATCAGATGAGCAGACTGCCGCTCGTGTGTCGAAGGCTGCAACACAGGATCGTCTAGACGCTGCACAGGCAGAGAAAGCTCGAGCTCTTCTTCACAGCGCTGGCGGTGGTGGCTTGGTGCCGGCAGAGAAACGTGCTTCTCGCGGAGTGCCAGTGCGACGAGCCCCTCGTGTCAGGGTTGTGCAGGAGCCCGTTCTTCCCAGTCAGCCCTCCTTTCTTCCTTTGCAAGTGGGAAAACCAGCAACCCTTCAACAATCTCCGAAGCGTCGCAAGCATCGCCGTCGACGAAGGAAGAAGACTGGACAGCAGAGTAGCAGAAGGGGCCATCAGCGCAAGTTGTCTATTACGGGCATCTCTGGAACCGTCCGTGAGGTTGATGCTAGCTGGGGCAAGCCTTAGAACAACTACTTCAATTTGCTGCGTTGCCACTTGATGCCACACTTTCTCACCCACGTCAGCAATGTAGGGAATGCAGCGAGAACCACCCAACATTCCTCTTGCAGTGCTTCCAACAGTGCAAACACGGATACGTCCTGCGAAGAAGTGATTGCGTGATACAACAGCGCCCACCACAAACACAACACTGTCGTTTGTATGTGTACCGCGCATGACATCTGGAATACAACTGTGAGAACACCAACAAGCTGCCCCAATCCACCGGGCTCACCTTGGTTCCGACGAGGAAACAGCCGCCGTTGTCCGTGAGCATCAGAGTCAGAACTACATGTATACCAGCCGTGAGAGGTTGGCTAGGCTGGCACGGCGCATGGTTTTCTGCCACTTACATCGAAGTGTGCCCAACACGGTGGAGCGAAAAAAGTCCAGTTTGTCACTGGCGTGTCGATACATGCTTGCTTGTGCGTCATCAGTGTTGTAGAAGTCTGTGCCCGTGCACAGTGTCATGCTGGAAACAACAACGGCGTGTGGTGCGTACCTTGACTCCAGAGATGCTCTCGAACAAACTCGCAATGAGCATCAATCTGCTCGATGAGTGATGCTTCATCTTGTGACGATCCCCACATACCCATGAGCTTTCCGAGTGTCTTGAAAATTGGTCCTGTGTGATACACAGCAGCTTCAACGCCACTGAAGGCGCTTGTGTATGTGAGAACAGGAATGGGGACGGGCACCAGCGGAAACTCTGGCTGCATCTTGAGCGAAGGTGGACACTCCGTTTGCTCACAGTCGACAACGGAGTTGAGCTGAAGGAGCATACGCAACTTCCGAGTTGTCCCGGTGACTTCACGGGGATGGTGCAAGACTAACTTTCCATCGGGGAGAAGTTTTGTTGGCAGAGCATGGGAGGGGGTGGACATTGTGTCGGGCAAGTTGGCGAGAATGTGAAACACATGCAAAGACTCGATGCAACATCTGCTTGTGAAGTTTGTTCTTTCGATCTACAAGTCTTCATCAGACGAAGATTCATACCGCTTGACAGCTGGTGCCTTGTCTTCATACGCTTTAGCCTCGGAATGCTGCTGCTGCTGCAAAGCATTTGCGACGACGGTTGTTTGTCCAGAATTCGACATCGCGCGGCGTCGAAATGAAGCTTTCTTTCCCCTGTGACACATGCAGCGTGAACGGGCGAAACAAACCAACAGCGTGCCACGTAGTCGTACTTGCGCATGTCCACAATGCGCGCCTTGCGCTTGATGTTCTGGAGCAGCTTTTGGCGCGACTTGACAACCCTGCCGAACAACACATCTATCATCATCAACCCCGCGCTCGCCACATTTCGTTGCATATCATGTATCCTTTACCTGCCCACCAACGGAACACGCTCCAGAATGCTCATGACGTCTGCGACCACACATCCGTTGGACAACGCAGGGACAACTGCACACACAAAATGCAAACGCACAGTTGTAAATCTCTTGCACGATCGGCCGTTGCTCTTCTCGCGCAAGCTCGTCTTCAGCGTCCTCAAAGGCAGTAGTGATGATACCTGTACGCGTCATGTAAGCACAAAATCGGGGGGAATAAGCTCTGACCCTTCGTACCCACAAACACATTGAGCATGATGATCACTGCCAGGAATACAAAGAAAATGAACAGGAACGGGCCGACCTGGACAAATAATCAAACACGTGAACGACTTCCGAAATACAAACCACGCCTGCCACCCCTACAATCGGTGCAACTCGATACAACTCGTAAAAGTCGATTTCTCCCAGCAGCGACAGCATCATCGAGTACATAGCTGGCAACAAACGCGTCAAGAACGGACGGTAGCATGGCACGCCACACAACGAACATTGCTCCATGTTGCGATATCCAACAATTTGGGTGCTGAACACAACCAGATGCGACAAACTCGTGGCTGCCCACAACAGATCAACGTGAAGTGATACCTTTGCTTGCACACATGCAATGCGCACGGACCGAAAAACACAATGAACAGCATGAACAAAAAGGAGTAGATGGATTGCCATGCTTTCTTCAGGGTACGCGTCAGCAATGCAAATTGAGGAGCGATGGACAAGTAGGCGAGAAGCTGACACAGAAGACCCCAGCAATGTGGTTGAAGACACACTAACACAGCAGACATTGGACAAGTAAGGTACGTACACGAATCCAGATCAAGTATGCACCGACGGAAAACAGCCGAACGGCGGTCCGGTCAAGACGTTCTGGGAGAGCGAGGTGAACAAACTCCCTGAAGAATACGAGTCAGTACAAAGCCAGCAAACGAGTGCCTATCTGCAACGTACGTGGACTCAACATCCAGTGTTTTGCTATCGGGAAGAGCTGCTATGGTTGCCGCGCGGTACCTGTCCATTCATTGATGAATCGCATTAGACAAGCGAAGGCAGGGCAGCGACGCATGACGAACCCGGCAGAGATGAGAATGAAAATGTAACTGATGAGCGAAAGGACATTTGTGAAGCTGGTGAAGTACCTATTGAGCCAGACGTCAGTAACAGTGACCGTTGGGAGGTGTGCAGCGACCCACATACTTGCACCGATTCACCCGCCGCCGAGTGCCCGCGAACGACACATCTCGACAACTCGAGGCAATCTTGTAGCACTGAGGAGCACCCGGAGCGCGCTTGGTTAGCAGTGTCCAAACGCTTGCACGATCATCCATACCTCAATGACTAGGAAATAAATGGTCTGAACAAGAATGAGGATCTGAAATACCATTTGGACCCAGTCGGCGCTCGAATGAAACTGAACGTTCGGAACCAGTGAGGACGGAGGAGACAAGGCAGTGTACGTCACGACGTGTGGGATGATACGTACCAACGTGGGCTCCAACAGATTCTGTACTGTAGATGGAAGCACGCCACCACTTGGAAGCAGCTCCCCAATAAGCCGCACAATCACTATGTGATTGAAGTTGGCATTGAACATCCTGGGCACCGAACCGTAACGTGAAACGAAGTACATCACACACTGCACGCCACTGTTGGAGCAGTCACGTACACCACGTCCATGAACAATGCACGTGTTGACAAATCGATGAAAGAACGCTGCTGCAAGCTTTCAAACAGAGCAATGCCACTAGAAAGGTTCATAGTCGGATCAATCAACTGATAGATGCCCGGCGGCGGATACTGAACCCCGATCGTGGTCCAATCCCAAGGTTCACTGGCGTCTCGGCGCCAAGGAATGCCTGCATGGCTGCTGCTGTTCTCGGACCTGGCCATCACAGTACCAACAGTGAGACCAGCCAGGGTTGTGCTCACAGCCACCGGCATGGGTCGTCTTACGAAGGGGAAAAACTTGGCCAGCATCTGAAAGCGGCCGACTGCGCGCAGCAAAAGGGGTCACCGGGTCGCCACAGGTGCACACACTTCAGTAACGACCTACCGACACAAACGCGGGAGCTTCAGGACACGGCTCCTCGTTGACACGAACGATTCCATAGCGAATTGGTCCAACAATGGTGTTCACACCAAGCACAGTCCGAGTGGGTCTGTGTGCACCGTCAAAGCTACCTGATGTCAGCACAGCAGCTGCAAAGCGAAGATAAAATTGGTGAGATTCATCCGATGCATGTCATCTCACCCCCACGTACGCAAGAAAGTTGAAACCCAGAACTCATTAACATCAGCAATGGTCTCCATTTCCTCCCAGTCTTCCAACGGTGGGTCAGCGTGCGTGAGCTGTGACACGAGACACGTGCAGTCAAAACGGGGGCCCCTACTGCTTAACCACCCTTCACAACCGCCGAGCACATGTCCACGAACTGCGTTTGCTGCATTTTGTGCTGTGTAGAAGAGCAGACTCGAAGAAAATCCGTTGATGCATAGCACAGTGATCCCAATCAGGTAAAACACCGTCTGTCAACATCCAAAGTCAGCGCGACACAACGACAACTCATCACACCCCCCTACCAGAACGATTTGCTTCACTTCACGTCGTGCCTTCCTGAAAATACACAGAACATGAGCAGGAAGACGGAAGCAAGACACGCACGGGAGGCCACTTGCCTTCGCTCAACATCACGTTTCATGTTGATGCGACCTTCCTGGCCCAAGCGTGCATGCGCATGTGTCCGGGTTGCACGGCGCCCTGTTGGCCTACCCATGGGTACTGAAGGTGGCTTGGGACCAGCCGAAGAGGTCGGCCGCAGCTCAACAGAGACAGGAGGCGCTGACATTGTGCACGTACAGCTGCGCCACGACCTGGCACGTAGAGCACAGGACACGGCAGTTTTTTCGTAGTTTTTTCGTAGTTTTTGGCATAATGGTTTCAAAACTAGTTACTATTGCGTGTGCCACTGCCTTTCGCCCATAGACTCGCATCTGCAATGTCGCAGCTCAGTGGAGAACTTGGCCAGGGTCCTGCCACTGCGGCGCCTGAGGAGTCAAAGCAATCACGTTTGTTCGGTAGGGGCTGCTGGCGTTGCTGTTAGCTCTTTGTCGGTTTGCTGGTGTTTACTCGCGCGGTGGGTGCACAGTTGGTGGTTTGGCCGGTAATGTCTCCGGGTCAGACATCTCCGATTTGCTTCAAAAGTTCTGTCTGACCGTCATCGGAGAACCTGACATTCGTATCAAGAACGTGGAAGGTGGGTGGTGTAGTGGTGTTGCAGTGCTATCGTGTTGCACGCATGACACTCACTGCTCCTTCCCTGTGGTAGTACTCCCAACACGGTTCGCCTATGTTGACGTTGTGGGACTTCCAAGCGCGCTGGAAAAGTGTATCAAGACGATCAATGGGGTGAAATGGAAGCATTCTCACATTCGGTTCGTGACCGTGTGACAGCTGTGCCAGTTCTGGGACCTCACATTGCCTGCACAGCCTGCAACCCGCCAAGCTGCACTTCACGAAGAAACTGGCTCAGGAAAAAGCCGAGGCGCAGCTCAAGCAAGAGGCCGTGAAGACCCTGCCTCCCTTCAAGATTGACGATGACACCAGACTTAAGTTGCGGTACCGCTCGGGCATTGGTGGGACCCTTCGAGTGCGAGTGGTGCCACGCAAGGTTCAGAGCGACAAGCACATCAACACCCGCAAGAGGAGACGGTACGCTTCCCTATTCTCTGTGTGCTTTCTGGGTGGCACCACCTCATCGCCTCTTTTGTTTCGGATTGCTTTGGTTTGTTGTGGGTGCCTTTCGTAGGTACTGTGGCCGGGCACAGCTTCTCACAACCTTTGATCACCCATCCCCCGCCGTGGGTGACACGAAGTGGTTCTACGAGGACTTTGACGGCCTCACGCGGGGGTTTGTCGATACGGACACAGAAGAGGATTCCGATGGCGACGGTGGTGACACTATGTCGGTTGCCTCAAGTGAGGATGGGTCAACGGAAGTCGAGAGTGATGCTGATGCTGCTGATGCTGCTGATGCCGACGCTGATGCGAGGAGCATGAGCTCTGCAGAGACTGGGTCAGGTGACGACGAACCGATGGGTGACACATTCGGTGCAGTGGACCTGGAAGATCTCGTCCAATCTCAACAAGACGATGTTGATAGCTCTGGGAGTACGACATCTTGGAGTGACAGTGATGGTATCAGTGACTTGGAGCTTGAGGCGGTCGAACATGTCAACAGTGGTGCCGACAGTGAAACTAGAGATGCTCACACTTCTCCTGACAGCGGCGACAGCCAAGATGACTCGCAAGTCGTACAAGTGCTCACAAGCAACGGGTCCCTTGCCGCAGTATCCACACGCAGCCCAACCTCAGAGGATGGCGGCGATGCCTCGAAGAGCACGAGTCCAGCTGCAACTGCACACACATCGGCTATGGGGAAGTTGAACCAAGCCTCGAATGCAAGTGTGACCAGTGATTCAAGCGATGGAAGCGGCTCGTTGTCGGCCAGCGAAGAAGAAAACCACGACGAGCATGCACGCTTGGGTCAGGGCATGGAAGAAAGCAAGTCATCCCACAGCCAACACCATGGGGATGAAGGCGAGACGGACGAGAATAGCGACTCTGCAGCGGACGGCAACGATGATCACGAGTCTGGCCTTTCATCTGATGGCGACGAGGGTGACAAAGACGGCAATGATGACGAGGTTGTAAGGGAGGACGATGATGATGACGGGCACAGTGACGGTGGTGGTGATGGCGACGATGGTGGCGACGATGATGGCGATGATGGCAGCGAAAGTGGGAACGATAGTGACGGTGGCGCCAAGAGTCCCAGCGGGAGTGAGAGCGATTCGTCGGACGATGACAGTGAAAGTGAGGACAGCGACGAATCGTTGGCTGCCCCAAGTGTCATCCAGCCGAAGCAAGCACCGAAGCAATCGCTGCAGGTGGTGTTGCCACAGGTCGTTGCGCATGGAACAACGCAGGATGACCGGCGAGCCGAGGCCAACCAACGTCGTCTCGAAGCTCAGGAAGTCAATGCGGTAGGTTGTTTGCTGTTGCTGTTTGTTGTTGCGCTTATCATTGGACCTCACGTTGAACAATGTTCTCCAGCGGCGCATGCGGGAGGCAGCTTTGCGCCAAAAGCTGCAGCATGGCATCAAGATCGAGACTGGTCCCTCTGCAAATCGCTTGACGTTCGACTCTGACTCTGACGAGGAAATTCAAGCGACCACAGTGGATGTCGGTGGCTCTCAAACTGCACACAAGCTTGTGAGTCTGTTGGGTGATGATTCGGATGATGATGGTGACAGTGTTGCCAGCGCGGACAGCCTGTTTGGTGGACTCGGAAAGGCAAGGGCTGCATTGAAAGAAGCCGCCAAAGATCGGAACTCAACGGAGGGGTTCTTTGTCAGACGTCACTTTGAGGGGGAGGCGGGTGGCCGTCTGCTTCAACTCCAGCAGAAAATTGGAAACGACCCTCGCTTCAAGCTGGATGAGCGTTTTCTTGAAGATCATGTTGACGAGTTCGCCGACGGTGGCGCAGAAGACACTCTTGATGCCGAGCTGCAGGCGCCAGACTTCGTGGTGCCTGGCAAGGATGGTGTGGGCAAGGACGCGTTGAACGTGTCGGCGCCAGAGCTGGACATTCCAGACCCAGAACTCGACAAAGAGCGAGACCATTTGTTGGGATTGTTGGGTAACGTGTTGTTCGGTGGTCTCGAGACTGGCGGTGGCCAGCACAAGCTGTCAGTCGCTGCCACTCTGTTCATGACTCGCGTTGCACAGAAGCCCCAACAACTGTACGAGTGTGTATGTGGCATGGTTCTGTCGGCCCTCGTGCTCACTACGATGTGTTTTGCAGTGGATGGCAACCAATGACTCGGTTTGATCCGACGCAAGTAAAACCGGTTGAAGTGCCGGATGTGGTTGAACAAGACTCACAGGTTAGTGCTTCGGCGCAAGAGAAGCCCAAGAGCGCTACCAAACCCATCGTCTCGACGAAAACAAAGAAAAAGAAGCAAGCCAAGGCGCCGGCAAAGCATTCAGCCGTACAGCAAAACTCGGAACGTGTGTTCAAGCTCGACCGATCAGCCGTTTCGGTGTTTGGGCGCAAGACGAACAACGTTGCTGGATCTGGTTTCAGTGTGCTCGCAGATCGAACCTCCAAAGCCCCTGGGGAAAGCAGCGGCTTTTCTTTCAACTTTTTTGGCGCCGAGGAACCGAAGCCGCACACGTCCGCTGCTGCCCTTCCTGTTCCTGAGGCGACCCCGAAACCGGTGCTTAAGCCCTTCGCGTTCAACTTTGGTGCCGGGGCTGCCCCTGAGGCAGATGGTGATGCCAGTGAGACGACAGCCAACCCAAAGCCACGAAAGAAGCAAAGAACGTCAACGATCACCGCAAGTGAAGAAAATGCGATGAAAGGGCCTGCTCTGCTTACTTCCAGGCCATCTGAGTCTGTGCTGGACGCGGCGTCCAGGTTCTTTGCCCCGGAAGCCTCTGCCCCATCGTCACAAGCACAGGTTGGTGAGAAGGTGGCCAACTACAAACGGCTCGATGCCGGGGGAGAAGAACAGCAATCTTGGTGGCATCGCTCCCGCCAGCGACTTGCCAAAGATTTCAAGCGGAAGCGATACGACGCGCGACGGATGCGTCGACGGAGATGAGGCCATGCGTAGACGGCTGCAACAAACAACACCAAGTGTTATCTTATCATATCGACACGCCGCCGGGATTTCCGCCATCATGCTCAGTAGTAGTGTTTGTTGTTCGTAAGATATCAACGTGCGGCGTTGCGGTCGCCAGGTGGCACACTCGAGCAGTGTTGTTTCCACCACTGGTGGCGGAGTTGTTGCGTTCTGTGCGTGTGTTCTCTTGCTTCCTCTGGAAACAACCGTTGTTTACACGTGGACAGGGCACCATGGAAGT
>Ga0213833_1001748_pt1 | contig 14951 bp, 17 predicted proteins | sample SWATP21_FD_160575 | JGI IMG/M metagenome (GOLD analysis project Ga0213833, IMG submission 160575) | Coastal seawater microbial communities from Marineland, Florida, United States - SWA TP2 #1 | ecosystem: Environmental > Aquatic > Marine > Coastal | place: USA: Florida | collected 2016-08-14
CGTTGGTTCAGCATCAAGCACGTGTGCGTCTTCGTGGCGCACAGCCTGTAGCAACCCCGCAACAGCAAGCCCTCGGTATGTGCGCATCACGTCAAGGTGTGGCGATGTTGGAACTGCTGTGCATGCGTGCTGTTTACGTGAAGCCTTTCGATTTCCTGTGCACTGTGGCGTTGTGGGTCATGCTGTCATTGACACAGGACCCAGTCGCGAAGAACTGGACGCATGTTTCGGCAATGAGACAGTCGCATCCATACGTGCGCTGTACACACTTCCTGATGCTGCGACACCACAAACCCTGGCGGTGGCACGGATTGGTGAAGCGCAGCGAGCGTTGCGTCGCTGCCATGCGGAACACACGCCGGATGTGGCAGAAGCACCGGACATGGAGGGGCGTCCATGCTCCCGTTTCGGTGTACCTGCGAGTGCCACACGGTGTGCGATTGGGCAGCACGTGCGGGGCAAAGCCTTGTCGGTAGGCACAGCAGTGGAGCATGTTGTGAGTCCAGATGATTTACAAGCAAGTTGGGGCCCTAGGGAAGACGCGGTGTGTGGGGGAGGCAAGCAGGGCAGCGGAGTCGCTTCATCCGTTTTTGAAGAGGAGACACCTGCTGAGTTTGCGTTGCGTGGCGGTGGTCGTGAAGCGCAAGTGATTACATTTCCCCAAGTCAGACGCCAGCTGTCTGGTCATTCACCGTACCCAATAGCACCTGCTTCTCGCGCGGCACTCGATGAGTGGGTGAAAGTACACAACCGCGTGGTCGCTCATGGCGTACGTGCTTACGGTGGAGGGTCTGGACTTGCTTTGTTGCCTTTGTTGTGCGGCTGTTCCATGCTTGGCATCGAAATTGTGGTCGTTCATGGTGATTTCGCGGAGTTGGTGTGATTCCTTGGCTGATGTGTGTGCGTGTGCGTGTGTCGCTGAATGGATATGTTTGCGTCAATTCTCCATGACGCGTCCATGTTGCGACGATGATGGTATCAGGGACGAGCAATATTGTTTGATTGCTCGAACGTCCACGCCACTATGCACTGTGCTGGCCTGGGAGACCGTTTTCGTGCAGTTGCCACTTTGTTCTGGCTTGCCTTCCTCACCAACCGCGCCCTTTTCATTCACTGGGACAAGCCCGTATCCTTGCTCCAAGCGTTGCTCCCACATGATGTGGATTGGCGCCCCCCACTCTGGGCACTAGACGCAGTCCAGTATCATGATGTAATGGCCAACCCAAATGGATTTGCCGAGTTGATGCGTTCGCTGCTGGATGACACAGCAGCGGACGTCGTGGGCGTGATGACGAACCTGGACGGTGTTTTGTTCTTGCGACAACTGTTCTCACCTGATGCTCCTCGTGTGCCACCAACCGCGGCGTGCTTGGACACCATTCCGACTCGTGTGCGCGAACGAGGCGCATGCGCCACTGCCCTGCGTTGGTCACTGCAGGCAGCATTCGACCTTCTGTTCCGCCCTTCGTTACTGTTGCTAGCATCGATCGAGGCTGAGCTGGACGAAGTGCGCGACGCGTGGACCAGGTATGGATATGTGTGGTTCACATCCGCTGCAACGTGAAGCATGTGCCTGTGTGCGAAATACAACGAGCATGTGTGTGATTCCTTACGCGTCTTCTTGCATGGATTCGTGTGTGCTACATTATTTGATCCGCAGCAAGCCAACTGTGTGTTTTCACGTTCGCACTGGCTTTGCGGATGGCGTTGACCCTGACTCGCCCAAAGCAGCAGCAGCCGGGTGGGCTAGCGGCGGACTAGAGTCCACGAGCATGGCGGAAACAGTGTACATGTGGCGGCGCCAGATGAACACCTCGAATGCACATGGAGCGAGACCAGTTCCATCCGTGTACGTCGCTTCAGACTTTCCCTGCGAAGCGGACCGCCTGGGCTTCCTTGCACAACAGAGCAGTGGGCCAGTGCCCTCTTTCGTGCAGGCATCCAAAAGGAAGACATCCCACTCGGACTACCAACCAGGTGCCATCAGCACCACTCGCCCCGAATGTACCAGCAGCGGGAGTTACGAAGAGACCGACTGGCCGATGTGGTACACACATGCATCAACCCAAGCGCGTTCGCTGTCGGACACAATGGCACAAATCGTATTGCTGTCATCTTGTGATGGCCTGGTGATGGGTCACTCTGGTTTCTCACGCCTCGCTCTGATGTGGGGCGACTACCCTGATGGAAATGTCACACATCTGCCGCTGCATCGTGGTTTGGCAAGGCACGTTGACGACGGGACGGGCGCAGTAGGTTCTTTTGGCCCCATGGCTATGGCGCTGGAGCGCTCAGGTGACAACCTGAGTATTTACACAGCGACAGAGTGGAAGGAATCAAGTGCGTTGCTCCCTTGGCAAGGGGCCTTGCGTTGGTGGGACTACGAACGACAGCGACACACCAAAAAGGGCATTGATCCAGCATTGGGCGCTGCAAGCGTTGCTGCATGAGTGCCGTATTTGGCACCTATCGAGGCGGTCGTGGCTGCAGCACAGGAGCGGGTCGCCGCAACTTTGCGTGTGCCTGGTGGCGGTTTGGTCAAGTGCTGAATCAGCAACGCTGGTGCCAAGTTGAATGCGTTGCGCTGTGAAGCCGCTGGTGGCTCTTCTACTTGTTCTGAGTCTCCGCGCGTTTAGAGTGTGAAGAATGCGCAATAGTTACGTTAGCATGCATCAATCACCGTGGCGCCAGCCATCACACCTCGCCCTCCCCATTGCCAGCGTCCTCTTCGCTGACCGGAGTCAGTGGGAGCTGCGAAGCTCAACCAGAGATAGCAGACCTGGTTGTCCAAAACAGTGGGGGCCGGGACGCTCAATCAGAGGCAGTAGACACTCGTCTTCACAAGCACCTCATCTGGATCGACACATGCACACGGGGGATGTCTCACACACCAGGCTGCCATACACACATGAAGTGCGACTGGTTCACCCAGGGTGTGCAACACACAAGGTGCCAACACACACACAAATAGACTCCTCATAGGTCTAGGGTCGGAAGTGAGTCAATCAGCCGATTGGCTCGCCCAGAAACCGGGGTCACGGCGCTTGTGCTGACACACCCGAAGAGACTCCGCCGCAAGTTGACTCTTGGCAAGGTTACCAAAGCGTCTGCGTCTGGCGCTGAGAGACAGACATACGCTGGGCCGGGCCATCGTCCGTGTGACGACTGCGCAGAATCTCAACATTCGGAGATGCCAGTGCTGACGAGTCCACGTCCTCAGAGGGAGTGCTGGTGTTGTCTCGCTCAGGCAACTGCATGCTGAAGCTGGCGCTGAAGTAGGCGCTGAAGTTGACGATGGCTGCGGGCGTGAAGAGGTCGCTAGCGGGGACTCGCCGGTCCCATCCGTCGGTGCAGCACTGTCCAACGTCACCGACACCTCGCCTTCCCCAGGCACAGCGCTCGCCACGGGAGACCAACCGCCGCCGCCGCTGGCGTGGACAAGCGCCGCCGCTGCATCCACCCAAGCACAACCGCGCATCACAAACGGTGCGCGACACGAATGTTCTGAGTGTGGCAGCTGCGGGCAACACGAAAATGGATGAGGGTGCAGTGGGAACGAAGGGCGGCAACGCGGAAAGCGTCCAGAAGTTGGGCGACTGTGGAGGCGTCGTGTCGTGGCAAACCAGCCGAAGCAATGGGCACAGCCAACTCGGGGGAGCCATGGTGCCCGCCGACACGTCCGGACTCCCGGGCGACTGCGGCCGTGGGGGCAGTCGGGGTGGCTGTTGCTGGAGGCCGTGGGGGCAGTCGGGGTGGCTGCTGCTGGAGCAGCCGAGGTGGTGGGCACTGTGCTGCGGCACGGTGCACCACCCGTCTGAGGTGCGGCTGGGGAGGTTGCGACCGGGTGCGTGGGCGTCGGTGGATTGGTCGAGACGGCTAACATGGTGCGAAGCGACACACGCTTCGGCCACGCGACACACGCGTTTGGTACACCTGTGGCAGGCTTGCGCACACAGCACCACGCCCGCCAGTACCCAATACATGCACAACGCCGGACACACAACGCCATGGACGGCAAGACCAGGCGCGAAGGCGGCCGCAAGACCACGCAGCGTCCAGCCGCGTCTCCCACAGGAGCAAACAGGCACTGGCACCAACGCATGGGCCGCGGCCGACACCACAACTGTTGAAGTGTCTGACACACAGACATCAGCGTGTCGTCACACGCGCCAGCTCGATCGGAACTGGAAACTGCAGCAACAGTGGGAGGCACTGCATCGTCGGGTGTGGCGGCTGGCGGCCGGAACCGCCGCCAGGAACGGTCATGCGCAGCCATGACGCGACAGGAAGCAAAAAAAACTGCGACTGATGCCGCATGGTTGTCACGACGCGCTGAAACGGGCGGATGCGTCCACTCGGATCGTTGCTGCGCCACACGCAGCGGCATGGATGCTAATCTCACGCGGGAAGCCGCCGTCGCGACTGGGCCGTGAGTGCGGCTGGGAATCCGCCTGAGATTCGCAACCGCCTTGGGTTTTGTCATGGAAACCCGCGAACGTTCCGTGGCGTCCCGTGTCTGGGATGTCCGCATGGGTAGTTTGCTTTTTTTGGTTCTTGGTTCCTTCACTGCTTCAGGCTTCCATGTTCCATGTTCCGTGTTCCTTGTAATGGTGTGGCTGTGCCGAGACCTTGTTTTTGTTGTGTGTGTTGTAGTGAGCCCTCTCGCTCAGCAGTGGCCTGGCATGATGGCATGGTTTGGTTGTTTGTTTATTTATTTGGTTGTTGATGTTTGCGACAGGTTGTCGGGGACCGCACCCACATCAGCACGTCGCAACCTGCGGAGCGCGTCGATCGAGGCACACGGTGGCACCGCGGTGGCGGCGCCAGCATCCCCTTTGGGCCGCCGCGTCCGGGTCACCAGTTGGGACGACGGGGCGTGGCGGGTGCGGGTGGAAGGTCGGGCGGCGCCGCGAGCCACGTCCTGTTGAAGTGTAGCAAATGATGGCAGCGTCTGGTTCACCAACAGGAGAATCACGACACGACACGATCCGGATCCTACAGAGTCGTTGTCCTGTCACTACGCAGCTCTCGCACGCTCTGTAGATGTCTCATACTTTCGGCACCACGGACGGCTGCTCCAAACAGCCGTCGTCGTGAGGGTGCACGTCGACGTGGACGAGATCGGCGTGAGCCGTACATAGACGGCGCCCGAGTGAGCGAGGATGCGCCGCCGAGGTAGTTGCTGGGCGTCGGTGCCGGCGACACACGATGTGGAATGAAGTGTGGTGGCGATGGCATGTGCGCAGTCACCCCCCCATCTCTGCCCTTCAGCGTGTGGAGGACTTCGTTGACAGATGTTGACAACTCCTCCAGCGCCTGGGAATGAGCGCGGAGCTGTTGCGACCTCGGGGTCATTCTTCCGTGCGCCGCGGAGTCCGGTGCGCGCGTGGACAGCTCCGAAATCCGTGCTCGCGCCCCATCGCCCGGGGACGCACCAGAGGCTGCATGTCCAAGACGTTGAGGTTCACTTCTTGCAGTCGAGGCCGGTGAAAGCGGAGAGTGGGGGCGAACAACCTGCACTTGCACAGCAGGGTCGTGAACGTTGCCAGCGTGGGCGTGGACGCTAGCCTGAGCGGCAGCAAACGCCTCGCGCTCTTCGTCAGAGGAAGAGCTGCTACTAGCCGCATGCGCGTCTTCGTCGGACGCTGACGACTGAGCATCATGGCGATGAAGCAGGGCCAGGGCTTGATGGAGTGGGAAGAACGACAAGTCCGCGTTGGAAACGAGCTGCAACAAGTGATCCTCGACACCAGTCATTTCCGTTCGCGGCTTCGACTTGAGATGCGCAAGCAGGTAAACATAGTTCCAGGGATTGTGCTCGAACTCAATATGGTGCTGAAACCCGTCAGCGTGTCGATCAAACTCAGAACGATCGATGCTGTGTGTGTGTGTGTGTGGGGGGGGGGGGGGGAAAACGTGTTACCTCTTCGAGCGCGCGGGCTCTCCAGCGCCCAATACAAGCCACCCACAGCCACCACGTACCTGCAAACGAAGCAACTGTTCAGCATGTCGTCCTCCTTTTCCTTTTTCAGCGTGCGGAGGTCCGCAAACGTGTCAATGATGATACCAAACACAATGTTCAGCATGATCGTCAGTAGCAACACGAAGAACAACGTGTCAAACATGAGGCGAAGCAACCAACTGCCGCCTCCCTGTGAACGACGGCCAACGAGGGTGTCAGGATTCGCCATACAGCGCACATACCATCTACGCACCCATTGGCCGTCACTTAAGTTGTGGCCGAGATAGCCACCCAAGCCTCCGTCGTTCTTGAATCCTTGATCAAACGTGGTCGCCATACACACCATGAGTGTGTCGCATTGGTTGGTGCATGTGCCGGCGTTGCAACTGATATATTCGTCACTGCAACAACAACAACACGTTTGGTGAGGTACCGCAACCGTGCTTTGGACCCCACCCCGACCAATCCCCGGCACCTTTGAAACACGTACTGGAAAAACGTGAAGCCAAATATCGCAAAGTAGTACTCAAACACCAAGAATAGCAGAGCTGTCAGGGCCAGGGACTTCCACGGTCGATAGGCAGCAAGCAACACAAGCTTAAGCTCCTCGAAGCGGTTCACCAGATCCAAGAGGCTGAATGCAAAGAAGAAGTGGTGGACAGCCAACCCCAGAATGTTCATCACCATGTAGATGCTGTGTGTTGCAGAGCCCACCACACAAACCAGTTAGGCACCACCACCAGAGAAAGCAACAATGAAGGGTGGTAGTTCCCACGGTAACCACCCCGGGCACGTACATCCAGAACAAAAAGGGGCTGTACATGAGTGCTGCCACCCACAGAACCTTGTGCTGAATCGTGGTGGCAATGTCGCGGCAACAGTGTGACTTTGGGCGCGCAATGTCCGCTTCCACCTGAAACGCAGAGAGGGGCACCACAAACCGAAGAAACGCAACAGGCTCGCGTCAGCACTTGTACCCTGGAATCTGCGACCGTAATCGTATGTGCTATGCAATTGGAACGCACCGCCGCGTTGAGCATGGATGCCATGGATTGTTCTTTCGACAGGTCGGCCTCCTGGCTACGTGCCCGCGTCGGTGGCTGCTTGCTTTGGCGGTCGTGAAGCCACTGTGGACGGTGTGATATTCATGGAGGTGAGGCGAGTGAGGGAGGGAGGGAGGGAGGGAGGAAGGGACGGGGAGAAAACAAGGCTGGCATCGATGACCGTACCTTCTGTATGTTCTTTCTCGCCGTCAGGTCTCCGAAGTTCAAGTAGAAGAAGATGCAAATCAGGAAAGAGGTCAGGAGCTGAAAAAATCCCAGCACCATGATGAGGGTCGGAACCGATACTCCAACGTCCCAGCCAAAGAGCTCGTGTCGACAAGTGCCTCCCACATTGTTGCCGTCATCCACATAGCATCCCAGGACAAGCACGTTGATCGCGACAGCCAGAAGAAACGACAGGTTCCTCCAAACTGGTGTGCGCGGCGACAGCTGTGACAACGATGCCCAGACCACACAACACGCACTCCGCATGAGCGACTGTTCACGTATGAGTACACGCGTCCGTGGGCAGGCTTACCACACGAAGAAGCTTGAGTCGTCCTATGATGTTAAACAGCCACTGTTGGTGCTTCATTTCGTTGTACAGGTCATCGTTGAGCTCAAACAGTGCTTGGACCTTCTTGGCAGGTCCATCGCTGGTCACACGGACACGCACTCAGCACTAGTAGGAAGGAGACTCAGGGAGCACATGCAACCTACCGATCAATGGACCACTTGATCTCGTCCATGGTCTGCGATGTCAAGTGGACACACATTGGCGGCTCGGGAAAGTAAAACTTCTCGAGCTTCTCATGCTGGGGCGGGGCACACGCATGGGGTGGTGTGTGTCAAGGAGTTGGCAAGCCCACCACCATGCACCCTGACCATGCACACTGGCAGCAACAGCAACAACAACAGCAGCAGCAGTACACAACAACGCACACGAAGAATCTCCACCGACTTGGTGTGGCGCTCGAAGAACGCCAGCGCTCGGGTGTAGCTCGAAGAGGACTCATGTGGACCAGGTGCAAGCGCCGCTGCAATGCTTGGGTCGTGGTCCATCAGGTTTTTGAACAGCATCCAGATGGCAAAACCCGTCTCCAGCACAGCCTTGTCGTTTAAGTATTCGTCCGTCAGATCCGGAAGCGTGGAGGCACCGGTGAATGTCTGCAGCACGGCAACCAGACAAACTAACGTCACCAAAGCCATGCCGACATGGGATAGACCCTCGAGGGGAAGCTGATTCTCAACTTGGCTATCCACGCAACGAACCTGCATGAATGCCTCGTCGCAGTACACGTTGTCGTGCAAACGCACAAAGTCTTCGTAGATGCACTGCATGCTGTCCTTCATCACACCCATCGGCAACAACGACGCAACCCTTTCGTGGATCATTGAGTCATGGCGCCCTTCGAATAGTGAGGCCATGGTCAGGGCGCATTTGTATCTGCACAGCGGCGTACTGTCAGGAGGCAGCACAGCAAGCGAAATACAGGTCTCACACGGTCACGTTCACGCACTGGAACACTTTGTTCGCGGCGGTGCTGTTGTCCTTGACAAATTCCTTGGACAGCAGCACCCCAGCCACCTCGACGATCTTTCGGTTCACCAACTCCATCTGATTGTCAGGGCACGGCCCTTGCACCATCTCGATCAGCGTGTCCAAGCACTGGCACGACAATCACGACATCACCATCAGCGAGGAAGGCCCGCTGCACAAACCACCATCCCATCCATCCCCCCAGCGCACAACAACCGCGGATACCTGTGTCGCCAATCGAATGTTGTCTGCCGAGATCATTTGGTGCATTTCAAAAAGAAAGTCCACCGTGGCAGCGACAAGGTTCACATTGCGGTGCTTGCTGCCCTTCTGCTCCCGCAAAAAGTTCTGCACTTGAAGGTTGTGGCCCTCGCACAGCGCTTGCAGCAGCTGCAGCACCCGCATCGACCCGTGCAGATCAAACGAGTGGTTCACAGTGTGCTGCGCCGACATGGACGTGCCCCCCTTCTTCTTCTTCTTGAGGGACGCAAAATGGGACGCAGACCGAGTTGGAGCGCGCAGGGGGTGCGCGTGGGCGCGGGCGTGAGACGACACAATGGAGGCGTGCGCACCGCCATGCGCCTTGAACTCTTCGCGCAACTGCTCCGTGGCTTGCTGCAGGATGGTGGAGAACAGCTCCAGGGGCTCGTTTCGATCCTATCCATGGTGACACCCACGGCATCCAGAACACAACACAACCACATATAATTCCACGTCGTCAAGAACGCCGTGGCGATCGATGGTAGTGGCGAGATCACGCCGCACGCATGCAGCAACGGCAGCAGTCTTGTCCAACCCAGCGTTTGCCGACGTACCATCAGAAGCGGAATCCATGCGTCTTGAACCTTCGCGTTGCCATTGCGCATCAGCGATGTGGCTGTATCAATGAGCTCGGCGTACCTGACAACACCATGGAAACGAGATGTTGCGTTCGCCGTGGCAAATAGGGTGAGTGACGAGGAATGTTGCGCCTCCGAACAGCACAACTGAAGGTACAGTACGTACAGGTCTGGCTCGTTACGCTTGCGACACAACTGGGTGTGAACCATGTCCAGCGCTCCCAGTTCACACAGCATGTCTTGTGTTTTTCGCTCAAACGCAGCGCTACGCTCCGACATGGTGTCGATGAGAGAGCGAATCAAACGCAGCACCGTGCGAAGTTGCTGGGTTGACGCATCGACTTTCACGTTGCGTGCGTACATCAACAGCCGTGCCATGAGGTCTTCAAACCTCACTGACATGTCCTTGTCCGCACCCCTGCCGTTGATAGGCCACACCCAGCCAACACTTCGCTTTCGCTTGGTCGATGTTCGTGGTGTGATGTGCGCGTCATCCATTGAAGACGACGACGTAGTGTGGTCAGCTGGCGACACGCGTGACTCTACACGCATGATGACATCCACAAGTTCCTCAAACTGCAACCGGGGCTGAGTAGGAGATGATGTGGTGGAGGAAGCGCCCAGGGCGAGCTTGGTGGTTGTGGCAGGTGGCATAGCCGCGGACAAAAACTTCCAGTACGCCTGCCGACCCAAGCAGCACAACCACATTGACCAACACCGACAGGACAGCGATAAAACAACACCAGATGAAGCATGGGAGGGAAACCGCATACCGTAACAATGACGCCGGACACGGAACTGTCCGCCTCGTTCCCTAGTCGCTGGTGAATAACAGCCCGGTACGTCGGCTTCGTGTGGACACTTTGGCTAATTGTCTTCGGGGGTGACCTTGGTTGTCCACGCGTGCCGTACGTCTCGAAGGGGGCAGGGCGTGACCTGTCACTCAGGTGCTGCGCCGTCTTGATGAAGGCGGCCACAGCATCAGGCTTGTGGCGCCGACGGCGGGAGCTATGCACAGGGGCAACGAGCCCTGGCACACTCTTGGAGTCCCCCACACGGTCAACAGAGTCATCTTCGCCTTCTTCGCGAATCCCTGCGAATCGCCAGGCAAACGCAAAGCAACCCGAACGCAACGCAAAGCAAAGCAAGGCCAAGGTGAGGTCGGCGGTACGCTACCGTCGAACGGGAACAAAGAGGATGAAGTATCCGATGGGGCGCGGCTTCTCACGCCAGCATCATGGCACAGCACACGCGCCAATCGGCAATCGTGATCTCACGCACCGGCAAGTGTCGCCGCACGAATGCCAGCAGGCAGCTCCTTCGCTATGCTGCGCACGGATCTCTTGGACTGCAAGGTCTGTGTGGCAACGGTCAGGACGCTGAAGGTCTCCACGGTGCGAAGTGCCAAGTGCGCACGCCGCGACTCGCCGGTGTTGTGAAAGCTGGAGGTGCTTGTCCACGAAGCAGTTGGTCGCAGGTTGCCAGACCCAAACGAAGTCTGGTGCCCAGAGCCAAACAACGCTTTCCCACGCTGCGACGCACTGCGTAGCTCAGGCGTGGAGTTCATCGACACGCCCACATTGTCGCTGCTGCCCAGCGATGATGCACTGCGAAAGGACAGTGACTTTGCGCTATCACCACCCTCACTCACAAACCGGAGCTGGCCCAGTAGCTGCGACGTCGTCAACAGTTCATGTCCCTCCTCTGCAGACAGTGGCAACCTGGACATGTAGATTGGGTTCTCATGAGGGGAGGGATAGTCTACACCCGCACCACAGGCACACGCACGCACACACCCCGCCACGCACGCGTTGTATTGTCCCTCTTCATTGCACACGAACGAATGCAAGCCCACAAGCACGGCTGAAATCATTGCCAACGTTCCTTCGTCCACGGTGTCTACAGGACAGTACCTGCGGAGTGCGGTGTGCGTGGTGGTGGTATCGCACCGTTGTCCCACTCGTCACGCACGGCAACAGAAGCGCGATCCACATGCGCGCACAGCACGTACGCTGTGATGTAGCACCGAAGTGATGGCAGTAGGCTTCCAAACAAGTAGGTCAAGGGCACACGATGTACCAGTCTCCACTGTTGAGCCTCCTGGTCGCTCATGCGACGAACAAAACTGCCCTTTGGCTTGACTGTTGGGATGTTGACCTTGTGCGCTGCCGAAGCAAGCTGGCCACTGGGTGGAAGAGTGCCCTGCGAAGACACAGTAGGTGGCACCTGTCCAGAGGCGGAAAGTAGCCCTGGTGGCAGTGTCACGGGCGACTGCTCACGCTTAGTGTCCACCTCCTGCAATGTGGACAATGGGAGCCGGTTCAGGTGTAGTTTGCAGCGTACATCCGAGTCCAACCACACGCACGCACACAAGCAGCAGCACGGTAACAGCTGGGCGGGGCGACCCCGCCCCAAGCACACACACACACACACACACACACACACACACACACACACACACACACACACACACACACACACACACACACACACACACACACACCTGAAGAATCTCGGACATGAGGAGCTCCGACCTGGATTCAACACGCTTGGCTGGTTTTTCCACGCCACCTCCCGCTGTGCGAACACCATTGCCTGCCCCGCCCCCTTGGCTTTGGCTGTCTTCCTCCTCAGTGTCATCAGTCCGCTCCTCCGTGACTCGCGCAAGCGCCGGCAGCGATCCGTGGCGTGACCTGACCCCGGTCATCGCGTACCGCTTGTGCCGGGCTTGGGCGTCCATGCGAGCCGCTTCTCGCCGCTCTTCAGGGGCCACGGCAAACATCCGCTGAAGGGCCTTGAATTGGACCGTGAAGAACGTCAGCAGGTCTGGGTGACGGGCGGTGCGAGCCACGGGCGTGTCGTTGGTGATCCACACGGAGGTGAGGAGGTCCAAGAACCGACCCCGAAGAGGCAGGGGCATGTCCGGTAGGGACAGTGCGGTCAGCAGCTCGTCAATGTCAACGATGTCGCGCAGCTTGCGTTGCACCGACAGTCGCTTCACCCGTCCCACATCGGAGAGCAAGGACAGGAGGTGGAACAAGTACAACAACGGGCTGGGAGTGACTTGCTTCACAAGCTCCTGAAGACTGGCGTCGTTCGCCGCGTCGTCGCTTGTTTCTGACAGCCACGGCGACCCGTTACTGCGGTTCAAGTCGCGCAAGGACACCAATCGACGGTGGCTTGTCAGACGACGCGCCGAGCCGCCAAGTGCAGCACCCGAGGCGTTGGAACGGCGGCTGTCACGGCGCCACAACTTTGCGGTGCCCGGAAGGGTGGCGCCCAACATTCGTCGCAGCTCCGTCTTCGACCGTGGGGCGTTCGTGAGCTGTCCATCGTCACAGTACTCCTTCGCGAGCTCTGACTTTGCCATGTCGGTTGCGTACAGTCGCTGCAGCGCCTGTAACCCCAGCGGACCCTTGTTGATGTACAGCTCCATGAGCTCGCTTTCACGTTCATGCATCAGGTCGAGGATGGTCTCCGCGTGCGCATCCAGGGGAGTTGCACCCGCCCACATCATGGCTCGCACTGGCTTGAGCAACCCGCCAACAAGCCCCTGCATCTTGATGTTGTCCACGAGGCGCTTGATGTACGTGTCACTGGCGTTCTTGAGCAGGGTTTGATTGGCTGCCAGGACATCCGCGAGGAGCTGCGGACCAAACACCTGCTGACTGACAAGGTGCGTCATGAAGTCCACATGGGGCGCCAGTTCCTCCAGGTACTTTGGGTTGTCCCACGTGTATGTTCGGATGAATCTGAAGGCAAAGACAACAAGACAATCCCGCGGTGAGAGGGAGGAGAGGGAGAGGCAGAGGGAGAGATTGGGGAGGGGAGCGAACCTGTAACAATGAGCAAAGATATGGAAGAGCTCCGAGACGAAATCCACGATGTCGCAGTCGGCATTTTGACGGTTCACGAGCATCGACGAGCCCTGCTTGAGCAAGGTGATGACCAACTTGGGGGCGCCGGTGTTATGAATGAGCTGCTGGCGCTCTTTGTCCACGCAGACGTATTGGAACGACACTTCCTCGTCGTTGGTGATCGCCAAGATGGTTTGCAGAGACGCGTTGATGTCCGTGAAGTTTGCACGCAGCCCGTTGTGAAAGTCCCAGTCCGCCCCCACACTGTCGGAATCAGCACCTTGCATATCATGCCGCAAGCTGCGTAGTTGGTCTTCATCCTCAACGGCCATGATCCACATGATGTCAGTCAACTGTGCCAACAAGTGACGGGCTCGCACCGCCCATTGTGTGTCTTCATGTGTCTCCATGCCCAGCCATGTCTCGCTTGTTTCCACCAGCAGTCTCAGCCGCGGTACCAACAGCCGAACCAGGCCATACCTGTACCACCATTCAACGAACGTCAGCCCTCATGTCAGACGTGCCCGCACAACCACAACACCGGTGGCTCACCCACTCCAAAGGTGGGTACGTACGCAGCAACTGTGGAAGGCGATACAAGCAGTTGCACTGTGCCAAGCGCCTCTCGCAAGCGCTCAAACCGCAAGTGGTGCTTGCCCAACAAGTCGAGCGCTGCGGCTGTGAGGTCTGGATTCTGATACATGCACAGGTCCATGAGCACGGCGGAGATGTCTTGGCCTGGGCACAAGTGCTCGAGACTGAGAGTGGGGTCGTTCACAATGGCAGCCAGCTCCGACGCCACTTGTGACACAGACAGGCTGGCAACCCCTGCAGCTCGAAGCCGCAGGCTTTCGGTGAGCAATTCCCGAAGTGACCTGGAGGTTTTCACGTCGAAGGCCGCGGGAGCAAACGTTTTCACTTGGTCCGCGAACAGCCCCAAAGCCTGCGCCATTTGGTAGTCCAAACGCAGGGAGTGAATGAAGTCAAGAATGCGACAGATCACAAGCTTGCATTGCATGACGACGTCGTTGTTGTCTGATGACGCATATCTGCAAAGCCGCACACTCACAGACACACACAACAGAGGTGAACACTCATGTCAGACAGCGTGCGGTGACCAGACACACACAAGCAACGGACAGAAACTACAGTACAACAGGCCTCCACTCTCTCTCTCTCTCACACACACACACACACAACACGCGCACGCGCACGCGCACAGCACATGTGCACCCACACCATCCACACACGCGCGCATACCTGTCACGTGTGTTTCTCTGCCGTGCGCCTCGCTTGTGTGGCGTTTTCCCCGCCAGCAGCGCAGCAAACCGCAGCTTTTGCCGAACCTCCTCCTGCCGCCGAACAACCCTTGCTGCGCGTAACCCACCACGTCGACGCTGGCTCGTCTGGCGCGTGGTGGGTGGGTTGGGTAACGCGCTCGGGCCCTTCGGCCCGGGCGGGCTGGCCTTGTTGCTGCGGCTCGCCACCTGCCCGTCCGGTCGGCTAGGTGCCCGCGTGTTGCCTTCCTTTAGCCCTACGTTGGGCGCCGGTGAGGCCAGTGGGTTGGGCTGGCGTTCCGCGCTGACAGCCCGGGAACTGGAGTTCAGCTCCGAGAGGCGAACACTCCGCGTGGAGCCACCAGTCAGGGAGTCCATGCCCCGCAGTGATTGTCTGAGCGGAGGGGAGGGCGAGGGGGGAAGTGTGTGTGTG
>Ga0213833_1001750_pt1 | contig 14939 bp, 30 predicted proteins | sample SWATP21_FD_160575 | JGI IMG/M metagenome (GOLD analysis project Ga0213833, IMG submission 160575) | Coastal seawater microbial communities from Marineland, Florida, United States - SWA TP2 #1 | ecosystem: Environmental > Aquatic > Marine > Coastal | place: USA: Florida | collected 2016-08-14
ACTCAACCACCGGCACAAACTTGCTGCACAGAGCCTGCAAAACGGGTGTCCAACGCACGCGTTACACCCTTCCGGTGGCTGGAGCACACAGGCTCAGGCATTACAAAAACGAAGTTGGCAAAGGGCATGACAAGGTTCAAGGAAGCCCTTGGGCTGGTGGGGGCTATGGAGGTGGTGGAGGTGGGGGAGAGGGGGTGGGGGGAGAGTTGAAGTGTGACAGCACGCAGCATTGCCACCTCCACGTACACGCAAATCAGCGCTGGTCATTTTCCCCACATAGTTGACCAGCAGGTTTGTCCCCTCGCGTGGGGCCGGTGCGATCACAACACGGCCGACGGCATGCCCGGGCGCATACGTCGCAGGCGAAGGGGCAGAAGGGTGCACATCAAAGTGTGGCTGCGAGCGGGGAAGCGGGGGGGGCGGAGCCAGGGCACCACCGCCGCCACCCGCAGGCCCCGAAGCGCCGGGCGCGCTGGCGGCGATCATGCGAGCCACCTGGACGGCACGGGCACGTGCCGCTCTTGTCGCGCCGTCTTGGGTAAACTGCGACATCGTGGGAGCCGAGGGCGCCGGCGCGCCGTCCACTGTGTGGGGTACACGGGGTACGTGCGGCGCGCTTCCCGCAGGCAGCGGGACGCCGTGCCCTGGCACCGGGTAGGTGGGGGGCATCCGCAACATCGGGCCCCGCACACCCCCCATGTGTGAGGGCATGGAGGCGGCCATGTGTGGCGGTGTGGCCATGTGCGGCGGCACCATGGCGTAGGGCATCCCATGGGGGCCACCGGCCTGAAAGTGATAACCGGTGGGGGCAGCTGCGTGCAACTGGGCGGACGACATGGTACGGGCCACCGCCGGCGCCATCCCCATTCCCACTGTCGCGCCCGCCGTGTGGGGCATGGAAAACTCAGAAACGCCGGTGTACATGGTGTGGGTCGCCACAAGGGGGGCGTCCCCAGCGCTGGAGGCGCTGCCCTGGTTGGAAGAGCCGTGGAAACCGACACGTGGCTCGCCAGTGGCGCGTCTGGCGTCCGCCATAGTGCGGACCGAAGCTTGAGGGGGAAACTGGGTCATGTGGTCCCCAACTGTGGTGGATGGGCCATCCATCGGCTCTGAGGTTGGCACAGACTCTGGAATGGACATGGGGGTCGGAATGGACATGGGGGTAGAACCCGGAACCGAAACCATGCCTGCAGGAATTGGCCCAGACACGCCCGGCGCGGGCGAGGCCACGAACTTCATCGAGCGATCGCTTGCAGTGCCTTTCAAACTTGCAGATGATATATTTCTTCCATCCCACTCTTGCGCCGGGCCCATGCGACCACCCACAGGCGCGGCGGCCGTGCTGGCTGATGACCAGGAGCTGGTGGGTGTCATCGCTTTGTCTTGATTTGTCACGCTGAGCGGACTCACGGAAGACAAGCTGTGGGGTGTGCTCGCCACAGGCACACCTCCTGATGTTGGTAACTGTCCCCAGCGCGTTGCGAAAGGAGTCGGCACGTTTGTGTCGCTGGATACCGCGGTTCCTGGCATGACCGCGGTGCAACACGTGGGTGGTGCTGGCGGAGGCAACCCTACCGGCGTCTGGCCGAGAGAGAGACTGCTCATCGCCTCCACAACACCACCACGGTGTGCCATTGATGAGGCACCTGGAACTTCAACGCGCCCTCCGCTGTGGATCTGTGCGCCCTCTGCCATCGGGGTTCGGGCTTGTGGGCGGCGTGGCTGTGGTTGCTGATGCTCTCCCCAACGCACGGACACCGGTGGAGCGAAAATAGAGTCAGCGGTGAGTCGAATTCTGGAACAGATGGTAATTATGTTACTTGTGCAGCTGCGTAATTCCTTGCACTGCCACTGCCTCCAGATTGCCGTCCAGCTCGATGGAGTGGCGACGGATGGACCGTGGCGAGAAGCCACTGCCTCTTCGCTCACGCTGCTTGCGTTTGGGCTTGGCTTGCTTGGCACGGGGAAGCAAGTGCTTGGCGATGAAGTCGTCAACCCTGTCACGCAAGACACGCCGCACTTCACACTAAACTCAGAATCCAACCCGCGCTGACTCTTTCCCGCGGACCTTTTAGAAACGGAGACGTAGGGGTTGCTTTCCTTGTGCAGCGCCACAGCACACACTCCCTCCAAAAATTCGGAATCTGTGGGTGATTGCAGACCAAAGTCACCCCCCGACCCGCCAAGGACAAGCGCGTCGCCTGTCGAGGCCCGTTTCACACAATTTGTCGCACGGACGTACAAATCATTTCATCTTCCCCTCCACCGCCGCAGTCGTCTTCGAACATCTCCTCCTGTAACGCAACCGCACCGTGCCGGTCCGCACACCCGCGTTAGAGCCTCTAACTTCAGAGGTTCTCACTGAGAACTGTCCACAACAGGCAACACAAAACATGCACAGCGTGTTCAATGACGCACCAATTGTGTCAACGCAAACACGTGCTTCACAACAAGCGGGGTCAGGTGGCGTGTGATGAGGTGAGCGTCCCTCAACATTTTCAGGAACGCATCACAGTCCATGCTGTCAGACGACCCTTGCACATCTTTACCATGCCCGCAGTAATATCTGTTGGTGAAGCCAACATTGTTAGCCGCTGCGTGTGTGGCGAGCTGTCACAAACACACGCTCGTAGGCCGAATGGAAACGTACTGGAAAACTCGCAAAAGAGGGGCCCGGTGTTTCTTGATCACATCCCGCACCTGCAGAACAACTGCCGTCACTCGCGGCCCACAAAACAACACCAATGAACACAATGCGCACCTCCGGGGTTTGTAGCTCAGCACGGAAAGCTTCCGTGTTGCTCTGGGTGGCGTGACGCACAGCGAACTCTTCAATCACCATTCGCAGCGACTCGGTGAGCGAGGGCTCCGGCTTGCGATTTTCATTGAGAAGCACCCCAACGCGAACCATCGACTCCACCCATTGGCGAGGAATTAACTCTGCACGGCACGCTCTGTTATGCTCAGGCCATCCACTACACACCAACAGCAACCGAGCATAGCCTCACGGTGAGGCTCTCACCTCTGCACAAACCATCACAAGAACGAAGGTGAGGAACACTCAGCCTGCAAAGCCTCGAAGAACACACCATACCTTTCCGGATTCACTTCGTTTTCATCAGGGAGCCCGATACACTGTTTGGCCTTGCCAAATATGAGGTCTAGTCGGGCAGAGTTCTTGTCTCCAAATCCCTGCCACAAACAATACACAGCAATTAACCAAAACCACACCAAGGAGAGAAGTGCGCTGTGTACCTGAGGTGCAAGTTGAGACTGGCGCAAAAACGTCCAGTACTCGCTCAAGCACATGGTTGATATGGAGCTGCCTTCGCCCGAGGCGCAGTAGTACTTAAAAATGCGCATGAGCTCTCCACGGTACTTCCGCAGCAACGCTTGCATAGACTCCACCTCTTGGTTGGCATGTTCAGCATTCTTGCAGTACCTGATTGCAGTGTGGGTCCATGTACACGAGCAAAACAACTCACAATCAGCGCACCACCGACTCTACAGCCGCTTCACACCACTACTCACCGGTCCAACAAATCCTTGTACTTGGCTGGGTAAATCACAGTGTACTCAGTCAAGTCGCGTTCCTCTCGTTCGTCGAGAACCTGGCGGGCACGTCACATGGGACACCACACGTCAAAAAAAAAAATCTGACCCCTCGCACCCTCGCGCGTCAGCCAGCCCACACACACACACACACGCACACACACGCACGCACCTTGTGCTCGATTCCCAGAAGCTTCGCTTCAAACACTTTCCACACAAACTGAACAGCGCGTGCGGTCATCTCGTGGTAGAGTTGATGCCCGTGACGAGCTTGGTTTAACGCAGGTGTGACGACCGCGTCCGCCTCGTTCAGACACGTTTGATACTTCGCTACGACGTCGTGCAGTGAGGTCACCTCAGCATCACTGGTGTCGTCGGTGCTTGGTGCGGCCTCAAGCAACACTGACCACTGTGCAAACGCCGCAGTGGCAGCTGCGTGACGTCCTCGCACGCTGCGGAGGCTTCGTTTTAGTTCGCCCACAGCTTCAGCCAGCTTGTCGGTTCGCTGTTGGAGCGGTTTCTGAGGTGTGGGAGAAAACGTGGTGGACCCCGTAATGGGGAGGACGCAATGAACAAAAATACACCGACACACAAGAGGGGCAAAATGAGAGTGGGACATACCACAGTCGACCCATGTCATGCACACAGCTTCACGCACCCAATAGGACGTTGGTGGGGACATGCCGTGGTGCGTGGTAAAGAGGCGTGCGCACAAAGCCGAAATGATGCGAGCATCTCCAGATGCCAAGTGCTCTGACGTGACGAAATTCACCGGTGACGGGCTGAAGTCTCGCAACTGCAGCGGCGACCCCCTTTGTCAAACTTCGACCACACCTCGGCCAGGACACCTCAACGAGGGCATCTCGCTTGCCCGCGATGAATGACTGCACCACATACCTGCTTTGTGCTCAGCTCGCAGCGCTTGCCAGGATCTTGTGCCTCCACGACCTTCACATCCTTGGCGTACGTCGGCGCAAGCTGATGGGGTGGGAAGCAGATCAAACCCATGTGCATGATGCACACGTGTGAGCGGTGTGCCGCACACTGCTGCGTACGCATACGACTTTGAAGCCCTGTACGCGAGGATCATCACCTGGTGAAGGAGCACCGCAATGGCTTCTCCGTCAATCCAATCCGACGTGAAATTGTGAATCCTTTTGTCAACGTTCTCTTGTTGGATCCGGGCAGTGGCCAAGTGATAGTTCACCCAGCGCATCAGCATCGTGTCCACTGGCAAGAACGTCACCGCCTTAGCCACATCTTCCGCGGAGTACCTGCGAGGTGGTGGTGTGTCATGGTGTGGCGCAATGTCACGTCACACGGTCGACAAACACTGCGTACTTGGACCACAACGTGCGCTCCACTTGAACGGGTCTGGGGTCGGGGACACACGTGTGCTGCGACAACTGTGCAGCGAGCTGTACACAATCCCACCCAAAGAGCAGCATAGAACAGCACGCCACCCCACATGTGAGCCACCGAACACGAGGAGATCGCCTTGCGTATGCAACGGCTGCACCGCGACGTACAGGCAGTTGGAAAAAGTGGGCTGAGTCTCCACGTGGAATGGGCGAAGCGGACACAACTTGGGAAAGGTTGGACTTGTTTTTGGCCAGCCCCTTTCCTTTTCCCTTCTTCTTCTTCTTTTTCCGGCTGGTGCGCGGCTTGCGCGACTTCACCTTCTTGCCGCGCCGCACCAAGTTGGACACCCGGGCAAGGCTCAGCGGCGTCCCCGGTTGGCTCATCGGGGAGGCACTTGCCATGCTGTACGCGCTGTCGAAGGACACCAGGTGCGCAGGGATGGCAAGCGGGGAACGAAGCGGCGCCGAGGATGCAGGAGAGTCATCCACCTCCACCGTGGGTTTTCTCTCCGAGACGACGACAGACGCCAGGTCCGTGTCGCTGGCAGCGGCACCGCCATCACCGTCACCTGGAGAGCCCCATCCACTGCCGAGGCTGTCCGCACGAGGGGGCGGGCTCAAGTCCAAACTGGCGATGGAGTCCATCTTCACCACACCCATGGCCACGGGGGTGCCAGCGGCAGGAGAGGACATGTGCGACGCGATGGTGGAGGGGGACTCCGTGGACACAGCCAGAGCAGGGAAGGAGGTTGCGATCTGGAGATCCCGTTTGGAGTTTGACTTGCCGACACCCAGGCTTAGAGATGTACCCGGTTTGTCGCCTTCCATCTTGCACTCCGGTGCTGCAAGGGGCGAACGCGTGGTCTTCTCCTCGGTTGCACACGGTGGCTTTCCAGCATCAGCCTCAACAGCATCGCCACCTGCACCACCAGCACCTGCACCATCTGCACCACTACCATCACCATTCGGTGCTGCGCCTTCTTCGCACTTCTCTTCCGTGCTCTGTACGTCACACATGTACATATTTACACGAAAGCCAACGAGTCAGCGCGTTGGGTAGAACCAGCAACAGTACACGGTTTCTTCATGCGATGTGTGCGAACCACTTGTATGGCATGGACACTGGGCGGAGCGCAAATCGGCAGCGTTACGATCACCTGTAAAGCGGCAAGTACCGTGGTGTCTTTCACAGCCCACTCCATCGGATCTTCTCCGATCTTCTCAGCTTCCGCCGCACGCTCAACGCTGAACTTGGACAGGTCGACATCTGTGTACACACCTCCACCCCCCTGCCCTTGACCGTTTCCTTCGTATGTGTACGGTTCCTGCCCACACCGGTCTGGGAACACGTCCTTCACGCTCAACACCTGGCCGTGCAAGAATCGGAATCAAACCAAACAAGACGAAAACGGCACAGCGCGAGGAAGTGAGGGCGAGCAGGTCGTGGAGACCACCACCGCCATCACCACCACCATCACCACCACACAGCTCGGGGCACCAAGCACGCTCACCTGCTCAACAACGGCCATGTCTGGTACGGTCTTCACCTCGTCCACGTCGATCGCAAGCCTCACGCTCAGGGCGGAAGATGAAGACTCCAGCGCATCCAACACCGCACCAAGGTCCTGCAAGCAGAAACAAACCACCAGCGCACAGGCAAGTCACAACTTGATGGTGCCGCATTGCAGGCCGTTTGCGAAACCGCGGCACCAGCATGACTGCACACAAGCAGAAGAAGCTCTGCAGTACCTGCTGCTGCGCAGACAGCAGGCCCAAGGCATGTTCCTTCACATTCAGCGTTTGCTTCTGTGAGGTTGCAAGCTTCGCTTGCACATCACGGAGTTGTTGCTTCGTTTGTTCGTGCTCTGCCTGAGCTTGCTCAAGCGATGCCTGGACGTTCTCCCAATTTCTGTGGCGCAACATCAACATCAGGAGTTGTGAGATCACAACGAACCGGCGAGGCTTGGCTCCCATAGTTTGGTGCCTCGACGATGTCTCCACACCTGGCGTTGCTCTGGCAGTTTTGTTGGATCTTGGCGCAGCGAGACAACAACACGACTCGGTGCCACGCAGCAAACACGTCACGCTGAGAAATGCCAGGGACCAGCGGCGCGAGCGCCTTGTGTGCAAGAATGCGTTTGCGCTGAGCGTTCTCTGCCCAACATGCCTTCCACGCATAGAAAACCTGGCAGGCCGAAGCAGTATCATGTGTGAGCTGCACGAACGCCCAGGCTCCAATCACAAGCCACACTCATGGCGAGGCACACACAGGGCACAGGAGAGGGAGGACGAAGACCATAGAGCGCTGCCACAGCACAGCACGCCCTTCACACACCCGTGCACGAAGCTCCGCGTTCTTTCGAGCTTGCACTGACGCATGGTGGATGGCAGCGATCTGTTCTTTGGCTGCGTCGTCCCGTTGTTGCACGAGATCATCACGAGCGACCTGCAGCTCTCGTCTGCACGTCTTCAACAGGTCATAGAATGTGTGACACTTGAACAACTCCTCCAACGTCTCTTGTGTGGTCAGTTTCCCCACAGGCTTCGCATTCATGTCCCACGGCAGCTTTGTGTTCTGGGTGGCACAACCGCATCCCATCCCAAGTGAGCACTGTGTACAACGCATCCGCCGTGCCACCTTCTGTTTTGACCCACTTTGAGCTCCTCCTGCGGGTACACAGACTGCAGCAGCTCCGTTCGAATGGGAAGCAGCGTATCCGCAAACGTGGACAACTTGTTGATGAGGAGATCCAGCAGCCCAAACGCTACCTGCACCGAGCGAAAGCCGACATACAATACGGTACAGCGCGGTGTGTCAAGCCAGGCACGGTGGCTGATGTGAGACACGCCACACGCTCGTTCACTCGCTCTGTTCCATTCCACCAACGTACGGCCGTCCGGCACATGTTGGGTCGCGATTGGTGCCCAGCAAGCGACTCAATCTCCGCCAACTTTACTTGAAGGAACACAGACACGCTGTTGTACCTGCACCAACAACCAAAAAAAAAGGAAAAACAACAACAACAACACGCGACGTTACATCCTGCTGTGCGGCACACCTGCGGTTGCCCGAGCCGTCGTCGACTCGACGAGCCAACCTCCGCCCCGCCGAAACCGCTACTCGGCACGTACTGTGTCCGAAAGTCGCCCATCCCGACAAGCCACCGCGCTATTTCAGCCGCCAAGCGCGCGCCGTCCAGCTTCCCAAACGTGGGGGCGCCATGGGCGCCGCCACCACCTCCCAAGAACGTCGCCCGCGAAGGAAAATGTGCTTGCACGCCTCGTGGTGGGGACAGCTGGGTGACGATCGCTTGGCCAGACGGGTTGTGTGGGCTGTTGGCTCGTTGACCAGGCAGCGGCGGGTGGGCCAGTGAATAGTGGCGGCTCGCTGCTGCTGCGGCGCCGCCTGCGCCATCCCCAAGCGGGCTGTCCACGCCCTTGGGCACGAAGTTCTTCCTCAACGTCGCGACGACGCCGGGGCTCATGTTGTGCTTCACGATTTCGAGGTTCGGCCGGAACTTCTCCCGGCGACCGGGCGGCGCTTGGCCGATGTCGCGGGTGCGGCGCCGCGGCTTGCTCCCCACCTGCACGGGTGTGGTCATCGAGGTGTGGAGGCTGGAAGGCGACGCCTCTGTGGAATTTCCGGAGTTCACTCCGACGTTGATGTCAGACAGCGACGTGTGGCGTTGCATGCGCCGGCGCGCACGTCTTGCACGCATGCTGGCCTCCACCTCTCCTTCCTCCACAACGAATCGCAGGGGGCTGCGGGTCGGCAGGGCGTCCCGCTCAGCCAGGCGGTTCAAGTTGGCGACGAGGCCGCCACCGAGCTGGCCCAGACTCGAGAAGCGAGCGCCTCGCATGGGTGTGGCAGTGGGGTAGCGGCGCTGGTCGGACGGAACACACACCAGGCCACGTTGCAACAAAACAACACAGCAACACAACAACAAATGTTAATTCAAAGGATGGACAGGATGCGGTCGGCAAGTTTCAATAGCTTTGGGGTGGCGACACAGCGTGCTCAGCGCAGTGACAACATGTACCTCTTTCCGCTTCTTCCCCTTTTTGTTTTTCATGCCTCCGGCGTGGAGAGCAGCTGGCACGGCAGTTGCAGACGGAAACGAGGTAGGGCCACGCCGTGACAGTTGCTGGGGGGTTCCATCCACGCTGTCATGCTGCGGGCGATCGGAGGCGCGCGCACCAAACGAGTGCGGTCTGGGAACAGTGTGGTGACAGTGCAGCGAGTGTGATGTCAGCGCAGAAAGTGACACGGAGAAGCGCATGCACCTCGTTGACGCGTAAGCATGAGACGGCGCCACACGGTGCCACTGTTCCAGTATGAAACTACCCAACGCACCCATTTGATAAACCCTCCGAGATGGCCACAGGACCGGCGCGTGCGCGATTGGGGGTGTGTTCACTGCTACCAGACGACGAGGCGTCAACAATCGCCGTGGTTCGAACGTGGTGCCTCAACAGGGCATGTGCTTCCGCGTGAGCCTCGTCGGAAACACTTGGTGGACGCAGGGGCTCCGTGTTCAACCGCGCCCCAACTCCCACGGACGGAAGGGCACGAGCAAATGAACCAGGAAACTTCTCACCCGACAACCGACTCATCTCAAGTTTGCCGGACAGAAGTCAAGCCGCCGCCACCACACACACTGGGTGTCCAAAGTCACCAGACGCGCATCAACTCGCTCGCATCATCGCATGCTATTCCCGTCAAACCAGTGATCCTGCAGACGGTGCGTGTGTCGCGTCCAGCGCCGGTGATCCCTTGGCTGCCAACGATGTTGGAGGATGCACGGGACGGACTTTAGTTGAGTGCGGATGCTGTTTCAACCAATCAATCAAAATCATGGCTCGCGGCAACGGATGCGCCGCCGATGTTGTTGTGCTACTTTGGCTGCTGCCTCCCGCGAGTTTCCAGCATTGTCTATCAGGCGTGACAAGGCGCTCTGATTGCGCTGCGTGTCTACTAGTAGCAGACGGGGGTGGTGAGCAGCACCGGTGCCGTGGTTTGGCTGGAAAGTACGTGTGAATTGGGGCAGCCCACAAGCACTGCCCGCACAGCATGGCTGCCGAGCGACATGCTCAGTGCATCCCGGAGTATGCGACGACGAACCCTGTACCGATGCCTTCGACGAGCAACTACAACCGAGACATGGCTATCGGTGTTGATAAAAGCGAGTTCCTCAAGATTGTGTACAACAAGGAAGAGCTGGCGAGGTGCGCGCGTGTGTGCGTGTATGCCTTTACGTGTGCGTGTGTGTGTGGGAGGTTCATGCCTGGTGCTGTGTCGCCTAACGGATACGGGATACGGGCGGCTGGCATCCAGGTTCGGTACCTTGATCAAATTGAAGAAGCGACAGGTGTTGAAGCGAGCTGGAGCCACAACCGCACGGGAGCTGTATGACTCGCACCTCCGGACGTCCCAGTCGCTTCCACAGTTGTCCAGCCGGGCAGGACCTGCCACCAATCGCAGCCGTGTGTCAGCTGGCCACTTCCTTGCCGACACGCAGCCCAAGTCAATGTATGACGAGCTGCAGGATGCGTGCGGGGCGCGTGTGCTTTTGGGAAGTTGACATGTGGCGTGGTTTATGCGGCGGTGTCCCCCCCCCAGCTCCGATTCGTTCCCGAAGCTTGCTTCAACCAACGATCCTGCGCTGAGAAAGGCAAAAGCCAGAGCGAGTCGAAGGAGGCGCAGAAAGCAGCGAGAAAAACTCCTCGCGAGCGTACGTGACATGTCTGCCCTACGTGCGTTGGAGCCGTTGCGTGTGCCTTCTGTCACGGCGCGTTGCATCTACAGGGTGTGGTCTCCAGAGGAAGGGGACGTGGCGCAGCGCTTTCTGTCACCACCCACGGGTCTCGAAGCAGCTATGGCAGCTACGCGACGGACGTGTCTGGTATGACGGGCGCATCTGGTATGACGGGTGTGTCCTTTAGGTTTGGTGGCAAGGGGCGTGTGGCGTCGAATGAGTTCATGGCGACTGGGTTCCCGTCGGAGAAGGCAAAGGTGCGTGTGGATACATGAAAGGCGTTGGGGAGTCGATCCGTTTTTCTGCGTCGGAGCCATGCCCCAACCTTTCATGTGTTGCCATGCAGGAGCGTGAGGCAACGGATGGCATCACACAAGAGATGATAGACTCCTTCGGCGTTTCGGTCGGGAACAAGTGGGATCCTGCGCGCACGAAACAGTATATAGAAGCACGGCAAGAGCTTTTGAACGATGAAGAGACGAAAGCAGAGATCACAAAGTTGGGAGAGCGGTGCGTGAGTGTTGTATTGTGTGTTGTTCTGTCCCGTGTCTATAGTCTCACGTCCATTGTCTCGTGTCCCACCCAGGCGTGAGGTGTTGGTGCATGAACTCGAGAAAGCAAGCAAACAGATCCACGACCTGCAGATTCAGGCAGAGGAAGAGAAGAAAAAGAAGCCCAAACTGAAAGCCATCGACCCATTCGCATCAGACTCTCCACCAACAACCCAACGTGGATCCAGTGCAGGTCCGTGTGTGTCGATGTTGTACTGTCGCCGGTATTTGTTTGCACGGCACATCGCGCCACCGTGGCTGATGTTTTTTTTTCGCTGTCAAACGGTGGCTGTCTACACCCCGACCCTGCAGTATCACCAACAGCAGCAACGACGCGAGAGAACAACCAGGAACCCGCCGAAGGAGCCAACACATCTCGGCCGCCTCTTTCCCACAGACCCGCGACGGCGGACACGTATGAGGGATTTGACCTGAACGATCCGGCTCTGCTCCGACCACAAATCCCTCCGTTCATTGGGGAGCACTACAAGAAGGGAATGAAGTCCACCACGAAGGAAGCCAGCAAGATCCCGTTCGAAGCTCCGCAAACCAGCCGAATTGTGGCGGGGCGCTGGAGGAAGAAGAACGAGAGCATGTTGGAAGCGGTGCGTGGTTATGTTTCTGGTGCGTGCGTGTGTGTGTGGTGTGCTTACGACCAGCGTGTGTTGCAGGAGTACGGATTCTACTCACCGCCCGGAGAAACTCCATTCTTTCTGAAGGGACTTGGCAGCCGTGATCGGGAGAACCCACGTGTAGACCATTTCATGTCACGCTTGCATTCCATGCCGCACACAAACCTGTATCCGTTGTTCTCGAAAAAGTAAAACACACTGTGGGCATGACTAACGAACGAAGCTAGTGATCCGTTCGCCACAACATCTGGAACGAACCAACAACTGGGGTGTGTGACGCCATCAGGAAAGGTAAGTTGTGCATTTTCGATTCGCTTCGTTTCGTTTCGCATTCCAAACAACCAATCGAGTACGAGCCTCTACGCGAGGGACACGAGCTCAAAACAACGCGCCTCCAACGCGCCCAGTGTTGACCATGTGAGACGACTCGATCACCGGAACGGCTGCCGCTTCACGAACAGGCATCGGCAACGTGTTGCTCGCACCGTTGACAACCAGCAACGGGTTGGCACCACGCACTGTGTCCTCTGTAACTGAAATCCCTTCCAGGAACTGCACGCAGACAACGTACGGTGTAAACAGGACAGTGCAATGTCTACCACACAAACAAGGACACACCTGCTTCAAGATGGACTGCATCTGCTCGTTTTCTTCTTTCAATCGGTTCCGTTCTCGTTCCGCGGCCATCTTGCTGAGAAGGACTTGGTTGTACCTGGCGAGGAACGTACATCACAACGACACGTCACCAAAACTTGCGCCCGGCAGCAGCACAATCAAGGCATCGATCTCACTTTTTGTAAAAGTTATCCAGTGCCCCAAGTGTCGCAGGGTCCGCCATCGCAGACACAGCCTTGGCAGTGACCTCGCTGAACCCTCCGTTCACCACGAGCTCACGGAGCCAGTTTCCACTTGCCTCAGCGTCTTGCTCTTTCTCATCCTCTGTTGGTGTGGCGGATGATTGGTAGTACGGCTGCACCTTCTCCTTGTCTGTTTCCAACGCGCGTGCCTTCTCGGCAAGCTGCAGCAGGCGCTGCCCGAGATCCAGTCGCTCCTTCACTTTCTTGCGGGCGTCACGGACATCGAGAGACAAGTTCACAAGGCGGCGGGATGCTCCCTGGCGAACATTTGCCATGCGACCCTTCAGCTTCGCAACATGCTGCGCCATCGCCGCCTTCTCCGTCTCCAAAGCCTTGTTGCGCTCGCTAAACTCGTGGAAGTTCTGCACCATCTTGCTCTTCCATGTGCCCAAACTGGCCTGCAGTCTCTCAATTTGGCGAATTCGCAGCTCGATGTTACGTGCCGCAGTCTGTTGGCATCCAGGTACGTGCGTTCAGTCAAGCCGCCCCACCCGCGCGTCGACACAACCAACACAGACAGCCTCACGGACGCCGTCACTCTTGGTCAGTTTCTTGAACTCTTCTGTGCGCTTGTCAGTGTTTTGCAAGTAGTTCAAGTGCGCGCTTTCAAAATGTCGCTCGAGTTCCTGTGTCGTACGGCCAGACACAGCAGGGATGCAACGCACGTCATGAACGCCGAGCTTTCCAACACAGCCACCCTCGCCGTCGTACATCGATGTGCTGATCCAAGGTTGCGCTCAAGACGTTGATTTCTTCAATGTGCTTGTTTCGCACCTCCTCGCGCGTTTGCTCAAACTCCTGCTTCGCCTCCGCAGCTTTGTAGCTCTCTTGTTGGGCGACAGTATCCAGCAACGTAACTAATTCCTTGCGCTCCTCTGCGTGTTGCGACGTGATTTGCATGCGCTCCGTCTTGAACTCCGCGTTCAGGATGCCGAGCTCTGACTCGAAGTGCGACTCCATCGATGCCAATCGCGAGTCTTGCAACGCAATCAGGCGGTCCATGTTGCGCATGTGCTCACGAAGGGCCATCTGAAACTGTTCCTCAGCTTCATCAATGTCACGGTCCAGCATCTGGCTCGGCTCACACCAAACGTGAGAAAGGGAGTCAGTAGGCATGAACGAGCACGAGCACTATCACATACCTGCAACAAAGCGTCGCGCCTGTCCACGTCGCGCTCGTGATTTTGGGAGATGACCTCGACGTCACGACGCAGAGAGTCCACCTGATTCCCGCACATGTCAAAAGGATGAACCCACTAAACAAACAGCCAGGCGACGCCCACAACCACCGCCCACACGTACGGCAGCCAGTCGCATGATTTTCAACCAACCGTTCTTGACCTTCTTGGCGTTCACTTTTGACATGCTGAGTTCTTTACCGAGTTGTCCCTTCAGCATATTCCGTGTCTGCTGGGCCAGCTTGCGCTGGTAATCAGCTTGCTCCATGGCACTTACTTTCTTTAGAAGGGCACTTTCCTTGCTATCCGCCTTGGCACCCTTCTTCTTCTTCTTGCTCTTGCCCTTCACGGCCTTCCCTAGCTTCGCCATGGTGACGGAAGCAACCGCAGATGCGTGGCGTGGCCGAAGTCCTCGCTAACGGAATGTGCACACTCGCCACGTCCAAGGCGTCCATCAAATCAATCAAATCCCACACCAATCCAATCAATCAAGTCTGGCAGTGCCTGCTGCAACGGGGCGGGGGAAGTGCGGAGTGAGTGTTGCTGGACGGTGGCACGAAGATTTGCGGACGCGCAGTAGTGATGTGATGAAAACAGCCCCGATACGCATCAAACCACGTCGTTTCCTGTGCAGCTCTTTGACACCGAGAACCGAAACAAAGACAAAAGGGAAAGCCCTTGAAGGGCTTTTCCGGTTGTATTGGTTGCAGGTGTCGGAGGTGTACGGTCTCGGGAACGCAGAGTGTTGTCATCTTCGCTGTGCCTGGCCATTTGGCCAAGCGCGGGAGGTGACCGGGGTGTCCGCACGGCAGTATCCTCACCAACTGGTGAAGACCCGCCGCGCCGCCATGCCGGCTGCTGTCAGAACTTCTGGTTTCCCAGCAGTCCTGACAGCGGGGTTGCCAAGGAACCGAAGTGCCTTGGACTTGGACCGTGCTGGCCTGCTGGTGAGTGTTGAGACGTGGGTGCTTCAAAAACAAATACTTCGAACTCGGAACTGTCTGTATCTCGGCACCGTGTGACAGATGGGGTGAAGAAAAAAGGAAAGCCCT
>Ga0213833_1001753_pt1 | contig 14927 bp, 8 predicted proteins | sample SWATP21_FD_160575 | JGI IMG/M metagenome (GOLD analysis project Ga0213833, IMG submission 160575) | Coastal seawater microbial communities from Marineland, Florida, United States - SWA TP2 #1 | ecosystem: Environmental > Aquatic > Marine > Coastal | place: USA: Florida | collected 2016-08-14
CAGGGTCACTGCCAGTGGCACAGTCTGTTGGCAAGTCAAACACACGCACGCACACACACACACACACACACACACAAATAAAAAACAAGGTGGTGACGGGGCTGTCGCATGACACATATGGAACAAACGCACCGCATGCATGCACACATGCACACATGCACACATGCACGCATGCACACATGCACGCACGCACACACCACCAAGGTGCCTACCTTCCATGTGCTTGAGGGCCCACGGCATGCCGAAGGCCGTGCGACGGAAAAGGTCGACGCGAGTGTCCAAAGGAAGCAAAAACGGGTGCGTGGAAGCAATGTCCAGGCACCACGCAGGGATGGTAGGAGCACAGACTGTGAAGGGTGACTGTGGCGATGCACCACGTCAGCACACGTGCACATAGCGTGCGGAGAAGACACAATCCACAAGGACAAAGACAACAACGAAAAACACGAGCCCACACACCACCATGCTGATACCATGCGTGCACAGCACCACACCCACATCCACATCCACATCCACATCCACATCCACATCCACATCCACATCCACATCCACATCCACATCCAAAAATCCACAAGCCCAGCCAGGCCTTTGGGGGGCGCAGCATGCATACCTTGAGCACTTGTGTCACCGTTCGCGCCAGGCGATGGTTCACAAAATCTCCGCTGCGAAGCTTCAGCGGGCGGCCTTGGGCGTACGCGTCACTGGCGATGCCACGGAGGACAGCCAACAACTCCATGGCGCCGACAGCAGCTTGTGACATCATGCCACACCCGCGATGTGTCTGTGTCTGTGTCTGTGTCTGTGTCCGTGTGGTGCGGACGGAGGGAGCGCCTCTTCTTCTTCCCAGCACCGACGGCAAAAACGAGCCACGCTGGCGGTGCAACACGACATCCAGGCACCCGCCCAGCGGAGACACCAGGGCCGGCTGGCGGAGGGCTTGGTGCCCGAGCAACGCCTGCATTGTCGCGCGGGGGTGGGACGCGCCACCCGCCCGGCCCATGTGTCGCCGCGGCAGTGCCGGTGAGACGGAGAACGCCAGCGGGTGGACGCGGGCGGACAGGCTGGCGACATCTGCGGCGTCACCACCGCAGGCAGCGATGTACTCCGACACCGCTTCCAGCACCGTGACACCGTCGGCATCTCCACACCGCTGCTGCGGACCCCACACGCTCACACCCATGCCGCGCAGCTCACATCCAACCGCCAGTGAGATGTCTCCAGGCAGCACCTGAGACGGCACGTTGCCCCCCGTCCCTGGTGTCGTCGCCACGCGGCGGTCACGTGCCCCATCCACGCTGACGCTCCGCGCCCTGCCGCCACGCAATCGCGGAAGAGACCGCGGGCGCGGGGCCGATGCTGCCGTGGCGACGGCACCACCCATGTGGCTCCCGCTCCCGCTCCCGCTGTCGCCTCCACTACCACTGCCACTGCCACTGCCACTGCCACTCCGACTGCGACTGCGACTGCGCGCTCGGTTTCGGAAGGAGGGCAGCCCGGCATGCTGCAGTACCGCCAGCAACCCGCCGCCCGCGGAAGAAGGGGAGGTGGTTGTGGCGCGGGCCGTGATGGGGGCAGCAGAGGTGGAGGAGCTCACGGGGGACATGGTGGCTGCGCGGCGACGACGGGTGGTGGGGGGTGGCGGCGTGCGGGCTGTCGAGCGCTGAGCTGCCGCCGCCGGTGGTGCAGGTAGGGTGGGGGGCGCCGCAACAGCGCCTTCGCTCACCGCGTGGCGCAGCGGGACAGGCGGTGGCACGGCTGTAGTGGTCGTAGCAGAAGCAGCAGAAGCAGCAGAAGCAGCAGCAGCAGCAGCAGCAGTAGCAGCACTGCTGGTGTCGTTCCGCAGTGATCGGCGTGTTGCTGATGCAGGGCCTGTGGCTGCCGGCTCCACAGGAGAAGGTGGATGCACCTGCGGCCGGGCTTGCAGGTGCGCGAACAGGTGGCGCACCGTCCCATCTGGGTCGACCGTCAAGGGGCCAGCTAGACCAGACAATAACTCGGCCGTGCTGGCGTCATGGATGGGCCCAACTGGGGATCGTGACGCGGATGGTGGTGTGGCCGTTGCACCGGCACCACGCACACGACGTGGGGTGCTTGTCGCGGACGCGGGCTCGCGGACTGGTGGCGGCACCACAGCATCACTGCTTGGTGTCGCCCTCCGCGTGGCCAACTCTGTGCTGTCGACGCGGACGAATGGGGATGGCGCCGGCGGTGTGCCGTCATCGCCACCACCACGACCAGCGGACGACGCACGTCGCACCAGCCGCCCCAGGAGCGCTTCAGCCAACACCCGTGCCGCGTCGGCACCATCACCAGCAGCAGCAGCAGCAGCCGCACCACCACCACCACCATCGTCGTTGTGGCCGAAACCTGCCCCCTCATGCGCCCCACGAAGTGCGAGTGTGTCGCCAAGTCCAGTGGGTGGAGGGCGCGTGACCACGCGGTGGTCACGAGCGCGCTCGACGAGAGCCATATCCTCTTGTGCAGTGCTGTGGAACACAGCCCCAGGCTGAGGACCGCCACCATCACTGGCGGAGGCGGTGACCAAGGCTTCGACGGTTGTGAGGTGCCCCGCCGGGCCTGCACCTGCTGCTTGGCTTTGTGTCTCTTGCAACCAAGCGTGGATATTGCTGGAGGAGAAAGGGCATGTGGTGGTTGAAGCGGCGCCATTCGTCATGGGGTGCAAGGATGCCCCAGCTCCAGCTCCAGCTCCAACCCCAGCCCCAGCCCCAGCCCCTGCCCCAACCCCAGCCCCAGCCCCAGCTCCTGCACCGGCACTGGCACCGGCACCAACACTCGTATCCACCTCGCCGCCTCGCCCTGCTCCGTTGGAGGCCATGGCAACAAGGCCAACGCTGTCGACAGGCTCTGACTCAAACTCACGATACACACCCACAACAAAATCGTCCACGGAGCCATGGTACTGCGTGGACAACGCTTCGTCATCGCCGTGCGCCGGGCGACTGCGAGACCCAACCATGAGTCCGGTTCGATCCGCGGACCCTGAGCCATAGGCAGCCACGCCTCGCCGCGACCCAGAGGACGAGCCAAAGCCAACGTATCGGCCAGAGGGGCTGTCTGAACCTTGCAGGTGAAATGATGACGACGACGTTACGGCTTTGGCCAGCGCAACAGCACGTGCGGTGTCCCTCTCCGCGTGTCGGGACGCACTGGTGGGAATCGTGCCACGCGAGATGGCTTCGGCAATGACGCGTTGCTGCTCGGTGGTAGTTGAAGCGTTCGAAAGGCGGTGCATGTCCGCATCGGTTGGACAGAAGGAATGCGGGGGCGGTTGCACAACAAGTTCCGTGGCTGGGACGCCACTACGTCGGTCGCCATCGTCGTAGTGCACATCGTACACCGCCTCACCCAACTCGTTGGAGCGAACTGACGCCACCGTCCCAGCAAACCAGGCAGGCTGTTGCACCACCGCGAAACACGAATACACTCGGTCACCAACACCAAACGCGGACGGTGGATGCTCTGCATCTCCCGCACGTGGCGACGCCCTGGCTGCAGTGGTCGCCTCACCGCTCGTGGTGTGCTCGGCCATGTGACGAACAAAGTCCACAGGTGTGGCATCTTCACACAGGGGACACGCCACCTGCGGGTTGTCCGCGCTGCCATGCTCGGCACGCACATGTGCAGCCAGCTCCGGGACAGACAGCAAGGGCAGCTCTGCCATGTCGTGGCTCTGCTGGTCCAAGAGCTGACGGAGGCCACCCAGTTGCTCAGCCAAGCCAACGGGGGCCGCAGCACGGCCATGTCCTGGCGCTGTTGTGGCACCCAGGGCACCCAACGCCGCCATCGCCATGACGTCCACACCCTCTTCCTCAGCAGCCAACGCGGCCGCCAGATGCGCGTCCATGTCAACCAACGATGTGGTGGGGGCAGACGCCGCCGGATTGGGCGCTTGGCACATGTCGCACACTGTCGTGCCGGCAGGGTTCAAGAAGGTACAACGGGAACATTGCCACGCTCCGTCCGCCGTTGCAGGTGCATCAGTCGCCGCAGGTGTGTCTGTCGAGGACGGAGCCGGAGCCGGCACCACGGCTTCAACACCACCACCTGAGCCTGAGCTTGCACCTGCTGAGCTTGCAGGTGCAGGAGCTGCACAGGCGCTGGAACCAACTCCGTCACTGTCAGGCGCCGCAGCAGGGTCCTTCTCAGAGGGGGCTACTGGTACCCCTGACGGCGAGGTGGCTGGACACGCGCTGGAATCGGGCTGCGCCGCCGGCGGTGCCGATCTTTGGTGAGCAGCGAGGCACAGCGGACATTGGACAGGAGCGTGCGCTGCGAGTGGCTGTGACGCGACGGGAGGCACGGCACGAGCAGCAACGGCTGCTGCTGCACGGCGTGACGCTGATCGACGACTGGACTCTGCAAGTCGCTCCCGAGCTTCGGGGGTGAACAGGTGCTGTGGGAGGGGTGTGGTAGCCGACACACCCGCCTTTGGCATCCCTTCGTGTGTGTGTGTCCGGTGCGGAGCAATGCGACTCGGGTTGCAAGGGACCCACTCATTCCATCTGTCGGACCATCCGCGGTAGTGCACACGAATTCTGGAACCATCCGGTTCAATTTCAAGAACCTCGGCGTCACACCAGTGGTTCACACCATCAAGCACATCAATGGACGACCCAACGGTGATGGGTCCAGCCGTGAAACTTCGGGTGAGCACATGGGCATGGGAGGGTGACGTCGAGGACGCAGTAGTTGACGCCAGAGCAGCACCCGGAGAGCCACTCATCCTGTCCGCCGCACCCACTGACGCACTGGTGCGGTTGACTGCGCTACTGTTGTACGCCGGAGTTCCGGGCGGAGGGGAGACCCCTGCCTTGGGCATGCCTGAATATGTGTACACGCGAAAGCGAGCCACACGGGCTGGGACTACATCCACCCACTCGTCCCATCGGTCAGACCAGCCGTGGTAGTGGACATGGATGCGCGTTGCGTCGTGATTCACGGCCCGTACAGAGGCGGCACACCACTTGCCCATGTCGTCCAGCACATCCAGATTGGCGCCAACCACAAGCTCCTCGGGCGGGATCACGTCGGTGTACAAACTGGGATTAGCGACTCCGGCTCCCACAGCTTGCACGGGGGAGCGACTGTGGCTAGGCATCAAGTCAGGGCTATCAACACTGACACACCAGCTGGGGTCAGTTGCAGGAGGCGACACATGCAAACAACAACCAAACACAACACACCTGTTGCGCCTTCTGCGTGGTGACTCTGCAGAATCATCAGAGTCGCTATCATCGTCACTGGAATCGGAGTGCCGCGAGCTTGACCGTCCACGAATCCCTTTCTGGAAACTTTTGGACAGACGGCGGGCGAACGTGGCCACACGACTTTTCACACTGGTCCCATCACCGCGTCGCCCCTTGCCTTTGGCCTTGCCGCGCTTCTTGACCACTTTCTTTTTCTTCTTGCTGGACACACCCACCCCACGTCCTGAAACGTCGTCTTCGCCTTCTTGGGACGCTGCGCACCCCAGTGCCACATCGCAGCACTCCACTCGACGTGGCGCCACGCCATCCGCAGCAACCGGCGACTCGGCAACTCGCCACCGATACACCTCGGTGATGCCAGACACATGCCACCTCACACGGACAGCAGAGTCAGGGCCTGCACCCGGCCACGTTCCGACCTCCACGACGGTACCAGGCGAGCCAGCACCCCCATCTTGCTCCTCCCATCGCCATTGTGCCCCACGAACAACTACATCCCCCACATGAAGTGTAGCGGGCTGCTGCCGGGTTGCCGCGATTGTGCGCTTGCGGTGAGAAGCGATCACCAACTGACGGGATGAGGCCAGCTCACGCGAAAGCACACCCGACAAGAAGCGTGCCACGTCACCAAGGGTCGCCACCGGCTCCACCATGACCGAAGGAGGAAGAGCAAGCACATGGCGCGCGGCAGGTGTCATGACGTCGTCAAGGGGATCAACAAGAAGTCGCAGGCAAATGGGCCGTGTGAACGCGGCCACCAGAGCGTGAGGATCCACATCCAAGCGCTGCGGTGTTGCTGGAGTTGGCGGTGCCACACTCACAACAGAGGCATGCAACACGTGAACAAGTGCGGAGAGTGCATCCACGTCAGAGCCGGCACGAGAGCGTGAGTACGCGCGACGTGACAGGCGCGGCGGAGGCGTAGCAAGTACATCGTGTGACGATCCAGTGGCGGCCGCACCGCGTGTGGCGAACGCTGTTTGGAACAGCACAAGGCGCTCTGCTCGCTCAAGTGCCGCCGTGTTGGCTGCGACGTCTCCCGCATGATCTGGCGCCAGAGCATCCTGACTAACCATGAGGAACTCCAGGAGGCCTTCGCATACCCCACTTTCGCGAAACTCAAAGGCGGTTACACCGTCCTCCGCACACAAAACATCTCGCAGCTTCTCCAACGCCCAGGAGATGTGGGAACGCAGTCCCTTGGCGGCTGCTGCCGCTTCGGTTTCGTCAGCGATATCAGGGTCAGCGTCAGAGGGGGTTGAGTCTCGCAGAGACAAGCCGTGAGCGCGATGCAGTACCTCCACGATGCGGCGAAGAGCTGCGAGGGTGGCGCTTGCGTGAGCAGGAGCAGAAGACACGCCTGGCGAAGAGTCGAGAGCGCCACCGTCCGTGGAGAACACCGCCATGATGGTCCTCGCACGGAACCCAATCAAGGCACGCACAAATGTCAAGCGCTTGGCCCGGGACCAGGCCGTGCCACTCTGTGGAGATGCAATCCCCGTGGGGCGCTCATCGCTACCGATGGCACGGTCGATGGCAGACACCGCCGCCACAACACCTTCACGGAGAAACAACGACCGGCACAACTTCGGGCATTTGGTGAGCAAAATCTGGCACAGACGAAGCCCCAGTCCAACCGAGGCCACTCGGTCGCTCACGAGTGCAGCTGTTGAGACAAGGCAGGCATCGCAAACATGGTGAGAATTGAATTTGAGACACACAAGCACGTCAGAGCTCACGTACACGCCACGACGCTTGGGAGCTCGTGTGCCAGAGTAGAAAGTAAACTTGACAACGTCGAGACGGGGCAGAAGTGTGCAAAGGAGGTCAAGGCGTGGAGTACACGGTACCTCACGGTGTCATCCACAGCTTGCGACGCAACACGCAACAGCGGCTCAAGCAACTGGTCCCCAATGCTTTCCATGTCCCCACGACGAGAACCAAGCACCTCCGCAAGCGTGCGCTGCTCCAGTGGTGGACTGGTAAAAACTGCGGCACCTGGTGAATCACCATGGGTGGGTTCCTTGCTGCCACTGGAAGGCGGTGCCGGACACGGGTTCGGCGCGCTGCACATTTCGCAGTGAGCCATGGTCGGAGCGTTGGTGTAGGTGCATCGTGGGCACGACCACGGGCTCGCAGCATCGCTATGGGTGGGAGCGGCCGCTGGACTCGGATTTGAGGTGCCACACATGGAACAATTCCAGGCAGATGGCTCGTTGGCAAACGTACACACGGAGCAGTTCCACATGGCGGCGGCGGCGGGTGTGGAACGCGTCTCTTCACCCGGCCCAGAGGCAGTTGATGCCGGTGGTACAACAGGTGATGATGTACTTGCCTCAAGTTGGACAAGCGCGTCCGCTTCTGTGGTACCATCGGCCGGAAGCGCGGGCATGAGCACGGAAACCAACAATAACATGTCCCCAATCCACGCTGCGCTCAGGCTGGCACTTGTTGCGTGGCTGTCCCTGTTGCGTGGATCATCAGGAGATGTATCCCCACCTACAGCTCCCTCGCCGTGGTCATCGTCACGTCCACCGCCCAGATGACGCCGCAACACGGCGAGAACGCCCGCATCAAACATTTCTGGCACCCGCTCCGGAAGAAGGTGGGCAAGTCTCGTGAGAGCACGAACAACCTTCCTCAGCGTCGCTGGCTGCAACTGCGCGGCCGAGCCTGCAGGGATTCATAACATCACGTCAATGCTGCTGAAGTGAGTGGCGTTGGCGACCACGGATCAACGAACCTTCCAGCAGCAGGATCCAGCGCTGCACAAGGTGTTGCCCAGCGAGCAGCGTCAGCGCGTGGCGGCCCCAATCAGAGCCGGACGATTCCACTTTGCCCACGGGAACATTGGCAGAAAACACAGAAACGAGTCCAGCAAAGCACTGGCAAGCCATATCAGCTATTTGATCATCTGCATGCACCAATGCGTTCGACAACGCAGGCATGGCGTCCAATGCTAGCACGACACCTTGCTTGGAGCGCAGCTTCGTGCACAAGACGGATGCCAAAGACACCGCGCGACGCTGCAACAAAATCCAACATTGAGTCCTAGTGCACAGCCCCTGTTCCTTGCAGAAACAGCTACGGACCTGCAACGGCTGTGGAAAGAAATCGAAGTGCGCCGTGATGGCGCGCAATGCCCCGGCCTGAAGAACGGCTGGAGGCTGGTCCGCGGCCACAGAGCACAGACTGGCACGTCAATTCCAAGGTATTGGAAAACACAGCGTTACAGACAGAATACACGCGTAAGGCCAGACGAAACAGAAAGCTGCTCGCTCACACGCGGTGCGGACCATTTGATGCACTGTTCAGCCATGTCCATGTCTGTGAGATCCGTCAGCTTGTGGCAGAGAAACTCAAGCACCTCGGGGGAGATAGATCCCGTGACACGAGGTTCCAAGTCAATAATGGTGTTGAGGGCTCGCACAGCCAGGATGGAAATGTCCTGATTCTCTTGGCAGGACAACATCACCCGCGTCACTAGCGGCAGCACAATGGAGATCCGGACGTGATCACCACCTCGGAGCAGCTCATGGTTCAGTTCATGCATACACATCAGCACATTGCCTCGATCCTTAAAGTCGGTCAGCCCCTGCATGACAGCCCGCATGTTGGCGCCCGATGCGCCCTGCTCCAGGCCACGCAGAGACATGGCGACGGCGGGGGGTGTTACAAAAGCGCGCCGCACGAGATGGGCACTCCACCTCCCGGCGCGAGACAATTCAAACTACCAAACCGGCACCAAGGGCATCAATCATGCATAATGTACTGAATGGAGAAGCCTAGATGACCTTGGGGACGCGGAGACAGCCTACAGCGACTTGGGAACGGCTCGCACAGCACAAGAGACATCCCTGCTGACGAGGAACACGCAAGAACAAGCGCGCAGAGAAAAAGATTGACAGCAATGATAAAGGTCAAATTAGTGACATATCTCGCCTCGCGTTGTCAAGTGTTGAACGCTGCTGCTGTCGCTGAACTGAAGGCAAGCGACACCCAGCAAGTGCACCGCCCTGTGTCGTTGATGGCAACAGAGTAGACTCGTGTGGGCAATGATGGGTTACCTATGCGCGGGCATCCTTGGCGTCGGCTAATTCGTGCTGATCCCAGCCTTGACCAGCACTCGAGTGACTCGACGGTTGCTGTTGTCTCAGTTGCAGCTGTCCTCACGCCGCCATCTTCCGTTGTGGGTAGCGATGGCTGCGCCAGGGAGCTGGCCGGTGTTGGAATAGTTGTACATGTCGTGCTGGTATCTCCCCAGGGACTGTCTGTGTCGCGCATAACCCGTGCGCCATGGACACTCACGTTGACCATGTGTGGTCCCCAAGGCCACGCATCATGCCACTGTCGCCGCATGTGGCCGACGCATCCACTGCTCGCCACCTGCAGCGCCCCCCATACCGCGATGGGTATGCATCAGACCCCCTTGGTGGCTGGTCATCCCCCCAGCCAGCCCCTGCGGCCCTGGCTGCGCCCCCCAACAGCGTCCTGGATGCGCGCCGTGCGGGCCTGGCACCATTGAAGACTGCCCTGCCACCGCCCCCCTATGAGGAAGCGCTGCGTTCCCCGAGAGTCCCACCGACGGGGCCAACACCGAAGGTAGTCGCACAAACCTATCATGCGCTGGACCAGAGCGCTTTGAGCCCCAGCCCTTGGCCAGCTCCGGCCACACCGCAGCCGTGGGCGGCACCGCTGCAGCCGTCCTTTGTGTTTGACGGCGACGACGATGCGCCCCCGTCCCCGCAGCACAGTGGACCCCAACCCAGTTCACTTCCATATACTACACATGTTGACTCCCGCGTTGTGGAGGCGCAGCCGTTGTTGCACCCGGAGCGCGTGGAAACTGCGGCTGTTGTCGCGACTCCCGTGGGGTCTTCTCCTGCGCCACTCTCGATCTGGGATGACACGTTGGAGTCACTCCACCCCCGGTCGTCTGTCCCTGTCCCTTCCCCCCGCGTCCAACCCCCACAACCCTCGTTTGCCACCCCAGGTGGGGCAGTGCCACACTCCCCGCCAGGGGTGGCACAGGCAGCGCCCCAGTTGCAGCCCATGCGACCGCTGGAGGCTTTTATGAGGGATCTTGGGATGCTCGGCGACGATGACAAGGATGCGGTAGCATCCCCTTCCCACAAAGGCGGCTTGTCCACCACAACGGATGCTATGCCAGTGTCAGTGCCAGTGCCAGTGCCGCCGAGACCACGCAGTCCAGCCGCCGCAGCGTCCCGTGCCACCGACAAGGCAAGTCCGATGTTTTCACCTGTGCACCTTCGCCAACCCGCGTCCACCTACACGCGTGAAGAACCGCGTGCTGTGTCGTCACCTGAGCACCTTCGCGAACTGCGCGAAGCCGTGCACGAGGAGGACAGCTTTCCTCAAAGCACCGCCTTTGTGGGCTACAACCTTGACCCGGACGTTGCCCACACCACAGTCCAGCAGCTGAAAGCTCAGGTATATTGTGTCACACGCGCTTTTGTTTGTTTGTTTGACTGTGCTGTAGTGATGGTTGTATGGAAATGAAGCTCAAGGCTTGTTGTTGTGATGTGGTGGAATATCCTCAGGTTCAACTGGAAATTGCACAGTTTGCTGACTCGTTGCGAGCTCGTGACACTCAAGGCACCACAGAACATACCCTGGCAGGGCTTCCCACCACCGCATCTCTCCCTGTTCATCCCCGTACCCCGGAGGGAGTCACAAGATCAAGCGGTTCACCAAAGCAGGAAGACTCCCCATCCGTATCGGAGCACACGAATGGCCCAGACACCCTCATGTCCACGCCGTCCAGTCCATACGACCTTGTGTTCAAGCGACCCCGGCGTGGAAGCACACTCCTCGCTGCCATGCAGGCTGCCCTGCGTGTCTCTCGTCCAAATCGGGCCGCCACCGCAAAGCCTTGGCGCCCCACTCCTCCAGACATGGCTACCGTGGTGGGTGGCAGTGTACTTGCGCCGTCCACGATGGGCCACGTTCAGGCTCCGCACGGCTCCACAGAGACCTCCGTGCACGACCCAAGTGCACCCACCACTTCCAGGGTGGCTAGTGGTGGTGGTGCCGCTGCTGCGGGGAGTGTCGGTGGTGAGTCTGGAGCATCCGTGGAGGAGGGTCCTGGCAGCACCAGCGGCACCAGAAACGACAGTGGTGCCTCACGTGTGTCTGAACCAAGCACAGAAGGCGCCTCGACGCGCGCCGAAGCAGTCACCGAGGAGCCGCTGGCATCGAGCACCACCCCAGACCAGAGCGAGACATTGGACACCACGTCGCGTGGACGCTCCCATGTAGCAGCTACCACAGCAACTGGGGCCGCCTCTGCGCAGTCGACCCAAGATCGCACCGCGGTCCGCGACGCAGCGTCAGTAATGACCTCCTCCAGCGGCCTCGCCACGCCAGTTGCGTCCCGCCAGCCGCAACAGCCGCCCCTCACAAGCTCGCCCGCTCTTCGCAAACCAGCCCCACCGCCCCTCATTCCGCCACCGCGTTCCCACACGCCACGCAAGAAGCCGTTGGTGCCGGGCACGCTGCTTTCCTCTGGCAAGAGCGTTCCCGCGCCCCCTCCCCACAGCGTCGCGCCTGAGGCGCACCAGGTGGGCATCCACATTGTGCTGCGCTTCCAACTAAAGCACGCGAGCAAGCGCGCGAAGTTGTACCAGAAAACCATTCCGGAACTCCGGGCGGTGACGTTGGCACACATGGCCGCGTTCCTGCCCGCCAACACCACAGCCAGCCACTTGGTCTTCCAGATATCTCAGGCCCGAAAGCGCGGGGCGCCGGTGATGACCACGACAGATGTGATCGACACAACCGAGAAACTGTGTACCGCTCTTGCGCTGTGTGGGTCGGAAGGTGTGGTTGTTGAAGTGATTGTGCAAAAGCCGAGCGCAGTGGTGGGAGGTACCGATGGTACCATGCAGCGCACTCATGAGACCCCGGGCAGCGATACCGCTAGCGCTGCTCGTCCAATGGAATCGCTCCGCCGCAAGAGGCAGGCGTGGCAAGAAACCTTGGCCAAAGTGATGAAGACGCCCCGAGCGAACCTGGCGGATGTGGTATGTTCCGGCTCCCTGCATGCTTTGTCGCGTTGCTGTGCAGTGCACCATTGGTCCGCTGCATGTGCTGCTGCACGTCCTTATGTGGTGTGGTGTGGCGTGTTGCGTGTCCCTTCTTCAGCTTCGCGGAACACGCGACTCTCCTTCTACGGGCGAAATCGATGCCGCACAAGCTTCTTCTTCTTCTTCTTCTTCATATTTTTCTTCTCCATTGCGCGCACACCCTCGCGCCGTCGACAACCAGCCTCCGCAATCCGCTGCACTGCGCTCTGCTGCGGTTCCTGCCGGCGTCACACCGTCCCCTGCGCCATCTCCACGCACGGCGACCCTCCGACATGCATCCCCTGTGCGATCCCCACCCCAAGTTACAGCGCCCAGCTCGAGCGCTGCTGCCTCTTCCGTGGCTGGCAAGCCGTCCGTGGCCGCCGCCGGCAAGCGTGCGCGCAACCGTCGCGCCAGCAAAATGAGCTTTGCAGACGACATTGGGGGGCTGCCCACCGGAACATTGTCCGCGCTGACGCGCACGCCCGTGTCCCCTGCGACCCCGCTGACATCGGAGAGGAAGAGAAAGAAGGGGCGGCGTGCGTCCCTGCTGGCCTCGTCGTCACTGGACCTGTCGCCGGCGTCAGTGGGGACTTCCGCGCTTCCTGCATCCCGGTTCCAGCCGAAGCACGGGCGTCGGGCCATGTCCATGCTGCCGAGCATGTCTGGCGCAGGCACCGGCGGCGGGTCCAGTGGTCATGCCGGCGCGGACGTTGCATCGTTGTTGCAGGCGTTGGGCGAGGCAGATGCTTCACCGCCGCGTGACGCGCCCTTGGTTACGCCCGGGGCCGATGCTCCCCCGGCCATGGCACCTCGTCGGGACACCACGCCTGCTCGGAGCGACACAGCCGCACCCAGCGCCACCGCCGCCACATCTCCTGACGACCGTGCCGTGCGCACGTCTGGCAACATGCTGCCGCCATCGCCGGTGTCCCCGCCTGCTGCCCGTCGCACCTTTCGTCGACCGGCCAGTGCTCGCAGCCGCCGCGCGTCGCTGGCCGATTTGGCACTGGCGGAAGCGGGGCACTCCCTGGGTGTTGTTGCGGCTTCACCAAGGTCGAGGCGTGGGCCATCGAGAGCGAGTGCCAAGACACCCCCTTCCCCGTCTGTGTCCCTGCCGCTGCCACCCACACCCACACCCACCCACCCACCAACCAGCTCCATCTCGGCTGACGCCGCCGCGGTGATTCAGGCAGTGATGCAGCCACAGCAGTCCTCCAACGCGGCCGGTGCGGCGTCTACTGACAAGCCCGCCCGCGGTGGTGCCGCCGCCTCGGGCGGCGCCGGTCGCAGGAAAAAATCGCGCCGGGCGTCAAAAATGGACTTCTCTGACATGTTGTCAGGGCGTGGCGCTGGGCAAGTCGGGCTGGGGGCGCGTGAGGCTGCGGTGGTACCCGGGTCCACCCCCACTTCACCACCTGCTTCCTCTTCCTCTTCCTCTTCCTCTTCCTCTTCCTTTCCCTCATCGTCTTCGCCTTCGGCTTCGTCTTCGCGCGTCGGATCGCTCCGTCGGCAGTCATCGCGTCGGCGTGGGTCGGTGCTTGGCATGGCTGTCGTGGCCATCGCCGAGGAAGCGCCGGTCGAGGCGGCGGCGCACGAAGCCGCGGCCGCGTTGGCACGACCGCCGGTGGCACCACCTCGCACACCATCGCCGCCGCCGCCGCCCTCCATGTGCATGGGCGACGGACTGCTGCCACCGCCCCCACCTGCCACCCCGCCGCCGCCGTTGTCACTGTCGCTGTCGCTGCCGCTTGCTGGTGCACCGCCACGGGACCGAGGCACCTCTTCTGGTGGTGCCGTTGCTGCCGCCGGGACGCCGCCACAACAGACGGAGGCAGCGCCGCCATCGATGGTCACGCCACCCACGTCACACCCCTCACCACCAGCCGCCGCTGCGCCACCGGGGCAAGCTGCAGCAGGAACGAGTGACAAGCTGGCGTCTCTGTCGAATTCCGGTGGTGGTTCCAGCGTGTTGGGTGTAAATCCTGCCCCACAGCACAAGAAGGGACCCACCCCACAGGCGCCTGATGAAGCATCAAACCCGTCAGCGAAGAAAGTCACTGCCCCTGGTTCTGGTCGTCACCCATCCAAGCAAATGTCAGCTGTGGGGGAGCCAGCGTCAGGTAGTGCCTTCGCGACGCCCGAGGCAACGGTGAAGCACCCAGTCCCTCCTCCCAAGTCTGATGGGTCACCAAGCCCGACGAAGCACGACGATAAGTCGACCCCTCCCCCTGCGAGCAGCGCGACATCGATGGCACAATCGAAGCGGCCAGCCTCTGGTGGAGACGCGCCCAAGGCAAAGCCACAGGCAAATAAGCCAGCAGCTGTTGCTACTGCTGCCAGATCAATAACAAAGGCGCCGACGAAGTTGCCACCTCCTCCACCGACTACTGACAATTCGCCCAACGCCAAGGTACCCGCGAAGAAACAACCGGTTCCTTCAACGACTGAGACTGGTTCATCAAAACTAAAGGCTCCGGTGAAGATTCCAGTTCCTCCACCTGGCAGTTCATCGAAGCCGAAGGTACCAGCGAAGAAGCTGGGTAGCTCTTCCAAGCCTGTGGCACACTTGTGGCAACAGGTTCCTCCATCTTCTGGTGGTTCATCGAATCCG
>Ga0213833_1001754_pt1 | contig 14912 bp, 15 predicted proteins | sample SWATP21_FD_160575 | JGI IMG/M metagenome (GOLD analysis project Ga0213833, IMG submission 160575) | Coastal seawater microbial communities from Marineland, Florida, United States - SWA TP2 #1 | ecosystem: Environmental > Aquatic > Marine > Coastal | place: USA: Florida | collected 2016-08-14
ACCACCTCCCCCCGCGCTGATGCCGCCACCGCCACCGATGCCGCCGCCACCGCCGTTGGTGCCGGGGACAAAGGTGACCGCCGTGACGGCGAGTTCGTGCGCCTCCATGACGGCGACACGCGACCCGACGGTCACGTCCCACGCGATGACGGAGCCACTGGCGCACGCCGACAGCAGGATGCGGCCGTCCGGGGAAAACGCGACCGTGTTCACGCAGGCGCTGTGGGAGTACTCCTTCCACTCCCGCAGCACCTTGCCCGTGTGGACCTCCAGCGTCGCCACCGTGCCGTCCTCACACCCCACCGCCACCACCTCCCGCGTGGCGCCCTGGCTGGCCGGGTTGAACGCGATGCAGCTCAGGCTCGCGTTGGTCACACGGTACCCCGCGACGATGCGGCTGCGTTGGGGCTTGTTCACCCACTCCAGCCAGCACGCCGGGACGGTGGAGGCGTCGGGCGCCAGCTGCACGCCCTGGCTCACGGCACACACCCGCGGCACGCCAAACCACCCCACCCCACGCGACTTGATGAGCTTCTTCTTGGCTGCCTTGCGCTTCCGCAGCGCCGCTTTCCGCTTCCGCTTCCCCGCCACCGACCGCTGCCGCCGCTTTTTGCTGCGAAACGCGGTCTGCATCTTGGACGCCGCGCGGTTCTCCTGCATCGACCCCTGGCGCCGCAGCACCCCCCTCTTGCCGCCGCCGCCGCCGCCGCCGCCGCCGCCGCCGCCACCGCCACGGGCCACGGCCGCACGACGCAGCGCGGCTTGGTCCCGCGCAAAGCGGTGGGGATGGAGCAGCGCCTGCCGCGCGATCTCCCGCTTCTCCCGCAGCGCCTTGACGCGACGGCGGGCCAACAGCCCCCGCATGGCGCGCTGCACCTCCACGGCAGCGTCGTCCGGCGTCACGGCGACCGTGCCCAGGCGCCCGGTGGAGGCGGCGTGGGTGGCGGTGGCCAGGGTGCGTGTCACCGCCGCGGCCAGGTCACTGCGGTGGACCGCCAGTTCGCGCAGGATGGCGCGCGAGGTGGACTTGACCATGTGCGCCGCCGCGCGGTGGGGCGCGGACGAGTCGGGCTGGTTCAGTGCCAGCTGAAAGGTGGCGTCCGGGAACGCCAGCAGCGTCACGGTGTTGGTGCCCACAAAGGTGAGGAACTCGGTGAGCCACATGATGACCTCGCTGCGCGAGGACCGCGTCGCCGCCAGCTGCGCCTTCAGCTGCGTGTACTTGGCGTTGCGCACCACCTCCAGCGCGTCGTGGTAGTCACGCAGCAGCTTCTCGATCGACGCGGCGCCCAGCCGCGCCCGCGCCCGCACGAACATCAGGTTCCCCAGCGTCTCCCGCAGGCTGCGCAGCTGCAGTGCCCGCAGCTCGTAGTACACCAGGTCGTCAAACTCGCGGGCGTTGGCACCCGCCCACGTGCCGTCGCCGGTGGGGTCGGCCTTGGACCGGAAGTAGGCGGCCAGGCGCGCAAACACCTCCTTCTTCACGTGGCGGTTCATCGCCAGGTACCGCCGGTCGACGGCCTCCGCCATCTGGCGGTGGAAGAACGCCACCAAGCCGGAGCCGTCGTCGCCGCCGGGGGGCACAATGTACCGCTCCATGCTGCGGAAGAAGCGGGCCCACACCAGGCCGGGCAGCTGCGCCTCCGACCGCGGCGCCAGCAGCTCCAGCAGCTCCACCTCCGTCAAGCCGTACCGCGAACACAGCAGCAGCATCATGGCGTTGCGCACGAGGGACGCACCAAAGTTCTCCGACTCCATGTCCACACCCGCGTGCACGCTCACGATGGACGGGTCGGCGAGGTGCATGAACCCCATGCTGCCGTGAGACGCCAGGGAGTGCATGGACGGCAGCGCCTGCATGCTGTGCATGTTGTGGCCACGCGCACCACCGGCCATGACCGCAAACCCAGTACCACCGGCACCGGCACCGGCACCGGCACCGGCACCGGCACCGGCACCGGCACCGGCACCAGCACCAGTACCAGTGCCGGCACGGGCACCCATACCGGCACTGGAGGCACTAGCGCCGGCACCAAACACAGGGGGTGTGGTCATCGCCACGACAGCGGACAGTGATTCGGCCGCCGCGCCTTCCTCCAGCGTCTCCAACAAACGGTTGGACCCCGCACGCTGCAGCTGATGGCGCTCAAAGGACGCCGCCGCCTGGATGGTGTGCGCGACCGCCCCACCGTTCCCCGCTGAGAAGGCCGACATGGAGGACTCACACCGCGGCAAGGCCGACTCGGCACCGGCACCGGCACCGGCACCGGCTCCGTCTGGCGAAGCAGCCAGCGGCAACACACCCCCCGACACGCCGGGAGACAGCGCGGCTTGGTGCTGGTTGTGGACCAGCATCGCGTCAGCGCCGACGGCACTTTTACGGCGCACGTCGCGGGCGTGGGCGATGGAGGTCGCCCACCGTGTCAAGTCCTCCTCCACGCGCTCCAGCACGACGTCCAACAACGACTCGACGGCGCCGGGGATCTCTCCGATCTTCGAGTCCACGCCCGTACCATCGATGCCATACTGCGCCTGCAGCCGCAACTCCTCGCACGCCGTTTCCAGGAACACCGGGTTGTGGCTTTCCTCCTTGGCCAGCAGCGTCTCCATTTGTTGGGGCGTGAGTTTCTTGCGGTACACGGACAGGTGGTTGGCCACCAGCGACATTTGCTCCGCCTGGCTCAGGCCGTGCAGCTCCATGGTGGGCGGCTCTGGTCGGCGACTCATGCACGCCGCAAACGACTCCGAGTTGGGGGTGCAGCTGACGATGGTCACCACGCCCGGCGGCATGACCTTGGGCAGCCAATCCACGGAGTTGACGTTGTACAGGTTGTGGAACTGGTCAATGCCGTCCAGCACAATGAGGATGGTCATGGCGGGGCGCCGTCGCAGTGCCTTGGCAGCCGCCGAGGCCAAGGCGTTGGGGAACTCCTCCTTCAACTTGCGGTAGTCCCCGCGCAGACCCCTTGTCGAGATGTCAAACTCGTTCGCAAGCTCGTGCCACACACGGATGAGCACCTCGCGGATGTCTTGACTGTCGGGGCTGACGCCGACGTAGTTGGGAATAACAAACGTGTCCGCCGCGTGCTTTGACGCGCGTGTCGCGCACAACGCAGACAACAGCGACGACTTGCCGACCCCAGAGTTGCCGACGACAACCAGTGGTCGGCTGTGTGGCTGCGTGCTGCTGCGTCGAATGAAGGCGTGCAACTCCCGCAGTGGCGTCTCGCAGCCCACAAACGTGTTGAACCGCACCTGGACAGGAAAATAATGGAAAGAAACACAAGCCAAAGGCAAAGGAAAAGGAAAAGGCAAAGGCAAAGGCAGGCCCAAGCCACAAAGCCATGTCAAGCCCACCCCCAAGCCACGTGCGCATCCGCACCCACACGAGCAGCCACGTCCCACACGCACACCCACGTCCACAACATCCAACTACATCCACTTCCACGCGTTCCAATCCCATCCACCCACCCACCCACCCACCCACAACAACAACAACAACAACGCACGGTTTGGAACTGGATGTGCGCCTGCCGCTCCTTCTGCAACTGGGACAGGGCGGGCGGAGGCGGAGGGAACTCAAACTGGACCGCCCGCCACAGGTCATCCAGCACGGCGTTCTCAAACTCCTGCAGCGCGGTCACATGCGGCTTCCCCGAGCTGTCTTTGCCACCGTACCGGCACGTGTAGTCGCGCGTGCGGCAGTACGGGTGATCCACCATCGCCTCCAGCAGCTCTTGCTTGCGCGCCAGCACCTCCGGCTGGTCCGCGTAGTCAAATGCAAACACACGGCGCTCATCCGGATCGGTGATGTCCTTCATGAACGAAGGGTTGCGCTTGTACAGAAAAGCGTGCACGGGGCGGGACCACTTGCGCACAAAGCCGTAGAAGATCTCCATGGCCGTGATGGAGTGGTTGGGCTCAAAGTCCTTCACCCACTGGAACTGCGGCGCGTCCGACACGCGGTACCCTGGCGGGATCCAGCCGTACCGCTCGCCTGACAGCACCAGGAAGAAGGGCCGGCAGTGGTCGATTTCCAGCAGGCAGTGCTCCAGTGCGCCCAGCCCCTCGTCGCTGGTGTCCTCCTTGGTCAACCCCCACCGCAGATCCACCGGCACCACCCGCACACGGCGTGACCGACAACGTTCGTTCAACAGTGGGAACACATGGCGCGTCAGGACATCACGCTGCAGCAGTTGTGTCGTGCGCACGCGTGCGTGTGTGTGGAGGGACAAGGACACCAGGATGTCGCGTTGTTGCACACATGGGAGGGCAAAAAGACACAACACAAAGACAAAACACAAACCAAACCGCATGAGAAGGTACCAGCCAGGAATGTACGGGAACACAGGACGCACAACAGCAACAGCAACAGCAACAGCAACAGCAACAGCAACAGCAACAGCAACAGCAACAGCAACAGCAACAGCAACAGCAACAGCAACAGCCAACCACAACAACACAACCACAACAACACAACCAACAGCCAAACACAACGCACCTCGCCATGCATGTCTGAAAAGGTGCTGGAGATGAACACACGCACGGTGACCCACGACGTGTCACGTGATGACATGCCACGGTACCACTGGACGCGCTGCACCAACCACTCCTCCGCCTCCATGCCCCGCCGCTCCCGCTCTGCACGCCGCCGCTCAATCGCCTTGCGCCTCGCAATGCGGCGCCGCACGCGGCGGAGAATGAGCAGCATGCGCGCTTGACAATGCCGGTGCTTCATCAGCAGCAGGCCCGCGAGCATGTTGCCGCCCTCCTTCATGCGCTGGCTGATGCGTTGCACCTCCTGCTGCAGCTGCGCCGCTCGCCGCGCCTCACGCTCCACCCGTCGCCGCGTCTTTTCCCGCACCGTGGCACGGTTGCGCGCCGCGATCTGTGCATGGATCTCCGCCTTGGTCAGGCGCGTGGTGGTGGTGCCGTACGCATGCCCAATCGCCGTCTGCGCCGCCAACACACTGCGCCGGCGTGCCTCCGCAATGCCGCTGCGGATCTGTGCGCGTGTGGCGGCAGCCACCGCACGCGCCTCCTCTCGGCGCCTCTGCCGCCGCGCCTCCTCCTCCTTCACTCGCTGCAACGCCTCTCGTGCCTTGGCCTGGCGCACCATGCGCTCCTGGGCCTGCGCCTGGCGCGTGCTCGGCAGCACGTCCATGACCGACGCCGGGGCCACGGACACCACCGGCGCTGCCATCGACCGCCGGCGCCGACGCCACCCTCGGAAGCGGTGCAGGCGGCGGCCGCCTCCGGTGCCGCTGACCACCACGACAGACACGGACGCGGAGCGGCCCGTGGCGGATGGCGGGGGAGACGCGTCGGGGTTGTTGTTGTTGTTGTTGTTGTTGTTGTTGTTGTTGTTGTTGTTGTTGATGATGCTTGTCCTGGTGTCGCCCCCACCGTCCAGGTCCTCCAGGTCCTCTTCCTCGCCATGCAACACGACCTCGCCAAACCCGACGTGGGCGCTGGACGTTGGCACGTCGTCGGTGCCACCCACAGCGAATCGCAGTGCAGCGGACCGACGTGCGGCTTTCACGCCGCCGCCACCACCACGGCCGCCGCGGCTCTGGGAGGCCGCAGCGAGCAACGCGCTCATGGAAAGCACTGGCGGCGTCGGTGCGGCTTGTGGCTGTGGCGGCGGTTGGGCGGGCGCAGTGGTGGCACGTTGGTGCGAGGACGTGGCCGTACGCCCGTGCGCTTGCATGGGGGCTGGCAGCACACGGGATGACGGTGGCGGTGCGTGGTGGTAGCGCGGCGGAAGTTGCCCTGCCACGCGCTTGCGCACCGGCGAGGACTGGGGCCGGCGTCCGTGACTAGTAGAAGGCTGGTGCTGGTGCAATGCGTGATCGGTGCCAGGCAGCACCGAAGGCACGTCATCCAATGACCACACCACACTGCCAGCGTGGTCCGGGTCGGGGTCCAGGTTGAGTCGATGGCTGTAGTTGAGGTTGTGGCTTCCTGGCGCCGCCGCCACCGCGTGTTGTTGTGGATGCTCGGCGCTAGCGGCACTAGCACCCTCTGGACCACCCACATCCCACGCGCCAAGCGTTGATGCTTGGGTCATCGCCATACGTCCTTGTTGCGGGTGGGCGGCGGAGCCGCCGTCCAGAGCAGGCGAAGGTGCGGTGGCCGCCAAGTGACCACGACCACCACGCCCATGCACTGGTTGCTGGAGCTGCTGCGGGTGTTGGTGTGGGTGTGGGTGCGACGGGAGGTGGGCATGCCCGAGCCAAGGCTCTGCAGCTGCCGCCACAGCACCAACAGCAGCACCAGCAGCAGCAGCAGCAGCAGCGCCAGCGCCGCCAGTGGTGTCCAGGTCCGCCGCAGTCGTGGCAGCAGCGGCGGCGGAGGGAGGTACGTCACCCAAGCTGCGGCGGCGGCGGAGTGGGAGCGGTGCAGAGGCCATGCCGAACCCTGACGACGCGGGGTTTGGATGGTAGTGCAACGGAGCAGCGGCTGTGCGTGCTCGACTGAGCTGGCGGTGCCTGTCGTGGCGCACAAATATGCCAAAGGGCGGACGGTCGCTCGGCGCAACCCGCACGGCAGTCGCGCCAGACCCCGACGGGTGGAAGCCACTCAGGTCAGGTCGGTGTGTCGCCACCTGACTGCCACTGTGGCCAAGTGTGGTGCCAAGTGTGGTGCCATGTGTGGTGCCCGGCCGTGAGCGTGCTCCGTGCAAGTGTGAGCCGTCGTCCTCGTGCACGCCGGCGGCGGCGCCGCCGTGTGTTCCGCCGTGTGTTCCGCCGTGTGTGGGCGGAAGAACGCTACCACGGCCTGCAGAGCCGTGTGGTTGCGGCACCGATGTTCCGTCGCTGTGAACCACAGCATGGTGGTGGCGGCGAGGGTGCTTGTGCTTGTGCTTGTGCTTGTGCTTGTTGTGCTTGTGCTTGTGCTTGTGCTTGGAGCCTCCCGCGGAGAGACTGCGTGAGCGGCGGCCCTTCAGCGACGATTTCCACGTCGCACGTTGGCACCGTGCCTCCAGCACCTTGCGCCGCACACGGTCGGCGATGGACGCGGGTCGCTTCTTCGAGGGGCTCCCCACATGCGAGAGGGGCGTGCCCTGGCGCAGCTGGTAGCGTTGGAAGGCAGTGAGCTTGGGCGGTGGCGTGGCGTGTGGGTTGTTTCTCGGCGTCTCAAACAACGGGCCATGGACTGGCATTGCATACGCCGCGCGGTGCCGCGCAGGTGCCAGCTGCTGCTGGTACTGGCGCGGGTGCTGGTGCAGGTGCTGGTGCAGGTGCTGGTGCTGCGGCGGTTGCTCACTCGGGTGTCGGTGGATCCCAGCGTCCTGCAGGTCCTGGTGGGGAGGAAGCACCGGCATCGGGTGACCCATGATGTGGCCACCGATGGTGTGCCCAGTGTGCCCACCCACTGTGTGGGAACCGTGCGCACCGGCAAGCGGCGGCAGGACGTTCACGTTGGGCGCACCAGGAGGGAGTCCGGGCGTGCTCCAGTCCGAGTCGTGGGCTTGATGATGGGACAAGGCCGGCGGAAGACTTGGCGGAGGCGGGGACGAGGCAGGGGGCGCTGGTGCTGCGCTGTTGTGGCTGTTCGCACTGCTCGCAGCGGCAGCGGCGGTGGCAGCGGTGGCAGCGGAAGCGGCGGTGGCGGTGGGCAAAGCGCGCCCGCCGCCTTCGCCGTCTCCGGGCCGAACCGGCGCCCCATGCCCTGGCATGAGGGGCTCCAGACCAACCGCACGTGCATCCTCTGCCTCTATAGGCGCATGGGGAAGCGCGACATCCATGGCGCAGTGCCCGTCGCGCTGGCCACACGGGCACGGAGGCGTGGGTCAAGTTGCACACCGCCAGCCGCCACACCCCAGCGGCTGGTTCGCCGACAGCGGCGAGCGCCGACAGGGGCCTCCTCTATTGTTTGACTGTGGTGACGTCGGCCAAGTTGTTGGTACTGTGGGGAGTCAAAAGGCGCAGCCACAAACCCACGTTCGCACTGCGTGGGGACTGCGCTGGGCCCGGCGTCGCTGCTGCTGCGCCACGTTACGGTTCACGACAAAGTTTGTCTTCCGAACCGAGAATACCCAAACTGAAAATCAATCAACACATCACCAGATAAACACCCCTAATGTCGCATCGTGTGCCGCTCTCTCGTCACGCACACACATATCGGCGGTTGGCGGTTGTGTGGGATTGTGTGGAACTCGCACCTGGCGCATTGCATTGTGGGTGAGGAGGCGCAATGGCTCGGGGCAAGTCCAGTCGACAAGCACCCACCGTGGTGTCAGGGAACTGGTCCAAGTTCAAAGCTTCTCGGAAGCGCCCTCGCCCTGCTGCGTCAGCATCGTCGACCTCGCAGCCTCCGCGCCGCGGGCACCACCGCAGCAAGCACCACAACAACAGCAAACACAAGTCATCGTCACGAAGCGTCACCGCAGCGTCACGCAAAGCCAAAGGCACCGCAGCGAAGGCAAGCGAGACGCTGCGCGCAGCACCCAGCCGGTACTTGGCACTGGATTGTGAGATGGTGCGTGGTGGGGGAGGGCGGCTGTGTTTTCACGCGCGCTGGCTTGCACGTGCACCGGCGGTGACTGACACTCGCGCACTGGGCGTGTGGTGGTCAACAAGGACAGGTTGGTGTGGGGCCAAAGGCTGAGGAAAGCTCTTTGGCGCAGGTGGTGATCGTGAATGAGGCAGAAGAAGTGGTGTACGCGCAGTACGTGGCGCAGAAGGAGAAAGTCACAGGTACGCTCACCCCTCATTCATTGTGCCGCTGTTCCACTCGTTTTTTTCTTTCTTGTCTTCTTCTGTGCCGGGCTGGTCTCAACTGCACCGCCTCGTTCCCACTCGCTCAGACTACCGCACACACGTCAGTGGCATCCAACCTCACCACTTGCGAGGTGCGCCTTCGTTTGCCAAGGTGCAAAAGGACGTGGCGGAACTACTGCGGGGGCGTATTCTTGTGGGCCACGCCGTGTTCAATGATCTCAAGGTAGTCTTCGCAGCTCGCAGCTTTCAGCATAAAGCTCGCAGCCGCCCGCACAACCTTTCGCGGTTGGCTCTGACAGCACCATGAATGCTGCTGTGTGTGTGTTGGTGGGCACTCTTCGTACGCTGTGGCCGCGGTGTGTTGATGCAGGCTCTGATGCTTGATCACCCACGCACAATGACTCGAGACTCTGCGTTCTTTCCTCCGTACTGCAAGCCGCCTCGCCGCCCGGTAATGTGTGCTCTGTCTGCCCAACCCACAAGCGCAGGGGCACCTGCATGTTGACGCGTTGTGTTTCGGCGGCGGTGTGCCGTGTTCTCTTGTCAGGGGGGAAGGTATCGGGCACGGAAGCTTAAAGACCTTGCCAAAGACTGGCTGGGCATTCAGATTCAAACTGGAGAGCACTCGCCTGTGCGTGGGCGTGATGATGCATGCATGGTTGGCGTCGGGAAGGTCACGCAGGTGTTGGTGTTGTTGCTTGGATGTTGCGTTGCGCATTACTTGCAGGCAGAGGATGCCCGTGTTTCACTCCGGCTGTTCAAGCTTCACAAGCAGCCGTGGGAAGCATACCTGAAGAACCCAAAAAAGCGAAAACCTCTCGTCCTGCAACTCAAGCCGCGCTTTGCCACACCCAAGACGGTGGTGGCTGCCAGCACTGCTGCATCGCAGACACTGACCGTCGCTGCTGCATCATTGTCAGCGCGTGTGCGGGCGAGGGAAGGTGGTGCGCCGCGTGACCAACCAACAACCGGAACCGGAGCCGGAGCCGGAACCGGGGCGAGCGCGAGTGAGATGATGATGCAGGAGCCATTGCGTGGCCCGCCTCCTCCCGCCATGCCCCACGTCCTTTCTGTGCTGCGTCGTCTGGATGCAGAGGCGGCGGCGTCGTCGACTGCAGCCGCTCCATGTACGGTTGCCCACAACAAGCAAGCACCCGCTCGCCCGACGCCGACACACGGCGTGCGGCCCGCAAATGCTGGGTTTGTGCTCAACCTGCGTGTCCCCGCCGGTGGTGCGCGTGGTGTGGGCGCCTCCCGGGACAGCGACACAGCGGCACGTGGGGCTGTTGCTGCTGGTGCTGGACTTGGTGGTGTGGGGTCACAGTGGCGGAGACTGGCAGAGGCGGAAACGATGGCCGAGTTCGGGTATTGAGCACCCATGAGCGTTGCGCTACTACAAACATCGCGTAACGTTGTGTGTTGCCTGGTGTTACCTGCCTGCAATTGTAGTGGAGTGGATAAGACTACCGAGAGAAAAGAAAGAACGGAATAAAGAGTACAACACCACGCCACGCGCTCGCCTCTGTGCCCATGCCCCCCCTCCGCCCCCTTGGCAGTCATTGTGTCACTCGGCTGTCACTACTTGCGCGGTTGGGCCCTGGTTTTTCGAGCGATGTACACCTCCTGTGCAAACTTCACTTTCATGTGCTGCAGCTTCGCGTCATACTCCCTTCGAGCCGCAACCATGCTGCGCTCCATCCGCTGACCGCGAAATCGCACGTTCATGATGTGAGCTCACGCGCGTGGCTGTCTTTGCCCCTTTTACACACACACACGCACACACACACGCACACATGAATACCTACCTCCAACTCGTCATCCTTCGCTGCAAGGGTCACCTGCCGAACCTTTTCTTCATGCCGCAGCGCAGCGGTTGCATCCTGTGTGTGCCACACGACTGTAACGGACCGGGCACAAACACCCCCACCCCCACCCACCCCACCCCTCCCCACCCCCGTGCATGCTTCCACCACGCAAAGACAACACACCTCAAACTTGCGCTTGAATGTGCCGGCTTCGGCCCGAGCAGCGCTCAGCTGCGATCTCAAGGTGAGCATGTCCTGATGCGTCGCGGCCAGTTGCTCTGCGGCCTGGGAACGCAGTTCCGCGACTTCGTTTTGCACACGCTCCAACTCAGCACGCAGTTTGTCAATAGCACGCTTTTGGGTCACAACAATTCGATCCGTGGCTTGTCGAAACGAGTGCTGGAACCGCACGACTCGATGAGCACAGGCACGCACGAGCACACTGCATAACACCGCTGCCAACGCACCGCTCTCCGTTGCTCGTCACCTAACAAGTACTCAAGCTGGGCAGCGATTTCACCTGCGGCAGCTGGCACAGTGCTTTCATCGCCGCTCACCACCGCGCCTGCTGTTGGATCAGCTCCAGCTGTCGCACCGAGCGTATGTGCGGTTTCCCGCAGCGGCGCACCTGATGCAGCTGCTGCGTTGCGTTCCAGGCCAGGCATGGCGGCAAAACTAACACGAGCCGTCGATTACAAAGCGTGATGCGAGGCGTGCGCATGCATTGTGTATCACATCTGGGCCCAGTGCCAATGTGAATGTGGAAGGCAGACGGGGCTGGTGTGTGTCACAGTCACAGCTGCCAGCGCAGCATGTTCAAGCAAACGCCCACATGCAATTAGTGTATTCATCAAACTCTCGACCCCGCAGCCGCACTCACAGAGCTGGGAGCAGGCTTGGGAGTCTGTAGCATGACTGTCAGCATGCGCAGAGCATGCGCTGCCTGCAGTTGCTGGGCACCATTTATCCCAAGGAGCCCACAAAATAAGTCTGCACAAGCAGTCCAACCCGTCAGTGCATTGCGGCAGGCCACTCGTTAGCTCCACACTGTTGACCCAGCACGTACCCGACCACTGTGCCACGTTGTGTACCAGGTGAATCGGAAGGCGCAGCGCACACGCGGCACACCCTTCGCCTACTGTCGCGTCGGCATGGTCCCCACGAGCGTGGTCACCACGAAGGTGCGCAGGGAGGTGACTCAGCCACTTATGATCCAAGTCCAGCACCATCGCATCGTACTTTGCCCCTGCCACGCTGCACAACCCCACACCCCAACGCCACGCCACAGCACGCCACAATCAGCCGCCCTGCCACAACACACAGCCGTATGTTGCCACGCACTCCAACGTACCCAAACACCACAGCAGGAAGAAGGTTCCAAAGCCACCACAGCACTGCCCCCAAGGCCCACACATCCGCCTGCATGCCAGCAAACCGGCGCCGCGCCTTGAACCACGCGTGGACCTGTGCGGGTGGCAAAACACTCCACAGAAGGTGAGCACACACTCACATTCGCGCCGATACATGCAGCAGACACACTAATGGGGAGCTGAAGTGAGGCTTGAACTTAATGCCGGCATCCCCCACGAGGGATGCAGCGCCGAAACATGACCGACTGCTGCCAAAGTCGATCAGCATCGCTGACACATCGTCACATGACCGAAGTACTGCCAACGAGGCACGGCATCGCGTCAGCGACCACAGTACCACATGCACCATGTCGTGTGGCCACACAACCTCCTTCCACGCACCAATGTTTTGTGGATCAAGGTCGAGATGGCAGACCTGATGTGTAGCAAGGTACGCCACGGCCTGTGTCATTTGCCACGCTAGTCGTGGAACCACAGTATTGTACCAAGCCGACGCAGCTTGCGCAAGGCTTGGCACAGAAAGAGCCCATCCTTGACACAGTCGCGTTGCCCAAGAACGCAAGGACCCACCCCCGGCGAACTCGGTGGCGATGTAGAAGTTGCGCGTGTCTGCCATGTACTGGAAGAACACAAACACAGCCAGCGCATACAGCCACATGCCAGACACAAAGAGACACATGCACACGGAAACACACAAACCAACGCGGATGAGGGGTGGTCGGTGGCAAGGGAACGCCACAGGCACACGTACGTCCCACAAGGGAATGCGCTCACATGAGCGACGAACGCCAAGCAAGCCTTGGGGTTGGAGAGACGTCATGGTGCGGAGCTAACCACACACACACAGGCACACGCCACAAATGAGGTTGGCCTGTCGAAAGGACGGGCGTCGACTACAGTACACAGCCAGGTCACACCTCTTCCCAAGGATCATCGTGGCACTGCTCCAGTTTTGGCTTGGAAAGCACCTTGACGGCCACAAACAAGGCGGGCACCGGGTCGCCTTGTGCCCGAAACACGGCCACACGCCGCACACTGAATGAACTCCACACAGCACGGAGGTCCACACCACACCACACCACACCGCAACAAGAAGTTCGTCATTCGTGTGACTGTGCACGCCAAACACCAAACAAAGGAACCGCCATTGTGGCCAAAACGAACATGCCGCAGCGACAGTGCTTGTCACTGTCAACCCATGCTTCCCCTGGAAACCGCAGCCAGGCACCCTTTTTCGCCTGACGCCAGCCTACGGGCACTGTGACCGAGAACCCCAAAGAGTGCTGAACAACAAGCTCTGCACACCGTTTGGCGCAAGCAGTTCGTTGAAGAGACGAGCAACGGGAAGGAATGAGCTTGACAACACGCCAGACGAACACCGCACAAGCGCACGAACACGCACCCGAAGAAATGGTCGCCGCCACGCCTGTCGTCGCGCCTGGCAAGGAATTTGAAGCACTGGCAGTCGAGCCTGCACCAGCGCCAGCACCAGCGCCAGCACCAGCGCCAGCACCAGCGCCAGCACCAGCACCAGCGATGCCGCCGCTGCCAACAACACCACCCACCATGCTGTGTGTTGTTCCACCATGTGCCGCGGCGCTTGCGGTCGCAACTGCAGCAGCAGCCGCTGGAGTACATCCAGCAGTACTTGGTGCAGCACACGATGCTGCTACGGAGGAAAGCGGTGTCGCCGCCTGTAGTTCCAGCGAGCTGCGCGCCGCCCACCCTCCCTCGTTCTCCTCGTTCGCCTCGTTCCCTTCGTTCGCCTCGTTCTCCATGGCAACATCGTCATCACCGCCGCTGCTGTCCATGGCAGCGTTCGCAGCATCACCCTGCGACGTTACGCATCATGCCACACCGAGCCGAACGTAATGAACGTGTCGTGGGAGCCAGCACCCCCACCTGGCCGTCAGTGATGCAAGGCCAGGCGCCGTCGCAACAGGCAGCGAGTGAGTGAATGCTCCACCGCAAAAACAAAAAAACCAAAGAAAGTGAAAACAAAGAAACAAACACAAAACGTTCTTCTGGTAGCATCCACATCGTCAACGTTCACCAACTGTGTGCATCTGCGTGCTCTGGGAGTGCAGGCCGGGAACTGCAGGCGTGTCCAGCCCCACCGTCTGTGGGACAACAGCTTCTACAGTCCACGTGTGTGTGTGTACATGTTGCAGGTATAAGAATGAGACGAGTGGTGTGAGACGCGAGCTGTCCGCTGCTCGAGGGGGGTTGGGATGGCCCACCGTCCCGCCGCTGCTAGCAACAACCGCTCCGTCAGCAAATCCCGTCCCGAGTGGACCAGCTGCCAACGAGGCCCGCGTGTCCGGCAGAGGCAAGGTGGTTGGGACAGGCGCACTCCTCGACCATCCCGACACCCGAACCAGGCTACTTCGGCCGCACGGCGCTCCCCGCCTCGTGGTGTGCATGGCATCCGCGCCGATCGTGGCAGTGTGCGCGGCGGTGTGCGCGGCGGTGGGACCACAAGTGCGGGCAACCATGCAGGAGGCCCCCCACACAGGCTGGTAGCTGCCCGCCTTTCCAAGGACCGTGCACACCGTTCTCCGCATGCTGCACCCTCACAACAGCACGTTGCCAGGCCGTCACGTCATGGCGCTGCCACTGCCGAGGCGTATGTGTCATCCGTCATCGGCTACCTGCGGGCTGTCCGCGCGCGTGCAACAGGCGTCGAAGCTGCCGGCGCCCGCGCCGCCGTTCCGGGCGCATGGCAGAAGAAGAACCAAGGCCATGCTGCTGGCGCCCACAGCAGCAACAGAACTCGTCGGCACCAGCCACTGGTGAGGCCGCCGGACAATGGTGCCGCGTTGCCGCCACCGCCGCCGCCACTGCAGGCATTCACTTCATCTCCACCCCCACCCCCTCCCCCACCCGGCCTTGGCCTTGGCCTTGGCCTTGGCCTTGACCTTGGCCTTGGGTTTTCAAACACTGCTGGACGTGCTCTTGGTCATGGTCATGGCCTAGATCGTGTGTCTGCCGCCGCCGCTGGCCCTGGCGCT
>Ga0213833_1001755_pt1 | contig 14911 bp, 17 predicted proteins | sample SWATP21_FD_160575 | JGI IMG/M metagenome (GOLD analysis project Ga0213833, IMG submission 160575) | Coastal seawater microbial communities from Marineland, Florida, United States - SWA TP2 #1 | ecosystem: Environmental > Aquatic > Marine > Coastal | place: USA: Florida | collected 2016-08-14
TCGTGAACGCTTGGGTGTCGTGTCACTCTCGTCTTCGTGTTTTGGGGGTGGGTCCCTCAAACTGTTGCAGATACCGCCCACGCACCACCTTGCTGCTCGCCCAAGCCGCCGATCATGACTGCCTTGTGGTGGAGGGTATCGACGTCCTCCTGGAGCAAGGCTTGGAGCAGTTTGAACGCTGGACGGGTCGCGCACCTCCCCGACGACGTATCTCGGCAGTCGTCCACGACTTCTACAAACGCTCTCCGGTGAGCACGGACATGTCTCCACTACTGGACTCACGCCATGACGAGTCACAAGCCTTGGCACGCAGTCTTCGGGACGTGGACCTTCAGCTAATCAAGATCCTGAACGCCCGGATGGCTTTGGCTGCTTCCATCTCAAAGTCACTGGTACGCCCGTCCACGTGTGACTTGTCGCGTCGCAGCCACGGTGTTGCGTTTGTGGACAGCGTCTGACATCTGCTGCTTGGCGGGGTATGCCTTTTCGCAGGGTGGCAAGGGCGGCAGTTTGCCACGTGCAGCAAGCCCGAACGTTGAAGAGCTGATGCGAGGACTGAAAGGGCCGCTCCATCTGGACACCGCCCGAGCCGTCTTCCGTGAGGTACAGTCCGCAGCCACTGCTCTGGTCAAGCCGTTACGGGTTGCTTTCGTGGGGCCAGCCGGGACGTTCAGTCACCAAGCTGCGTTGCAACTCGTGCGTTGGTTCAGGGGTGTGCGGAGGGGGGGGGGGGGGGGGGCAATCTGTTGTGACCGATGCTATCGGTGGTATTGATGTTGTTGGTGTTGTGTGGCTTCAGTACGGTCGTGCCATTGGTCTTCGTCCGTATGACACAATTCGAGACGTGTTTGCTGCTGTTGCCGCCGGCTCTGCGGCGTACGGCGTTGTGCCTGTGGAGAACTCACTTGAAGGCCCAGGTGGGTGTGGGAATCGCGATGAAAGTGTGCGCTGCCTGTGCTTTGCCATAGCATTGACTTCTGGATTGTACCTATGCTGTGTGGTGAACGAACGTGCCACCTGCAGTGCGGGAAACCATGTCTGAACTTGTTGACCACGGTGGCAACGTGTGCATTCGAGCCGAAGCGTTTGTTCCAGTGTCATACTGTGTGTGTGCCAGTGACGGTGTACTGGCAGACGACATCACGCACGTGTACTCGACAAAGCTTGTGATTGGACAGTGCCGCAGGTACGGCAAACAGCCGGTGCTGGACGTCGTCTCATCGAGATCGGTGGTGTTTCGTGGTCTCACGTTACGTTGGGTCTTTTTACGCTTGCCTCGCAGTTGGATTTCGCGACACCGCCATGTCAAGGTTGTCGAGGTCCCTTCGTTGCGTTCAGCGGCTGAGAGCGCTTCTCAACACACGCAGGGTCCCTCGGCGGTGTTGGCCCCCAGCTTGGTCGCCGAGGTCGAGGAGCTCGTAGTGGTAGAAATGGGTGTGGAAGACGCGGATGGCTTGGCCAACAGGCAAGCATCTGGGCCTGGAACCACCAGATTCGTGGCAATCGCGCGCAAGGATCAGATCGATGGACCGCCGTCCAGCAATGTTGGCGTGCACAAAACCTCGGCAGTGTTTTCGCTACCCGGTGCGTCGACAGCCGCGTTTGGAACATTGCTGCAGGTTTTGTTTTTGTTTTCTTGTTTCGTCACCCACCCACGTCTCCGCGACGTGTGTGTGCTCTTGAATGTCATCTGTGTGTTGCGGTGGCTGTGTGTTTGGACCGCAGATAAGCCGGGGGCTCTGCATGCTGCGATAGGCTCGTTCAAACAGGCTGGGGTCAACCTGACCAAGATTGAGTCGCATCCGTCCAGAACCACCCCGTTTTCGTATGACTTCTTTGTCGACTTTGAAGGGCACGTGTCGCACGAAGGCGTGAAAGCGGCTCTTGCAAGCCTGTCGACTGTCGTGCGCCGCTGCATTCTCCTTGGGTCCTACACGAGTGATGGCTCAGCCTCCCCACTCGGCGCGGCACCAGTAGCACCTGACCTTTCTTCACGTGCCGCGCCCCCGCCGCCGCCGCCGCTGCGATCAGCTCGTGCAGTAGTGGGTGCAGCGGCTGCCGCAGCAGCTCTTCTCGATTGATGCAGCGCTCTTGTTTGTTTCAGGCTGAAACTTTCAGCACTCACACGCGCACCCAAAGCAAAACTACACGAAGTGCCTACGCCCTTTGGCTGTTCACTCTTCTAAACAGAATCTAGACAACATCGACTGGTCTCCGTTGCAATACTCTGGCAGCGGGGCGTACCATGGTGGAGGAAGTACCGGGTGCTGCGACCCGCTGTACGTCCAGGGATAAACGCGGACGGTCCGGCAGCAAGGGTCCATGATGCCACTCGGCATGAAGTCTCCCTGCTAACCCAACAAAGCACACATGCATCAGTCCAAGCCACAACACGCGTTGCCAAGTCCAACAAGCTGCGCATACCATCGTCAATGTGTTGGTGGCAATACTAAAGTGGTACAGGATGCTGTACAGTTCAGCAAAACGCGTCGGTGGAGAGCCATACACACGCAATCTGACCAGGTCTACAAATACCTGAACAGCCGACCTGAGTACGTAAAAACACACACGGGACTTGGCCGAAGTCACACCGTTGTACACGACGACTGATGCAGGGAGCGGTACTCGCGACATGTTCACCCAGGTCGGGAATGGAACTGACAGGTTGAGGAGCGCGCTGGCTATTCCAAGTCCACAGCAACCAACTTGTAGCCGCTGCTCAGGAAGTACAGATGTCGTGTGGAGGAGACAATTGCGGGGGGGGGGGGTGCAAAGAAGGAATCCTGACTACCAGGAACTGCAATGTTGCGCGCTGAGTGGTGTAATCTGCATTGTGCCCGCTGGCTCACTACTCCTCCAAACCAAATCTAACCAACATCAACGTGTTTGCACCCCCACAATAGTCTGGAAGCGTGGCATTGTATGGCGGAGGAAGTGGGTTGTTCCGTGAGCCACTGTATGTCCACGCATAAAACGCGTCTGGTCCGGCAGCTAGGCGGTTTTCAAGGTCCATGATGCCACTCGGCATAAACTCTCCCTGCTCACCCAACACGCATGTACAAATGGTATCACATCAGTCCAAGCACAACACGCTGGCAAACACTGCTGTGCCCAGCTTTGCATACCATCGTCAATGTGTTGGTGGCAGGACTGAAGTAGTAGGGGATACTGAACAGCGCAGCAACAAAGTGTGTGGGTGTGAAACGCGTTCCACACTAAAACATGACCAGGCGTACCTGAACATCCAACCTGAGTATGAGAAGAACACACGGGACTCGGCCAGAGCCACGCCGTTGTACACGACGATCGCTCCAGGGAGCACTGATCGTGACCTGTTCACCCATGCCGGCAACGGAACCGATAGGTTGAGGAACGCGCTCTGCGGCCGATCCAAGTCCACAGCAATGAACTGGTTGTAGTCTCTCCGACCCCCGCTCAGAAAGTACAGATGTCGCGAGGAAGAGGAGGAGATAATTGCAGGGGGAGTTTTTGAAACGGAGAATGACTGACAGCACGGAACTGTTATGTTGCGCACTGAAAACGTCTTGAGATTGACAGCCGTGATAACACGCGGTGCAACCCTGACAAACACAGGCTTGTTGTCAGCCAATACGAGAGCGTGCGAGCAACAACGAGACACACACCAAAAATACGCCAGGTTGCGAAATGCGTCAAAGGTAGGAGTGGAAATTCCCGATTGGTCCATAGCATCCTTCTCTGACAACTTCACAGCGGGGGATAACACACCTGTGGAGGGATCCAGCTGCAACAGAGGCAGAGGTGACGACAAACGCGAAGTACGTCACAACACACGCCGTACCACACCAAACATGCTTGGGGCACACATGAAACATGTCGAGTATGTGGCGTACAAACGGCCATCAGGTCCAATGCTCAACGACCCCACGGCGGAGTTGTTGTTCGGCAGTTGAATCCTGCGCACGTGGTGAGTCACAACCCACACACACAGTCAGTGACCGCATGGCGCGTCCACAACCAATACACAACCACAACAAACCGGGTAGAAAAGGACGATGTGAACGTTTCCATGTCCACCTGCATAACCACACCACCGCAGTAGACGGGTGGTGATACCGTGCAACGGAAGACCCACATCAACACTTTGTACCTTGTACAACGCCTCACCCGCAGGGTTCAGAATTGAACCGAACCCGAAGACAAACCAGCCTGTGGTGTCCGATTCAATGACGAAATGAGAGCCAACACTGGAGTTCTTGTTCATGTGGATCACTTGCAGAGTCGTTGCGTCCACGACAGACTCATGGCCGTTCAGGGAAACAACAAGCTGCTCTCCAGACGGCGACAACAGAATCGACGACGGGGGGACGGATGCATTGCAGTTGAACGCGGTAGCTTTGACGGTTGGCGCCGCATTTGCAAGAGACACATGGACCACACACATCGCCAGACACACGCCCAGGGCTGCTGGTCCCCATGCAGACTTCATCCTGTTCCAAAATCCCGCAACAGTGACAGGGTCACAGTTTACTGGTCCGCACTGTGCGGATCGTATGTTTTTAATTGTAGTTACATATTACTGACGACACCAGACCTGAGACGCTAACGACGCCGCGCAATCAGTCCACGCTCACGCACGCAATCACGCTCACGCACGAGGCGACGTGAAACATATATCAAACTTAATCACCCTCAACCATGGGAGAGCATGGGGAGACGTGATCGTCAACGTTGCCACGGGATGTACCTTCTTGTTGTGAGACCCTTTCTTGGCCGTGCACTCTTTGGGTGTGAGGGGAAACGGAAGAGACGGTGGCAACTCGAAACCAGCAGCACACTTGCCAAGTTTCAATTCCTTGTGCACACGACTCATGTGGTCCCAAAGAACGAAGTGACACTCAGTGTGACAAGCGCGCAACCACTCCAGTGTCAATTCACCGTGCACCAGATCCTCGAACCGTACAAGACGATCTTTGACATGCATCGTGCGTTGCACAAGGTTCTTCTTCCGGCCTTTGCATACAGTACTCGCAGGTTCACCATCTTTGACAAGGTTGACCGCAACGACAATGCGAGCGGGCGCTTTCTCGATCGACTGGACAGGCTTTCGCACCCTGCTCCGCTCTTCATGCAGTTCAGCGTACAGGCAGCGATGGCCGTCGGTTTTGAAAAAAAGCTGGGTAGTGGGGCACCTGCACCAGCACTGGCGGTCGAGGTCCGCTGGTGGGTCCCCGATTCCTCCTTTTCCGGACCTTTCCCACTCATACAGCGAACATGCACGAGAAAGATCCGTCCTGGGGCTGCCACGGGGGCGCTGGGGTCGGTTGTTCTCTCGCGCTGCTTTTTTCCGAATCAGGATACGACGCGTGGCTTGCCAGCATTTCTCGCACTCAATCCTGTTCCCGCAAGGAACACCGCACGGCGCCAGCACACCCTCACGGCTGACGATTACACGACATACGCGTTGCTTGGCTTTTTGAACGGTCGCTGTTGCGGCGCTGGCGTGCCCTGTGGTCGTCGAGTATGCCGAGCGTGGTGGGGCGGGAGAAGAAATTACCATGCTGTCAGCGCCCATGTCCACGTCCACAACCATGGCGCAGGCTGGCTGTCCACTGTGCCAGGCCTGGGAGTTGGAGCCAAACCCGCTGGCAAAAGATGACAACATGCTTGACTCCGTGTAGGCCGAAGGCACTGCGACTGGCAGGCCAGCATCTTGGCTCCAGCTTGTGGTAGAGGGAGCTGAATAAGCACCAGCTCCCAGAGCGGACGGGACTTGGCCATCCATAGCGAGAGAGGAAGGCGTAGGATCATCCAGAAAGGACGCAATAGAATCATCCATGTTCACATCAAGAGTCGATGTAAAACCAAGCGGGGAAGGCGACGGGGCGAGTGCAGCAGCAAGCGGGGACAGAGGTGTGGACACACCAGAAGGCAGGGCAGGTGGGGGCAGGTGGGGGCTACGCTGTCGCAACGTCGACATGTTCATGCTGCTGCCTGATGCTGTCGATCCACGCCCACCAGCTGTCGGCTCCGGCTGCTCATGCTTCACGCGTTTGGGGGGAACCATGAAAGAAGGGGCAGCCACCGGGGCTTGGCGCCGCTTCCGGCCGCTGCACATCTCGGGAGCCCTGCCACTGTTGTTGCTCTGGCATACAGCGTTGGCTTCGCTGTTGTACGTAGATGGCGGATGCAGCTGCGCCGGGCGCTGAAACCGGCCCGGCATGGTCGGGTCGGAACCAGATGACGCGTGTGCGGCAACTGTTGGAGGGAACGCCGCAACTCCGAAGTCGAAACAGGGGCGCCGGGAAGGTTTGTTTCTTGTAGAGTGTGTTTGTTGTGACGATGAATGGCGAAACCAAGCATGGCCGCCCAAACGGGCGGCCATAGCGCACATGGGCGAAGACGCCCCAAGGCACCAGGTGTGGCAAAGTGTCGCCTGGGTGTTTGACAACTGAACGGGCCGACCCATCAAGTGTGACTGCTGTTTTTGAAAGTGAGACGCAAAATTCCAGGAAGTCTGCGTACGCTATACCGCGTCACGCGTCTTGTGGCAGCTCGGAGTAGCATGAAGGGTCTAACACAACCAAAGAGCCTGTAACAGGAGATACTCCGGTGGTTCCTATCACTATGCGGCAATAGGAAACCACTTCAGCAGTTTTCACGGACGTTTGACCACTTGGGCGTCGAACGGCAGCGCTCACGACACTGCCGCTGCGCGCTGTCGCATATGAAGGACTGAAGCGTGCAGAGGTGGCGATCGTCAGCGTCCTCGCTCGACACATAACACAGCACACACAGTGGTCCTCACCTCGTGGTCGCGGCAATTGTGGCTTTGCGAAGCTCAACAGCCAAACGGGTGACACGATCCCAGGCTTTGGCCTGCGCGGCTCGTTGCACGTCGGCTGTAACGTCGTTGTCAACAAACGGCGAATGAGAAGGTCACACATCACCAAACCGAATGGGGTGATATCACCAACCTGGAACTGTGGCCAATACAGTGACGGAACAATCATCACATAGCTGGCGCGTGGCAGTTGCAATGCGGGAATGCAAGGGCACACCACCGCCGGGTTCGTACTCCTGTCGAAGCTGGGTTAAACGCTTTCTCTCCACACGTATGCACACACAACCTGCGTACCCCATCTTGCCACGATGAAAGACAAATGGAATCTAACACCACAAGACGGGTTGTGTGGGAATCTGCGACACTCACATCTTTGTGACCGACACGTGATGACAACTGCCACAGAACGACCGCTGCGGACCTTGTGCGCGAAGTTCCGAGTGCAGCACGCGCATATTCATCAACAACTGAAAACTTGAGTCACATCGAATGACTGACAGACGCTCTAGCACAGAGGAAACCATGGAATGCATCGGAAAGGGGTCGTCGGGAGAGGGATCCGGCGCATGGACACCGCACACTTGCAGACGAGCGTGCACCAGGCCAGCAACTCGTGCAACGTCCAGGCGGCAGTCTGTCCCCAACGAGGGGTACACATGTGAGTGAGCACACTACAAGAAAACAGATTCGCATCATGTCTCAAGAAAAAAAGACGAAAGCAAGCGCTCTGCGCACCAGAATCAAAGTACACTGCGCGACTCTCCAACCCGCCGCACTTGCGAGGAAGGATGCACTGGAGCACAGCATGAACGGAGAGCTGGAATACCAAATCAGATGCGGGTGAGCATCACAACCACCACAAGGTGCACTTGCACATTCTCCCACGACTTGCACATTCTCCCACGAACAAACCTCCGACTTGCCGCTGCCTCCAGCTCCATGCACCTGTACAATCCCCGGTTGGCCTAGACCAAGTCCTGCATTGAACTGCAACACCACCGTGGTCAGCCGGTGGTCAGCGGGTTTGACAGTCGGACACCCACATTGAACGAACATTGTCGAGCAACGGAAGTTGCATGCGAAATTTTCGGGCTTGTGTCTTGTTCCACACGTCGTCCAAGGTCCAATCCGGCCGCAAACTTGGGGGAAGTTCATCCCAACAAGATGGACGCACCCAGAGGCAGCTTTGAACGTCTACTTCGCGCCTTGGGAACGCCACAGCAGGCGCCACGGCACGCCCACCCACAGAATGTGTGGGCAACATCATTCGCCACCATGTCCTGCATCCACCTCCATGGTGGCGATGGGTGTTCAGCTCACAACAACGCCACTATCCAAGCAGATTCCAGAATCGGCCATGAGGCGATGCTGTAACGAAAATAGCACATTTTGACCCCCTGTATTGCTGCTGTCCGTTCCACAACGAAACGCCGATGCTGTCGCCATTTTGGACGCTTCGGTTGTCGCGCACAGGCAGAGCTCAGCAAGTTGAACCAGCGCATTCATCAAGCACTCCCCAGTTGCAGCTTTGTGAGAGTGCTGCTGGGCACCATCAGCACCGGGCGGAGTTGACGAAGTCCGCGTTGGTTGGGGCTGCTGACAGGCACCGCGACTGTGGGTATCTTTACCTGGGATAACTGCTGAATGGGATCTGTATAGTACCCAACTCCAACTCAGCTCGCCACCCCCTTGCACCATACAGTGTGTTGTGACGCGAGAGGAACGATGGCTTCTTCGATCCGGTCCACAAGGGTTCGTCGTATCCCCAGCGGACGAACCAACAAAAGTCGCCGAAGCACCCGCAGCATGCCGCGCCTCCGACCTCCCAGCTCCCCAGCTCTGGTGACACCCCTGTCACCCGCAACACACTCTCCACCAAGACAACTTGACCAACTCCAAGCGAGACCGTCACTAAGAAGACCCTCCTCAAGAACATCCGGGGCAAGACCCGGTGCGCTGGCATCACCCGTGGTCTCTACACGTCCCAGAACCGCGCCGTCCTCGTCTCGCTCTGGAAGCGGAACGTCTGTGAGGGAAGCCAAGCCAAGAGGAGTACGCGTACCAAGGAATGGTGGGGGCGTTCGAGCAAATCCAGGGGCGGGGGTGGAGGCAGTTGATCGAAGGAGTAGCAACGGCCGGAGGAGCAGCAACGAGGAAATCCGACGGGTAGTCGCAGACTCGGGTGACCACGAGGATCTTCCGGAAATGTTTCAGTTCAGCAAACGAAAGAAGCGTTTGCTGCACAAGTACCAGTATGAGGTATTGTGGAAACAAGCGCAGCAAAAATTGACCACGAACCTGTATGCACGGTACGCAACCTTGGTGTCCATGTTCCGGGCCTTTGATGAAGACAAGGATGGCCGTATCACCTTTGACGAGTTTGAAGGTCGGCTAAAGAAAATGTGGGACCCTGCACATTACAAGGGATGGGAAGCGCGGGTGCTGTTCAACTCCGGTATGTACGGACGTGTGCGTCTTTCGTGCTGCACGGTGGGTGCCTCACCGCGTGTTGGATGGCAGTCAAGAAACCGGGAGCCACCACGATCACGTTTCCAGAGATGCAGGGGTTGTTTAAGTCGAGTCCCAAAACACTGGTAGATGCGGCAACGACACGCAGTGCTTGTTCGTTCCACTCCTCTTACCTGGTGTTGCTATGTTCACAGCCTGGGGCCCTGTACAGTATGGACGGCACAGCCGTGCACCAGGACGAAACTGCTGCCAAGGAAGAGCAACAACAGCTGCTCACCACCGAGAAAAGAATGAATGAGATCAAAACGAAGCTTGTGCAAAAAGTGCACCAGAAGCAAAAGATGACAAAGGCGTACCGCAAAGACACCCAGTTCTTGATGCAAACGTTCAAGAACTTTGACACCAACATGAATGGTGTTCTCAGTTACGCCGAAGTTCGAAATGCCTTGGGCCCAAAGAACTTGAACCTTGGGTTGAATGACCAAGAGATTCTGGATTTGTGCTTGGTACGTTGCCATATGGGCTCTTGGCACTATCCTTGGCCTCACTCATGGGTGATACTTGGTCAGCATGCTGATGCGGAGGATTCTGGCTCCATCACATACAAGAACTTCATTGACGCCCTTGCGACCGTGGACATTGAGCGAAACTACGACCCCTTCGAAGTTGTGAGTGCAGGCCGTCAGCTGTCGCGTGTCGTGCATCGTTCTGACTTTGTGATACCGGTGCCTTCCCACCGCCAGGGTCGTGTGATGGATATCCAATGCATGCGGCGATCCACCGGTCAGGACTACCTCGAGGATCCGTCAAATGAAAACAGCAAGATGGTGCCTTCTGATGCCCGGCTTGATGATGATACCCCACGCACGTCAGGACCCCGCCGCAATTCGTTTGCTCCTACCTCCAGCCGTAGCGCCAAGCCCGTGAACGCACGAACGCCGAGCAAAAGCCGGCCTGGCTCTCGACGCGCGTCGCGTCTCGATTTGGAAGTGGATGTCGATGCCCCGCTGGTATCAGGCAGAGATGGGGCTGGGCTGGCGCCGAGTCCGCCTGCTTCGGCATGGCAGCGAGCCAACCCGCTCGACAGCCCGTTAGAGACCGCACGGAGCATTGATGCTCACTCGTTCTACGCTCCCAACCCTGATGCGCAAGCTCTGGCGGACAGTAGGCGCAGCAGCAAGCGGGGTTGGTCATTGTCACCACATGAGATGGGAGAGACGTTCGAGTGGCGGCCCTACTCCCCACCGCCGTCCGTTCCTGTCGTCATGAAGCCGACACAGTCACTCGAATCGACACTCAAGTCCACCAATACTGTGTTTGGTGAGACCCAAACGCCGTGGGCATATCAAACGACGCGCAATCTCACACAAGCATCACGGTACGCATTGTGAAACTACCATGGCCGACGCTCCGTGCTCATGGTGTGCCGTACCATGCTATACTGTACTGTGCTGCATCAGACCACAATCTCGTGGAATCGGTCAAATGACCGCAACGTCTCGCCCTCGCACTGCACCGAATCCGCTCTTCTCACAGCTGCGTCAAAAGGTCCCGCCGCATGTACGTCGACAACGCTGGCAACAGGAGTGGTTTGGTTGCCACTTGCGTGACATGACATGCCTTGTGTGGATCGAACCAGTCCACCAGATTCTCCGCAAACCCCCCACGTAAAGAGACTGGAGGGCGTGTCGGAGTTGGCGGCCGAGGACCAAATCGAACTTCTGCTTTCTTTGTTCGTCGCCTCTTTGCAGCCTGTTGTCTGGTGTCAATGCACAGTCTGACCCCTTCAGCTTGCTTGTTGTGTTTGTCACAGATGTCTGAGAATGGGCGATTCACCACCACAACCAACACTCTGTTTTCCAACCGCCAAGAGGTGGTTGACGCAGGGAGCATATCTAGGCAACAGGTGCGCACCGCGTTGTCCTGTGTCTTGATTGGTGTTGGTTGATCTCCACGTGCCCGTCAGGCAATGGCTCGAACAAGACGTCGAGAAGTGCGGACACGTGTCCTCAAGAACCACAAGCAGCGCCTCACCTCATCCATTCGACGTGCAGAACGCAAGGCGCGTCGCAATGATCGAATCCGTGTTGGCACCAAGAGTCGTCAGCGACTGAGATACCTTGAGCACTTGCAGCACGTGGAGGAATCGACGCAAATCATGGGAGCAGGCAAGGGTATCAATGGCAACGGAACTCCCAGCACACGCAACAAGAGTAGCGACTGGTTTGAACATAACATCTAGTATGTTCTATGGTGACCCGAACACCCCTCCCTTTGTGACAAGCCACATGAAAACGGCAAACGGGGGAATGAGACTATCAATGCGATCGAAAACGCCACCGTGACCCGGAATTAGCGTCCCACTGTCCTTCACACCAGCAGCGCGCTTGATGGCCGACTCTACGAGGTCGCCAACGAGACCTATGCACTGAGAACGACCAAAGGGCATGTCAGGAAACCTCTCACACAATCAACAGCTGCCGACGAACCGCGAGTGACATTCCAACGCCCATGTGGACGGCAACAGACGACAGTTGAAACGGCGACGCTGCACAGACACCGCAACAATGTTAAATGGTGACTCGAACGCCATACCACAAGAACGACACCAACTTAGTGGGGTAACCAACCTGACAGGCTCAGAGCCCAAGGCATGACAACACAAGTCACACCAGCGCACATTACTCCCGCAATGCAGCCAACCAAAGTCTTTCCGGGGCTAATTGTCTGCGAATACATTGTCAACAGCACACCCTGTTCAAACGAAGTCGCACACACAACGTGTTGCGTACCGGGAAGGGGTGGGAGGACGGGAAAGCCCGGCCAAACACTATCGCGGCGTTGTCTGAGTTCCATACCACCACAACGTAGGTAACCAGAAGTGCCGCACCGCGGGAGTGTTTGCGGAGCAGCACAGCTCGGGAAACGTTCCTGCATGGACAGTGAGAGGGGGGTGAGTATCATGAAAACACACACACACACACATCAGTTCAGTTCAATTCTCACCACGGAAGGTAAGTGAGCCCCAGGATGTCAAAGGCTAAGCACGCCACAGGTGCTGGCCAACCCACCAGCCGTGAGGCACCACAAGCGTGTTACACGACAACCCACGGCTGCATCGCGTACTGAGCATGTTGTTGGGTTGTTTCATTCTTCTACTCTGCAGCAGATGTGCAATGCACACAATGCCGACCGCAGTGGCCATGGAAACATCTGAGGTGTGGCAGTTTGAAGTGAGGCACACACTCACACCGCTGCAACCGAGCAACCACGCACCGACGTCCTCCAACGTCCCAACTGCCGCGCTGCTGACGATACCAACGCCGCACAAAATTGAGATGGAAGACACGACTATGTCGTTCCACAGGCAGGGTTCTGCTTTGGTTGCTGTACGTAACTGACGCCGAATGCCAGGCAGCAAGTGTGTCACGTATTCCCAGTGTGCACAAGTTGACACGCACACCAGCAGAAGAATACAAGCAGTTTCATGCCACAGGCAAACCAGGACAACCGGAAGCCCTATAGCCACCGTCAAGACTCGCTTGGGCCAGTTTGGTTGGCGCGTGGGCATGGTTGCGCGTGTGACGCGAAGTTCGCGTCGCGAACCACGGGCAGCAGCGCCGCGCATATTGATCTTACAAACAACAAACATAGAGTGCGAGTCACAGCGTTCTGCGCATGCCACAACCACGCGACACCATGGGTTGCGTGAACAGCAGTAGTGCGGACGAAGGTACGTCACGTGTGCGAGGTTATCGTGTCACTGGAACAGTGTGGTGAGATGAGACAGGTGCTGATATGACTGGCTTACTCACCCTTGTGGCGCACAGGGCAACGCACGGATGGCCGCCAACACACTCGTGCTGAACGCACACAACCGGTGACCACAGGTCGTCAAGCTAAGCAGCAGCCGCGGCACACCGATACCGGGCACATGGATGTGCATCATGGCACGCCCATGTCCTCAAACCCGATGACAATCGAGGGATCTGTGGGGCATGGGTACGTTGGTTTGGAGCAGCGACTTGTGTCCGTCCCTGACTTTGTGTTCATCCCAAAACAACCAGTGCACAAAAACAAGACAATGACCCGTATGGTCGGTCCGTAGAGCGAAGACAGCAAGAAAAACGCGTGTTCTTGGGCATTGTTCAGCAGGCGGGCGAGTACGTATGGGGAGCTTTGCGTTTGTGTTGTTGGCGATATTTCATGCTTCTTTTTGTTGCACGTTGCAACAGCACTTTCATTGACGTGAGCCAGTCTGCTTTGGACTTTGAGCCTGAGGATGCAAGTGACGCTGCAGCTCAAGCGTTTAGGTAGGTTCACACTTGCGATTTGGGTCTAAAACTATGGTTGATGGGAGCTGTGCTTCTGTTGCGTGCATGCAGCCGCGACATTCGGGGCACCGCCATCAGCGACAACGCTATTACGATCCTTGCACTGCCAAAGCCTTGTGCATCCAACACAGAGAATCTTTTCGCGAACCTTGCTGCTCCTTTGCTGTCGCAAGATCAACAGAGCAAGGTGGGTGGGTGGGGGGATGTGGTTCGCCAGCTGGTGTGTGCTATCTCACCCCAACTGTGTCACTGCTGCGCAGATGGCGCGTGTGAGTGATGCAGTAGTTGGAGCTGTTGGGGGCATGAAAGTGGAGTACTCTGGAGAGCCTGTGGTTGTGCAACTGAGTATTGGTTGAAAGGCCTCGTGGCGTGTGTCTTGGTGTGGGCCAGTGGCGGTGTTGAGCTCGCACCTTTCGCTTGCGAGAGTCACACGCATGTCAACAATCACCCAAGTTGCAGACCAAGTGCATGTTTTGTTTGTTTGGGGTGGCCATGCACACCGCTCACACAACGTGCCATGTAGCTTCACCAATCGTCGCTGTCATCGCTCGCGTCGCTGTCCACAAACGTTCCGGGCGCGAACTGCAGCGATACTGCGGTCGTGTCATCGTCCCCTTCCAGGAAGGATTTAGCGTTGACCGGCGGGGAGTGTGGTGCCGGCGCGCGTGCGCTCGGCAAAGCCACTGGTGCTGGTGGTGGAGCGGGAGCGCCAAGCGCCGTCGCGGGTTCGGCAACCTTCGCACTCGCTGTGACGGAAATCGCCGCTCGGGCCGCGGCTTGCGCCTCGCCAAGCGCTGCCTGCGCCGCGGTCGCAGCAGCCGTGGGGGTCGCAGCAGCGGCGCTTTGCAAGCGATCCACGTTGTTCATGAGAGCGTCCAGGCCCTTCATGGCCTCGTTCAGCTGGTCCATGACCGCCTGAGCAGACTCGGCCTGCGCAGTCAACCGGGCTGCTGCACTGTCTGCAAGTACCACCCGATCCGCGACATCATCGGCCGCCACAGCAGTCTCGAGCCGGCTCGCTGGTGCTGGTGCTGGTGCTGGTACTGGTGCTGATACAGGAGGGAGCGACGGGGCGGAACTGGCTGGCGTGTCTGTGTCAGGCAACGCCGGAACAATGGGCAGCACTCCGGCCCTTGCTCCAACCACAGCGGGGTCTAGTTCTTTTCGTGGGGGCGGCACAGGACCGATTGTAACGCGCTCGGGGTTGTCAAACGCACTTGCCTTGGTCCCAACTTGACCCTCAAACTTCATGATCTCCTTCCTGCCATGATGATGGTTTACCGCC
>Ga0213833_1001758_pt1 | contig 14899 bp, 17 predicted proteins | sample SWATP21_FD_160575 | JGI IMG/M metagenome (GOLD analysis project Ga0213833, IMG submission 160575) | Coastal seawater microbial communities from Marineland, Florida, United States - SWA TP2 #1 | ecosystem: Environmental > Aquatic > Marine > Coastal | place: USA: Florida | collected 2016-08-14
TAGCGCTGCTGTGAGACGCACCTCGTGCACTTGGCAAGTCGCATCAGGACATCCCAGCATTCGTCTGACTCGCTGAGCTCCGACCACCACTCTGGCAAACGCTGGAGGAACGTGTTGACGGTAGGCCAAAGGGCAATAGGCACTCCAGCAGATTCTGTGTCAGCCTCACTGGGGCTGCTGGCAGTGAGCATGAACGAGAGAAGGAAAACGGTATCGGGCATGAAAGTGACTTCGTCGTCTCCTTTGCGCCAGTACTTGCCCAACAGCTCTGGAAGGTGGCCCGCAACCAAGGCAGCCGCCTCACGCACTGCGACTGGGTCCACGTCAGCACCTTTCTCCTCTTCACCGTCACCGTCGCTGTCTTCGCCATCGTTCTCCTCGACAGCGCCCATCAACGCCTGGTCGCAGCTCGGACACGTCAACACATCGCACACACCAAATGACAGTACCAGACGCCAGTCAGCACGCGTACGTTGGTGATGTTGACCAAGGATTCCAAGGTGGGAGTTTCGGTAATGTCCACCCCACTCTCAATCTCCTCCACGCAGCGTCCCACAAGTGCCGCTCCCAACTTGCCGGCATGAGGAATGATGTCGTCCTCCGCTTTGCTGACGGCAAGGGAAAGTAGCGAGAGGCAAGCGGTGTCGACTGCAGAGGAGACACGCAAGCACACCGGTGACTGTGGGCCTGCCTGGATGCACTTGGCACACACAGCAGCCACACACACACACCTCCAGCTGCAGCAGCGGCCAGGCGGCTCACAAGATCACCCAGGTGCGGCCTCAGCATCTCACGAGAGAACTGCAAATCAGATCGTCGTGTCAGTGCAATGTCGACATTCCCAACACCCACACCGGAGGCGTGATCTCACGGGATGCTGCGAACCTTTTGATCGATGAGTTCACGGAGGCAAGACGAAGCAGTGAAGCGAACAGGCTTCCAGGACACTTCCTCTGTAGACACAGCAAGCAGCGCTGAGGCTCCGTGCAAGCTGCAATCGACACGCCATGAACGAAAACAAGCTCAACCCTCACCATCATCCTTCTCACGATCGGCGGCGCTCATAAGCTCAACACTTCGGGAGAAACACTTCATCGTGAGGTTGGAGGGGATGTGTTCTGTGATGCGGGACAGAACCCACAACGAAGCCGCCTGCAGAGCTGGAACCAACGAATCTGACGAATAGTTCTCGTGACAAGCCGGCAGCAGCACGTTCTTGATGATAGACGCGATCTGGCGCAAGCACGATACACGGTGTTCACCAGAAGCACAACACAAGTGGTGAGCGCTTGTTTGCGCAACAGTCCACACGCTGTTGAGGGGTACATAGTAACCCTTCCCTCTCTCGCCTTCCCTCAACGTACGGCTGGGGCCTTGAAGCCCATGTTGCGGGCGGCTGCCCCCAGAGCCATCAACAGAGCGTAGTGCACGCTCTCAGCGCTCAGTTCTTTGGCGCCACCCTCACTGCGTCGGCGCTTGGGGCTGCCTTGCTGCTTGGGTGCATCGTCCGTCACGGTAGCAATGAGATCCTCCAAGAACGCCTTCAAGTGTCCACCAGCAGCTGCCGGTGCAGCGCGCTTGCTCTTGCGGCTGCGCGTCTTCTTCTTCCTCTTGGTCTTGGGAACGCTGTGACGAGCCTCGCAAGCAGCAAGGACACCGACGAAGTTGACTGCTGACAGGCGGGTGGTGATGCAATCCTCACCAAATGCGTTGTTGCTGGCCACCACGTCTGGTTGGAACACGGCGCTAGTGGTGAGGTGCACCTGGACACAACGAACGCAACGCACACACGACGATATCGCAACCGCACCTTCCACGTGTGTACGAATGAAGTCGTCTTCGTCATCGAGCCAGAGCTCCTTGTCGTGGTCGGAGAACGCAAGTGCAGGCAACACGGCATCACGAAGCAAAGCGGGAAGTTCAGGCTGCAGTGCCTTCCATCCGGCGGTTGTTTCCAAACCCGTCGACAGCGCGTCAAAGAAGAGAGCGCGCACCCGGTCGGAGAAGAAGGCCTTTCCTTGGATCTGATCCCCATTACAGAAAGATGAGATATGGCACTAAAACGCAACACAAAACTTGCGCAATTCCACACCTTGACAGCTCGCTGCGCCAAGCGCAGCACAGCTGGTTCCACCTGCTTGAACGCTTTCAGTGTGCGGTGCCGGGCTTGGAAATTCAGCAACAGTTGGACGGCGCGCTTGTGCAAGCGCCATGCCGCATTGTCACCAGCATCCTCTTCCATATCTTCCTCATCCTCGGCCACTTTGCCGGAAGCGGCTGCCATTTCTGCGTCCCCAACGGCGCTGTCGAGCAGCTTGACTGTGGTCGCAAGCCAAGGCGCCACCTTGAAGGTGTCGCCCATGAAGGAGCGCGTGGCGCAAAAGAACGTCTTCAGGACGATGCGCTGTTGAGGTCATAGCACGTGTGCAAAGGCGCGCGTGCAAAGGTGGGTCAGAACCCACAGAAAGAGAATGCTCTGGGTCCGCAGGTACGTACCAGCAACTTGACGCTCACCACGGTGCCTTCTTCGTTCTCCGCCTCCTTTCCACCAGAGCTGGCCATGACCAATGCCATCGGCTCAAAGATCAAGCGGTACTCGCGCGTGACGAGACGCTGCATGATGTCAGTGAGTTCCGCCGGAACAGTGTTCTTGGGGCCAGCCGAGTTGCTGAAGTACTTGTAGCGCTTGGACAGCACGTGTATCGCGATGCAGACATTCTCAAGCGCCCAGGGATCGTTCTCCTTGTCACGACGCCCACCGTGGCGCTTCAGCTCTGCTTCGAGTACGTCCACAAGGCCCGGCCATTCCGCTGGAAAGTCCTCGGCAACAACCATGCTGGGGTTTCATGCTCAGTGTCAGCGGTGTTGCGCAGTCACACAGCAATAACTGCCACGTACCGGAAGCACTCGGCCAGCATGTTGCGAAGCTCAGAAACCGAGGCCGAAAGCAGCGCGCGCAACAGTGCATTGCGCACTCCAACTCGCTCTTCAGCGCAAGGAATCATGGTGACCTTCTTCTCCTTTGCTTCCTCCTTTCCTTCAGCCTGCCACATCTCACGGAGGTGTGAACGATCGCCCGCCCTGCAGCAGCACGCCACCTGCCCACCTGCTCTTCCCGCAGAACCACACGCTCACTCCACTTTGCCTTCAGGAAGTTCTTCAAGTAGGTGGCAGCAGACAGCTTCGTGGGGAGCGCCTTGGGGTTGCACGGACCAGAGATGATGGACAACAGGTTGGCACAGAACCCGGGCAGCACGGACTGCTCCTTCAGAGCCTCGGCCGCTGCCGTGCGTTGCGTAGCTGGTGCACAATCGAAACCACGACCCAAGACAAAGGTGAGCATGCCGGTTTGCAAGTTCTCGAAGGCACACAAGGAAAATGGTGCACCTGACAGGGACAGCACGCCTTTCAGCAAGGTCTTGAGCGGGGCTGCATCATCTTCAGCCTCTTTGCTGGATGCCCTCTTGTTGATGGAACTGCGGGCCACTGGCTCTTCATTGAGCACCGCAAAGGGCGTGCGAGTTGCGGTAGCCATCGTTGCGTGCTCCTGATCGCGCTGGAACTCTTGTTGCTGCGAGAGCACTGGGTGTCACACGGTTCAAAAGCACCACACGCGTTCTTTTCGGATGCTGTGGAGAATCGTAGCGCGGGCCGGTGTTGCTTGTGTCACATTTCTAACCTTTTCAAAACACCAATTCAAAATGCTAAGTCCAACGACGTGTCACATTTGTGCTCGGCACCATTCAAACCATTCCAATCCTTGTCAATCAACCCACTTGTTCTCACCCGTTCACCCACTCCCCCTCTTCTTTCTCGTCCCCATGGCTCGTACCAAGCAGGTAAGAACACACTTGTGTCGTGATGCGTGCGAGGTTTTGGGGGCTGTCTCGAAAGATGCATGTGCTGAGTGCGCACTGACAACTGTGTGTGGTTGTGTCCCCGTTTTTGGTGTGCCGCTGACAGACCGCCCGCAAGTCCACCGGAGGCAAGGCCCCGCGCAAGCAGTTGGCCACCAAGGCCGCTCGCAAGTCCGCCCCTGCTACTGGCGGCGTGAAGAAGCCCCACCGCTACCGCCCCGGTACTGTGGCTCTGCGTGAGATCCGCAAGTTCCAGAAGAGCACCGACCTGCTGATCCGCAAGCTGCCCTTCCAGCGCCTGGTCCGCGAGATCGCCCAGGAGTTCAAGAGCGACCTGCGTTTCCAGGGCTCTGCTGTTCTGGCTCTGCAGGAGGCCGCTGAGGCCTACCTGGTCGGCCTGTTCGAGGACACCAACCTGTGCGCCATCCACGCGCGCCGTGTGACCATCATGCCCCGCGACATCCAGTTGGCCCGTCGCATCCGTGGTGAGCGCGTCTAAGCGCGTCGCCCCATTGAGAGAAGCTCACCTTGGTGTCTTTTCTCGCCTCACAACCCGGCGTTTCTCAACGCCATCCCGCTCGACTGGAAATTATCATTTTTGTTGGACAACCAATTCGCACTTTCATCACACTGCACCCACACACAACCAACGGAACAACTCCAACGCCTCCCTGGACAAACTACTTGAGAGCAACAATTCCAGCTAAGCTCTCTTTCCAAGTTGCTGAAGAGTCTGGAGGCAAGTTCGCAGCGTCTGAAGGGACTCATAGAACGTCCGGTATCGGGCCAGCAGACTTGTGACATCTTCCACTTTTCGTTGCTGCCAAACAAACAAACAAACACCACCACTGCCTGTCAGGCATCACATGCACGCACCAACCTCAATAGTACGCACCAGCGGAACAGTGGTGCTGTCGAATGAACCGGCCCACTTCACATCGCGCACCATGGCCGGGGCCATCGGCAGGGACTCTGGAAGTGAGCGCATGAGAGCCAAGAAGTCCCTGCGCGGCGCACACAAAAAAATATATGAGCAGCAGGAATCACGGTGATGATGTGCCAGGTCCCAGCACACCCCATCATAGCCTTGCCCGACCCGCTGTGCGCGCACCGTTGTGTGGGGTACTCCACTGGTATGGCAGAGGCAGCACAAGGCTTCTGGAGCTGTGCTTCGATTGCAGAAGTGTGATCGACAATTCTTTGCAATTGTAGTTGAAGTTTGGAGAGATCCGCTGTGCGCGTAGCTGTGCCAGCACAATACATACAGCGTGGGCGTTTTCATGCCCTTCGACCACAGACACTCAACCGTGCGTACCCACAACATCCTCATGAGTCAAGTCTGCACACTCAGCCTGCTGTTGAGCCAGGTCATGGTCAATTCGCAACTAGTAGTGGCAACGACGCCAAAGGATAATGTGAGTTCATTCGACGCCCAATCAACCCAGAGTGCAGCACCGCCCACCTGCGAAAGCGACGCGTCACATTCATCCAACTGTTCCATGGCTGATATCAGCTGCAGCGACGACGTCGCCACGCGTGGGGTTGTCGCTGATAAACAAATTTGAGGTCCATCTGTTCCCATCTGCAAAGGCATGGCACAACATCACGACTGGCGCCACTATCCACCGCGAAACAGCATCGGGTGCTTGACACGCACACTATCCTCCAACAGACGGCTGTCTCGCAGCGTCCGGGGACCGGGTACGGTTGACCAAGCATGGTCATCCACACTCCAGGGATTGTGTCCACTGGCCATGATCCGTCACATTCACACGGAGAAAGCCACAAGCGGCAATGAAGTGCTGGCACTTGTGTCACGGCAGTCGCGTTTTGGATTATGTCATGCCAACTTATGCCAGCGGTTTGGCATCTGCAGCGCGCCGCCCGTCTTCTTGCGCCACGTCTCTGCGCAGATCAGAACAGCGAGCCTTGGCATTTAGTCGACGCCATAACCTCGCTGCAGATAGATTGGTTGGTTGGAGTTCAAAGGACAGTACAGTCGGAAACGCCGCTGAAGTGGTCCAGCTGGCTGACATGCGTTGATAGCAGCTGACCATTCTGCAAAGCCCCCTTTTCCCCCCTCCCCAAGCCACCATGGCTGACACCAAGCACGGCCACGATGACCCTGTTCCTCGTCCCCTTGCGCCAAAAGAAACTGATGGCTGCGCTAATGGTGTCTCGAATGGTGATGTGAGCCCGGCAGTGGATTCTGAGCCACGTGCCATACCCAGCCCCAGCAAGCAGAACGGAACCGCGGTCACAGAGGCAGCCGGCCCGTCTGTTCCGGCAACGGCATCAGGTACAGTCCCAACAGATGTGCCTCCCACGCCTCCTCCGCCCACGGCTCAGGTGGAGGTGACGCGGGAAGCCGAGGCAACATCTGAGGTGGCGGCACAGGTGCATGGCGAAAGTGCACATGCCGCGGCAAATGCCACCCAGACTTCCACCGCAGCAGCAACCAACACCGCGCCACAGACAGTTGAAGAAAGCGAGCCCTCACAGTTATTAGCCGCTGTGGAAGTGGCTACGGGTGCAGGTGCAGGTGCAGGTGCAGGTGCAGGTGCGGGTGCGAGTGCGGGTGCGGATGGTGAGGGCGCAGATGTGGCAGACCGGGCACCACCACCCTCTCCTTCCCCGTCACCCTCGCCACAACAAGCCCCATCCCGATCTCCCATCGTCATTGCGAGCTCAGACGAGGAGTCGGGCGATGAGGCGGCGGCGCTGCCCCCTGTCCGGCGCTCTTCGTCCGCATCCTCCAGAGGCTCCGCGACATCGTCGAGGCGCGGACGTCCACCACTATCGCTGCGGCCAGTGGACCCAGCAGTCGCTACTGCTCTTCCTGCTGCCGCCGCAATGACGCCAATGACCAGCATCACTGCGATGTCGCCTTCCGCCTTGCTCAACTCACCGCGGATCAAACGCCGGCCTTCACAACAGCAGGTGTGTTCACCGGTGCTGGACGCAGCGCCCCCAGTTGCTGTTTTCGATGGCTGGTTGTGTCTGCCCCTCTGATCTTGCTTTGTCGTGCGTGCAATGTGCTTACTGTACCATTTGGTGCGTGCGTGGACATGGTGCATCGTCCACAGCCAACCTTTGCCTCAGTCCCGGAAGATGCCCGCGCAAGTGGCGAAGCGCGAGGGCAGACGACCAGCGGCACAGCTCGAAGGCCCTCCAGCTCTGGAGCTGGAAGTGGCAGTTCCGGCCGTAGTACAGCTAAGGCTGAGCGCCGAAAGCGACCGGCCTTGAAGCCTTCAGATTTCCTGTTTGGCCCTGTGCTTGGCGAGGGTGCATATGCCAGGGTACGCTCCTTGCTTCCCGTGGCATGATTTGGTTGCGCTTACCGGGTCCACTGTGGAAACACAGGTGCTGCTATGTCGAATGAAACGAACGCAACTCGACTATGCCGTTAAAGTTATGTTGATGTCATTCATCCAAAAGGAACAGAAGGTGCCTTTCGTGCTGACTGAGAAGCGAATCCAGTCTGGGCTCAACCACCGTAACATTGTGAAGCTGAAGTACGCCTTCAAGGACTCGCAATACCTGTACATGGTGATGGACCTATGTGTCTCGGAGCTGCTGAAGGTCATCCAGTACGTTCCCACGTGCCCGTGCACATTGGAGGTGTGGTTTGCAACGGGGCAAGACTCTAGCTTACCTCTTTTGTTGGTGGCGGTTGTTTGTTGTTCACCCAGGGTTCACCGAGACAAGAAGTACTCCAGTGGGGTGAAGGATGCAGCCCTTGACCTTGATGCAACTCGGTGGTATGTCTCCCAAATCGTTACAGCTTTGGAGTATCTGCATGTGCAGAAGCATGTCGTGCATCGCGACTTGAAGCCCGAGAACATTCTCATCACCAAGGAAGGCCATGTTCAGATTACAGATTTCGGAACCGCGAAGGTGCGTCCGTCATCTCTGTGGGCAAACTACTACACCGCCCTAGACACTTGACACTTTGCAACCGGCTTACGTGCTCAAATTGCAGGACAAGCACGTGTCCAAAGAACTGTTGAATGCCTTTGTGGGAACCGCCGAGTATGTCTCTCCTGAAGTGCTTGCAGATCGAGAGGCGACACGAGCAGTGGATCTCTGGGCCCTTGGATGCATCACGTTTCAGGTACGGCTTTCTCCTGCATTAACTGTATTCTGCATGCAACCGTCTCATTGATTCGGCTTTGTTGTGCTGGTGCAGCTTCTTGTCGGACGCCCACCTTTCCATGGAGGAAGCGAGTACCTAACCTTCCAACAGATCATCCACTATCCCGAATCGCACAGCCTGGAGTATCCAGAAAACTTTCCAGCGGTTGCTCGGGTTCGTAGTTGTGCAGTCATCACCGCCGCCATCATGTCCTGACCCTGTTTCCTTGCAAACGTGTTGTGCGTTCCTATCTCCAGGCATTCATTGAGGCGCTGCTTGTGCAGACCCCGAGCGACCGTCTTGGTGCTGGACCAGATGCTACTGCCAGCTACGCGGAGCTCAAGGTATGTTCCGTTGTTTTCCGCGCTGGGAAGTATCGTTCTGCAGCTCATTGCGATCATCGATATGTTGGCTTACACACGTGCTTGCTTCTTTTGTCTTGTGTATTGGGTGTGTCGCTGCTCTTCCAGGCGCATCCTTTCTTCGGTGGCAAGTTTGCCGAAGTTGCCACGTCCCCACCACCTTATGTGCCACCACCTCCCACCAAGCCACACCTCATTGACGGTGCAACACCGGACTGGGACAACCTTGGCGATGCAACCTGTCTCAACCTTCCCGTGCGAGAGCGGTCAATACGCGAGATCATGATGGCAGGTGCTTCCGGTGCTCGGGCGGCTTCCACGCCCCCTCGCACTAGCGATGCAGGTGGACCACCCAGCGCAGCGCCGACGTCGCCACCAACTCCCCTGCACGATGGAGCGTACTGGTTCGTCCTTCCCTTTGTTCCCTGTGTGGAGAGTCACAGCGATGGTGGCGTCGTCGCCTGGTCACGTACTTGACGCTCACTGCTTTGCTTTTGACCAGGACGGAACACCTGGAGCCGGGTGAACGTGTCGTTCATTCGGGCTTGATCGAGAAGCGTGTGGGTCTCTTTGCAAGAAAGCGCCAGGCATGTGTGCTCGTCACACGCTGCCATCAGAGCACCTCGCCTGACAGTGTTGCTGCATTTTTTTTGTTCACGCATGTGTTGCTTGACAGCTTCTGCTCACAACCAAGCCCCGGCTGATGTACTTTGACCCTGCCAAGCTAAAACTTAAGGGCCAGATCCCATGGGGTCCCACTCTGGAAGTTCGAGTCAAGGACCGTCGAACTTTTGACGTGGCAGTGGTGAGTCGGCGTCGTTCTGCTCGTGTGGAAATGATCACGTCTCACACCCGTTGTTGTGTGCCAGCCTGGCCGCGTGTACCACTTGAAGGAAATCCTTGGCACAGCAGAGGTGTGGCGCGTGGCGATTGAACGGTGCGCTGCAGTGGTTTGTGTGGTGTGCTTCAGGGCCTGCCCTGTGAAGCAACGTTGCTAATAGGTGCTTTGGTTGCGTATGCAGCATGATGAGAACCACCTACGGCGAGCAGATCTGATCTTGAGGAATGCAATATTATTCTCCGCTCCTTTCTGACCGACATACACATAGTCTACTACGCTCGGCTAGCCAAAATATGGTGTGCTGTGCTGTGCTTCAAATCACCGTTCACACGAGGTGGTGCACTGCACTCACGGATACACATCACACGCACTTCATGCTTCACACCATGGCTGTGCTGTTCAGTGAAAGTGGATCCTGCTCACTTCTTTCGGTTTGACGTGGAAGTCCTTGTCGTGGTTGGCTCTCCATCTGATACCACCTCATCCGTGACAGAAGAAAGCGATGATGAATGCGGCCGCCGATGTGATGTGTTGCCGACAGCAGTGTCATCACCAATGCGGAATGAGCTGTGCCGCGGGGGGTTCGGAGGAAGTGCCCGATGACCAGTAGCGGTGTCAACAATTTCAAAAGCCGAGAAGAAGTCAGTGTATTGCACACGACCGCCACTTTGAGCAGCACCACCAAGGTGCTTCATCAAAAGGTCCACCTACGAGGCCACCACCAGAACAGGTCAGTGTTGACACAGTCATGCACATCGCACCGACACACCACAGCGCTAGTCGGACGTACTTGCATTGGTGCAAGATCTTGGCCCAAGGACGAACACAGTGCGGTGAGGCCTGTTCGGAACTGCTCCGCCGTCACGCTCCCACTGCCATGTATGTCGTGCATTTGAAATACTGCAGTGAGCTCGATACGATACTCAAACCTGGGACACATGACATTAGCCACGCACACATGAGAACGGGAATTTGCAATGTGATGCCTCCGCCATCGTACAAGGTGTTCACAATGTGGTCAATCACGCGGCGTTCCCAAGGTTGTACCGGTGGTGCCCCTTGTCCTCCTGCACTTGACGAGACATCAAGCGTCCCCACACTCGCGTCTGAACCTGCGCCTGCACCTGCACCTGCACCTACACCTGCGCCTGTGCTTGAACGACTCCCCGTTGCAGCAACCTTGCTTCGCTTTGCCCTGGATTTGCTGGTTTTCGTGCCCTCTTGAAGTGTGTCTTCCACTTTGAAGGCCGCAACAAACTCGACGTAGTCGATCATACCGCTGCTGTTGGCATCGATAGCGGCGATAATCTTCCGCATTTCCAGTTTCGAGAAGCGCAGCTCCAGGTTTCGTAGGGCATTGGAAAACTCCTGCACCGACACGGTACCATCACCATTGGTGTCCATGTCGGAGAACAGCTGGGCAGCGTCTTCCCCGGTGGCAATGAGAGCGGAACCGATGCGCTTCAGCGCGTCACGAGTTGCCTTGTCCAAGGCAGCGGTTGCCGCTGCGGCAGCGATTGTGCTTTCGCTGTGTCGTGCGGCAGCTGTTGGGACGGTGGCAGAAGCCACACGCCAGCTAGGGACGTGCAGCAGCGGCTTGGACTTGAAGTCAAACTCCCCGGGGGTGCCGACATCGGTATCGGTTGCCACTTGTTGCGGGGTGAACACGATCTGAAATCGCGCGGCAAACTCTTCGAAGTTGATGTGACTGTCGCGGTCGACGTCAATCGTGGCCATGAGCTCATACCTGTCGGGTCACATTGCGTTACATCGCAGCCCAGACGGATGAACATGGATTGCGCGTGTCGTACATTTGGCGATCATTCATCCCAAGTTCCATCGTTCTCAATGTTGCAACAAACTCCTCATACTCGATCGTCCCGTCGCGGTTGATATCGAACATCTTGTAGGCCTGGAAACGAAGCGAGACATGCCCATTCCCAACGTGAGGGTCGCCCGTCCATCGAAATATCGCGCCGCACACACACACACACACACACACACACACAAACACACACACACACACATACACACCTGTTCAAGATCAGAGCAAAGCTGGAACAACTTGGCACAAATGTGCTCGATGATGCTGTCTTGCCACTCGTTGTGCTGTTCGCTCATTTCAATACGGTATCTGCCACCCGAAAGCATGCCACATGCGGTGCCGTCCAAACGCCTTTCGAGTGAGCTAACACGTTCGTTCTCTCCAGCCAACCCCAAACCCAGCCGCCATACCGGTCAAGAAACCTGCCGTAGTTGATCCGCCCCGTGCCTTCGTGAATGTGCGCCAGCTTGGTGGACAAGCGAAGCCAAGGAAGGTCAAGCCCAAGCACCGTGCGCATAGCATCCGCCCACTCGAGCTTCGATACAGTTCCCACATGCTTCGTGTCAGCATGTGTCAAGAACCAGTACAGTTCTGGCTTCTTGTTGACGACATGCTGCACAACCATGGACAAGATCTCCTGCTCCTGACGTCGATCCGCCAACTCCGCTGCTTGGAGATTCACCGCGCCCATGCTGTGTGCGATGAACTGCTGCAGGTTCTTCTTCATGCCATGCTCCAGCACGAGGAATGCTCCCTTGTTGCTGTAGGTGCCCATGTACCGACTTGCCGAAAATAGTGTCATGACGCGGTTGCCGTGATGAAACTTGTAGCTGAACAAAAAACAACACCACACGTGTGCATGAGCATGGTTCCTGCGCTGAGATCCGCCAGCGCAGACACAACCGGCACGAACCCATCGGGAACACACTCATGTGACCGCACAATGAACTCAATCCGGTTCAGCTTGCAAAACTGTTGCGTAATGTCGACGCCCCAGAACACTCCGGCGCCACGATCGGATTGTGATGACCCTTGAATGGGTCGTGGGTCACTCCACATCAGGTCCTCGAACATTGTGTCTTGGAAAGAGACAGATTGCACTGGAATTGATCGACGCCGCTTGACTGCTGCGACATGCGACAATCGAACTCCCTTGCGCCGAAACAGCCCACCATGCATGACGAACACCTTGCTGTCGACAACGGTCGCAATGGGCAACCCTTCAAACACGGATTCAAACAGTTCGTACCTGGTGACACGCACAAACGACACTGGCCCTTGAGTGCGCGAACAACACACGACAGCGAACGTTGTCATACGTACACTCGGTTGCCACGCAGTGCGTCGTCCGTGTCGGTATTGCGGTACTTGCGCAGCACTTCCGCCATGAACCCCTGACACAAACATTGATGATGAAGCGCGGTCAGCTCGCAATGTGCGCTAGCAACACGATGCCATGCCACGTACTGCGGTTTCATTTTGCGCTCGATCTTCGTGGTTCCCTCGGTTGATGTGCACGCTGTTCGGGTACAGCAATTTGAAGACCAAAATGGTGAGCACCACCTCGCACCCAAAGTCTCCGCGGTCCACTAGATCGCCGTTAAACAGGTAGTGATTGTGTTCACTGGGCAGATCATTGATCGTGAAAATGGAAAACAGGTCTTGCAGCTGCCCGTGCAGATCGCCGCACACTGTCAGCTGTGTACCCTCGGCCACGTTGAGCTTGTTGAGGGTGGGCAGCGTGCCAACGAGCTTGCGGCACTCCAGCAAAATTTGCATCGTGTACTTGTAGTGCAGCGTGTGCCCAAGCTTGAAGTGCTCCAGCAGCTCCATGACATTGGACAAGGTGAGCGGAAAGCGAACATGAGCCCCAACATAATCGTCCGGAACGACAACTGACGCCAGCCGCCGTACACCTGCGGCATTAAAAGACAGCAGCCAAGGGTTACATGCCAATGATGAACAGCACACGTGTTTGCTCCTACCATCTTGCACACTTTCCCGTCCCGGCATGGGTAGTTTCAACCCTCCAGACAACAGTTTGCTTCGACGCTCTATGTGCAGCTGGTGTACGAAACGGTTAGGCTGTGCCTGTCCCGCCGAGTGCAGCATACCCACTCCACAACAGCGTACGTGTTCCTCATGCTCATCCAGAACGTTGAACATCCTCCAGTTTATCTCTTCTTCAACCCTTTTCTTTGCCAGGTGGCGCCGCGATGCAGCCTGGATGGATCCTACCGCGGCAGCTTCGATGGAGTACGCCTGGGCACAACACGTGAGCAAGATCCTGCCATGACCACCCTGAGACCCAAGCTGCATTGTTGTGGAAGTACCTGAAGCCGGTCCCGACGCACAAATACGCCCTGTACAGAACGACAACGAAACATAAACACACAACAACAGGTCAGGCATGGTGAGCGCGGGGACGATGTCGCACAATTCCTGCGTCGTACGCGCAGACACATACATGGTCGGCATCACACACAAAGTACCGTGTCCCAGACACACTTCCATCGTTAAGACCTTGAGGCTTGTCCAGTTGAACGCCAACCCACATGCCGTCTCCGAAACTTGTGGCTCCAACGTAGCGAATTACACCCGGTTTGATGCCCCGCACCAGCACTTTGTCCCCCACGCCCAACTCCTGTGAACGCTTTGACTCACTCCGCGCTGACTTTGCGGACAACCTAGGACCTCGACCACCCGAGCTGCGGCGCCCTTGGCGCTTGCTTTCGCCGCGCATCGCTGCCGTCCTGGAAGATCGCTTGCGAGCGGACATGGTGACGACGCACTCCACAGTTGCTTGAAGCAGCGCCTGCGTGTGAGGAAGGGAAACTGGAAGGGAAAAAAACCTGTAAGGTCGCCTCTTCCCTACCCAGCAACACGCACAGTGTGCGGCAGGTGACCCCAGCGCGTGCGAACGTCTCCACAGGGGAGGGACACGGATCAGCGCGAGAAAACGGGCTGTTGCAGCCGTGCAGCAGCTGTTTCGGCCGGGGTAGTTTTGCAACATTGCGAGGTTTTGTATGAATTGATGTATATGTATTCATCAATCCGCCCGACCCCCACCGCATGATGATGTCAGAACACCTTGTGTTTGTGTGTACTGCGTGACTCCGTGCAGTGGTGTTGGCTGCCCCACAACAGCATTCGCTGCGAAGGTCTTTGTATTATCGACCAAGTGTGCAGACCTGCTTGTCCACGCCCGACGCGTGGTCACTGCGTGGGTGTGTTGCGCATCCAGCCCCCCTCGTCGTTGAGCATCTGATCCGCGCTTTGACCTGCCCAACCCGAGCCCCTCTTCTCGCGGTGCCTCCCTAACACCCACCGCACACCCCCATCATGTCTTGGTCACAGCCACCCGGACGTGGATACCCACGTGGGCCCGCCTCACAGCCCCCACAACAGTGGGGCCAGCAACAGCCACGCGGCTACGCCCCGCCGCCGGGTGCGTATGGACGCCCGCCCGCCCGTGGTGCGCCCCCAATGTCCGCCCCACCTGCCCGTGGCGCACCCCCAGGCCAACCGCAGTGGAACAGGCTCCAGGCACGTGGCCCACCCGCCCCACCGCAGTGGAATAACGCGGCGCCGGCGGCACGAGGAGGACCACCGGCGGCGGCGGCGCAACAGCAGTGGGGTGCCCCCCGTGGTGGACGTGGCGCCGCGCCACAACAACAGCCGCCGCGGCAACAGTGGAACAACGCCCGCGCCGCACCACCACGTGGTGGCCCCCTCTCCCAACCACCACAACAGCAGCCACAGTACCCACGCCCTGGCATGATGATGCGTGGACCCCCGGCGACGTACGGCGGTCCTCCGCGGTCCGCTCCCGCCCCACGTGGCCCACGCGGCGTACCACCCCCCGGCCCCCTCCCCTAC
>Ga0213833_1001760_pt1 | contig 14896 bp, 24 predicted proteins | sample SWATP21_FD_160575 | JGI IMG/M metagenome (GOLD analysis project Ga0213833, IMG submission 160575) | Coastal seawater microbial communities from Marineland, Florida, United States - SWA TP2 #1 | ecosystem: Environmental > Aquatic > Marine > Coastal | place: USA: Florida | collected 2016-08-14
TGGGAGGGCTGTACGTACGCTGCAGAGCGCGTGACCGCCGCGGTTGATGCCACCGAGTCAAACTCCACGTTGGCGTGGGCGAACAGGGCACGCCAAGTGTGCTGGCGGGACGGTTCCAACGCTGCACCCACATAGACGAGGCGCGTGGGGTGGGCAGCCTCGGCCGACTCCAGCGCCAGCTGCGTGAGGGCCGTGGCAAGGCCCGTCGAGCTGCTCACGCCCTTGACACCATGCGACACCACACAGATTTTGCGTGGTGTTCCGTCCGCCTTCGGCGATTCCGAGGTGGCAAAGGCGTGGACAACAAGTGCAGTCACACATAAGAGAGTCGCGAACGGGGACACCCTCATCGTGGAAGGTACAACCTGTGCGGCAGGAAGACACAGCTCAATGTCTGTCGGGGCACAGTAGGCGCTGCTTCGCGCCGGTGAACTTTGGCGCGCTGCGCTTTTTGCAGCCCAGTGAACTTCGTGGCGCCACAATTGTTGCAGTGCTCCAGTTCACAGCTGTCAGCGGCTGATGCTGTGGCACGCTCAGCCGGTGTGCATCGCGCCCAGCGCTTCCGTTCTGTTGGTGGCAACTAGTCGTTACTGAAGGCGCGCCCGCAGCACGCTTTCCTGGCTCCGAGTCTGCGACTCGCCGGACTCGGTTTCACAGTGAAACTTTCACTTGAGCAGGTCGCGCTGCGAGTCGTCAGTCTGCGACCGTCGCAGGTGAGCGTGTGGCTGCGTCCTTCGTTTGGTTTGCACGCCAGTCGCTCGAGCGCGTGACACAGTGTCACTGTGTGTCTCACCCATTGGGCTGCGTGTATGGTGCTAGGCTGGCAACAACTTGTGGGCACGTCGCATGGCCTGGTCTTGTTCGAGCCGCAGGGCAAGTGTCGCAAGGCCCCAGGTAGGGATGCCATCATGAATCATGATGGACGCCTGGACTCCAGGCCCTGGAGCATTATGCAGAGCATCTATGGGATGGCTCGTAGGCTAAATATCGTCACGACAGGTGACCGTCACGGGTCGGTGCACAAGGTTCGAGCCCGCTGTCGAGCATCGTCGTGGACCACCGACGCGTGGTGCCTGCGGAGGAGTTGTGGGTCACGGTGTTCTCCTTGTACTCACGTGAGCAGGGGTTGGCAGAATCGGTGCCAACGCAGCCGGAACTCAACGTCATCATGGTCAAAATGTATGATTGTGGCCCCGTGCTGCGACAGTGCGAAACCTCATGATTGATACTGACACGGACCACACCATGGACTGCCTGGCAGCCTGTCAGTGGCAGGGCCTGCCACCAGCAAAGGCAAAGCATGATGCGTCGCGTGGCAGTGACTTCACGGGCCCGTGGCTTCTGTGCATGAATGACATGGTGGGAAACTTCGAAGCAATGGCACCGGTCGCCATCCGTGTGGAATGCTGCCACGAAGGCACGTTTGTGCGGGTCTGGACGATTTCAACTTCACTTTTACATAGACTTTCACTGCGATCCATAGACTGCTACTTACACAGGGCGACAGCCATACCACTTTTACTCGCCACAAATTCAACGCATACGCAGTCATGATGGGGCACTTCCACCACTCACAACGCTGCTGCCGCCACTTTCAGCTCGCCGGCGCCCACCCGATGCAGTCGGCATGGACAATCTGCGACGGCCAGCTTCAACGGCGGCAGCGGTCCCCTGCACCACCGTGGAGGAGTGGCCGACAACTTGTCCGTGGCGGACACTGGCGGGAGCTCCGTGCGCGGCGTAGAGTTGGTTTGTGAACAATTCTCGCGGGTCCACACTACGTTTGAAGGTGAAGGCGCTCTCGACATGAGGAAATGCAGACACGACTTGATCATGGGAGCAGTCCAAGCCGTACCCAAGGGAAAAGCTGCCGCTGCACCGGAGGGCACAACCGAAACACACCTGGACGTTGCGGGAACGCTCACGCAAACCGCGTCGCGACAGTTCCAGCGTGCCGGGTATCAACAGTGCAACACCTATGCTCGTTGTCGCTTCAGATCCGGCGTCGCTCGCCTCTCGCGTGCCAGCCGGTGGGATGCGTGGGTGAAACGACGAACTTATGCCCCTGTCTGTGCTCGCGGCGGCGCCGGGCTGGTGCTCAGGGGCACGCTGCAGCTTGGGACTAGAACAAAGAAGTCGCAAGGTGACGCCGCGTTCGCCATCCAGAAACCCGAGTCGTTGGATAGAGTGCAGGAATCGACCCGCGTGTGCAACGGGAACAAACACCTCATCCAGCGTGTCACACACAGGCGCAGACGCAGCGTGCGTACCAGCCCCCGCACCAGATGCAAGAGATGTGCCATCGCCGCGACCGTGAAATTGCAGCCCTGCGGCAACATTGGTGGTGGAGTCCTCAGCATGGCGCCGATGGCATTGAGAAAGCACAACGGCGGGACCAGCCTCCGTCGTCACGCCAGCAACCCCTGCAAAGGCCACTGCGCCAGTTGACGCAGAAGAAAGCACCCAACGGCCCGAGAGGGTGTCTGGCTCTGGGGTATCATTGGACGGGAAAAGCCGGGCGAGCCACGTGTGGTGGTGAGGGGCATGGGCGACGAGTGACAAACACTTGAGTAGAGACGAAACCCCAGTACCACCGGCTGTGTACAACCTGGGACAACAATCGAGTTGGGGGATAGGCATGAGTGACCAGTGAGGGGAGCCAAGCGTGCACAGCATGCAGTTGCGACGTACTGGCACGGGGCGTCTGGAACAGTAAACATGCGCACGCAAACAACGACACCGAGGAGGCCAAAGCCACCAACAACACTCCAAAACAGACGTCGATTGCTGGTGGGGCTGCAGGTGACTACTTCTCCTTCCGCCACCACAACATCGACTGAGTGGAGAAGGTGCAGAACGGAGGCGCCAGCACTGGACGCTGTCAACATACCCGTCGACACACCACCGCCGACAGTCGAGCAGAGTTCGAGGGGGCACGCGGCTAATGTGAGACCATGCGTGGCAAGAGCATCCAACACCATCAACCAGGTCGCGCCGGCTTGAGTGACCACCAGGCCACGTGCAGCGTCCAATGTGATGGACTGCATGTTTCGCATGTCCAAGTTCACCGTGCCAGCACGGCAGCCCTGTGATGGGGTGGGTGTCGCACGGCACAAACGCCACGTGTGTCAACCCTTGAACAAATGCACAAACAACCGAAGGAGGGAAACCAACCAAGTACCACGGAGTTCGTACCTGGCAACCGAAAGTTTGCCGAGCTCCACTCACGCTGAGTTTGTAACCCGTGGAAGCAGCCACGCGCACCAGTCGGCAAATCTCATTCGCATTCGACGGCCGAATGATATCCCGCACCACCACGCTGGTTGTGGCACCCGCATCATGGTAGACACACAGCCGTGGCGATGCAAGGGGTGCATACGTGGATGGGCGATCCCCAGAGGATACTGAGCTAGGATGCGGAAGCGTAGGCGCCGTTGTTCCTTGCGGTGGGGTACACAGTACGGCACTGGGCACTGCGGCCGGTGGAAGGGGCGTCATGGGAGTCAAAGGCGGCGCAGCTTCGTGCACCGGCGTGGGAGGTCGCTTGGCGGCATCAGCGGCGGCAAACCGAAGCAACACACAGCGTGCGTTGGGTGTCAAGTGCCGTCCCAGCATGCTGCCAGTGAACAGTGCAGCCGTGGCGACGTCTTCTTCGCGCCTGCGGAGGAGGAGCCACATTTCACACGTGACGCACGCGCACGCGCACACGAGCACAGCACAGCAGCAGCACCACCACTCAGAGGGTGTCGGCTGTTGACAGCGGGGGCGTACATCACAGTGAGTGCCTGTGCCAATAAGGCCCGTGCTTCACTTGACTCGACGATTGATGATGCGTCGATCAGGCCTCCCACTGCATTCCACCAAGTGGTGTAGCCAGCAATGGGAGCACGCAGGCGGCGCTCCAACTCCCAGCTGAATGGCAGAAAACCCAGTGACTTGCACGCTAGCTGTCAAAACACACTCCTGTGAGACAACGGTACGCAAATTATTGGAAGCTACGGAAAGGCAGTGGCGCGCACTCTTTGAACTCGCGACAGCTCTATCCAACTTTTTCGACACGCTGGCGGAAACGTGTGGTATCGATGTGCGTTGATACTCGAGTGCCACACTTTGGAGTCAAATCCAAGTACACACAAGTGAGAGCGCACTCGAATGCCAAGCGATGACCATGGACGCGGCTCAAACACGCGCGCCGCTGGTATCATTGAGGTGGCACGACGTGGTCGAATCCAAGCAGCTGTGGGGCCAACCACAATCCCACGCGTCACACATGATGGCAACACGACGCTTTCAAATGCTCCATTTTCGTCACACGACACGCACCGTAAAAGTCCACGGTAGAGGGAAGACCGTGGTGATAGTGGCGGTCACCTCGGTGCTCACTCGCGCGGCCACGTGAAACAGCTGCGTGGAACCACACGCACACAAAAGCAGCACAGCAAAACGACATCACACAACGCCGCTACACCAAACCGGGCACACCCTCACGAACGCTGTGGTGTCCGTAACAGGTTTGCCCAGGAACGGCGGGGCTGTGGAGTCCCAACTCCACGAGCCGAATGAAGTGAAGCCGTTCGCCGAAGCCCGGACGCTTCTTCCGTCCCACCACAGGACACCGCACGACCGCGTGTGCCCACGGCTCGATCAGCCCACACAAGCCCTGCACCTGCCGTCGCTTTGACGCCTACGGCGTGGGACAATGCGGCTTCGTCGTCGTCATCGCTGCTGCTGTCACTCTCCGTGAACAAACTCACATGCTCGTCCACAACCGTGGTGGCTTCAAGAACGTCCGGCGTCGTGGCTTCGTTCGCGCGCGCGCAGGGAGCACGGAGGAACGCCCAAACGTCACCGGGATCGAACTCCATCGCAGCAGCAGGCACGATGCCTTCCAACCGAGGCGACATGGACAACAGATCCGGCGCGGAGCCACCCGAAAGAGCGGGGGCGCGCGCAGCCATGCTAGATGTGACAAACCGCCGAGTGCGGTGCAAACACAAACGTGCAAGGGAATGTGCTGCAGATTGACACCGAAGCGAAGGGGACAAATGGGGGCTGAAGCCACTTGGTACAGCAAGCAGATCTACCGTACCGATGGAAGATGGCAAGCCGCGAAAGCCCGAGAGGCGAAGCACTCGGGGCGGCCGGGTTGTTGGCGACTGCACGCTGTGCAGGATATGGGAACAAACATCGTTTTTGCCCCATCACACTGGACTGGATTTCAAGAGTTGTTTGTGAGTTGACAAAGCAGAAACGGACACAGAACGCGGGGAGGGAAGGTGATATTCCTCTACTTGCGCTTTCCTTGGCTCAAGATCGTTACCATGCGAATGAAGATGTTGATGGTGTCAAGGTAGAGGCCCATGCACTCACTGATGGGGTCGAACTGCTCATCAGACATCAGCTTTGCGTGGGCAACCACCTTGCTGGTGTCATACAATACAAAGCCGGAGAACAGTGCCAGTCCACCGTAGAGCATGATGTTGTGAGAGAGGGCAGCGGCGGCTGGGAAAATCATCGGGGCGAACGAGGAGCAGACCACGACGCCAAGGCCCATGCCAAGCATCCCGCCCATTTGGAGGAACTGCTCACTCGGAGAGTTGGCAGCAACCAACGCCAGGCTTGATACGATGCCAGCAGTGTACACGGCAGCACGAGCTACGATCGCACCCCCAACGAGGGCCACAGGAGCCACCGTCATGCCCATGATCCCGGAAAAGGCGCCGAAGAGCGCGTACTTCGTGATGGGGTTGGTGTGAATGTCGACGCTGCGGCATGCGACCATGGAGCCGTACAATCCAGCCATAGTTCCGATCATCACCATCCAAGGGTTGGCGGCGGACAGACGGAACATGAGCCCGGAGCGGAAGGTGAGCGCAGCAGAGCCTGCCGTCAGGCCCAAGCCCACGACCATGGAGTTAAAGGTGCTGCTGAGGCGTGTCCGCACATACTGGGGCTGAGAGGGCAGTGGGTACGTGGAGAGGAGGTGTGAGACGGCACACGAAAGCAAAGCAAAGCAAGCACAGGCACGTACGAAAAAAGCGGTCTCGCCTTGCGCGGCAACATATTCTGCAAGTTGAGCGTCGTGGGCAGCTTGGGCGCGGGCTGTATCCAGCCAAACAAACCAATCAGCTCCAGTGAGTGCACGAACACATAGCAAGGGCCAACAGACGCAGTGGCAGCTACTGCACGTACATCCAACCAGGATGATGCCACCAATGCCAGCCATGGCCAAGCCGCCCAGCATTGGACGGCCAAGGCGTGGCCAGAAGCCTCCGGCTGCGGACGAGGAGCCAGAAAATCGCGCAGATGTGGACATATTGCGCAGGCTCACGCGGCCTGTTGTACTAGCCCGAGTAGAAAGCTGGGAGGACAGTCGGAATGTGCGAGCAGCCGAAGAGAAAGGTGCGCGACAGACGGGTGCGAACATGGAGCGGCTGGGTGCAACTGCCCCTGCCGTGGCCGCATGAAAGGCACGAACGGTTGAGTACCGCATCATGGTTACGAGAAAACAAGTGTCAGAGGGGAGGAGAGCGCGATGGGGTGAAGAGATATGTCGGCACGGTGGAAGAGTGTTCGCACTTGCCAGAGTTTCGGAAAATACTCGTCTTGTCACGAAATTAAGAAACAGAACTGCTCTGTCATGAACGCGTCAAGCGCTAAACTGCACCGCAACATCTCATCGACGGCCCATTGATTGATTTGGATCGTGACATCCGCGCGTGCGGCCTGCCACCTGCAAAAGCTAGTTCAAGCAGGCTGTAGTGGTGTTTGAGGTGGCTGGCCTGTGGAGAGGAAAAATGGCCCAACTCGCCCCTCCACGAGTTGGTGAGCGCGTATTCAAGAATGGAACCAAGTACCAAGGTTTGTTGTGGACGCACGCGTGCTGCGTTGGTTGCCACAACTTACTTGCTTTGGAACATCAACTGAATAGGCGAAGTTGCGGATGTCCGCATTCCGGTCGGATGTGTGACGCGGCCTTTCGGGAGCCGATACCTCTACGAAGGCGAAACGAGATTTGCTCCCACAGGACCGCAACGCTCGTAGGTCGCTTGCTTAGCGGAGACAGGGTGTTCACGCTGTAATCCGCAACCGTTCTTGTGTGTGCGTGTGCTGTGCGTGTGCGTGTTCAGAGGGACTGGAACGGCGTACTTCCACAATGGCGGAAGATATGAAGGAAGTGCGTGAGTGGGTTGCCATCCAATGCGCCCACTTCATATGTACAGACATGGGCCATGACGATTTTGCTGTGCTGTGCAGATTGGCTAGGTGATGTGCAACAGAACTATGGATGGGCGCTGACAACCGGTGGGGAGGTGTACATCGGCAAATGGGCGGCAGGGGAACGGAATGGAAATGGACTGTTGCTCAGCTCTGAGGGCGATGTGTACTACGGCGACGTGCGGCAAGGTACGCTTGCATTGGAAAGCTCTCGTTGGTGTTGCTGGGTTTCAGTCCGCTGTGATGACCCCGGATCGTGGGTGTGGTGGATGCATGCAGATGCGCCTTCTGGCTGGGGAGCACAGCAAACGATTGAGTGGGATGAAACAGGTGAAACTATCAAGAAGGGGAAATGGGAACTGGGAAAGTGCACGCGGAAGCGATACAGAGGCGGGGTTGCGTATGCTTTGGAGCCTGGCAAGCCGCTTCCTTCTCATGAGGAAGACTTGGTATGGTTGCGGATGGCATGCTCATTGCTCCGAATGTCGGCAAGCTGATGGATTTTGTCCCCTCTGTCTCTTGAATGCTTGCGCAACACAGGTTGCTCGATCAGTTGAAAAGGCTCAACATGAAGTGCCGATCGCCATTGGACAGGTTCAAGCGGCGTTCAGAGCCGCAATGCGTGCGGAGGACGCCCAACTCCGAGCAATGGCCGAACTTGATGAGGCAGCGGGTAGGTTGTTTTCTTTCTCAAGCTTCGTTTGACCTGCTTCTCTGGTACATGTGGTTAGAGTCTCACCGATGATGCACCTGCCTCGACGTGCTCTGCGACATGCAGATGATGGAACCGCTCAAGAGCTCCGTGCGTTCCACTCCAAGTCGGAGGCAAACGCTGTCGAAGCGTTAGCTGGTGCTCGTCAGCGAGGCGAGTCGAAATCGTACCTCAACATGGCCAACGCTAGCATTCAAGGTACGGACGGAGCGAGGAAGTTGTGTGGTGTCTTGGAAAGACGGCGAGTGACGCCAGGGGCACTGTGACACAGCCGGTATTGTCGAACACCGCATCCATATGGCTCGTCTGATGCCGCGAGACCATGCACGGTGGTCAAAGATTGCAGAAATGGCGCGCCTTCGCGTGGAAAACCTGCGGGCTGACCTGCGTCGGTTGAGGAAAATAGCACATCAGCACCGAGACAAGCTGAGGAGTGCCGGCATGGCGGAGGTACGTGCCTGCACATGCTGTCGCACAGAACCATACCGTGGAGGGGTGTGGAGGGTATGGGGAGTATGTTGTCGCCTGCGCTGTACGATGGTACCACTCTCACCTCGCTGCACACTTGTAGGCATCTGATCTCGATGCCTTTGCCGCCGCAAGCGCTTTCAAGGACAAGGGCTCAAGTCAAACCCGAAAACTGAAACGGAGGGGACGCCGTATCAGCATATCTTTGAAAGGCTCTTCGCCCATGTCTCGTGGGAAAGATGCCAGTGCCCCGAAGACCCCACATGATACCACGTCCGCTGGGATGGTGCTGCATGACAAAGAGGGCTACTTGTGGGCAAACAACCAGAAGAGGTCTGACACAGGAAGACTTCCAGCGGAGAAGTCGAAGCGTTTAATGCGGAAATCCCAGCGTCTGGGCACTCAACGTCAGCGCCGCGGTACGCAGCCAGAGGCGCTCGTTGCCGGGGAACTGAAAACAGAACAACAGCGGCGCTCCAGCACACACGCAACGGGTCGTCGTGTATCACTGCTCGAGTTCAAGGGGGAAGAGGGCGAGGCAGCGGACAGCGCAGACCAAGCAGGAGCGCTTCGAAGTGGTGTATTATCGGGGAAATCCCGGCGTTTCCGGAGAGGCAAGTTCAAGTCTAACGCGGTGAGCATCAGGCGAGCTTCGCTTATGGGTATCGCACTGTCGCCCGCCGTTCCAAGCGCTGTCACGCCACCATCCTTGTGGGAGGAAGACACAGAGGAAGGCAGCTCGGGAACCAGTAAGACAGAAGAAAAGACGGCAAAGAAAGCGCCAAGGAAGTTTCCTGTGGGCACCAGAAAGCAGCGACGCACACTGCAGGCAGTACAAGCCGGTGTGGCGTTGATCAAGCAGGCGTCACGTAGCAGCGGGGACGAACAATCAAATTGAATGTATTCGTCATCAAATAATCACGCGAACTTACGACACCTGCGTTTTGCGAGACATGTCGCACTGTTTCCACCTTGTGCGTATCCTGCCTGAGGCGTACAGTACCATGGATTTAGACGGAAAATCGGTGGAAGAACTGCTTGCTAGTTTACAGCAGCAGCAACGCCTACAACCAGGCTGGGCGAGGGTCCCTCGGCAGGAGTCGGAGATGATTGTTGCAGCCCGAGAGGGAAATGTCTCGCGAATCCGTGCTCTTCATGTGACCAATCCCATCCAGTTGAATGCGCCCTCCAACGTACGGTACCGTGTTCTTGCCTGCGTTCAGACATGGGGTGTGTTGATCTGATCCTGGTTCACTGCGCCGTGGGTGCGTGTGCAGAGTGGGGAGACGCCGCTGCTCGCTGCAGCCATGTTTGGGCGGCTCGAGTGCCTGCAGACGCTGGTGGACTTGGGTGCAGACGTGAACCACACAAAAAAGGTGAGCCAGCGGTGTGTTTGTTGCGAGTTTGAGCAAGGATCCGGAGTATGTGACGGGTGTGATCGTCAGGATGGTGCTTCTGCTCTGTCCCTGGCGGCGCTGAACGGCCACGTGGAGTGTGTGAGGTACCTGTTGAACAAGTCTGCAGATGTCAACACTAAGCTTACGGTTCGCTTGGCCACGTGCTCACGCCAACTGTTGCAAGTCTTACGTGGAATGTTGGGGGCATGCACAGGACGGCACCACGCCTCTACATGTTGCTGCGCGCAACAACCATGCGGAGTGCCTAAGACTCATCCTTGCAAGGGATCGCTCACAGATCGACCTCCCTGCCCAAGTGTGTGCTGTTGTGTTTGATCATGCAAGCGTGCACGTTACTTTAGTTCGTCTGCTCTTGACACGTGTCGTGTCATCGCTCAGGACATGGACACGCCACTCACTGAGGCGGTTTGGTTTGGGCACGCTGAGTGTGTGGAGGCTTTGGTGCAGTACGGTGCCAATGTGAACGCCCGTGGTCGACAGGTTCGTTGACAACACAGCAGCTGTGAATCACACCCCACTCTTCATCACTTCCGATGGCTTTGTGACGCGGTGTGGCGTGGCTTGCCGTTGGAACAGGGGGCTCCTCCAGTGTGCTTTGCTGCGCAGAAAGGCCGAGAGCTCGTGGTGAGGTTCTTGGTGGCAAACGGAGCCAATGTGGAGGGAGCGTTAACTGTGCGTTGGTTACCTTGTGGCAGCTGGGGTTGTATATGTTGTGATTCTTCGTTGTTGTCACGGTGAGCGGATGTCTGGTTTCGAGTGGTTGACACGCGCGCCCTGCCGTTGCAGAACGGATCCAGTGCAATCATGCTGGCGGCACGCCATGGCTTCGCGAACTGTGTGAGGACCCTACATGAACTCGGCGCGGGGCTTGAAGGCACTGTGTACACTGTACGGATTCTCGGGGGTGATGCGGTGTGGCCAAGGTCACCTTGATGTTGATGCTGATGTTGATGTTGATGTCAATTTTGACGTGTGTTGTCTTGGTCTGTCACCTGTTCTCGGTTCGTCAAATTGACGACGTCAATAGAACGGTCGATCAGCGCTTCATGATGCAGCAGGGAACAACCATGCTGACTGCGTTCAAGTGCTGCTCGAGCTCGGGGCTAACCCTAATGCCAGAACCCACGTTCGTTGTTGTGTTGCGTGTGCTTGTGCCAACGACAGTGATGCACTCCGCATGCGCGTCCTGTCGTTTACTCTTGCGTGCTCTGGCAGGAAGGAGCAACCCCACTTATGCTTGCTTCCGTGAACGGACACTTGGAGTGTGTAAAGCTCCTCGCTCCAAGGGTTGATGACATCAACGCCGTTGACCACAAGGTACTTGGGTGCAAACGAAGTTGGTCGCGGACACAATGGCGGAAGCTCGTCTCACTATGCTGCTCCGCAGGGCTGTTCTGCACTCTACCACGCGGGGGGACAAGGCTACAATGAGTGTGTGGACGTGCTCCTGGACCAGGGAGCTGATGTAGACTTGGAGGCTGAGGTACGTATGATTTCGTGGAGCATCGCGGGAGCGCTACACCGCGTCCGCTCACACACGTGTGTGACGCATCTGCATGCACGTGCGCACGTCTTGGATGCCACGACCAGGACGAACACACTGCCTTGATGGAAGCAGCTCTGACTGGAAGTGCGGAAGGAATCATACATCTGCTGAACAAGGGTGCTGATGTCACGGTGCGAGTCGCACTTTTTGTCGTACGGGCGACCCCCCCCCCCCCCCCCTTTTTTTTCACTCTGTGGTTGTCTTCTTTTCTTTTTGTCTTGCAGAAAAGCTGTCCCATCGCCGCTGCTGCTCAGAACGGCCATGTCAACTGCATTTGGACTCTTGCCCGTCGTGGAGCCGACGTGAATAAGGGCATGCCAAACGGCCAAACACCGCTGAGCTACGCGTGCGTGAAGGGCCATCCAAACTGCGTCAAGGCTTTGCTGTCTCTCGGGGCAGACTTGGACCACACATGGGGGGTCGCCAAGATCACCGCTGTCGCGGCTGCCGCGCAGCACGGCACCACAGAGTGCCTCAGACTACTGATCGCAAAGGGAGCAGACGTGAACAAGCCATTGGTGGTATGGAGCCCCCCCCCCCTGCACACTGCTCGTTGCACTGCTTGTTTACGGGTGGTGATGTCGTCTTGCCTCGTCTTGCCTGGTATCATCCCATGTGGTATTTGCAGACCGGGTCCACGCCTTTGATGCTTGCAGTTCTTTTCAACCACCCGGATTGTGTTGAACTATTGGCTTCTAACGGTGCCAACGTGATGCAGTGTGACTTGGTGCGACATGGAAGCACCTCATTGCCCACGAAACCACAGTTGCAAGCGTGCTCACTGCTTGCACCGTTTGTGTGTCTCGCTACCGCCAGTCTGGTCAAGCTCCTGTCATGGTTGCTGCGAAGGAAGGACATCTTCAGGTGCTGCAAGTTTTGGTGCGGTACGGCGCAAGGTTGACGATCACGTACAAGGTGTGGCACACGTCAAACATTACGCCCCCCCCCCCCCCGCCACCCCTTGTTGTGCGCCATGTGCTTGCGTGTGTGTGATTCCCCGCTCAATAACCCCTCCATGCGCAGGATGAAACCCCAGAAGCCGCTGCCCGCACACACGGCCACGTTGACGTGGCCAACTTCATTCGCTCCGTGATTGCAACCCCGTCGGCGGCGCCATCTGCCCTCCCCCGTTCATATCACCGATCGGCCCCAATGATTGTGGAAGAGATTATCGACCCACAGCCCCCTTCGAGCCTCCCTCACGTGACCCCGGGTGCTGCCGGCACCCACCCCGTGCCTGTGCAAGCACCGCCGGCCACGCCTTCGGCTGTGCCCCCTCGCGCAGCTGTGCACCCACACACGCCCACGCCCACGCCCACGGCCGCCCCGACACGGCCACCACCACACACACACACATTCCCATCACCACGCACCGTCCCGCCGCCGCGTGGTGTGCGCCGTCACCCCTCGGGCGCAGTGCCGACGTCGTCTGCTACGTCGGCGTCATCTGGGCACTACGTCCCTCCCCATGGGCGCCCAACACAGCAAAGTGCGCAGCCGACGTATCCGTTCGGTGGACGTGCGGGCCCTACTTCTGCAGGTACTCACACCGCCAATGGCAACGGCAGGTATCGTTATGGTGCCTCGAATACCCTTCCACGGTGGGTAGGCAGCGTCTTGCACAACACACTCTTGTGGTGATTTATTTTGTTGTTGATGTTGCTGTTGTGGTTGTGTTTGGATCCACTACACTCCTCACTCACTTGCAGAAGCCCACTACCAACAGCCCAGAGGCACTCGGTTTCGTCGACAACTGCAGGCGCCAGCATTCCCACGAGGCCAGCTGCAACTCAGCCCCGGCCATCCAGCTCCAGCTCCAGTCATTCCACACAGAGCGGCGCCAGTCCAATGGAGAAACCGGGGCGGTTCGCTTCTCCAGCCGTTTCTGGGACCAGGGGTGCCGCTGCTTTGAACGAAGATTCGGGGCCGGCACGAGCCTCAAACTCGTTTCCTTTCTCGTCTGTGCCACCACCCACTCGCGAACCTCTAGCCGCAACACTTAGGCGTGCAACGAGCAACGTCGCGGCAGCGCAGTTTGTCGTGTCCAATTCCGAGAAGATGCTGAGGCGAGTGGTGCAACTGTGCGGAGACTGCCCGTCGGACCTAGAGATGGTCCGCTGGCTCGCGAAGGTGCGCCAAGAGGCGACACACCGGGCATTGACGCTGTTGAATGCCACTGTCAACATCACGGAACAGCACCTTGGTGAGCCTTTGCACATGTGGAACTCGCCGCGCAGGTTGCTTGCCTTGCGCCTGAAAATCACCACGCTTCAGAAGCAGGTGCGCGCTGGGTGCTCGATTGCATGTGCACGCGTCGTGGGATGGTTGTTCTGAGTAATTTGGGTCGCGGCCGTCGATATGCGTGCTTTGCAGTTGAAAGAAAAGGAAGGGAACGAAACCACGGCCCGGAGTATTCGTGAGGTGCGTGCCTGTTTGCATACGCAGCAAGTGCGGAGCGTTTGTGCGAATGTGCACGCCAGTACATAATGCTTCCCGCCACTATCGACAGAACTACAAGCGCAAGTTGGAAAATCTGGAAGAGAAGCTCACCGCGGTGGACAAAGCTGAGGAAAAAAGGGACACGGTGCGGCGGGATTCCATGGCTCGTCAAAGTGCCCGGGATGCCGCAAGAGCCGACGTCGCTCGAGCCACCCAAGAGTATGAGGCCGCGAAGCGTATGGTGGAATCGATGAGGTCGTGCATTCGCGACTTGTCCGAGCAAGGCTACCCCGAGCTCAAGGAACTCCTGAGGTTCGTGGCATACAACCATGCGTGCAGCCGTGTTGTGACGACCTGTATGCACTGTGCTGGGCGCAATCTGTGACGTTGGAACCGCTATGTGGTGTATTGCGTGTGGATACTGCATGTTGTGGTGTGGGTACAGCACCGACGATACTGAACGTGGCCAAGTGCGCAAAGCTTTAAAGCGCTGTGGGCTTCTTCAGCACTACTCGCTGGATGAAGACTATGTCGTCATCAAGCACGTCCAGCAGGGTGCTCACAACGTGCTGAAAGTGCGCAAGAAGGCGCTTGATGCGCATGACATGCAGACACACGTGTCCGAATCACAAGCACACCTAAAGGCGCTCAAGCAACTTTCTGTTGCGAAACTTAAAGTGATTCTCCGGGAAGTGGTGATTCCGTGTTCATTGAATCACCCGAACCTGCTCCCACCAGAGGCCGTTTTCATTGACGAGGACATGCAGCTTGCGTACGGCGCGCAGTTGATTGTGCATTCGTTGAATCCACTCCACCATGTGCCCATTTGTGCTGATGTCGTGCTGTGATGTGGTGTGGAACGCAGCTATGTACAAACAGCCTGGTGCCCGGCGGGTTCCATGAGTGACTGGTTGCGGACTCGTCCACGGATTGAGGCCGCAGCTGTGGTGCTGTTCGGCGTCCTTCAAGTGCGTACTCAAGCGTTGGTTACACTGGTGGCTGCACCCGTGATGCCCCTCATTTCTTTGATTCGTTCTTTGGCGCCGCTCGGGTGTGTGTGTGTGTGTGTGTGTGTGTGTGTGTGTGCATGTGTGT
>Ga0213833_1001761_pt1 | contig 14891 bp, 9 predicted proteins | sample SWATP21_FD_160575 | JGI IMG/M metagenome (GOLD analysis project Ga0213833, IMG submission 160575) | Coastal seawater microbial communities from Marineland, Florida, United States - SWA TP2 #1 | ecosystem: Environmental > Aquatic > Marine > Coastal | place: USA: Florida | collected 2016-08-14
AATAAGGTGCTTACCAACCTTTTTAGGAGGGAGTTTCCAGACAGTGATATAAAAAATTATAGCATATCAAGCATTAAAGAGCTGGACGATTTGTTAAAAATGGTGTAATTAACTGGGATTAGCTTCTTATTTGTTAATTAATATATTCAATATAAGCATTATATCATGAGTATTATGAAAAAAGTAGCAATTGTTACTGGCGTCACAAGCGGCATCGGATATGCAATCACAGAAAAGCTCATCAACCAGAACATGCATGTTGTAGGGCTTGCTAGAAGAGAAGAATTGCTCATTGAGATGGAAAATAAATTCTCTAAAAGCAACTTTACACCGCTAAAATGCGATATATCTGATACAGACAATCTCACATTGTGCATTAACTCAATATTAAACAATCATGATACTATCGATGCGCTTGTATGTAATGCGGGCATCACCGCTGATAACCTTATAATCAGAATGAAGGATCAAGAATGGAATAGCGTGATAAACACAAATCTAACTTCTGTGTTTAAATTGAATCAGATTATTGTAAAACACATGATAAAGAAAAAAGCAGGATCAATAGTAAATATTGCCTCGATCATAGGATGTACAGGTAATTCAGGACAAGCAAATTATGCAGCAGCAAAAGCGGGAATCATAGCAATGTCAAAAAGCATTGCTTTGGAAGTAGCAGCACGTAATATACGCATTAACTGTATTGCCCCAGGGTTTATTCAAACAGCCATGACAGATAAACTCAATGACGCACAACAGGAGCAAATCTTGGATCGTGTACCGATGAAACGAATGGGCACGGCAAAGGAGATTGCAGACTCCACGGCATTCCTTATATCCGATGCCGCGTCGTACATTACCGGCACTACCCTGCATGTTAACGGTGGTATGTATATGTAATGGTATCAGAAAATAAATACACACTGCGCTCTAACGCCTACGGTAAAGTAAACTTATCACTACGCATCTGCGGACAAAGAGACGATGGCTATCACGAAATGCATAGCCTCTTCCATCGCATCCCGCTGTACGATACTGTAGAAATACAGTACACATTATATTCTAATGATATATGGCCTAACTACTCTGCCTGCTATAAATGTTCTACAGTGTTTGATGATTCTATCCAACATCTATCATCGTCTGCCCCCATCCAACTGCAGGATAATATTGTCATAAAAGCAGCAAAATACTTTCATAATGCCTTCTGTGCTAGATACGCAACTATATCGCACAGGATTACAGAAGTAGCTATCCAACTCCATAAAAGAATCCCTGTTGGAAGTGGGCTCGGCGGTGGATCTAGTGATGCAGCCACTACGATGATAATGCTAAACAAATTATATAGCGATGTATACAATACAGATCCAATTACAATGGATTACAGTAAGGTAGCTTATAATATAGGAGCAGACGTTCCTTTTTTCCTGCATAACACACGGTCAGCATTAGTTACTGGGGTTGGGGATGTGGTTAAACCTATTCACTCGAAAACGATTAATAAGCTTACAAAGCATATGCTCATCGTTAATCCAAATATTGAACTACTTACAAAAGATACGTTCACTTCATATGTACTGGATACAAAAAATAAAAGACGCAAAAAATCAACAATAGGAAAAGCTACCCTTGGGAACAATGACCTACTACAGAACAGCGCAATACCTGATACAATACCACATATTATATCGCTGCTCAAAAGTTGCGATGGGTGTCGTATTGCATCTATGTCCGGCAGTGGCTCAACATGTTTTGCACTATATACCAGCAAGAAGTATCTAATGGCTGCAAAACATAAAATGCAGAGCATGTTCAGTAATTACTATATATATAGCCACTCCAATTAATAAAGTGCTACGATGTTGTCATCTAATGCATATAGCAGTGATGATGGGGTGGTGGCAATGGTGATACTAATGATAGCGCAGGAAGGGCAGAAGCACCTGTGGATGGAACTGGTGATGGATGATATCTGTGAACGAAACTGAGAGTGGCGCGCTAGCGTAATGATGGATGGCGGCAGTGATGGTGTAGTGGACCTATTTTCTTCTTTTGCTGCTGGTGTATAGGCGATAGTTGGTGATAGCGTGACTGTGCAGCGATGATGCACCTTTGTGTTGGGGGTGTATCATAGTTTCTTACTATATACCTCATGTAATGATTTGTGTTTTGTCTGAGCACCGCCTATTTGTGATATGGATATGAATATACGCTGCTCTCGATCAGCCACAGGTTTGATTCTGCTACATGTAAGATCGCAGCCTTATTTTAATATATAAGTACTTTGGTTGCTTACCTATAGACCACTCTTTATCGAGAATAGTTAATAACTATCCGATCTTATGACTATTCAAGCAAGATCAATAGCGATTTGGATTTGCTATATGGCGCAGCATTTCTAGGGAAATATCTTGATAGAGAAATTTATGTAGTGATTTATTTTTTGTCTAAACACCGCATATCCGTGATGTGAATATTGGCATATAACACAAAAATATACGCCACACTCTCGATCAGTACAAACTTTACTCTGTTGCATGTAAGACTTTTCTTTGTAGATTCTCCCTGATAACTTTGCTTCCAATCATTAGCTTGCATATATTTTTGTGGCTTATGCCTTCACCGAATCATATATTTGATAATTGCATTGATATATAGAAACATCCCATATTACCAGACTATCTTCTGCATGCTCCACATTTTCGGGCAAAAGTGCTCTGTCCGATAAACGTCAGGGCAATGTATTTCGACTACATTCATTGTGAGTAGGATTGACTCAGACTCCTACACAGATACTGTATGCTAATGCATGTACCACTTCCTTCTGCCAGCCTCACATGTTTGCTCTACCTTATATCTACTTGTTATATCCGCCACTAATCCTTAGTTCCAGGCCTTTCTGTAAACATCTACCCAAAATGGAGGCTATATGCCTAATCTTATATTCTATAACTTACTATTGCCTAATTACAATTATAGCGGTTGTGATTGTGACCATGGTGATATGGTTCGTTCAAGCCCTCTAAGCACGCTGTTATGCATTCTTCACTGCGCTATCCATGCTGAGATTTCCCTATATCCACTCACCGCCCCATACATAGCGCAATACCACCCATTCTATTATAAAAACCACTTGTACGATTATCCATCTTCATTATGAATATTATGAGGCGGTGCTAACTATCACTGCAGTAGCAGCTGGAGGAGAACCTGTCCTATGTTATTGGTAAAAGCTTGAGGATTTTATCCCACCTGCTATTGAGTAGCAGTATCTTCTTTTATATATATGGTATGATGTGATGTGATCCTTTTTATTTTTTTTATGTTTTCACCTCTAATATTTTATTATTAGTATCTTTTGTTGTCTCACAAATTTTGTTTATTTGTTTACCATTGTGATGGTTGTGAGTGTGAAAAAATATGGGGGGGTTTTTCATTAAAATGGGGGGTATTTTTGCTGAAAATACTATGAAAAAGTGGTCAATTACATAGTTTTATTGGGGGTTTTTGCTCGATTCTCCCTCTGTGGTTGTGCGATTTTGATGAAATATGGGAGTATACAAGGAAAAGTTGCCACAAAAACTGTCATTTTTTGCTATTTTTTGTGCATAAACTGCTATTCTCTAGTGCTAGGTTGATTACTTCATCTACGTGAGAGACTGGGACGATGGTGAGGCGCTCCGTGAGGGAAGATGGCATTTCTACGAGGTCTTTGGCATTTTCTTGAGGGATAATTACGGTTTTAACTCCACCTGCTGCTGCTGCGAGTAACTTCTCTTTTAAACCGCCGATGGGCAGGACGTTTCCGAGAAGCGTGATTTCACCTGTCATGGCGATTTCTCTTTTAACAGCTACGGATGTTAGTGCTGAGAGTATTGAGGTAAACATGGTAATACCGGCCGATGGGCCATCTTTGGGTGTTGCGCCTTCTGGTACATGAATGTGTATGTCCTGCTCTTTGAAAACAGATGGCTCTATCCCGAGTGAGCGTGATTTGGAGCGGAGATACCCGATGGCAGCTTGTGCAGATTCTTGCATTACATCGCCGAGATTACCTGTGATTTTGATCTCTCCTTTGCCCGGCATTACCACGGTTTCAAGCGATAATAGGTCGCCGCCTACCTCGGTGTATGCCAGGCCATTGACTGCACCCACTGTATTTTGTTTTGCAATCCTAGAATGGTCGTATTTGCGCACTCCTAGGAATTTATCTAAATTAGTGTTGTTGACATGGATATCTGGATCGCTTTGATCTAGCAGCTTCTTCACAGACTTTCTCATAATTTTTGCGAGGCTTCTCTCTAAGGAGCGTACACCGGCCTCTCTAGTGTAGTACTGTATTACATCATTTATTGCTGCATTATCTATAGTTATTTCATTTTCTGCAAGACCGTGGTTTTTGCGTAAAGACGGTACAAGGAAACTATTCGCTATTTCGCATTTCTCTTCATGCATATAGCCGGAGATCCTGATAATCTCCATTCTATCAAGTAGAGGTTTCTGCATATTTATGCTGTTTGCAGTTGCTATAAACATTACGTTTGACAGGTCATATTCAATCTCCATGTAATGGTCTACAAATGACTTATTTTGTTCAGGATCAAGCACCTCTAATAGCGCTGATTCCGGGTCACCGCGATAGTTCCCGCCCATCTTATCTATTTCATCTAGCAGTACCACTGGATTAGAGGTACCAGCTTTTTTTAAGGCTTGTATTATTTTTCCAGGAAGTGCACCTATATATGTTTTTCTGTGTCCTTTAATTTCTGCTTCATCACGTAATCCACCTAGCGATACCTTAACAAACTTCCGCCCTACGGCCTTAGCAATAGAGCTTGCTAGTGATGTTTTTCCAACACCAGGAGGTCCGACTAAGCATATGATGGGGCTTTTCAGATTTTGCGTGCGCATATTCACAGCAATATGCTCAATAATACGTTCTTTCACCTTATCTAAGCCATAATGCCTGTTGTTGAGCAGCTCTTCTGCCTGTATAATGTTGGTTACATCTTTACTATAAACTCCCCATGGAAGGTCTAGGATCCACTCTACGTACGATTGGATAATATTGACTTCAGCAGACATGCTGTACATTGTTTCTAGCTTAGAGAGTTCTGATTTTACCTTCTTCTTAGCATCAGGCGATAACTTAACTTTTTTGGCTCTTCTGCGTAAATCTCCTATTGATCCACTACGTATATTTTCATCACCTAACTCCTTTTGAATGGCCTTCAGCTGTTCGTTTAAGTAATATTCTTTTTGATTCTTTTCTAGCTGTTCTTTTACTCTTTCTTTAATACGATATTCAGCTTGTAGTGAGTCCAGTTCTCCGCTAATAAGGATAAGCAGCTCCTCTAATTTTTGATTAATGTCATTAAGCTCTAGTAATTTTTGTTTCTTTTCCAGAGATATTGTGAGATTGGATGCAATCGCATTGCAGAAGTCCCAAGGATCTTCGATCTGTATGATCTTTGATACAATGTCGGATGTTAGGACATTATGGAGTTTTGCATATTCTATAAACTGCTCCTGCACAGTCTTTCGTAGAGTGATGTAGTGCTGATTATCAAAATTGGTATTTGCAATAATGCTCTTTACGCTGCATTCTAGGAAGCCAGATTCGCTCATGTGTATTTTTGACAGCTTGACCCTCTCCACTCCTTCGACCAATACCTTGACGCTGGCATTACGCAATCGAAGTACTTGCAGCACTTTTGAGACAACACCCACTTTGAATAAGCCATTGGATTTAGGGATTTCTTGCGCTACATCTTTCTGCCCTACAAGTACCACTTTGTTATCATGCTTATTAGCATTTTCTAGAGCTCTGATGGAGAATTCGCGAGCAACAAAAAGGGGTGCGACCATTTTAGGGAACATGATGAGATCTCTAATCGCTAATACTGGTAATTTTTCCATTGATTTATCTTGAAATAAAATTTATCATCACCCGTTCTCACGTGCAACTAATAACTAATACTTACATATATATACACGCAATATTGATATGCAAGATTTATCGACAGTAAAAAGTAAAAAAACTTTTGCGTTACCTAATGAGTATAATACAACGATATTACTGTTCTTTGCAAACTGTATATGCATCTTTTCTTTGCAGCATATACGATTATTGCCCATTATACGCGATGTAAATGCATGTATTATATTGTTGGGAATCTACAGAAACAGAACAAAATGTGTTCTGCCATTTTGCTATATAATTGATGCTTTATATCATGATGTAATAGGGTGTACAGCGCTATATTACGTCATTATGAAGGCAGTAGTGGAGAAGTTGCGAGAAGGGTTTTATATGGGGAAAAACTCTCTCATTATCGCATCAATTTATATGTGTGGTGTGATTGTAACGTATTTAGTAGCAATTGTTAAATCATTTGTATATGGTAATACTGGTGTGGTTAGTCATATTTCCGTTCTGTCCCACGTACAGGTATCTTTCGCAGTATATATTATATTTTGCTTTGTTACTTATTTTGTATCAAATGGAACGCTGCGCAAGAATTAAATATATATGTAGTATTTGATTAAGATAGGCATTATTCCAACATTTACGACTATTATCACCTAATACATTTTATTCATAATACTGCTCTAACATGTTGAATTCATGATAATACTCAGTTGTAACTTCGTTATTTTGTATTGTAATTCTATAATCATAGAAGTCATCTGAGTGGTAGTCATTATCTGCACCATGGTCAATAATGATGCAAATATGGTCTTTACATGACTCTTTCAATATATTTTGCACGATAGATATGGAGTGGGGATCAAGGTCATTGAATGGCTCATCATATACCATAATACTGTTTGCATAATCATCTTGCATAGACGCTAGAAGCAGCTTATTGATGATACCTAACCTCTTTAGCTCACCTCCGCTTACTCTTTCTCTTAAGTTCATTATTTCTTTATCTAAATCATCATGTGTGAATTTAATTTCCATAGTATGAAATAGTGATAACACCTTCGTTTCTACGTAACTCCGATCCACATCATATAGGTGTTTTGGGAATATCATTAGCTCCAAAAGAGTTTTATTTAGAGGGAAGAAGTTAATAAATTGAGGTAAGATGACGAAATTAGGAGTTTTTTCGTTCACTATTGGCAAATATATATGCCCATCATACTCAAGCACTCTATTGTCATAGGATGATAACATCTTAATTAGAGTGCTTTTCCCTGTGCCAGATTTCCCGCTGAGTAGGTGTATACCGTATGAGTTAATTTCTATGTTACATTTCCATAAAATTTGCTGTTTATCTTTGTTCTGCCATACGATGAAGTCATCAAATTTTATAGAATTCTTATTATGATAAAAGATGTATTGTTTATCGAATTTACGCATCTTATCTTGTAAAAATAATAAAGTATTTGTAATTTTCTGTTGTGTGATAGGCATTTCTGGGTTACTTGAGTAGAAATTCGCTGCAATATTTTTAGATTGCATATCAATATCATGAAATTTGATGAGGCGGTTAAAATCGCCATTTGCAGTCAGTGTCGCTCTTGTTTCCCAATTTACCATTAGCATAATATCAAACATTTTTAATCCATTAATACACAGGTACTGTACCGTGTTTGTGTACACTGTATTCAATATGACATCGTTGCGGAAGTAGTATATGCGCTCATTTATGCTTAGCATATCATCAAGAATATATTCTATCTCATTATGTGAAGTGATACTATTGGCTACATCGGCTTTTCCGTAATGTAGAACTGCACTTCGTGAATCAGAGATAAGTTGGTGACTATTGTTTTCTTCTGTGATGATGTTATTTAGCAGGATGTGGTATATGGTGTTGGTGATATCGCGAGCTGTATCTCCAATGAATACTAGAAATGAGGTATATAGCCCATCATTGTAAAAATTAATGGAAATTGAGCCAATACCGAATATTATACTGTTGTTTATTGCAAGTATTTTTTTGTTATTTAGAACAGCAAGGTCTGAGAATTCGTCTGGGAATTTTCTTAAATCGCGTGTATCTGACTGAGAAAAGAGGTGTATGTTATGTAAGTATGCTGTTCGCGCTGTTTTCAGTGATTCAATTCTGATATAGTTATTATAGTATGTATCCACATAGTAGGAGAGTCCATCCATTGTGACCATGACCAATGTGATTTGTGCTAGCGTTGAATATGCCTGGTTCATGCCATTGTCAAGCAGCCTGAATTGCTCAAAAAATGGGACTTGTCTGTAGCTTATAAGAAGGTGATGGGTTTGTATTTTTGTCATTTTTAGCGCCACATTTGCTGCAGCAGATAACGCAACAGATTTGGAGAATTCATTAACAGGAGAGTCATATATGGAGTTGATAGTGTTAAACTCGCATATTGCTGATGAAACCATTTCTTCATACTCCATATAATCCGGGAATACAAAGGCGGTAAATACCCCGAATATCATATCTATGGCTGTTTTAACCATATACCTTTCAGGGTCCATCTTCTTTGTAATTAATCCTTGAGAGTGTATTACTCCATATGCAAAACGACCTACGTAATGATGATTTTTTGCTCCTGTACTTATGCTGTGAATTTCATCACTCGTAACCGATGCAGCCATTATCACTACTCCTTCTATGCCAGCTGCATAATAGCCTCTGGTAATATACTCTAGCAGCAGAATGGAATATCCTGCATACCCAGAAGAGTTGCAATTCTGTGCAGTACGTATATTTGATAGATTGTATTTATCTACAGTGATAGTGTTATTCGAGTTAGTATTATTGAGTATATCAGAAGAATATAGCATGAACATGATTTGGGTATTTATGTATATTGATTATTGATGATAAAGAAGGGAGAGATGATAAACTTTTCACACATAAGAATATGTAGCTCATTTGATATAAGATCGCCTGAGCTATGCTGCGGTAAGCATGACCATATGGTGTGTTTATATAGATTATGGCATAGTTTTGCTATATTTGCTTATTGCTTAATTTAGTGATGATGTGTTTGTTTTTTTGTACATTCGTACAGTAACAGCTGTAACCAATGTAGAGCTTTCCGTCCATCAACGCGATCGCGCGTGCAATACACAGGAACAGCTACTGCTTAGTGTATTGGAAGCTTATACCCTTATCGTTGAGCAGTTGTGTGATCTCACCATTTTCGTACATGGCATACAGTATATCGCTGCCGCAGATAAATTCGCCCTTAATGTATAACTGTGGTATGGTGGGCCAGCTAGAGTATTCTTTCACTGATTGACGAACATCTTCATTGTCCAGTACATTATATGAAACGTAGTTTATGGACATAGCATCTAAGATGGATACTGCAGTCGCAGAAAACCCGCAGAGTGGCTGTGCAGCTGTACCTTTCATAAATAATACTACGTCATCTTTTTCTACGTAATGCTTGATTAAATCAACTCCAATCACTGTACTCAGACATTGATAATACGTTAACAACACAGAGAACCCGATCACCCGCTACTTACATTCTATGTAGCATGAGCTTTTCATGCACCGAATTCTGCGAGAGTCTAGCATCTAAATGAGAAAAGTCAACAAACTTCATTAATTGATCTTGATTTTTACAGCTATAAACAAATTCTATTTCTCCACTGGTAGGATCTATGTGTTTCTGTATACATTGACCACAAATTCCTTTCATCATGCACTGCATTGGAGAGTTAATCGACGCTACAATGAGAATATTTTTACTAAAATACTTATAAAGACGATGATTAAACTCTTTAGAGAACGCATTCATCATGTGGTGCGATCCTATAATGATAATGCGATCTATTTGTTTTAGAGTATTATCTGTATCATTTTCGGCATAGGAAAAAAGTCCATCTATAACATTGCCTAGTACGGTAAGATCATCTTTCCTGTTTTTAGATAGTAGGTCTGTATCGCAGCACCATATTACTTTGTCGGCGGCCTGCTCTATATCACTTACTCTGTATCTATCTTCAGGTTTTTTGTATCCTGCGAAATATGTAACATGACACTTATACTCCCTCATGGCCTTTCCTATGGAGAATAGCACAGCATTCCCCAATCCTCCACCAATGAGTAATACCTTTTCATTTTTTGGTATAATGGTAGCTGTTCCAGTTGGTCCCATTAGAGGTATTATTTCACCTACATTTAAGTAACGGCATAGATTAGATGACCCGCCTATCTCTAATGCGATTAGAGAGATTGTTCCATCAGATCGATTTACTTTTGCACCAGTTAGCGCAATACCCTCCATTGCAATATGCGCATTATGCTTCTTCTTAGAGCTTGCATAGAAAGAATAATTCTGTAAGCGGAAGAATTGTCCTGGTGAGAATTTTTGTGCTGCTAGTGGTGATTTCACAGTCACTTCAATAATTGTTGGTGATAGACGCTTGATTTGCGTTATTTTGGAAATAAGTAGTTGGTCACAATGCTCAAATAAGTGATGTACTTTTATATTACTGCGATTATTTACATTATCTACATTATCTGTTTTATTAAGCTTTTCGAGTATGAGCTTATGTCCATGTTTTGCACTTGCCATAGCTTTCACAACATTACCGCTATAATGAGGATGCAAGTCACCGAAGCAGCTGATAGTCATATCATCTTTTTTATTTTGTATAAAGAAGCATTTGGCTAAATTCTGTTGACTAGAAGAATCTGTAATTTTCTGATTATTACCATCATACATTGAGAAATACTTGTGATTTAGAGCGAAGATATCACTACATTCCTCGGCAATAATGGTATTAGGCTCTGTACCTATAGCAATCAATACTGTTCTAGCATTAATGTATAGTTTTTTTTCATTAGAATCATTTGGTTTGGTAGATGCGCAGTATAAACCAACACAGTCATCATACTCATCTATTGCTATGGAAATGGGTGATGTATACTCAGTAAAATAGACCCCCTCTTTTAAGCACGCTTGTAGCTCTTCGTGATTGAGTCTATATGCCGGAGAGTTCTGCATTTTATTGCGATATATAATGGTGGCACCTCCCCATTCTAGCAGTAGTTTTTGCTTTTCTTTGGCAGTAGTTGCGAGTAACAAAGCCTGTCCATGCTTTATGAACTCATTTACTATATCTAGTTCTCGTTCTGATAACGATGATAAGAATGACTCTCTTTCTTTATCACTAAGGTTTTTATATTGTGTATAGAAATCCTCAGTAGATCTTTGGTAATGTTGCAAGCTCTCTGTTGCTGCATCAACAGCAGTGAGTCCACCCCCTATAATGACTATAGGTAGACGTAGCTGTAGGTTTGTGACATTATTGATATTTTTAGCATCGCTCATTTGTAATGTCATAAGAAAATCAGAGGCTGTCCTGACACCATTAGCCATAATATTATCTATATGAGGTAATTTCGGATAACCTGCACCCATAGCCAATGCTATATGTGAGATACCTAAATCTAGAACATTATCATAAGTAATATTACTACCGAATCTTGTAGCTCCATACATTCGATATTGTTTGCGCCTTTCGATAAGCAGTCTAATAACTTTAAGGTAATTTTTATTCCATCTAGCGGTGATACCATACTCCATTACACCACCGAAACCCTGCGGGACTCTAGTGTTAAGATCGTCATATATATCATGTATATTGTGAATAGGTTCGAATTTGCACCTTGCACCATCCGGATGTATTCCAGAAATCTTTGGATCTAGCGGTTCTATTTTGAGTCCATCTATTGCGAGTATGTAATATCCAGCTTGTATGAGGTAATGGGATAGCGTGAAGCCTGCCGGTCCAAGCCCTACAACAAGGATCGCCTTATTTTGTTCATCTGCGGGCAGATAACCTTGCTCTTTGAGAGGATTCCATTTAGTAAGTAGTGAATATATTTCAAATCCCCACGGTAGGGTTAATATTTCATCAAGAATTTGGCTTTCTATGTATGGTATGTTTACCGGTTCTTGTTTTTGATAAATACATGATTTCATACAGTCATTACAGATCCTATAGCCAGTTGCTGCAATCATGGGATTGTCAATAATAGCAACTGCAAATGCAGCAAGTATGTTATTGCTGATTTTAAGCTGATTCATTTCTGAGATTTTTTCTTCCAATGGGCAACCAGCTAGTGGAATATTTAACTCATTATGCTTGTATGTATTATTTTGATCTTTCATCCCATGGGAACAGCTATCTTTAGATCTGTTGTGACATAATATACAATAATGTGCTTCATGCAGTGCTTTGTGAGTATTGGGGATATCGCTGTTTAAGTCGAATTCGAAACGTTGATTAAGAGAATCTGTATGGAAAAACGATGTTCTGCCATTATCTGTATTTTGGAGATCATTAATTAAATTATTATGATCAACTTTCTGATGTAATTTGAATAATATACCTTTTTTGTGTAGAGATTTACCTTCAGAAGAATACATTGCCCATTTTGCATACTCTTCTATTATATGTATGGTAGTATGGTCGTTCGATCCACTGTATTTGTTGAAAGCATTGGCAATATCTATTTCAAAATCGATAATAGAGCTATATAGATTATCTACATCTGAGATGCAGGTAATAAGGGAGTTAATCACAGATAAATTAATAGAGGTGATATTTATATGATTTAGATCATAGGTAATTTTTGATATTTGTTTTTTTATGAGAAATTTATTGCAGTAGTACAGATTTTTGAGTCTATTATTTCGCTCTACTATCAGTGCAAAAGGTTTTGTAATATCGAAGAATTCTACTAAGAACGTTTCCAGAAATTTTGCTACCGATATTATAATATCGGATTTTTTATGGATGATACTGTTTAGCTCATTTGTACGCATGAGCAGCAGCAACGAGTGCAATGTGTGATCTTTATTTTTTAAATAATCCATGAATATGCGGTCTAGATCTTCAAGTCTAGAGTGGTCATACAGATCGTCAAAAGTAAAATTATGTTGTAATTTAAGCTGTATCAATGTAGAAATGCAATTATCTAAATAATTGGAACAAGAAATATGGTAAGGTACTTTGAGCATATTATCATATAATGAGCTAAATGAGGAGCAGAAATTAGCGGTATGTGATGTACACGGCCCTACGTTAATCATGGCTGGCGCTGGCACTGGCAAGACTAGGGTACTGACACATAGGATTATGCACATTATAGATAACGGCTATGCTCGCCCTCATGAGATATTAGCAGTAACATTTAGCAATAGAGCTGCTTATGAGATTGAGAGAAGAATAAATTGCATGATTAATGCTGAAAAAGGAGGAGATAGAGCGCTCTCATCTGTTCAAAGCGGTACATTTCATTCAATTGCTGCTTCCATTCTCAGGCAAAGTGCTCATTTATTGGGGGAGATATACTCTGAATGGAAGATCTCGCGGGATTTTGTGATCATGAATGAACATCAAAGTATCAAAATAATACATAATATTTTGTTATCCAGCGGTATTAAGGATATATCACATTATCAAGCGCATGAGGTAATATCATTTTTAAAAGATAAGCTATATTATTACAATGAAATACCTAAACAAATAGGATCCCAATATCCGCATATAAAAGGCATATACAGGGAATATCAAAGAAGATTATCTGATGCAAATGCGATGGATTTTGGTGATTTAATATTATTTGCTACAAAGCTATTAAGTGGGAATACCTCAGTGTGTCAATACTATAATGAGCGATATAAGTATGTTTTGGTGGATGAGTATCAGGATACCAGCTTTTCGCAATATGCGATGTTAAAGATAATTACTCAATTACATAATAATGTGTGTTGTATAGGTGACCCTGATCAATCTATATATTCATGGAGAGGGGCGCTTGTAACGAATATCTTTCAATTCAAAAAAGACTATAATGACCATAAATCCGTAGTATTGAAGAAGAATTATAGATCAGATGGCAATATTATCGCTGTGGCTAATAGTTTAATTTCTCACAATAGTTTAAGGTATAAAAAGTCGCTGGAACCAGTGGCAGATTACAAACAGAAGGTGTGTTTGCATTCGTTCCATAGTGATAAGAATGAGGTGTATCATATCATTCTGGATGTAATGCGCTCTGTACCATCAGCGGATAATACTGCTGCTATCTTAGTTAGAGCTGGGCACCAGATTCCATTAATAGAGAGGATGTTAAACCTTTATGGTGTAGAGTATGATGTGGTTGGTGCAGATAAATTTTACGATAAAAAAGAAATACTAGATATTCTATCATATCTTCTATTACTGCATAATAATACAAATAATTTTGCATTTGAGAGAATTGTGAATACTCCTAAAAGAGGGATAGGACCGCAATCTTTGGATAAATTAAGAATCGTTGCTTCTCAGCGTGGCATTTCTTTATATAATGCCGCATCTATGAGCCAGAGCGCTGCTATAATTAATTTTATGCAGAATATGCAAAAGTGGTCTTCATTGCAACAAAAGTTGTCTTTACCAGACCTAGTGCAGCGGATATTGGCTGATATAGGTTATCTCCATTATATAGAGAGTAGTAATACAAACAGATGGAATATTGAGAGTAAAATAGACAATATTCACGAACTATTGGTGCTTCTAGAGAAGTATAGCTCTCTAAATGATTATATAGCAAGCTTAGGAGACTTAGCAAATCACACTAACAGCGATAATATGGAAGGAAGAGAGCGGAAGTATCTACAGGTGATGACAATACATACAGCGAAGGGCTTAGAGTTTGACAGGGCCTTCTTACCGGGATGGGAGGAGGATATACTACCAAGTAAAAAAAGTTTAGAGGGAGAAGATATAGCAGCCCTAGAAGAAGAACGAAGATTAGCATACGTAGCTGTAACAAGGGCTAGACGGTGCTTACACATCTCCTGGGCAAGGAACAGAAATATGTTTGGTAGCCTCAAACAAACGGTACCATCGCGATTCGTGCGAGAGCTAAGTAGCAAACACT
>Ga0213833_1001765_pt1 | contig 14862 bp, 22 predicted proteins | sample SWATP21_FD_160575 | JGI IMG/M metagenome (GOLD analysis project Ga0213833, IMG submission 160575) | Coastal seawater microbial communities from Marineland, Florida, United States - SWA TP2 #1 | ecosystem: Environmental > Aquatic > Marine > Coastal | place: USA: Florida | collected 2016-08-14
CCATGGGATGTCGCGTCCGTTGGACCGGACCTATTGCGTCACGATTGCGGGAAGGAGACTGTCATATCACGGTTGCGGGAAGGAAGGGGAAGGGAAGAAAGGAACAGTCCACTTCACTGAATCAGGTGCCAAAACCGATGCTTACAGGGACAACCAGAAGCCAGAAAAGAAGGCTTGTTGTGCTGTGCTCAATAAAAAGTGGCAGTATTGCACTCCACGAACAGTTCAGGAGCCATCAGCAAGTGACAGAGAAACAAAAACAAAAAAAGCAAGAAACAACAAGCAAGCGACACTGTGCGCATGCCTCTCTGATTGTAGCGTTGGCGTGCAACACCGTCAAGTACCACCACCATTAAAGACAGTGTCTCCACCAAACCGAGCCCGGAGAACGCCAGACAGCTCCAACATCACACTGTGTAGCTCATGACCGCTCGGTGTGTCGTCATGGGACTTGACGAACTCCTCACTTTGAAGAACCACAGCGTGCCGCATCACGCCTTCACCGTCTGCTGCTTTGCCACGCGCTTGTACACGCGCCGACAGCTCCGCCAACACGCTGCGACCTTGGCGCATGGTGTCCCAGGACAGCCGGTCGTCCGCAGGCTCCGCGTTTAGATCACGAGCCAACGAGAGGGCTGTGGGAGGGTTGGCTTCCACAAACACCTGCGTCGCCGATGGGTGTTGGGTGGGCTCGGCGGCGGCGGCGGCGGCAAGCTCATGCGTGTTCAGGGTGGCTGCTGCAACAAACTCACCATGCACCGCGGCTTCAGCGCCGTCCATGTCTTCACCGGCGGCCGTCAGGCTCTCGCTCTTTGCACTGCGGTCAGCAGTGCGGCGAAGAGCGTTCTGTGCGCGGTTGTACTCGGCCACCGCGTCTGCTGACCGCTCCTTGAGAGCCGTGCCAGCGGCACGCACGGCAGCAGCTTGGTTGAGTAGCCGTGTTGCAAGCAGTTCAGCTTGGTCTGCCCACCCCCCACACAGCGTGGCGACTTCGTCCCACGCCACAGCTGCGGCTGCGCCCAACGGCACGCCGCTTCCGTTTCCTTGCTTCGTCTCGCCAGCAGCCTGCCCACGGGTCAGGAAGCGAGCGGCTTGGATTTTGCGTTGGAGGTTGGACCCACGCTCTGACACTGTATCCAACCCTTCCCTGGCAGTGGCAACCTCTGACACAACAGCCGAAGCGTGGTGACGCACAAACGGCAGCGCTGCCTGCGCGACACCAGGCGCAGCGTCTGGCGACGGTAAGGTGTCACGATGCGCTGCCGACGCTTCAGTGTGGAAGAGGGCGAGCGTTTGGTGCGTGAGGGAGCGGATACTCACGCCATGCGGCGTGGGTTGGAGCGCGCTCAGAAGCGCGGTGAAGTGGTCGGGACAGCACCAGCTGCTTGCGCAGTCGACGGCAACGAGGGCACGAAGCGACCACAACGCAGACAGGGCAGCCACCACGTGGGCAGCGAGATCGACAGCCCGCGACACAGCCGTGCGCAGAGCGGCGAGTGTCAACCGCAGAACGGCAGCTGGGATGGGTGAGTCCTCAGACAGAGCCAGGCCATGTGCAGCGCCGGAGCTGGCAGGTGCGGGGGGCACGTCCGGCGGCGTCCAAGGCTCGCCCGTGGCGAGCACCACAACTACCCGGGAGGCAACGAACGCAGAGCGTGCAACCTCCCACCGGGCCAACACGGCAGCAAGAAGCGATTGGAGGCGCATGGTGAGGGAGGTGGTTGCATCCGCCAGCTGCTGGCGGTCACGCAGGGCGTGGAGCGACGCGAGACAGGCGACGCGGCGTGGAGAGGGGCCACCGGCCGTGGTGGGCGCGGCAAAGGACTTTCGAGCGATCCGAGCCACCGCGTTGAGCTCAATGCGAGAGATGGGAGGCAAGGGGTGGCGGAGAACGTAACCTGTGGCGCACGGCGCGTCAGCGCATACGCTGCTCGAAACCACACAGCACCCAACTCACCTCGATGAACAACCTCAGCATGCCGAATGGTACGGAAGCTTCGCTTTAACCAGTGTACGCAAGACTTCGCGGCGCAGACGGCAGCAGCCAACTGGTCTTGCTCCTCCGGCGCCGCATCGTCCACTTCGATCGCGGAGGCACCCCCTCCTCCCAAAGCTTCCACCTCCAGCCCCAGCTTGAAGCCCGCTGCCACGCCGCTGAGAGCGGGTTTCCAAACCCACAGCTCCCGAATGCCGCGCGCAAACTGTTGATCCCACGTGCTGTCTCTGTCTCTGTCTCTGTCTCTGCCACCACCTGCTGCCTCCTGCAACAGGTGTGCCGCTACGGCCCCAACCGGCGCGCACTCCACACCTGCACTGCAGGCCTCAATGGCGCCCCCTCCATCAGCAGCAGTCGCACCACTACTGTCACTCTCTTCGTCAAACGTTAGTGAATCCAAATCTACTGTCGTCGGGTCGCATCCGCGCCACATGCCGCGCGCACGGCGCGTGATCGTCGTCGCATTGCGTGCGGGGTTCATGTTTGCAAGCACAATTTCGATTTCAACTTGAACCAGAAGGGCCTTCTCTTGGTCAAATTGGTGTGACAACGGCAAACGGAAAGTGCGACGCACATTCTCACACAGCGCAACAGCAGTGAAACTGCAACCCCCTCATTCCGGTGTTGCGCCCCTTTCCCCCACGCACCCTGTTGCGCGAGGGTTTGGGGTGCAGCACGGGGTCCGCGCGTCCCACCGCGTGTCAAGCTACACTACACGCTCCACCCTCCATGCCTCAAGCAATCCCGTGAGCGCAGCCGCGTCCGCGCGTGTTGTTGCCTCATCATGCCTTGCGTTTGCTGTTGTTGTGGATGATGTTGTGAGATGTGAAAGCCCGAGCATGCAAGCCATGTGCCACTCTTGGTGCGCCGCTGTTGTGTTCTTCTTGGGTGTTCCGTGTTCCGTGTTCCGTGTTCCGTGTTCCGTGTTTCCGTGTTCGGTGTTCGGTGTTCCGTGGACGGTTCGTGGCAGTTCTTCCAAGGCTTCCCCCGAGGCCGCTCAAGAGCGTCGCCCGCCAGGTCTTCCTCTCGTTCGTTCGTTCGGGTTGGGTTAGCGTTGGCGTTCGATCGGCGTGTTGGAGTGTCGGTGTTGGTTTCGGTGTTGGTTTCGGTGTTGGTTCGGCGTAGGTCCAGTCGAAGCAGCGTAGTTCCGTTCAGCGCAGCCCGAGTTTGTCCGTTGTCCGTTTCCGTGAGCGCAGTTTCCGTGAGCCGTGTTGCCGCACGCGATGCCTGCCGTGTTCTCCCTGCCCGCTCTTGCGTGGCTTCTTTTGTCTGGTTCTTTTCCCGCTCCATTGCCATGGTCCGCAGACCAAAGGCGTTCCATCCTCCCCGTCCCCATCCTGTTCTTGCCTCCACCACCCCCCAATGTCTTGCAAGGCCCGACACTTGTCCAAGTTCCCCCCCGTCACAGATGAGCAGTGTTGCCGCACGCGATGCCTGCCGTGTTCTGCCTGCCCGCGCCCGCCTTGTGCGTGGCTGCCTCTGTTGTCTGGTTCGCTTTTCCCGCTCCACTGCCATGGTCCGCAGACCACACCGGCTCCCCCACCGTGTCATGTGTTTCCACACCCCCAATCAAAGCGTTGCAAGACCACAACGCGTCCAAGGTTCCCCGCCACGCTTGCCCAAGTTAGCCCTCGTCACACTTAGGGTCGTGAGTGTCTCCCGCACGTTGGTATTGCGCCACTCGTCTGTTGGGTGTGCCGTCGTCCCCCGTCGTTTTCCCCATCGTTGCACCAGGCCAACGACCGGCAGCAGTGCCGCAGTGCCTCTCCTCTTCGCCCAGCACCCACGAGCTTTCTCTGTTTCTTTCCACCACCATCGTCCCATCTCTCGTATGTAGGCCCGCAGGCCGTTGTTGCTTCACCTGCCACCAGTCCCATGCGTACACCAGGCGCCATACCACACCGACAACGTCAGACGAGCGCCAAGCCCCGGATGTCGCCATGTCCTCGCCGTGCCCCTGTGAACGCCAGGTGCGTGGTGGCCGTTTGGTGTGCCAAACGCTGGTCTCTGGGCTGACTGTCGTTGGTGGTGTCCGGAATCAGTTCTGAGTGCTCAAGATCCGTACTGTCAAGACACAGGCACAAGAGCATCGCCGATCACACAAAACCAAACACAACAATCGTAGTTACAGCAGTCATACGAGCCAGGAGCCCAAGACAAACGCCTCGGATGCTTTTCAGCGCCCCTCATTCCTCTAGAAATTTACTTGCTTGCGAGCTGAGTCAGTCCAGCAGATGGTGTAGGTGGCAACAGCATCCTGGAAGCGACCGCGACATCCGCTCTTTTCAGGCATAGGCTATTGTGGCGCTCGTGTGTTGAAGCGGGTGTTGATGTTTAGAAATACTAACTTGTGTTAGAAATAAGAACCCGCAACGGTGGCGCTCCACCGTGGAGCAGATACGACCCGCTTGCGATGGACCCGATGCACCCAGCTGTTCCTGAGGCTGGTGGTATGGCGCAAAGTGAGAAGGGTGGTGATGATGTGCGTGCGCAGCGCCTACAGACAACAGATGGTCCGTTTGCGGCGACTGCGCCGCCACAACAACAGGGACAAGCAACACCTCCGGCAGTGCTGGCCTCACCTCCGCCCATGAGCCACGAGGTGGCGCTGCCTGTGGATCAAGACGTTGCCCTTTCCCATCAACCTAGCGAGGCAAAGTTGGATGGGGAGCAAGACCGGCCGTGCGTGTGTGCCTGTGATCGCCCGCCACTGTTCCCCATCACTGACTTGTGACGTGTGTGCAGTGGAGACATTTTACCGGACGACATCGCGAACGTTGCCCCAGCTGCTGTGAATTCCGCTGAAAAGGCGGCAGCCCGTGCTCGCCTGAAGAAGTTTATGCTATGCGGCGGTGGCGTGGAAGACATTGGGAAGCTGGGTGGAATGGAGTTGGAGAGCTTCTTTCGTATCACCCACGCTTCAATCAAGTTGTTCATCGTGTGCAGCGTGCTGGGCATACCACTGTTGGCTGTGAACTGGAGCCGGGTATGTATGCTCTTGTCCACAGCCTTGGTACTCGTTGCCGTGCTTTACCCTCCTGTTGGCACCGCAGGCGGACAACTCCAACCGGTTCTTGCAAGGGCTGCTGAATTACCCCATTGTGCTGGACCGCAATGATCGCACAGACATGCTGTACTTTGGGTTGAACTTCATCGCCTTTATTGCCACTGTTATTTTCTTGATCGCCATTCCGTTCACGGTGCAGCGCGGTGCCCGCGAAGCAGATCTCATGCGCACCACTCCCAGCGATTTCACCGTTCTGGTTCGTGTCGTCGCGTCGCGTGCAGGACATGTGTGTTCACCCATCGCTGCACCTCGTGCGCGTTCGTTCACTGTGCTCACTGTGTTGTGGACTGAACGGTCGGGGGCGGCAGGCGAAAGGATTTCCTGGTAATGTGGATGAGGACGCGGTGCGTGGTGTCGCGTTTGGTTGTTGGTCGTTGGTTGGTTGCGACAATTTCACGGCAGCGCATGCTTGCAGATTGCGGAGTTCTTTTCGCGCTGGGGACCGATTTCATTGGTGACGCTGGTTCGACGGACTCGTCGCTTGCGAGCCTTGAAGAAAGAGCTCGAGAAACTAACAGCGTTCGGCCCCAAGAAGAGCGAAACAGCCGCGGCACATGCGGAGCGGTGCGCCAAAGCAGTGCTTGAGCAAGCAAACGCGGCAGCATAGCAGGCCTAACAGGAACCGTGTGTGTGGTGGGGCTTGACAACAGGCTCGAGCTGCTGCGCACTGCCATGCAAAAAACCGCGCAAGGTGGCTTGGCCAGCTCGGGGACAGCGTTCATCGTGTTCAAAGACGAGTACGCTGCCAAGGAGTGCCTTGAGCTGATGAACCGGTCCCGGGCTGCTGCGTGCTGCCGTGTGTTTTCGAAGCTCCGGTATGAAGTCAAGCCGAAGTTCATGAACATGTACGTGCTGGTGGGATCCTTTGGGCCGCTGAGTTAGAAGAAAGAAAGAAATAAAGAGAGAGAGAGAGTGTGTGTGCGTGGAGATCACACGCACCCACTGCGCATTACAGGTATGCACTGGATGTGAAACGAGCCCCAGAGCCGTCCAACGTGAACTGGGACAATGCAGAGAATTCTTGGGAGTGCGTTCCACCCATTGTCTGTGCTGTGAGGGGTGGTGCCAGCGTCTCACCGCCGCATCGATCGCATCATGCAGGTTTTCGTTCAGACGCCATTGCATTGCGGCGTTTCTCATGGCGGTACGGTTTTCCACCCTCGAGCAGCCCTCTGCCCTGAGTTTCGTGAGTAGCATGTGACACATGTATGATGCCTTGTGTGGGTGGCTGCAGTGTCTTGTTGGCTTGTCCTTTGTCGCTATTGTGTTCATCTCCATCAAGGCAATCGAAGAAAACTCTGCTGTGGAGAGCACCGCATTTCGGCGTGGTGTGGCGAGTTTTGCGGCGCCTGGCACGATCATGTTGATTAACTGGGTCATCGGCTTCACGGCACGAAAGTTGGCCAAGTGGGAGGGCCACGCTACTTACGGTTGGTTGACACGTGATGCAGCGCTTGCGTGTGCGTCGTCCCAATAACCTGCGGGGTGGCGGTGGTTGCTTTTGCTTTTTTGCGGCTGCTGGCAGAGGGCGAACAAGTGTCATCCCTGACAAAGCGCTCTGTGGCACAAGTCCTGAACTCTGTCGTCATCATGGTTGTCATCCACTGGGGTGAAGAGCGTGAATGGTGAGGGTGGTACAGCCTGTGTTCGTTGTTGTCGTGTGCTGGATGGGAAGAGTGACGTGCGCGCACCCCTTCCCGCAGGTTTTTCGTGGGCGACACCAATCTAGGAACCAAGGCACTCGAGCTTGTGGCCATGAACACGTTTCTGCCGTCCTTGCTGTCATTCTTGTACTGGGGCTTCATGAAGGTGTTCAACACCGTCATTCGCAACCCGGTCGGTGGCGTGCGCGTCTCATGTGTCACCATACGAGTTGTACCTGACTGGCTTTTGCGCGGTCGTGTTGTATGGTCGCAGATTTATCACTGCCTGAAGTGGCGTGTAGTCGAAGCCAAGCCCTTGATGCCAGAAATTAGCGGATGGTACGCCGCCATCATCAAGACTTTCGCATTGGGAATGCTGTTTGGTCCCATTTCTCCTGCGGGTAACGTGGACAGTGGCGCTGTCGCCTTGTGTGTGCAGTGCACGGGCCAAAGGTCTGACCCCCCCCCCCGCCTTTTCTCATGTGCGATTGGTGCAGTGTATCCCTTGTCGGTCATCTCCTTTCTGATTCTCCACGCGCAGGTGGGCACGCGTGATGCGCCATGCTGTTGCGTGCGGGGGTGTGGGCGTTTGTTGACAGCTCGTGTGGATGCAGCACAAATCGTCGTTCTTGTTGTTTGAACTCGAGTTTCCGGAGATGTTTGAACGCGTCTCCACACGTGCGATGGACATCTTGACGCTCCTCGGGGTGCTGTACATCTTTGTCAGCATGGTCATTGCGGCAAGGCTGGGAGGGAATGTTGCGTTTGCCTTGGGGATGCTGGCCCTTGTGGTGCTCCTCGTGAAAGTTGGTACGACACACCACCAGTGGGATGGGATGGCCACGTGTGTTGTGGGGTGTGGGGTGGGGTACTGGACGTAACCTGGCCGTCTGCGCGTGTCAGTGATCCCTATCAACTGGGTGGAGAGGCTTGAGTGGCGCATTTCAGGGCGTGAAACCGACCTGTTGCACTACAAACGTGTGAGAGAGCGCATGCAGGCCGGCAAGATCCGGACATTGACGGAAGAGGAAATTAACGGGTGGGAGGCTGGTGCCAGTGCTTGTTTTGCTGCGTGGGAGGCTGGTCCCAGCGCGTGTTTTGCTGCAAGTCGCGCGCGATCATGCTTACCGTGCCTGTCTGGTCTACATGTTTTTGTTCGTTTTGTTTTTCTTTCTGTCACCTCCCTTTCTTTTCATTCCTTCCAGCTACCGAAGTTTTGCTGATGAGTATGAGCGAGTTGCCAGTGGAGAACACAGCGCCGTACGCGATGCCAGCGTGCTTGCGTGCTTGCTTGCTTGTCCCCACGTTGTGGTCACGCTTCTGTGTTGTGTGCTCTATCATCGCGTGCTCCGCGTGCAGCGCCACTTGAGTGGGCGAGTTGGCTCTGCGCGTGGTATCCGCAGTGACCGTGGGGCACTTCGGGCCTACGAAGGGGCATCAGCGATTGCCATGTTCTGCTGTGGCCCCCTTTGCTCGAAGAACCCATGCATCACCCCCGTCCGTTACCGCTCCCAAGCAAAGACATTTGAGCTCCACCTTGCGCCCATTTCCGAGTCGAACCCCACAACTCCTGTGATACCATCAGCGCCTGCAGCGCCCACACATGAAGCAGGCGACCTGGAGAGCAAGGCCACACCAGTGTAAACAAACTGCCGAACGATGCACGACGCTGCTGTGTAGCAGCGCATGAACATACATAATGTCACGCCAAATTACGTCATGACGGAGGAGCGTGCTGTGTTGCTGCTGTGCATAACGGCGCCCAGCAGTGCAGTGTGATACGGCGGCGAGAACTCGTCCCACAGTTGTATCGGTACCCCGAGTCGGGACTGGGGGATGCCATAGCAGCTTGTTGGGGTTTGCTCGCCGTATTGTAAGCCACTGGGCGACGTGACCTCCCACCAAACATGGCGGAGTTGTCACCGGCCGTCAACGCTGGCCCGGATGCTGGCGGAAGTGGGGAGGAAGAGTGAGTTTGCCAGAGTTGTGCTGTGATGCGCATGCGGGTGCTTATTTTGTGTCGTGGAGAGGACGTTGTATGGCTCATTGGTTCGCGTGTGTACCGGGACGTCGGTGAATCCGTTCCGTTCCTGTGTGCAGTGATTCCATTGACACCACACCGATTGCAGTGGACACCCAGCATGCTGTCGGGCCCGTGGTCCTTGTATCCTGTGGGGAGCACTTCAGCAGCTTGGTCACTGGTGCGCATGGTGGTATGCTGTGCTTGTTGCTAGGAGCCCCTTGTCACCGTGCGTGGTGTTGTGTCCGGGCGCAGCAACCGGGTCTGTCCTCACATGGGGTCGCAACTCCCACGGTCAACTGGGCCGTGTCACGAAGCCCGATGAAGACACCTCGGTCCCGTTGCCTGTCACGGCGCTAGGCCAGCACGTCGTCGTGGGTGCCTCGTGTGGTGCAGATCATGCAGCGGCCGTCACGCGGGACGGTGCCGTGTTCACATGGGGTGCAGCCGCACATGGACAGGTGGGTGGCGGATGTGAATCTTGCTCGCTGTGGCCGCGGCCACAATCCTCACTTTTTTCCCCCTTTCGTGGTCTTTTGTCCTTGTTCTTGTTGTTGCCACCGCGCCTGCTTGTGTGTTTCGTTGCGACCGCAGTTGGGCGCCGGGCGCACACGAGAAGAGTCGGTTGCGGTGCCGACTCGCGTCGCGCTGGATGTGGCTGTTGCTGAGGTAGGTGTACGCCATACCACTCAGCAAGGGCTGCGCGCTGGTTGCTGCGCTTGTCTTTTCTTTTCTTTCTGTTTCGTTTCTTTTCTTTGCCCATGGCCGTGTCCTGTCCTCTCCTCATCGTGTGTTGACCTTTTCTTTCGTGGCTCCGGTGTGCATGCATACGCGCGTGCAGGTCTCCTGTGGATGGGGGTTCACCGCCTGCCGAACTACGACGGGCCAGATGTTTGCGTGGGGTGCCGGATTCGCGGGACAGCTTGGCTGTGGCAGCACCCGCGCTTCCTTCTTGCCCCGAGCCGTCCAGTTTCCGTCCACAGACGTGACCATCGCCACGTTTGCGTGTGGCGACGCCCACGTGCTGGCTGTCTCGTCGACTGGCACCGTGTACGCGTGGGGAAACGGTGACCACGGCCAACTGGGGCGTGGAGACACGTCGTCTGCGGCTCTGCCGGTTGCGTTGCCATACCTGCAAGAGCAAGGGCGTGTTGTGTCGGTTGCGTGTGGCAGCAACCACTCCGCTGCCATCCTCGGTAGGTGCCCATCCGTGCCTGGCATGTGTGTGTGTGTGTGTGTGTGTGTGTGTGTGCCTGTGTTTGTGTATGTGTTTGCCGCGTCTGCCTGTGCCCCGCAATCGCATTCGTGTCCATACCCTGACAGTTTCTGTGTGGATTATGTTGTCCCTGCGTGTGTGCCGGCGCGCCTGCGCGCCTGCGTGCGTGTGTGCGTGTGCGTGCGTGTGCATGCATGCTCTTCTGATGTTGCAGAGGGTGGGAAGTTGTTCATGTGGGGCTCAGGCACCAATTTCAAGCTCGGGAACGGCAGCGACAGTGACGTCATGACGCCGACGATTGTGGACAGCCTGGACGGTGTTCGGGTGTCGGGCGTGGCACTCGGACCAGAGTACACCGCGGCGGTGTCCACAGACAACACGCTGTACAGCTGGGGTCGGTTCCACTTTGGTGTCCACGTGGGCGAGTCCCGGCGCGTGGTGTTCGAGTACGCCGAGGAACTCACCACCCCCGGGGTGGTCAGCCACGTGGCCTGCGGCTCGACGCACCTGCTTGGCATCTTCGTGTCGGGCCACGTGGGCATGTGGGGCTTCGTGCAGCCCACCGCCAGGAAATCCCTCGCCCGTGCCCCTCCCGCCAACCCCCACCCTCGTGGCGACGCGTCCCTAGCACACCCCGAGCGCGGTGTTGTCGGCGCTGGGGACCCCACCACCACCACCACCGCCGCCACCACCACCACCACATCCCCCTCCCCCACTGGCGCAGGACAGACGACACCCATGCCCACGGCCGATGGAGAGGGAGAGGGAGAGGGAGAGGGCGCGGGTTTCGGTGCGCCACGCCCGTCTGGCACTGCGGACCACCATGTGCCGCCCACCACGACCCTGGCACAGGAGCCTACCACTACCGGTGAGGGTGGTGCGCCGCCTGCGGCCACGTACGCCAGCCCGATGAACGGCAGTGGCGGCAGTGGCGGCGGCGGCCATGTGTCCAGCCCCCACAGGTCGTTGGACGACGACCCGTACACGGGCGCGCTGCAAAGCCTCACGGCCATTTTGGACCTGTCGCCTCGTGCCTCGCTGTCCCCCAGTGCGGCACGAAGCACCATGGGTGCGCGTGCGGGTGCGCGTGCGGGTGCAGATGCAGGTGTAGGTGCGGGTGCGGGTGCGGGTGCGGGTGCAGGTGCGGGCGGCATGGAGCAAGCAGCCCCGGTTTCGATGGATGTCGACGGCGGCGGCATGATGGCCCCTGTCAACGACGACGACGACGACGACGGCGCGGCGATGGTGGTGGAGCAACTTCGTGCGGCGCTGGCCACCGCCGAAGCCGACGCGCGTGCGGCACGCGAAGCGGCGGCGCACTGGCAGCGTGAAGCGGAGACCGCCCACGCGAAGTTGCAGGCGCTGCGAGCTGCGGAAGAAGGGCACAGCTCCGATACGGACACGGCGAGCCCCGTGGCTGACAAAACACGCAGCCTGGCCTTGGCCGTTGTGCGGGCACGGGTGGGGACGGCGGTGACCACGTGCGTACTTTTTGCGGGTGTGGGTGTGGGTGTGGGTGTGGGTGTGGCTTGTCTGCCGTGCTGTCGTGTTGCTGTAGTGGGCATGTCCCCCGTCTTGGTCAACAGCAGTGTGTTCGCAGCGTAGTCTCACGTGGGAGGTGCTGTGCGTTTGCCGTGCCCTTCCGGTTGTGCGATGTGTGCGCACGTGTGCGTGTTGATGCGCGCAGGATTGTGGCCAAGGTTCAGCAGTGCCACCGTGCCTCCCTGTCACGGGCGTTTCATGCTTGGGTGACGGCTGCCGCGGTGGAGCGACTGCAAGCCACGAAACCAGACAGAGCTGCACCGCTTGTTCGGTGCATGGCGCGAATGATGCGCAAGAGCTTGTGGATGCGCTTCAACCAGTGGAAGCGTGGCTGTGGTGCGTTGCAGTAAGACCTGACATTCACGCCCGTCGCTTGTGTGTGTTGTTGTGTGTGTTGTTTGTTGTTGGTGTGTTGATGGCGCGTGTACTGATCTGTGTGGCTGTGGAATACGTCACGCGCTGCAGATGGTGTGGCAGCGGAACAAATGTTCCACGACCGCTCAGTGGGACTTCGTGCAGAGGTGCGTCTGGTGTCGCAGACACGCATGACGTAGAGTTGCACCGCGCGCGCGTTGGAGGACACGCTATGACGACACGGTGTAACGTCACCCCCGCGCCTTGTGCCAATGCGCAGGTGGCACAAGCGAAAAAGGCCAAGAAGCTAGCCCATCAGCGTGTGAAGTACATGCGCAACGTCATGACTGGCCGTCTGTTCAAAACGCAACTACGGTGCGTGGCCTGGATGGAGTGTGTTGGTGCAACACTGGTAGCGTCATGTCAGCGATTTTCTGTTGGCTTTTTGTTGGTTTGATGTTGTGTTGCAGATACGGCCGTGACAAGCTTCTCGCTGTTCTCGATTCTCGAAGGCGCGTTGGCGTTCGTGTTGCGTTTGAGCGATGGCGACTGCACACAGCGACACTGCAACGATCGGAGCATCTTCGCCGTGGCCGTGTCAAGCTTCAGGTGCGTCGGCATTGTTGCCGCGTTGTGGTGCGGTGCTTTGTACTGCTCCGCTCCACTGCTTACGCTTGCGAGCATGATTGTCTGGCTTGACCTCCGCAGCTTGGACTGGATCAAGTGAGAGCGCAACGAGGCCAGTTTGAGCGATCTCAGCGCGAATTGGGTCATGCAAAGCGATTGTTCAGCGCCTTCGTGGCCTTCCACAAGTGGAAGACTCTGCAGGCGGAAGAAAAGCAGTGCGTCGCAAAGGGGCTTGTGTTTGTGTGATGGGTCGTTTGTTGTTCTCGATACAGCTGTGGGATGCCGTCGCCTTTCCCGTATGGTTTACAAGGATTGTCCTGCTCACCCCGTGTTGTGTGTGTGCGTGTGTTCACTGCGTTGTAATTTGGTTTGGTTGTGGCTGGTTGGTTTGATGTCGTGTCGTCCTCCCATCGCAAGCAGCAAAGAATCTGTCGACGCGCTGTCCCAGGAACGCCACCACCTTGTGGGCCAGCTCCAGCGCCTGTTCCAGCACATGCAGTCCGTGCGACAGGCCCAAGACAACGCGGAACGAGCCGCCATGGCCCGGGGTGGCACGGTGTTGGAGGACGTCCGTGCGCTCGAAGAGCAGATCCTGTCGTGGTACCAGTCAGAGGACGCCGCCGCGGCTGCCGCAGGAGGGGGGCATGGCGCGAGAGGGACACCGGACTATGCCACCATGCCGCTGAAACCCACCGGGAGCTTCGTTGTTGGGCCCTCTGCCCTGGCCAAGTCCAGGGCGTACGACCTGGCACGCTCGGTCACGTCGCCACCGCAGCCGCAGCCGCAGCCGCACGCGCATGCACCGCACCAACCACCACAACCACCACGGCAACAACAACACCAGCAGCACCAGCACGTGTTGTACCCCCCGCCACCGCACAGCCAGCAGGCACACACACCCGCATTCGCCTCCACGGGACTGTCCTGGCCGCAGGTTCCTCGCTCCACGGCCATGAGCATGGACCACGCGCCCGCAGCAGTGGCACCCGTCGGCGCACCCACCCCGCGGTCTGTGCAAGGCCTGCTGTCCGATGCCGGTCTGGCTGCGCCGGCGACACCGTCACAGGCACCCCAGGCACCCCAGGCGTCTGGAGGGTACACCAATGTTCCGTCCTTCTCCTTCTCCGCTGTGGGGGGTGGTGCGGGTGCGGCGGCGGCGCCTTCCGCAAGTGGCGTCTCCACTTCGACAACCCCGGCGTATTCGGCGCATTCGGCTGGTGGCACGACGAACATGACGATTCGGTCGTTGTTGGGTGGCACTTCCCATGACGTGTCTGCTGCTCGAGCGCTGGTGGACTCGCACCTTGGGTACTGAAAGCAGCGCGGGTTGTGTGATGTAACATACCATTCATGCTGCGTGCTGTCGTTTGTGTTCGTGTTGGACGACTACCGCTGCGGCACAACAGCTTCCTCATCCTTACGGTACATAAATACAGGCAACCACTTGCTCTCGGATGGTGAAAAACGACGAAACGGTGTCCAGCCTGGAAGCTTGAAGCCACAACTCACGACCACTGTGCCTGGCCGAAGCGCTTCTTCAAACCGCCGTGCAAGGCCTTTAGCCCCGCCGATGGAGAGGAACATGATCACATGGGTGGCTTCGTCTAAGGGGGTGGTGAACAGGTCCTCCTCTTTAATCTGCGCCACGGGTTCCCACGCACCGAGCAACACACCCCACACCCCAAAACACAGCACCAACAACCAACAACAACAAACAACAACAACAACAACAACAAACAACAGCAACAACAACGACGACAAGGAGGGCAGCAGTGGCAGCGCACCAATATCCATCCAAGTGGTTTCGTCAAGTCACTCCGCAGCTCACATCACCACACAAAAGAATGCAGCGCCTGCGGCCATACCGTGACGAGGTGCTGCAGGTTTTCAGCAGCCAACCTTCGTCGAGCTGCAGCTGCAACCTTCGCGTCGATCTCCACGCCAATGCCACGGCACCCATACCTGCCCAGCACGAAAGTGAAGCTGAAGTCGAGAAACAAAGCGGCCACACGTGTTGGGTGTTGGGTGTTGGGTGTTGGGTGTTGGGTGCGAGGTGTGGCCTCGTTGGTTCTCTCTCACCTTGACGCCGCTGCCGCCAACCACCGGCCGTCACCACAACCGAGGTCCACAACAAGGTGGTCGGCTGACAGCTCGAGCTTCGGCAGCACAAACTCGATGGCCCTGGGTGCAACCATGCTGTCTGGCGCCACCAAGTTGAGCTCTTTCGTGCGTTGGTGCCACGTATCGCGTGCGTGCTTCATCAGCAGTCTCGCAGCCAGCGCCCGTGCACGTCGCGACACACCACGCGGTCTCTTGTTGGAAGCCGGCTGGGCGCCGGTGGTGCAGGGTTGTGGGGTGCTGGGCACCGCCACCGCTACCGCCAGCCTGTCCACTCCA
>Ga0213833_1001766_pt1 | contig 14851 bp, 14 predicted proteins | sample SWATP21_FD_160575 | JGI IMG/M metagenome (GOLD analysis project Ga0213833, IMG submission 160575) | Coastal seawater microbial communities from Marineland, Florida, United States - SWA TP2 #1 | ecosystem: Environmental > Aquatic > Marine > Coastal | place: USA: Florida | collected 2016-08-14
CCCCTTGTTGGAAGCTGTCGATGTGCACACAAATCGCACCTCACGAGGTGTTGTAGCTGCAGATGCCTGTGACGACACGTCACTCAGCTCGTCCTCATGGCCTGCAAACAAGTTCACCGCGGCCATCGTAGTGGATTTGGCCCCCGCTTCATCGTCATCGTCATCCAGGTCGCTATCGTCGCCGTCTGCACCAGGCGCCAACCCATCCCCTCCATGAGCGGCTGCCTTTGATGCCGCAAGGGCCGCTTGCTCTTGCGCTTGACGCAGAGCCGCTTGGGCCTTTCGAGCTTCGTCCTGCCTGTCCTTACGAAGCTGGGAGGTGTCCGGCATTTCAATGCCTTTGGCAAGCGCGTACCCGCGTTGCTTTTTGAGCATCGTGCGCAGCGTGCGGTACAGCGCAAACGTCATGTCCAGCTCCGCCAGCAAGAACTCGCGTTCGTCCAGCAATTCTGACAGCTGGTGGGCGCTCATTTCTGCGTCTGCACGGTGCATTGATGCCGTCTCCATGCTCGTTTCGTACTGCTCCACCAACGAGCCGTACTGGTCCGACAGCACCTCCGCGAGCAAATCACCCTGCTCCGCGCACACGTTGTGCACTTGGTACACGATCTAGCGCCCACCCACCCACGCCAACACCCACAACGCACACACACAAAAAAACATCACATGGCAGACGGGACGGAGGTGAACGTGTGTGAGGTACATGCCAAGTGAACAGACACAGCTGTGTCCCTACGACAGAGGGACGTTGGGAAAAACCCACCTCGTTCATGCACGCTTGATAAATAGCCAAAACATCATCCACGATGGGCGCCACATGCTCCAGCGGTGGCGCCAAGGCGCGTGCTCGTTCAAGTCGGGCTTCCACAGAGTTGGCCAGCACCGCAGGCGACAACTCGGTGCCCGTGTCAGGCGGCTGCAGCGTAGCCAGCGCACCGTGTCGAGACGCCGAGGTGTGGGTTGTGGCTTGAGACAGCCGCCGGTCGGACCGTGTCCAGGTGCGAGGCAGGACATTCGCTGGACTGGAGCCCGGGCGAAACATGGAACGCGAGGAAGCGTGGTGGTTGTGCTCACCCTGCGCGTGGCGGCGTGTGGGGGAACCCACGGTCCCGCCAGTGTTAGTGGCAGACATGGCAGAGGATGTGCCGCGGCGCATGGAGCCAAGGCGCCGGCGTGGCGGCCGTGCGATGGACAAGCCACGTGGAAGCGGCGTCAGGCGGTCGCCACTCTCGCTGGCACCGCCGTCGTTGCCGCGATCCATGCGGCCGGTGGGGCTGCCGTCCATGTCCTCAATCGCCGGCACGTCACTGGTGCTGACCACAAACGTGTCCAACGCGTGTGGTGTGGAGTCGTCCCAACCTGCCAGCAGCAACCGCGACTCCAGCCACTGAATCATGCCGAACACGTCGCGGCTTTCCGGGTCCGCGGCTTTGTGACCGTCGCCGGTTCCAGGCAGACGCCCACCACCCATGGGACCACCGGTGGCGGACTTGCCATGCACAAAGCTGGGCGCAGCGGGCCCGAGCCCGAACCCCATGCGACTGCGCGAGGCCGACGAACGCGGGCGGTGCATGGAGGTTGGCGTGCGAAGGCGTGCGGCTGACCCGTGGCGTTCGGCATGACCAGGGCGAGGGTGACCACTGCCCCAGCCGCCGGTGAACATGGAGCGAAACGACGTTGTTGGCGCGAGCGCGTGGTGCACGCTTTGTTCCGTGCCCAGAACTTCCACGTCTTCATCGCTATCGGTGACGCCGCTGTCATTGTCGTCGTCCTCATCACCGCGCACAGATGACACGGTGCCCCTTGCCATGGGTGACATCACTGGCAGCGTATCAAGCCGCACGATGTTGTTGAAGCTGCGGCAGCAACGCAGTCATCATGCAGGCAGGCAGATCGACAGGCGGGTCGACAGGCGGGTCGACAGGCAGGTAGACACACACAGGGCCACAGTGTCGTGGCACAGCGTTGCAGCAGAGATACACAAAGCACCCAATCATACATGAGCCAAGGTGTACAGTTGCTCTCCCCTCGCGTAGGCGTTGCTTGGGACGACACATGCACACACAGCAAGTAGCTACTCGTACGCAAACACACACGTGCACATCTGCATACCTGTCTGATGAGTATCGCCGGGTCAAGTCAGCGTGTGCTTCGTGCATCAGCCTGCGAGCTTCTGCGGGAAGGCTGCCCATCGAAGGTTGTGAACTCACGACCGACTCACGCGCCGTGTTCACTTCGACGACGCCTGGAATACCTTCCAGCCCACCTGTGCCACCACGAATACGCACCACACTGACGTTGGACATCCACAGTGCCACGACACACTGACACAACGGCACTGTTCCTTCCGCCGCACACGCACCCAAGTCCACACCAGGCACACTGCCTCGATGAGGTACTGCGCCTGGCTCAGACTCTTGGCCGTTGCCTTTGCCCGTGGGTCTGCGACCGTGCCCACGCAACTGCTCCGCCTCTCGCCGGAGCCTCCTCATTTCATCCGACACACGCCGAGCCAATACCGGTGACCCAACCTCCAATCGAGCGCGACGCCGCGTGCTGAGTCTTCGAACCGTGCTCAGGCCTGCTGTGGATGACATGCGACTGCCACTGGATGGGTTGGCCGGCGCGCCGTTGTTGAAGAACAGGATGTCGTTGAGTGTCGTGGCTTCGCCAGCAGTGCTGGCACGGGCTTGAGCGAGGAGGTACGACTGCTGGCTCAGTCGCCGCGTCGTTTGCAACGCCCGGGAAGGCACACCAGATGTACGCGGGCGTTCTGCGGGCGGAAACAAGACGGCATCATCGACAATAGGCACGTTTTGATAGAACGGGTACGGGCTATCGTCTGGGTTCTTGTTGCTGCTGCTTCTTCTTCTTCGGTTGTCCACCATCGGGGCCTGCGTCAGCGACACTTGGTGCAGCACGTGCGGCGGGGGAGCGTTGTTCTTCCCACTGGTGCCAAAGGGAGATGGCACAGACACCTTGGGACGCTCATCTTGCTTCACCTCTTGGCTTGCTGACACGTAGTGCGTGGAAGACGCCATGTGACTGACTCCCGGTGTCGCGATGCCAACGCACCTGCGACACCTCGCCTGCAACGACTGGCGAACGAGCGCACGCCGATCCAAAGGCCGGGAGCACGCAACAATATGTTCAGTCGCCGCAGTGTGTCGTCCAAACAGCACAAGCTGCAGTGGTCTGGTGTCACTCTTGCCAACAGCGCGCAGCCCAGAACAGTGGGTGTGTGTCTGTTGCAAACGCGTGGGCGAAATGATTATATTTGATTGATTGGTTTCGCTCCGTGCCGTGTTGCGGTGGTCGCAATTCGCGAGAAACGGCTTTCACATTTCGCCGGCGCCGACCGTGAATGCCACCTACGGGTTGGGTTCTCTGTCGCTGCATTGATTTGGCCCGGACAGCACCGTGGTAGTGCGATTGTGTTGTGCTGTGTTCGGTCGGGGCGGTTGAAGCAGACTGCCTGAGGCTGCACGCCAGGCCCATCATGGACCACCAACAGCACACGCAGATGGGCTACCATCCTGACTTCTTGACAACCAACTTCTGGATGCAGGAGTGTCAGAAGTCCCACAAGAAGCGCCTGAAGACCATGAAGCCGTACATTGACAGCCGGACCAACAACGTCATGAACATGCCTCATCTGAAAAGCCGGCTGAAAAAGCAGATGAATGACCGACATGAGCGTGATCGCATCCAGCATGAAAACCGCATCTTGCTCAACCGCCTGTCCCATGTCATGCGCACGAAGCAGGTGGGTTGGGTTTGTGTGTGCGCTTGTACGCGTCGTATGTTCGTTCATGTTGGTTGCGCTCTGCGTGTGTGGCATGGTACTGCCGTGACAGGTGGATGATCGCCATCGCAAGGAGTTCACGTCGGATGTGCACCGAAAGACGTTGGCCATCAAACGGCAGTTCAAGTGGAACCGCATTGCCAGAGAGAATGAGGTATGATATGTGTTTGTGCCTGCACCGCCAGCGCTGAGCACCGACAGCTCACGCAATCCTGGATTCCTGACAACAGCGCATGGGGCAACGCATCGCCAACGCGAAGTCTGCCTACAGCCGCAAGAAGCTGAAGGCGAAGCGCAAGAAGGAGCAAGCAACACCCGCGGCCAACAGTCGATTGGTGATGCCGTGGACACTTGGAAAGGGTATCGGGCGAGTCACTCGCACTGCCAACTGGAACAAGAACATGAAGAAGTCCAAACGTGACAAGCAGCGAACGGCGCGGACGGGAGTGGCCAATGATGGCACACGCATGATGCCGTCCATCACATCTGGATTCGACCAGTCGCCACAGTCTGCGAAAGCACCTTTCATGACCATGGACAGAATGCGAGCCACGATGCCTTCGCTGCGTACCGCACAGAGCGCTGATTCTCTGTACAACACATCGCTAATGTCAGCTACGACAAGTCGCTCCGAACGATCAACGTTTGCGACACAGTCCCGTACGCGCGCGCATAGTGGTTTCGCATGTGTCGCGCTTTTGCCATCAGCTCACTCTGCTTTTTTGCGTTCTTGCCTGTCGCCTTGTTGACAAATGATTCAGGTGCAATGGCTGCTTGGGAAGAGATCAAGTCTTGGTCGCTGTGGGATATGCCGTTGCAGCCGCGAAAGCACATCCGTGACGTGGACCTGCGCTTGACCAAGCCGATGGGTGAGCCACGTGCGGCAACTGTGGCGCAGCTGGAGGCCACCATGGCACCGTCATCTCCCTCAGCTGCAACCTTGCCACCCAAGGCAGGCGTGGCGTACAATCGAAACGACCGCTTCACCACCAAGGCACGCACAAAGGCCATCACGAAGCCTTCGCACGGCGCACGGTTCCTTGGCAGCGATGTCCAACTGCTGCGTGAGACACGGAAGCTCAACGATGGCGCTGTGTGGGCGCTTCGAGCTGTGGAAGTCGGCACAACCACGAATCTCCAGGTTTGTGTGTGTGTAGGGTGTTGGTGCTGTTGCCTGAGTGCATGTCTGACTTGCCGTCCCGACTCGTACGAACAGGACGACGCAATGGCTGGCTTCCGCATCGATGGGCAGCAAGAGGGGGGTGGGCCAGCACTCTCGTTTGAGCTGAGCGTGGATGATGTAAAGGAGTTGGCAGAGAACTGGAACGACAACATTGTGAGCGCCACGTTGAAGCGATGCAAGCGTGTGGGCAAGGGTGGACAACTGTATCAGCGTTTCACTTCCATGAAGGTCACGGATATAGGTCATAAGGTCACAGCTGCGCAGTGGGAGGAGGAGAGCAACCGTGCTCGCTACATTCGCCGGCGTGTGGGCAAGTTTCTCTTGGACAGGTCGGTACACGCTTGCTGCGGGGGTTGAGTGCGAGGGCCAACGACGATTAGTGAGGAGCGATTTGATGGTATGTTCGTTGTCGTCTAATGCGGTGTCTGCATTGGCCAGGGTGTTGGCGACTGTGGACGGAGATCTCCTGCGCCTGGACATGGATTGGGGAGTTGAGGAGGATGACGACGACACGGATCGCCTGACTTGGCAGTCTGTTGACCAGAGTACCATCCGCCCAGACGACTCGGAGACTGCCACAGGGGCTGAGGGCGAGGGAACGACCGTAATCAACGATGAAGTGGGTGGCGAACCCCATGGCACAGCCGATGACCCGGACGCATTTGTTGTTGTGGTGTCACTGATGCGTGCCGAAACCGGTGATCCTGTGCAAGGGGCGGAAGTGAAGGTCATGAGGGTGTCTGGAGAGACCGTTTCTGTGGCTGCATCCGATGGAGCTGGCCACGCGCGGTTGGAATGCAGCTACCCTGCTTGGCGTGCAGAAGCGATGAAGGTGGTTGCCGCGGGAGGTGGCGTGCGGGGTGAGACCGGTCTGCTGTGGCCGGAAGACTCTTCCACCATCGACTGCATGGTGCTGATGGACTCCGGCGGGAATGCTGACGACCCTGGACTTGTTGATGGTGCTCTTGAGCCATCATTCGACATCAGCAACCCATGACCTCGTAGTGCTCTGTTTGCCAGCTATCGTGATCACGAAAATACCATCAACCTGCAAGATTTTTGCTGTGCACAAAACTCAGACACGGGACTCGTCAAGCTCCTTGTGGCCTGGCTGGAAGCGTCCAACCACAATCACCCACCATCGTCGTGTGCCGGTTCAAACCTGGCCATACGGACCCACCCCGTTGGCGTGGCTACTGTGTATCCTTTGACACCATGTCCCCTCTGTCTTTCAACAAAGCCCACGCCGTGCTGGCTGTGGTGGCGGTCCTGTGCTGCGCTGCCCACACGGCTCGTGCGGACAACTTGCTCAAGGTGTACTGCATGCCTGGCCAGTCGTGCTACCCCTCCGACGCAAGCTTGCAAGCCTTTGGCGACACACTGTCCGGGTCTCTTGTGAGCCCCTCCTCCCCACAGTGGAGCAATGCATCCCATCTGCTGAATCCCCTTGTCTCTGGCAACCACACTCCCGCGCATGTGGTGGTGGCTGGGGTGCGTGCGAGTTGCGTATGACACGTGTGTTCCTTGCAAGAGGCGCCCCATCTGGGCAATTGCTCATATGCACCGACTGTTTGGACTGTTCTGGGTGACTTGGTGCGTGTGGCTTTGGCTGTTCAGTCCATCGAAGACGTTGTGTCGACGGTGCGATTTGTGAAGGCGCACAACCTGTTGCTGTCCGTGAAGTCCACTGGGCACTGCTACACAGGCAACTGCCAAGCCCCCAAGTCATTCACGCTGGACTTGGCCGAGCTCAACTGGGTTCGTCTGCACAGCACTCGCACGCGCGCGCATGGTGTTGTTTCAGCTGACGACAGAAGGTCCGTGACCTCTCTCCAGATCATGATGAACACGGAGGCTGGAGTTGCGCACCTCGGCCCAGGTGCTGTGTTCGACGACCTGTATGCGGAATGTGACGCTGCTGGCATGTTGGCTGTCGGTGGCATGTGCCCCACGGTTGGCATGATTGGATTCTCAATGGGTGGAGGCCACGGCCCCTTGGTGCGATCGTACGGCCTGGGTGCTGACAGCTTCGTCGACTTGACAGTCGTAACCGCCAACGGAACATTGATCAAGGTCCACTCGGAGGTGAGGTTGGGGTGTTCTTGCATGCCGTGCGCTTGTACCAGGCCAGAACACGTCACCTGTGCTGCTCGGGCTGTGCCTTCCTCCTTCTATGCTTGTGGTTGACTTGACACCAGGGTGTCGACACACTGCACCCCGTGACGCGCGAAGTCATCGACTCCTCGCCAGACACATCATTGTGGTGGGCCATGCGAGGTGGTGGTGGTGGTGCATTTGGCGTGGTCGTAAACTCCACCGTGAAGATCCACAAGGCACCAGAAGCCGTCAGCTATGCGCAGTGCTACTATCCTTTGAACACTACCGCACCAGGATCACCAGGCTACATCGGCCCGGAGGTGTTGCAGCACTACTTTGACACCGTCGCTTCAACGTCCTTTTCAAGGTGTGTGGGTGGGTGGTGTGGACAACCTTTGTTTGTGCACACGCGTCTCAAGCAACAAGTGTGAGCCATGTGACAGCAAGTGGGGCATCTTCTTGTTCACACTGGCTGCGCCCGTCCCGTTCTCCATGCCATCGTTGAACAAGACGCAGCACGGCATTGTGGTGATGGAGGGTTTCTTCAATGGCCCGCTCGACGAAGCGCAAAGCACGTTTGAGCCATTGTCCTCCTTCAAGCCGGAGTGGCAGCTGTCATGTGAAGTGAAGTCCATCTCCTCCTTCCGCGAGTGGCACAACACACGTTGGTTTGGCAAGGGTTTCCCCTACAGCCAAACACAGGCGTCGCGTTTTCCGCAACGCACTGGTGCTGACACAGCCAGTCTTGCCAAGGTAACAAGCGGGTTTCATGCTGCACCATGTTTCCTATCAACGTCGTAATGGATGTGTGTATGTGTGTGTGTGTGTGTGTGTGTGTGTGTGGTGGATCATGACAGGTCGTTGCGGATGCGACGCTGAACTCCGTCCCGTTCTCCATGGACGCGTTCTGTGGCATCTTGCTCGGTGGTGCCGTGGCAGAGGTCGACAGTTCGCAATCTGCGATCAGCCCGTCGTTCCGTGGGGCAAGCATGGTGCTGGAAGCGGATGCGTCGTGGTTCTTGGCGTCGCAAAACGAAGCCAATTCCAAGTGGGCAACGGACGCAAGCAATGCCATGGGTGCCATCACTGGCGTCGAAGGCAGTTGTACGTTGTGCAAGCAGCTGTCTGGTGGTGTCGCAACAAGGAATGCTTGAACGTGTGTGCACTCACATGGTGGTGTGGTGACGTCTTGGGTTGCTCCTCCTCCCCCCCACCCGTCACAACCAGACGTGAACGAGGCCCTCATTGACCTCCCGAACTGGGAGCAAGAGTTCTGGGGAGCCTCAGGCTTTCAAAAGTTGCAGGCCATCAAGGATCAGTGGGACCCCACTGGCGTCTTCTACTGTGGCCATTGCATCTACGGTACCAACCAGTCGCCACCGCCGCAAGGCTAACATGTAACGGCATACTTGCAATCGTGCAGTGCCGTGCGTTGGGGTGCCAGTTGTGTCAGCCAAACAAACAGCCAGTATCAATGCACAAGGACATCATCGCTAACGTGCTGCTCCCCGGAATGCCGGGTCATGCAACCGTCGTGGCGAATGCTCGTGACGAATGGTGATGAAGCATCAAGCGCACGCGATGCGTCAGTGCGAATGAACATGTAAACGAACGTGGTGTTGTGACGAAATGACCAACGGAATGAAGCAGCAGCAGCAGCAGCAGCAGCGCAACGGAAAAGCTGCAAAGCTTGCTTTGTCCGTCGCTACACCCACCCAACCGCAGAGTTCACAATGCGACGAATGTACCGGATCTGCAGCCAAGACACCCCCAACAACACTGCCATCTCCAGCAGCGTGGAGTACATAATGCGCGTGTGGGTATTTTCTTCCACTGCACATCACAGCAGCGGCAAGCAGATGTGAGACACCAAGCGTACACGCAGGCAACGCCGAGGCAGTTGCACCGCCACATGCCGCCACACGTACCCTCCACATTGCGCTGGTAGCGCACATTTTGGTACGCCAGTGCTGATGTGATCGCGTCCATTCGTTGATGAATGCGATGAACAGACTTTCCCAAAGGCTTGACCTGCTCTTGTTGTGCTGCAGCAAGACACCACACAATGCGTTGAGCATCGGTGTTGACAGCTGGTACCCGAGCAAAGGTCGGTGAGCTGCAAGATGCTGCCACGGCCAACCTACCCAACGGTTTCGTCCCAAAAGCGTCATCAGAGTCAGCTCCAACCAGCCATGCAAACGAAACCTGCTTCTGCGAGAAGGTACGCTCGGTATTTCGGATCTCCGCAGTGTACACACCGGTCTCCCTGCCACCAACAGAGAAGAACAAAACGAAAACCCGTGTTGTCGACGTCAGGCAGGCACCGACTGAGCGAGGCGGATGGAATGCAAGGCAGCATGCAACCAACGCACTTGGCTGTGAACATGAAAATGCCACTCAGAGCACCATGCTTCACAAACAGCTTGGTACCGCTGGGGCTAGAAATCTGAAACACGAAACACCACGCCTTGCATGACGACAAAGCGCTGCGCAAGTAACGCACCACCCCCACCACCACCCCACGCACCTTGACATCCAGAGAGTAGGCACCACCCTTGGCCACAAAAAAATCGCCTCGAACCACAGCACCTGCTTCAACGTCCGCAAAGAACGTCTCTGCGTGACCGGCCTTGACTCGAAACGTCAAAATGTGCGACGGCTGGTACGATGCACGGAACACTTCGTCCGGGTGTGTGCTCGGCGCGCCACGCCAGCGGTTTGGATTGTACCCCATGTCACGCCGGGTTTGAGGCGGCTCGTACTCATCGGCATCTTCATCGACTTCCGCACCGCGTCCGTCCAAGTTTCCATCTCCATCCCCTGCTTCCCCTTCATCCTCATCCTCCATACCTTCACCACCCACATCACCCACGCCTTCACCATACCCTTCTTCCTCCCCGTACTGGTCTTCCTCTCCATCTCCTTGTTCATCTCCCTCTTCACCCCCTTCCTCCTCTCCATCCTGCAAGCCGTCTCCTGCATCCCCTGTCGTGTCATCCATGGTCTGGCGCGCATCCCCCCCAGCGCCGCCGCCAGCGTCCTCGCCCGTTGGCGCCGGCACGGATGATGCCGTTGCTGTCTCAGCTTTTCCTGTTGGCGCTGAGGTGTCCGTGGCCTCCTCTCCGTCTCCGCTCTCGACGAGAACAGTAGGTGGAGTGGACGCTTCAGGCGCAACCCCCTCCACATCACCAGCCTCGCCATCACCATCACCCTCCAGCGCCCCCGCCGCGTCTGTGGCATTGAACCGCTCCTCAGCACGCTTGTCTTGTTTCAGCTGGGGCTGCTCGGGTGGGAGCAGTTCCACTGTGTCTGGCGTGGCACCGGCATCAGCATCGGCGTCGGCCTTGACGTCAGCATCTGCGACCCCCGCAGCTGCTTCCTCTGCATGCGCTGTAGCGAGCAGCAGCACCAGAACGGCTGCCCCAACAAGCCATCTATTGGACTTACGCTTTGCTGAGCAAGTCACACCAGGCACACCCATCGTGTCACACCCAGTGAGCGAGCAGAGCTGGCAAGCAAGCTTGTTTGTCCACACACAACATGGGTCCGGGGCTCGTCGTGTGATGAATACACATATTTCGATTACGTTCCGCGTTCAAATCCGCGCGAGTTTGGCACATGAACTGAAGCACGGCGTGCAAGTTGTGTAGCCTGCTGTGGTGCAGCTCGCAGCTTCACAACACTCAACACAACAAACGCCAAAGGACCCAACCGGTCTGGTTGTTGGGTTGTGGGGCCGCATTTGCTTTTGTCAATTCTTCTCGAGCTGTGGGTGTGTGGCGCTTGCTGCCACCTGTCACGATGCACCACGCACCGGCCATTGTCCAGCAGCTGCCGGTGGTCATGGAAGCTGACGTCGAGAGTGACGCCACGTTCCCCAGCCCACAAGGCGTCGCAATGAGTCCGCTCTGTGATGACATCACACCAGGCCGGGTGGACACGCAGCGGCTGGGGCTTGGTGCCGGCCGAGATGATGTGTCGGGTGTGGCCCGCCGTCTGAACATGGACGCTGTTGCTGCCAGTGATGGCGCGAGTGAGATGGAGGCGGCAGTGCAGTACCACCACCACCATGCAAGTGCAGGTGAAGACAGGACATTCAGTCGCTACACTGAGCCTGTACCTGCGCCAACACCCGGGGGTGAACCTGTTGGTGCTGGTGCTGGTGCTGGTGCTGGTGCTGGTGCTGGTGGTGGCTCCGACGTGGCCCACCCTCGTCATGTTGGTGCTGCTCCCGTTGGAGGCGCACCTGCCCCGTTCGACGCTGCGTCGCCAAACGAACGCCACTTCATCGCCGCCGACCAGGACGTTGCTGCGTCCTGGGACCCCATGCACGATGCCCATGGCCCTGGCGAAGACGTGATCGCCGCTGCAGCACACCACCCGCGCGCCGAGTCCGGCAGTGACGAAGACGCAGAACGCCGCCTTCACGCCACGGTCACGGCACGCCGCCCAACACCACGGCGTGCGCGCGACCGCCGCCGCCACAACTACGACACGCCGCCGCATACACTGGGTGTGCGAGGTCATGGTGGGCATCCACGCAGGCGGAGGCCTCAATCGGCGCGAGGCCGCCGTCGCATTCGTGGTGGTGGTCGTAGTGCTCGCCGGCGCAGTCACGCGAGCACGTCCCCTCGACCCACTCACGCGTCGTCACAGCGTCGTCACCAACACCAACATCAACGCCGCCGCCGCCGCCGACCTGAATGGAATGGCGACAAGCACGATTTGTCGGTGTATGCACTGTCACCGAAAGAGCTGGTGCGTGGCGGGGTGGTCCTCTTGTTTGCGGTTGTATGGCGGTGGTGGCAGGACCACATTTGTTGCCCACCGTTGTGTCTGTGGCGTGTGTCGCTGTGTGTATGTGCGGTGGATGTGCATGCGTCGTTGTGACATGTCTTCCCACGCGGCGCCCTTTCTATGTACAGGCTCAACGCCACCGCATGTTTTCGTCGCCAAACAACATCTTGCGCCACGTGGGTCGCACCAAGGCCACGCAACTGCGCATCCAGCAAATGAACTCTGCGGTGCAGCACGGAGTCCTCAAGCTTGTTGACAAGCGTGCAGAACGCAAGAAGCTCGTGCAGAAGGCCCAACGTACGTATCCGCACACCCCGTGCACAAGGTTGTGGTGCCTTTGTTGTGACACGTGTTTTGCTTCTTGTCCCCTTTTTATCCACAGAGTATGCCCGCCGTGTCCGGGAACAAATCGCCACCACACCCCCTGCGCCAAAGCCACCTACAGCTGCGCAAGCGAGCACCACAGCCAGCCAACACCAGCACAAACAGCAGCAGCATGAGCAGCAACAACAACAGCAACAGCTGCACCCAGCGCCACAACAGCCAACCTCCCTGCCTGCGCCGCCGCCGGTGCCTGCTCGATCGGCGGTGCGTGCGCAGACCACGACCCCTGGCGTGATCGACATCGCGACGCCCTTGTCCCACATGCTACGCGAAGCCGTGCGCACGACACCGGCGGTGCAAGACTGGACACCACCGCTTCAACGCGTGACAGGAAGCTTCACCCCCGCCAAGCGCCGCGCTTCTCCCCAGCACCGACACGACGACGCAGGCCACGCAGCCGTCGGTACCACAGCCGATGTAACTTCGGAGGATGCGCAGGGCAGCCACAGTGACGGACCCAGCAGTGCCCCAAGTGCCAGTGCCGGTGCCGGTGCCAGTGCCAGTGCTCGCCTGAAAGCAGCGCTTGCGGCTGTCGAGGCACAGCCATGTGTCCCGGAGAGCTCGCGCACGACAGAGCAAGCGGTGTCATCGTCACCCCGCACCGTTGACATCCCGCAGGCAGGCGTGGATGTGGGAGCCCCAGGCGGCGCTGGCACCGACGATGCTGCCAATGCACCTGCAGAGGCGGCAAGGCATGTGACGGGTGACGCGTGGACTCCACGGTATGAAGCAATACAACGTGCTGCGCACACAGCGGCACCGCACTCTGCCGAACAGGCGGAACGTGCCACCATGGTGAGCCTGGCACGGCGGCTCGCGGAGAGCGAGGCACTGTTGGTGCAAGAACGAGCACAGCGTGTGGCCTTGGTTGCGTACGTCTCCTTTTGTCGTTTGTCTACGCGTGTGCCGATACTCGTGTTGCGTTGTGCTGTATCGTGTTGTGCGTGCTTGTGTGTGTTATTATGCGTGTTGCCATGGCGTGTTGCTTCACCACCATCATGTGTGTGCTCACACCTGCTGCTGCGTGTGCTTGTCGTGATCCTACGCCTGTGTTTCATCTTCAAATGCATGTGTCAGACATGTGGCGCGTTTGGAGAGTGAGCTGCGCCAACTCCGTTCCGGTGTGGCCGAGCAGGACCGATTCAAGCTTGCACAGGCTCGCGTGGAGGACCTGAATGCCTTCTACGCCGCGTCATCCGCATGGACGGTGCCAACCAACAGCCACGTGTCCCTTTCCGTCCGCAAGAAGGAGACGCAGGAACAAGGCGCCGAGGCCTACGAAACCGACGGGGCACATCGCCTGCATGACTTGCCGTTGGATGAGTCGCGCGCACACGCTGCTGTGGCACGGTCGACACCACCGCCACGACCACCACCACCCGCAGCAGCATCAGCGCACTACCACAGCGACAACTCCAGCAGCCCCGCCCACGCCACTGCCACCGAGGTTGCTTCGCCAGCCATGCCGCCGGTTGTGGCCGACCTGCGTCGCAAAACCACACCCACACTGCGCGGACCGGCGCGTTCTCCTGCGCTTGGTCCGCCCAAGCGTGTGGCCAAGGGCGTGTTCCGCTGGTTCACCTCGCCTCCCGCAACGACCGCTACTGCCGCCACCACCCCCACCCCCACCCCGACGCTTGCACGGGGCACACCGCAGGCACCCTCTGCTAACGGCTCGGCAGTGTCGGGGGGCACCCCGCATCAAGCTCGTTGGTTGGGTGACGACACCGTGCGTGTCACCCCAGGTGGCACGGAGCCCCGCGCGGCATCACCCCACTCGTCCACGCCCAGCACCTCCACGCCCAGCACCTCCACGCCCAGCACCCTCGCCCCCGCCCCGTTCGTGTCGCGCGCGCTGTTCCACAACCCCTCCCCCGGCGTCGTGGTGCGTTTGTCGGAGGCTGCCAAGGCGACGGTGGATGGCGGGCTGACACGCGCTGCACGGCATGCGTCTCCGCTGCGGAGGCGCGTGTTGTTCCACCGGCAGCGTGGCGGCGACCACGCGGACGCGGTGGAGGCTGCACCACCGACCACGGCGGACGGAGGTGCTTCGCCGCCGGTGGAGCGTGCGTACGAGTACGGCGCGACCTCCTATGCGCAGGACCAGGGTGTGCAGCTGCGTGTCGGGTCCGCAACCACGTTTGCAGGTGCGGCCGCCAAGCCGGTGGTGGTGCCGAACGTGATGACAGCTGCTAGTGCCGCAGAAGGTTTGGCAGACCCTTACCCCTTGCCCGCCGCAGCCTCGCCTGTTCCGACGGCCCACCCCGTGCTGCCCACACAGTGGTGAGTGGTTGCGTGGCGACCCCGCCACGCCACGGTGCTGATTTGCGTAGCTGCTGGGGAGTTGGTAGGTTGTGGTTGGCGTTGCGACAGGAGTTGCGGCGCGGCCCACTTGTAGAACACACTTGTTCTTGTTTTGAACTGCTGTCAGTCAGTGCACCCGACATGGACATTGCCCACCTGTCACTGCGTAAGCGCAGTCTGTCGACGCCGTCGACTCAGGATCGGTGTGAGGTATGTTCTGTCTTACAAACAAACAAACATGACGTTCTGCGTCGCATCCTTGCAGAGTGTTGTGTTTGTAT
>Ga0213833_1001767_pt1 | contig 14846 bp, 13 predicted proteins | sample SWATP21_FD_160575 | JGI IMG/M metagenome (GOLD analysis project Ga0213833, IMG submission 160575) | Coastal seawater microbial communities from Marineland, Florida, United States - SWA TP2 #1 | ecosystem: Environmental > Aquatic > Marine > Coastal | place: USA: Florida | collected 2016-08-14
ACCAGCACCAGCACCAGCACCAGCACCAGCACCAGCACCAGCACCAGCACCAGCACCAGCACCGGCACCGGCACCGGCACGTACACGCGCAGAAGCACTAACCCGCGCGGTGACATCGGCGGGCGCACTCCCCGTCGCTTGAGTGGCTGGGGGACGCAAGCGAGAACCACGCGCAGGGCCACTGCTGGGGCGGCGAGGGCGCATTCGTCGCCGCGAGGCACTCGCTTGGGCTTGGGCTTGGGCTCGGGATTGGGCTTGCGTTGGCGTTTGGGTTTGGGTTTGGGTTTGGGTTTGGGTGCGCGGTGGCAGCACCTCCTCCAAGGGTCTGGTGCTGCTGGAGCGAGCACGCCGTGCCGTACTTGGTGGGGCGTGTGAAGAAGAAGTACTCGGGGCTGTTGGCGCCGCGGTGGAGCCAGTGGCCCCGCCCGCTGCGGTGGTGGGACGTTGCCAGGCTTGAGATGCTTCAACACTATCATGATCTGGGTGTAGGCGCCGGCGTTGGGGTTGGCGAGGAGGAAAAGCTGCCTCCAGTGGGACGACTTGCATGGTGCTGGGGGGGCTGGTTCGCTGCATCACCACGCAACACCACACACATGTGAAACACCCCCTCCTCTCTTCCACATTCCACACATTCCATATTCCAACACAGCACGCATGTGCTTACCGTTCTACGAGGAACAGCAGTAGAATCAGTTCGGTTCGCTGCTGCTGCTGCTGCCTCGCGCTGGCGCTGCAACTGCGATGTGTGTGGCGTGCCCAACACGTCCTCCAAAGGCCCCCCAAATCCGTTGTAGTCATCTACACCAGTTCGTGTTGCCCCCACCGGAGCCCTGCTGTTGCCCCTGTCAGGTTCACCAGCAGCTGGTGTAGCCGTATCAGAACCGACAGACGACGGGTCACTCGCAGTGCGCGGTCGGCGCCTTGTGCCTGTGCCTCGCCTCCGGCTTGACGAGCGCCGCTTCCTGCGGCGTCGCTTGTGCACACGGTCCGCGTTGGGTGCGTCGCGTCCTGCAGTGGTGTGACGACGACGAGGTCGTGGTGCGCGCCTGCCACGGCGTTGAAGTGGATTGGGGGCATCGTACGCACCACCAGCACTGGCTGCATCGCCTACACGTGCACCCGCACCCCCACCCGCACCTGCTCCTGCACCCGCACCCGTACCTGCACCCGCGCCTGCACCCGCGCCTGCACCCGCGCCCGCACCCGCGCCTGCACCCGTACTTGCACCTGCATCTCGTGTGTTATCATGCCCTCTGTTGTGGATGCCGGAAAACTGACGATGAGCAGCGCGGGTACCAACCGTGTTTGTGTTCGCGTTGTCCAGCCGTGGCGTGGGGGATGCCGTGTGATAGCTACGACCAACAACGCCGGATGGCAATGCCCTCGTGTTAGTGACATGCGCTGACATGCTGCGCCGAGCAAGTTGCAGACCACGTTGCTCTGTGCTGGCGACAGGATCGAAAAGGAATGAACTGGAGGATCGCAGGGGACGCTCGTGGTGATCCCGGCCGGCGTGATCACGGTGGGGAGCCGCCTGCTGTTGGCCCAGTTGTGCATATACGTCGCTCGGGTGTCGAGGAGGACTGAAAGGCGCGCTACGTGGGGAGACAATCGTCATCGCTCCCATTTGCTCGACCACAGCGTGGCCCAATGCCGTGAGCAGGTCAATCGCGGCACGATCCAGCACTGGCCCCGGCTGAGGGTCTTGCACAGCCGGCACGGGCACAGGACTTGAAGAAACGATTGTCATTCCAGTGCGCGGCAGAACATGTGGGAGTATCGCTGCCATCTTGCTTGCTTTCACCTGCAACGACCGCAGCGGGCCTGTTGTTGGGTGCTAGCAGTGCTTGCGTGGCCGAGTTCATGCTTGTTGGCAGTTCATCAGGAAGGTTCTCCGCACTATTTTGACCTTTTGTGTGCACGATTTAAAACTTAAGATCTGGTGTGTTCATTTTATAAGACCTAGTGGGTGAATTTGTGTCACAGTCTGTGACAACTCGTCACGGCTTCGTAGCTGCAGAAATTCCACATCGAGTCAACCAGAGGGGGTGTGATTCGACTCACACCGAATGGTGACACCGTGTGAGCTAGTGGCGTTCTCCGTGGCTTGGACAGGGTGACGTGGTTGGCATGAGGCGCACGTATCCAGCGCAGTGACTCAGGCTGGAGAGCGGCTGTGAAACCTCACGACTGGAAGTGAGTCATCCAAACCGAGCTGCGTGCTGCTGTCTCGCAATGTCCGTTATCCACTTGCGGCCATGCCATGCACGCCGCTGGTTGATGGTGCCAGCGGTGGCCGGGCGCGCTGCTTCGACAGCATCCAAGCGCGGGCGTCAGCACGACTCTCTCTTGCATTTGTCTGATGACTGACACCTGCACCATGCACCCCAGTGGTGCTGCGAAGAAACTGCATCCATCTCGTCAGGATCCCACCGGTATCACCATGGAAACCAGGTGTCACGCCATGCGCGGGGTACCGCTGAACACCAGCGCCCGCATGCTGGACACCACTAGCAGCGACACACAAGTGCGGCACCAACGCGGTGTGCAGAGTGTTCAGCACGGGATATGAACCCACCACTGTGCCAACACCACCGTGTGTTGCCAGGTGGTGCATGGACTCACTCGGGCGGTAAGCCGCCTGAAACCACGCAGAAACACCCTGTGCACCACAAGGTGCGACAAAGGCAACCCCACGCGGTGCGGCACGCACACCCGACACCTGAAACTGCGTCCCATCGAAGTAGCTCGGCCACAGTCTGCGCCGGGATGTTGCCGGGGCTAAACCCGCCTCTGACGCGCTGCTACCACCGTGCCCGTTCAAGTTGTCCGAGCGAGGGCGCTTGGTTCGCCGGCGTCGCGGAACAAGCGTCAGCTGTGAGTCAGCTCGTGATCCAGCGTGTGGCGCAGCCCACGCATGCTCCGTGACAGGTCTGGGTGCAACGGTGCCCGTTGGTAGCCGTCTTGCTTGGGATCCTCGCAGAAAAGAGCTGTTGCGTTTGGGCACACAACTCGCGTAGTTCGACGCGTCAGGAGGTTTACCAAGCGCCGTGGACAGAGCACAAGCACCATAGCGCGGTTGCACCACCCCGCACGTGTTCTCCATATTCACTCCACGTGCGGCTGCAGGCGCTGCACGTCCAGCCGGCAGGCTGTGCGTCTGGACGACCCGCTTCACGTGCTCAAACAGGGAAGCGGGTGCTTTTGCATTCAACTCGTCCAACGTGAAGTTGAGCGAGCGATGGGTGACATCCAGCTCGCGCGCAGCTATGTCGTACGCCATGGCAGCCATGCGCTGGTCGTTGAAGTGGCCAACGCTGATGGATCGGCCGTTGAAGAAGATCTTGCATCTCCATCGCTGCCCTGCGCGTGTGACTCCAGTGAACGCGCTTGCTTTCTCACGCCGCTTACGTGTCATTGCGACTGCGTGCGGGGCACGCAATGTTGTTGTGCGGCGTCGCTTGCTGCATTTGTTGGTGTTGTCGGCGCAAGTAGCTGCAACGTTTGATTGCGACGCACAAGCAGGAGCACAAGCAGGAGCACTTGATCTTTCACTCGATGACTCGCGTGATGCGCCAGCGCGACTCACGCTCCGCGCTCTGCGGGGTGTTTCATCAGAGGTTGTTTTGCTTTGCCCGTCACGAGGTGCCGACGGGGAGGAACTCATTGCGGCGGGCTGGACCAGTTCGGAATCCTCGCGCACGCTACCAGTGCACAACCCAGCCGAGGCATTCAGGTCAGTGACTCACGCGGCATGCAAAGGTCACGCCCACAACCACAAACTTAGGAAATCACACTAAAAACCTGCTGACGCAACACATAATTTTTTTCCGCTGTTGCTCACCGTTGACGAGCACAACCAGCGCTACCCAGTGTTACGAACGCAGAACCGCCACAACGCCGCAATGCAGGGCGGGTTGTGTTGGCTCTTTGTGGAGACGCCTTAGCACTCTGGTCACACTGACTCCGAAAAAGTACCCAAAACAACATTCAGTGCAAATTTCGTGATGATGTAGTCATGACTCAACCTCAGCTGCTCTACAGCTGCGGGGCCAGCTTGTGATCGTCGCGACCAATGCGATGAGGCATATGAGCGCCGTTGTACAAGACAACAAGCGGCAGGATCCCATGCCCACGCATCCGCGCTTGACCGGAGAGCTCTTCTTCACACACAAATCAGAGTGTCGAGGCTCTGCCGCAGAGTCTGCGCGGCCAGCGACGCTGTGTGTGTCACAGTAAGGCTGTGCCTCACCAGTCTGATGGCTTGGACCCTGTCAATGGGTTGCACGCATGAGATGATGGACAGGCTGTCGTCACGAAATCGATGAAAGCGTCTTCCTCACGACTGCCTGGACCAGTGGTCCGTGACACAACTCGCACCGTACACGACTCGTACGACTCCCGTGTCACACCACCGTGTTGCGGAGTTCCACGTCCAACAAGTTACAGTCGCGAGATAGACACCCACTCTGAAGCCAATGCAAGGCAAGACACGCCATCTATGTTCCAGACGGCTTGTGAACTACGCAATGTGTAGGGGTTCGTGTGACTTGCGGGGTCATGTCGAGAGTCTACTCGAGACTCGAGGGCAGCACCTGCAGCCTGCAGGCCGCTGAGCGCCTTGCACGTCTGACGCTGCAATGACTTCTAAGTCAGTCACGCGACCCACGAGGCTGGTTGTACGACCTGACAAGACCGACAAGGGTTTGCGGGTGCAACCCGGCAAGAAGCAGTGTGGGGGGTCATGACTCATGACACACACCAATGTGACACCATCACATCCTGCTTCTACGACGTGAGGTAACTTGTGCCATGGAGCGTGGAGCATATAGAGCTTGCACGGGGTTAGTGCGAGCGTTGACCCTTGTTTGCGCTGGAATCTGCGCGTCGCTGGTTTAGCAGCCGTGGATACGGAGGAAGAACGTTTGCATAAACAGTAATATGATCGGTTGCAAGCACCACCGTGATGACACAGCCTCAAGAAGCCCCGGTTGGTGAAAGCCTTGCGAACGGCGGTACACTTGACATGAACATACTTGCCTCGGACAAGTTAATGCGACGCATTACGGGCACGGAACCAATGCTACTGCACCAGGCTGCACATCTGAAGAACCGAAACACTGGTGACACCATCTGGTGTATTTCAGGAAACGCTGTGGTACCATGCAGCAGCTGTACAGCTCATCTGCTCGTCAGTTGCTGTGAGTCACGCCGTGTGTGCCACCCATTGACATCGAAAGCTGAGTGGGAGCTCCACGCGCCACGGAAGCCAACCAAGCACGGGGATCCACACTCGCCGCGCCACTCGCACAAGGCATCGCCTGATGACCTACCACCGCACCGAAGGCCGCCGCAACGTGCATGCCGTTGTACCACGGCAGATGGTGGGTTGAAGGATGCACCATAAGGATTCCAGTGGGCGCATACTGGGCACCAGCGGCGCCGAAGTGTGGGATCATCGCAGTTTGGTGACGTGAGGCATTTTCCAATAGCGGGTGCACTGAGCCAACACCACTGTGCGTTGGCAGGTGGTGCATGGACTCACTCGAGCGGTAAGCCGCCTGAAACCACGGAGAAACACCCTGTGCACCACAAGGTGGGACAAAGGCAACCCCATGCAGTGCGGCACGCACACGCGACGCCTGAAACTGCGTCCCATCGAAGTTGCTCGGCCACAGTCTGCGCCGGGATGTTGCCGGGGCTACACCCGCCTCTGACGCGCTGCTACCACCGTGCCCGTCCAGGTTGTCCGAGCGAGGGCGCTTGGTTCGCTGGCATCGCGGAGCAAGCGTCAGCTGTGACGCAGCTTGTGACCCCGGGATCAATGATGCATCCCACCCAGCCCGGCGCCCGGGCGGTGTGTTGCCAGGTGGCAACCGTCTTGTTCGCGATCCTGGCGCACATGTGTCGCGTTGTAGATGAGTTGCCTCACGACGAGACTCTTCTGTGATTTTCCCAGGCGCCGCGGAGCTACCATGACGTGGCTGCGCACGTTCCTTCTTCTCCATTTTCGCGACTCCACCTGCTGCAGCCTGTGGACTACAGGTGTTCTGGACGACCCGCTTCACATGCTCAAACAGGGAAGCGGGTGCTTTTGCATTCAGCTCGTCTAGCGTGAAGTTGAGTGAGCGACGGGTGACATCCAGCTCGTGCGCAGCTATGTCATATGCCATGGCAGCCATTTGCTCGTCGTTGAAGTGGCCGACGCTGACGGATCGGCCGTTGAAGAAGATCTTGCATCTCCATCGCTGTCCGGCGCGCGTTACCCCAGTGAAAGGGCTTGCCTTCTCACGCCGCTGACGTGTCATCGCGACTGCGCGGAGAGCACGCAGTGTTGTCTTGCGCCGCCGTTTGCTCGTTGGGATGTTGTGGTTCGCACATGTGGCCGCAACATCCGCTTGTGCACAGGCTGCAGCACAGCCAACGTCATTGTCGGAAGCGGTGCGACTCGCGGCTTGTGACCAAGCAGACCTTTCTCCCGAAGACGCGAGGGTTTCTCCTGACTTGGGAGTTCGTTCTTCATGCTTCGATGACGTTTCGCTGAGTTCATGCTTCCGCATCGACGGGGAGGAACTCATCACGACGCGGCCCGGAGACAAGGTGGCCTGGAAACGAATGGGGAAGCAGCAGGCGACAAAACATCGAATGCTGGTCCACCGTGGAGACTCACTTTTTCCGCTGCGTCAGCAAAAGTTTAGCCTTTTTCCCGTTTGAAGTGGTCGCAACGCAGTTCGGAGTCCTGAGCCAGGACTCCACGCCATGATGGCAAGAATCGCGCTGTTCCTGCAGCGACTTGTCCCTGTCCTCGTTGTGGAGAGGAGTGGGGTGGGTTCGCCCAAGTGTCGTGCTGACTCCCTGTGGTCGAGAATTCTCAATAAATTCAGTTCAGCTGACTCGCTGGCGTTGCAATGCAACTTGCTGAGCTCAAAGTGGTTGGGGGCGAGGAAGCAAGTTGCTTCAAGCAACACGTTCAAACCTCCTTCCTGCTCCAGCAACGTCTCGTCTATGTTCTCTTATGCCTCCCGGTAAAATCATCAGAAGCTTGGACGTGCAAATCAAGTTGACGTAGTCAACAGCAGTGTGTGCGGGGTGCTATGTGACATGATGACACTGACACCGCTTATGGCTAGATCGTAGCCATGGTGCCAGAAGGGGCTCTGCAAAGTCCACCGCATGGCATGGGATCTACGGTGACTACGTCAAGAATCTTGAGGAGGGCAAGCAACGTCCACGTGTCCGACACTGTCCGTACGGGCCCGCCTAACGTGGCCTACGTCGGCAACGTTAGGTAGTCTTCCACGTCTAGGTGAGACCGGTGGTCTCCGACGGCCTGGACAACTCGTCAACGTGACTGATCGTGGCTCTCATTGCCACAACTTGTGGTCTGGCCCACAAGCACCCCGCGACGAGGAGAAGAATGAATGCGATAGGTGAACTCGACGGGTGTGTTCACAGCATGCTGCCGCGCAACTCAGTCACGTCTCGAAGCTGAATCAACTTGCTTCTCGGCGTCGCGGACGAAACCAGTGCGTGCAAAACCAGCCCTACTCACTGATGACGAGTTTATGAGTACTTTGACTCTTCTTTGATTGTGGTCTCAAGTTGATTCCCAAGTGTGAGTCTCGTCGGCAATCCGGGATCAATGATCCCGGAATCCGGACCATCTTGGTTCGCGGTGCGTTCTCACGTGGGACCCCCCCCCCCCCCCCTCTCCGCCAACGACGACGTTTTGAAACCATCGGCGCGGTTAGCAAGTGGGGTAGTCCATACTGGAGCCACTGCACAGTGGAATGTTCCCCAACAGCCATGGTAGCCTGTGTAGTGTCACAGCACATTGCGTTTTCAATTTGACATGTTTTCATCCCTCTGCTTGTTCCGAACAAGTTGTTCGTCGTTGCAACAAAGTTCAATGACTTTTCACCCTTGCCCAAGGTGTACCATCCCCACGTAGGCATTGCTACCGACGTTGTGCCTTAACACAAGTTTGGGGTGCATCGTCTGCTGCGCTTGGAAAGTGCAGCGGTTGTGGAGTACTGTACGTTGGGCTGCGCAACTTAGGCAACCAAAACAGCGGACGCATTTAGGCCAACTTGGGGACCAGAGTTGTACACGCCAAGTACGTGTGCTTGTTTGTTGTGCACCTCCGGCACACATCTATGCTGCGCCAGCAATGCACCGCTACGCGGCACTGCATTCAACCGTGTGATGCAACACACCGCTGCTCCACCTCAGCGACGCTCAGGAAGGTGTTGCAGCAGCCCACGGTAGTAGGGCGCGTACACTGCATCGTTGTGAGCAACAATTCGGGCCACGCGGAACGCCATTGTGCGTAACTCCTCGCTCCAGAACTCGAGTTCTTTACTTCGTTGGGGTACACCAGCCGGCGCATACTTGGAAAGTGGTGCCTCAATTTGTGAAAGGGAGCTCAAGGCCACCCGACTGCAACACACGAAGCGCACGCACACGAGTGCAAAGAAGTGGTGACATGACACCAACCTCATCTCACGAGCTGGATGGTAGATAAACACCGGCAAGTGACGTACACCATTGCGGCTCTGGCACGCTTGTGGAACAACACGAACGTGGGATGCTCCGTTGAAACTCCGGCTTCGACAACCTTGCGAACAAGAGAGAGCTGCGCAAGGCCCAAGGTGTCAGTTTGACGTTTTCGCTGACGCACCACAGAAGCAGGGGCAAGTGAGCACGTTGTACCTGTGTCTCCTGCAGCACAAGCCCACGCTGAACTGCGATACGGCGCGCTGAGGACTCAAGTCCGGCAATCAAGTCTTCTCGTGTGATTGTGTCACTTTGTAGCCACGCGTCAATGCTATGCACAAGCTCCTCTATCGTTGACGGTGACTTCTTGTCTTGTTCAAGAGGCATCAAGGGTACACCCTTCGGGCATGCCTTGCAGCTGCTCAACACCTGCATCGGCACAGCATGAGCAGCACACACATGGTGTGAGCGAACAGCAGCACATGGGCAACGCGCATGTTTTGGCGCAGCACGCACGGCTTGCAATGTCGCCACCATTGATGCCGACAAGGCGATGCGCTGCAAACTATTCTGCATCTCAGTGAGCATCACAGCATCCCTGCGAAGCGTCTCTGGAAACCATACGCGGCGAGGTGCCCCCGCGTGCGTGGTGGGTGTGGTGACCGCAGACGTCCCACTTCCCCTCACAACTCGGGTGGTTCCTTCAGTCGCTCCACCAGGCGTGCCACAGTCACCCGGACTCACACCCAAACCACTCCCTGCACCAACCTCAACGCCTGCCACTCGATGTGCATTGGCACCCTTCAAGGCATGGTGCTGTGCTTGGACGCGCCGTGAATATGCAAATTGTAGAGCTGACTGCATGGCATCGGAAGACAGTGCAGAAGGACGCAGCAGCAGACGCATAACTCCGCCGAGAAGGACCAACAAACGACTTTCTCTGTCATCAGATCTGAGAGACTGTCACTCGGCGTGAGATTGGCACACGGAAAACTAGAACGCCACGGTGCATACTTTATGAAAACGAGGGGCATCAGAAATAACCATGTCCTGCGAAATGGCTTCAACCGTGTTTGCAAGCCAGATCAAAGTGTCTTCGAGTCCGATTTCACCCGTACGCTGTGCTGTCGCAAACTTGCCACGCTCGTAGCTGCTCCAATACATGGTGAAACCAATTGTCAGCAGTGAGCCCACAACATAACCCAGAACCCCCACTGCTGACATGAACCTCTGCAATCCAACGCACGCACTTGGCTCCATTCCCTTGACGCGCCAGGTATGGCGCAAGCACTGACAAATGGAAATTGGCAGCATCCGTCCGAATTTCATCGATCTTGGAGAACAACCACGCAAATACGCGCGGGAGCAGTTCATGAAGCGGGCTACGCACTGCAGCGTTGGTATCTTCTTGTGGAAGCGTTGCGATTGTCGTGATGGCTTTGGTCGCATCCCGCAACCAAGCCTGTTCCCGCCAAGCAAACGTTTGTTGTGATATGGCGTTCACGAATGAGCGAGTACGAAAGCACAAAATCGCAGCATTCGCCCACAACAAACCTCTGTATGTTGCTTGCGAGCAGGCGCCTCACTTCGACCAATGTATGACCCGAACACAGCCAACAATTGTTGCAGCAGGTGTGCGTCGTATAGACCCTGTGCAAGCAAGTTCTCAATGTGTTCCACATCCACAGCGCCATAGAGCTGGTCTTGAACAGCCTGTACCGCCCAGACAACAAACAACAGGAAAAGAGAGGCAAACGATGACATACCCTCCAGAGCCCCAATGCCGCTACATCCTTTTCACGGCTTCTACCTTGTTGTGTGGGGTCAGCCCGGCAAGTCCGTCTAGTACACCCTTGACGGCGTTGACGATGAGTTGGTTCGTGTCCACCGACGACGCGTTTGCAGTGAGCGCGTGGTGCCAGAAGGACACCCGGCGCCGCAGGGCTCGAGCCCGCGTGTCCGGAAAGGAGAACAGCCCCGGGTTCGACGCCACAGCTGCGGCGCTTGTGACATCAGAGTCAGAGGGGGGCGTGCCAACCACACCCGCGAGTGTTGCTTCATCCGGAAAAGGCTCGGACCATTGGAGCAGCGGGTCGGGCTCGATCTGGGGGAGGCGGAAGCCAGGTTCAACAACCAAACGATGCACAAGGTCCTCGTTGCGAAGCAAGTGCTGCATCACGGCGGCCGGAACCGGCGGTGTTGCTGTGGTGGCACCAGGGGAGGGGGTTGTCGAGGTTTCAAGCCGCTGAGCGCGGCCCCGGCCTTCACCATGAGGCTTGTTGACACCCCCTGCACCGCCTGTGGTGTGCTTGCCACTAACAGACTCACGAGCATCTGCTGCAGTGTGCCGCCTGCCGCCAACTCCAACCCCAGCCCCGCCCCCAGCTCCTGCTGAAGCTCTAGCCTCGATGCGACTGTGGCGGGAGCGGCGGTGCTTACGAGTGCGCTTGCGGCGCCTTCGCGGTGGGTGTGATTTTCGGTTGCGCCTGACGACCAGGTACGTGGTGCACGCTGCTGCACACAGCAAAGCGCACGCGGCCAACACTTGCACCCTGGTTGAAACCATCACCATACAGCAACTGAAGGTGTGGGGTTCGAAGCAAAGCAAAGCAAAGCAAAGGCGAATCGCGTTTGGTGGTAATCCCGGTGGTTCTTCGAGTGTGTGCGTTGTGTGTGGGGTGTTCTCAGAGCAGTTTCCGCGAGGCGTTGGAATTACCCATGGTTAAAATATCGCAGATTCGCGCGTTGTCCGTCGTCGATCGTGCTGGAGCCTGGTGAGCCGCAGACCATGTTTTGTGTACTACCCGCCGTGCTCCTTTGGTGACAGCTTCTTCTACTACATTGCACACCATGGAGGGTGAGCAGGTGGCGCAGGCGGAGCCGCTGAGCGATGAGGCACTGCAAGACACGATGACAGATGCGCGAGACTGTGCCGAGGTTGGTAGACGTGTGTGCGGATGTTGTCCTGTGCTGCTTGTGTTCCGTGACCGGCTGCCGCGTATTGGATGAAGCAAAGCATTTGTGTTCGTGTTGGCGTGACCCATGGGATAGTGCGGTAACATGGTAAATGGCTGAACGCGTCATGTTTGGGTTGTCAGGGTCTGTTGGCGTCACTGGAAGTCCTCTCGACATCCCTGGTGCGCAGTCGCCAACGAGTTGGACGGCTGGAGCAGCAGCTGACTGCAAGTCGAGGCAGTTGTGAGCGTGCTCAGGTGCGCACACGTTGTCTGCTGCATCCCTCTTGCTCAAGTGGTGACGGGTCTGGTCTGATGTGTGCGGTGCATGCAGGCGGAAGCTTCCCAACTGCGTGCAGACAACCAAGCCCTCTCTGTCGAGCTTGGTGCCTTTCGGGTCGTATTGACGCAGCTCCAAAGCAGTGTCGAACCACAAGGTGCCAGAGCTGCCATTCAGCGTCTTCTCCAGCGCTCCCAGCTGCCGTCAGCTTCTGCTACGGCTGACGCTACGCGAACGCAGCACGCGAGCCAAAGAAGCCACATGGCGCGTCAAACAGATGGAAACGAAGCCGCGACTCGGGTGCGGGTGGTGTGTCGCGTCAGGCCGTTTGGTGAAAGGTGTGCCGGGATTTGTAAGCCCCGTGTGTGGTGTGTGCACGACGGCTGTTTCACACTGCTCAGGTGCGGTTCATGGAACCCCCCACAACTGTCGTGCCCATCACTCACGTCGCCAGCGTCAATTGTTCTACGAACGTGGCGACGATCGACCCATCTGCGAGTTCGTTGGTGCTGTGGTGCTCCATCTCGTCTTCCCAGTTCTGATGTTTCTCTGTGTGCCATCAGCCTTGCACCCTCCCTCTGCGCTCCCTCCCCACCAGCCCACACAACCCACTTCAAGCGCCACGGCTTCTGGAGGTGCCTTTTCCCAGCTGCGTCCACAGGGATCCCTTGTCAAGCTCTTGCCTTCGTTTCAGTCGGCTTCGACTGCCACGTCGGGTTCCCACACACAGCAGCAGCAGCAGCAGCAGGCAGGGGCACCCGTGACTGGCACGGCGATGTCTCGTGTGGCTGCCATAGCCACGGCGGCCGTTGTGGCTGCAAACAAGCTGCACCAAGCTCACGCAGTGGTACCCGACATGCCACCGCCGCCCGTGGCATCTGTGGTGGCAGGCGCGACTTCTCCTGGTGGGGGGCAGACTCTACACGGCGACGAGGCCGCGCGCGCGGTCCCTAATGCTGTGCCTACGTCGACTGACCCGCCACGCGTCCCCGACACAGCCACCGTTCTCAGCAAGTCAGCAAGCGACAGTGGGACACATCACGCCTCAGGCACGTCGCGTCACTCACACATGCATGAGTCCGATGATAATGATAATGGTCACGCTGCCGCTGCTGCCGCTGCTGCCGTTGCGCCCACCACTACCGCCGGCGCTGGTGCCGGAGGCGATGCGCCCGCGTCACCCCCAGTCTTGTCCAGTCGTTCCAGCTCTGAACTTTCCTTTACCCTCGAGCGTGAGCGGGCGCTTGCGCGGGCCCACGAAGCGGCGGCGCAGTACAAGTCAAGTGACGAGGAAGACGAGTCATCGTTGCCGCCGACGTCCCGTCTGTTTGCGGAAGTCGCGGCGCGGGAGCGACAAAAAGCCACGGCGACGCGGGTGACCGTGGTGTCGCAGAACAAACGTGGCTCCACGCACGGCGGTGGTGATGATGGTGATGATGATGGTGGTGGTGGTGGTGGTGGTCCAGTTGCCCTCGCAGCTGCGGCAGGGGTGGACCAGCGGGCTGTGCGCCCCCCAACGACCGCCGGCGCACAACCACCATCAACCCCAGCACGACGTGCAGATGCGACCGTCCACCCATCCACGAACGCTCTGGCACCCCCCACCTCCCTTGCCACTCCCGAGACGCAGATGCCGTCACCACCACCGCCGTTGTCGCGTGGCCACGACGGCTCCCCAGAGCCGCCTCGCCATCACATTACGCTGGGGACACCAGGGGCGAGCCGCGCAGCGCGAACCGACCACACCTTGGACTCTGATCACGCGGCACCGGCTTCGCCCAGCGTGAGAAGGAGGGACAGTACTGGTAGTGGTGCCAGGAAAAGGAAGGGGCCCGCAAACGACGACAGTCCTCGATGGGCACGGCAGTTGAAAACGCCCCGCCGTGGTGTTTCTATCAACCGGAAGCGACAGAGGGAAAAGCACCGCCTCCTGCAAGAGGACAGTCACGAGGGCCAGCAGCCGCACTTTCCGCCTCTCCACTGGCGCGTGTTCTTTGTGCAGGCTCGCGGCCGTGCGCCGGCGCGTGATGGCCGTGTTGCGGACGCGAGCCTGGCGGAGCTACCCAATCCCGATGCCCAGCTGTTGGGTGTCGCGGAGACGACTGCAGGTGCCGCATGCACCATTGGACGGCGGAACCTGTCCAACCTGAGCTCCGACCGCAAGCGACGCATAGCCAGACAACATGTGTTGGCACGGTGGGCTGGGAACGGACTCGAGCTGAAGTTGGTGCGTGCTACTTTTTCAAGTCGCATCCGTGGGGCATGTTGTGTGTGGGTTTGCGAGGAGTGACGCTTGTGCGTGTCATCGATTTGATCCTTGTGGTTTGTGTGGATGCGCGGTGGGTTTGTCTGCTTCTCCAGGGTTCAACAAAGTCTGCATCTGTGTGGTGTCACGGCGATTTGAGTCCAAACGCTCTCACCCCCGACAAATGGACGTTCGTGTCGTGCTCTGGGGTTTTGATTCTCGGTTCAGGGTTGAAAGGGCCCGCACTGTGCCTCTTCTTCGTGCGCGACGTGTCTCGTTGGAAACCCCACTTTACCCGCACAGCGCACGCTGCTCATACAGTGACGTTGCGGCCACAGTTGCAGCATGGCACAGGCAGTGACTCCGACGCGACGGTGAACACGACACGAAGCAGGTCCACCACCCACCGACCATCGTCTTCAACCTCTGCGGCCCAGCCACCACCCAAGCGTGCGCGACTTGCGCGAAGCCTGGCCGGGTTCCGTGCGAGACAGAGTGCCGCTGGGCACCCAGGGGTAGCCATTGTGCCTCGCGCACGGCATGCACGGTCAAGTGGCAGAAGACGGAAGCCGTCACGTTCTCAGCGCGTTCGGCGTCGGCCGGGTGCCGCTTCCGACCCTGCGGGGTCTGAGGAAGACGAAGAGGCGCTGCTGGAGTCCATGATGTAGCGGCCAACGGTGTTCTTGGAGTGGTTTGATTTGATTTGATTTGGGGAAGGACGGCATGCATGCACTAGCAGCTGCAAGTGTGTGTGTGTGTGTGTGTGTGTGTGTGTGTGTGTGCAATGGAGGACAAGGCATCGTGTTTCTTGAATGAAGGAGGATGCGCGGCAAAACAAAACGCACAGACAAATATGGTGACACCCGACGAC